>JAABUQ010011797.1_pt1 | contig 11048 bp, 14 predicted proteins | sample 5560001 | NCBI WGS metagenome assembly JAABUQ01 (sample SAMN10711888, study PRJNA513371) | rock metagenome | isolation source: Antarctica rocks | place: Antarctica: Victoria Land, Finger Mt nord | collected 2015-12-18
GCGCGCTGCTGCGCTTCAGCCTGCCGGGGCGCGAGCTCGCAGGCGCGGGCCTGGCCCGCTGTGTCTGACCCGCCGCCGGGAGGAAGGACCAGGGGCGGCTGGCCACGCGCGCGGCGGCGGGTGGCGCCCCTTTTTAGCGCTGACCCAGTGCTGCATTTTCAAGCGCGCACCTGCACATTGCAGACAGCTAACCAGCTCATGCCCACGGTGCCACCCACGTTCGGCAGGTTGGGCGGCAGCAGCCGCCGGTGGCAGCGGCAGCCGCGACAGCTGATGCGGGCTTGGACCCACTCGCCGTAGGCTTGGGTTCCGCCGTCATCGAGGGTTCTAGCTCTTCGTCGCTTGGCCGGCCCAGGACCTGCATGCCATGGCATGCGGATGGTCCAGGGCCCCCAGCTCCATGGGCAGGATATTGGTGTCGTTGAACACGCGGCGGTGGGGGTTCACCCGGACGGCGTGGTGGATGATGGCGTCGGCTGTCAGCGTCATGCGCATGGCGTCGTCCAGCGTCTTGGGGTCCTGCATCGCCACGCTCTCTGCGATCTTGGGGTGGAGGCCGTGCACATACACATGCACATAGTCCTCTTCTCCGTTGCCGGTGGCGGCCGAGTGGACCAAGTGGTGGCGACCCTATTGCCGGTGGCGACGGAGAAGAGGACTGCATGCATCCGTACTTGCACGGCCTCCAGCCCAAGATCGCCAAGAGCGTGCCATGCAGGACCCCAAGACGCTCGACAACGCCATGCGCATAACCCTCATAGCGGGCACCATCATCCACCGCGCCGTCCGGGCGAACCCCCACCGCCGCGTGTTCCACAACACCAGTTCCCTGGCCATGTAGCTGGGACCCGGACCACCCGCATGCCATGGCACGCAGGTCCTGCGCCGGCCAAGCGACCCAGAGCTCAGCCTCTGTGACGGCAGCACCCAAGCCTGCGGCGAGTGGGTCCCAGCCCGCATCAGCCTGCGCGGCTACCGCTGCCACCGGCACTCTGCTGCTGCTCAACCTGCCGCAAGGGGGTGGCACCCTGGGCATGAGCTGGTTAGCTGTCCGCAATGTGCAGGTGCGCGCAAGAATATCCAGCACGGGGGTTAGCGGAAAGCCGCCGCGCCAGTGGCCAGCCGCCCCTGGTCCCTCCCCCCAGCAGATGCCACGCGGGAGCCTGCAGGCGCAGCCCAGATGCGCATATCCGTCCGGGTCCCCAGCAACGTTGTGGTGATGTGTGAGCGCCGGCCGCCTGGCGTGGGCAAAAGAAACCTAACCCTGCGTCCGCACGCCACAATCCGCGGCGCAGGCGAGGGCGCGCTGGACTGCCGGCCGTGGCGCATGGCGCTCAGCGCGGGCGGCGCGCGGCTGGCGGTGCTGGACGCGGCTGGGGCGCTGTCGTACTACGACGTCGCGGCCCGCCGCCACCAGCCGGCGGCGCGGCAGGTCCGGCGCCTGCTCCGCCACTGCTACCTTTTTGGCGCCTTTGTGCGCCAAAAAACCTCAATGCTTCAATCCCCTCATTGGCATTGAACGAGTGCAAACAGTGTTCCTAGGATATGAAATGTGACAAGCCATCAGGGAAGCCTCCACATCTCTTATAGCCGTCAACCTGTATGGCAGGCAAGGCTTTGTCAATACCAGCATAACCCAGGGTGGGCGCCTCTCCTGGGCTCGAGCGGGCGCGGCCCCCGGGCAGGGCGTGTGGGACATGCGCTGGGCCGGAGACAGCGCGGAGCTGCTGGCGGTGAGCGAGCGCGACGCGGTCTACGTCCTGCGCGCCGGCCGGCCCGAGGAGCCGGTGCCGACCGCCGCGCGCCTGTGCGCCTTCTGCGACCTCGAGCTCGTGGTGCGCTGCACGGGCTTGAAGAGGGCGGGCTTTCACAGCTTAGCTGCTGGACTGCACTTCATTGTGTTCCAGGCAGATTCTGCTGTATGACTGGTGCTAGCAACAACCCTTACGGTGCCAGATCGCGCCGCAGCGGGCGCGCGGCCCTTGGAGAGCCCTGGCAGAGCACTGCGCACATGCGCACTTGTCAGTGTGAGAGCGGCGCATGCATAGTGCTACAGGGCACATGCCACAAAGCTGTCTGGTAGGCTTGCACTCACTCCAGCTCTGTATTTGACATGTCTGAAACCTGACATATTGGAAGGAAAGTGCGAGGTCCCGCATGCTGCACCCTGAGACTCAGAGAAGGACTGGCGCGGCGATACTGGTTAGGGGCCCTAGCCTAAGCCTATGACCTCCGGCCACAAGGCGGGTGCCTGTGCGCAGATGGTCGACCTCGGCGGCCTGCTCGCGGCGCCCGAGGCGCCAGACCTCGCGCCGCTGCTGCTGCGGCACGAGACGCGCAGCCTGCGCGACGCGCGCGCGCTGCTGGCGCCTGCGGCCGCCCAGTCAACCCTGGGCAGCCACTCACACAGCCGCACCGGCGATGCGCCCAGCGGCGGCGCGCGCCGCGTCAGCGTGGGTGGCGCTGACCCTGCATCGAAACCCAATGCGGCCAGGGCGCGCGCCGCGCTCGCCGACGCGGCCGCGCACGCCGCCGCGCACGGCCACCCGCGGCTCTGGCGCTCGGTGGCGGAGGCGGCGCTGGGCGCGGGCGAGCTCGCCGTCGCCGAGGACGCCTTCGTGCGCTGCGCCGACTACAACGTGCGCCGCGCCCGTCCGCACTCAGTAGCAACGGATGACTATGATTATGCTCGAGTCGCTGCGCTGGGCAGCGCCAGGCCGCCGGGCACGGCGTCAGCACGGCCGCGGCGTGCGGCGCATCGCTCACTAGGTCGCATGCGGCAGGGCGCCCAGCGCTTGCATTGCCTGGCCATGCTTCTCTCTTTTTGCATCATGGAAGGAGACGCACAGCCTTCTTTTCCCCAAGACTTGGCGGGTGGAAGGATCAACAGGGTCGCTCCGTACTGACTGTTGGGTTTGACGGGTGCACTGATGCCCGAGCGATGCGCTCTGCCTTGCGCGGCAGGGCGTGCAGCTGGTGCGGCACCTGGCGGCGCTGGAGCCGCCGGAGCTGCGCGCGGCGGCGGCCGCCGCGCACTGCGGCCGCCTGGACGCGGCCGATGCCGCCTACCACCGCGCGGGCCGGCCCGACCTGGCGCTGGAGATGCGCGCGCGCCACGGCGACTGGCTGGCGGTGAGGAAAACCCCGCGCGCCTGCCTGCCTGCCACCTGCGCACTACATGTCTGGCGCCTGCCTGGCGGCGCGGCCACGCGCGCCTCACCTGCCTGCCGCCTGCGCGTCGCGGGACCGGCGCCCGCCGCTGCGGGGGCGCGCGCTGCTTCGCGCGGCCGCCCCACTCTGACAGCTTGGCCGAGCCGGCACGGACGGCCGGTCTGGCGGACGCTGAGCGCGGTCATCGGCGGCGGGCAGGTGGAGCGCGCGGTGGTCGCCGCCGGGGGCGACGCGCGCGCGCTGGCGGCCGCGCGCAACCACCTGGGGAACCACTTCGCCGACCGCCGGCAGTGGGCGCAGGTACGCGCGCGCGCGCGCGCGCTGTGGGAACGCCCGACTGCGGCGCCTGACAAACAGGGGAGGAGGGCGGGGGGGCTGCGGGGGAGGCACTGGCGCCTGCGTGCAGGCGTGCAGGCAGGCTGCTGCCCACCAGGCCAAAGGTTGAGGGTGTTGTGTACACAGCGCTGCTCCCGTTGTGCGGCGCCCCTCTCGAGGGCTGGAGGTCTCGCGTTGATGCAAGGCATTCACGCTAGCGTGCACACACGCAGAGCCTGCAATGTGTGGCATAGCCCTGCAGCAAGCCCGGCGCGCGCGCGCGCGCAGGCGGCAGCGCTGTACCGCGCGACGGGCGCGCACGAGCGGCTGGCGGCCGCGCTGTTCGCGGGCGGCGACTGGGACGGCCTGGGCCGGCTCTGCGGCGCGCTGCCGCCCGGCGCGCCGCTGCTGCAGCGGCTGGGCGCCTGGCTGCAGAGCGCCGGCCTGGCGGCCGAGGCCGCCGCAGCCTTCGTGCAGGCGCGGCTGGCTCTGTCTGCACGTTGCCACAGGTGAGTGCATGTTGACGGGGCCGGCAGGCCCTGCTGCTGCTGCGCCTGGGGGCCTGACACTCTAGTCTAGCGTGAGGAGTTGAGCAACGCTCTGGACACATGGCAGCAGGTCTTGTACTGGAAAAGGGGTAACGGCAAACATTACGCGCATGCCTGGCACACAGGCAGGGCGCGCCGACCGCGCTGTGGATGCCTGCGCCCAGCTCAGCGACTTCGCCGCGGCCGTCGACCTGGCGCGTGCGCATGCGCCGCCGGTGCGGGGCCCACCACTTACAGGCCGGGTCCTTGCCATGGGAAGTCAGCCGTGCCTCAACATCGGCAGGCAGGCACCAAACGCGCCGCGGGTACTTGTGCTTGTCACATAGTGCATAGGCATGCATTCATGCTAAGTGTACGCGGTATCTGCTTCAGGCAGGCACGCATGCTCCCTGGGCCAACAGGGTTAAAGAAACACAGTCCTGCTGAGAGATGCTGTTGTCTGGGCAGGAGGTCGGGGCGGCGGGTATGCTGGCAGACGCGGGCGACCGCGTTGGCGCCGCCCAGCCAGACTTGGCAGCGCACCTGCACTTGCTCGCAGAAAGGGAAGCGGCCTGTAGCTGACCCGCTGTGAGAGCTTGTTGCAGGGTGTTGCCCGCGAGCGAGGCAGTCCCAGGTAGTAAACTAGAAAGACACAGCGCGCGAGAGATTGGAGAGGTGGTCCAGGATGACGCGTGATAACAGAAAAGCACGGCCCAAGTAACAGGCATGGCCAGCATGTGCGGACATGGCCGCTGCACCATGTCGCATGCCATCCTGTACAGTACATACTAGCACTATCTACACTCGTCTCTGCTACTTCTCATGTGTAGCAGCGTGACTGCACATTGACATCCTCATCTGTGGCTGGCCTACATCTAGCGTCGATACTTCTCCAACTGGCGCACTGTAGCTGCAGACCTGGTCTTCACATTATTTTTCCACAGGCTGTCAGAAATGTACATAGATGCAAGTCAATGCGCATGGCCCTCCAGGCACGTGCGCAACCGCCTCTCAGCGGCCAAGGCGCCGGCATCCTGCGCAGCACACGTTGTGGAGCTCTGCGTGCGGCGAACGGCTCACGCACTTCGCCCCGCCCTACCCTAGCGACCCCGGCGGCGACAGCAGAGGCGCGCTGACGCGCCGCTTTGATGCGCATAAAGTGCAGATTTAAGCGCTTCGCCCCGCCCTACCCTGGCGACCCCGGCGGCGACGGCAGGGGCGCGCTGACGCGCCGCTGGATGCGCATGAAGTGCAGGTTCTTCAGCAGCGAGTTCGCCTCCTCGTACAGCGAGTCGAAGGTGGCGTCCATGCGGCTGGTGACCCCGGTGCCACCCCCGGCAGCCCCCGCCGGCTCCCAGCCCGCATGCCCAGGCCCCGCGTCGCGCGCCGCAACCCCCGCACCGCTGCCAGCGTGCTCCGCGCGGCCCCCGCGCGCGCCCCACGCAGCGCCCGGCGCGGCGCGCCCGCCGCACGTCAGCGGGCCGGGCGCCGCGGACGCGGCCTCGTCGACGCAGCTGTCGCCGGATGTGACGCTGCCGGCGCCCATGCTGGCCGCGCCGCCGCCGCTGCCGGCGCTGCCGGGCCCGGAGCTGCTGCGCGTGTCCAGGCGGAAGGCGAGCTCGCGCATGGGGCTGGCGCCCTCCGTCGCGCGCCCGGGCGTGCCGGGCTCGGCGGGCGCCGGGGCCGGGGCGGGGTTGGGGTTGCGGCCGGGCGCGCGCGCCGGCGCGCCGCCCAGCCGCAGCGGAGGTACGGGCGCGCGCCCTGCTGCGCATGCCCGGGCTTCAGCGCAGCGACATGGTGGCATGGCCACCGCAAAGGGTGCAGCTAGGAGCTCTTCCCAGCAGTGTCGCGCGACCAAAAGAAACGCAGTACGCAGCAGCCAGCCGCGCAGGCATGCTCGCCGCAACACCGTAACACGCCATGCTTCAACAGCGTTGCAGCACTTCACGAAGGCCGCCCGACTTGACAGGCCCCGCGGCAGCTGACGCACCGGCGTCGTTGCCCGGGACGCGCGGGCGCACGCGCAGCCCTGCCGCCGCTCCGCCCGGCGCGCGCGGCCCGCCGCCGAACAGGCCGCCCGTGGCGGCCCCTGCCTGCGGCGCACCAGGCGCCGCCCCCGGGCGGGCTTCCGGCGGCGCGCCCAGGCCCCCGGCCTGCACGCCCCTGCCCGACGCCGGCCGCCCCCCAACGCCGGCCAGCTGGCCCGCGCCCCTGCCCGCGCAGGCAGGCCCCGCCTGCGGCCCCTGCGCCGGCCCATGTGCTGCAGCCAGCGGCGCAGCGGCCGCAGGACCTCCCGCGCCGGCGCCCGGCTGCTCGCTGTCAGGGCCTGCAGCAGAGCCCGGCCACCCTGCCCAGTCGCCGACACCCGCTGCTGCGCCTGCACCCCCGGGCGCCGCATCACGCGCCGCTGCACATGCAGGCGCGGACGAGCCGTCCGCGGCCGCAGCGGCGCGGCCGTCGGCGTGCGTGCGCGGGTGCGGCGGCAGCTGCCCCGCGAGCGGCGGGGCCGCCGGCCGACGCAGGCCCGGCGCTGACAGGCTGCGACCCGTCGCGCGCGCTGCGGCGCCCATGTGCGCCTGCTGGCCTGCGGGGCCGCCCAGCGCTGGGCCGTCCTGGGGACCCAGCGCCCCCTCGGCTGCGTCCCCACCGCATGCAGGGCCGCAGTCCCCAGGGCCGCCGTCCATGCTCAGGTCTGCGCGCGCGTCGCTGTGCCGCACGCCGCCCTGGCTTGTGCCAGCGTCCGCTGCGCTCCCGCCGCGGCCGCGCCCTGCCGACTCCAGAGGCTCCTCCAGGCGCAGGCCGTCCCATGCGGCGCCGAGCCCATGGCCGCCGCCTGACGCAACCGCGCCAGCGCCCTCCCACGCAGCACCCGAGGCGCAGCCCAGGGCTGGTGCCTGGAGAGCCGCATCCAGACGCACACCCTCCAGGACGGCATCTAGCTGCGGCGCCCCCCGCGCGGCGCGCGCTGGCTGCTCCGCTTGTTGAGCGGGCTGGGGTATGGGCGAGTCGGGGCGAGGCGGGGCTACACACGCGGCCGCTGGAGACCTCGCGGCAGCGGTCCTGAGGGCGCTGGCGGCCTCAGCCGCCGGCGGCGCCGCCGCAAACTCGCCACCGCTGTGCAGCGAGTCGTCTGCCCCGCTGGAAGACGGCTCCTGCGGGCCCGGCACTTCAAGTCAGCACAGGGTGCCAGGCGGAGGGAGTGGACAGGCGGCCTCTGATGCTGGCAGCACCAACTTGAGCTCGCTGTCACTGCAAGAAGCTTGCCTTGCTGAGTGCGCGCTTATTCAGGCAGGCCTCTTCGCCACTTAGGCCTCAAGTGAGTCCCAGTGCTGTAGTACACAGAACAGAGCTACTTCGCGACAGGCGCTGTGTGAGAACACTTGAACAGCTGTACAGCTCTTGTTGGGGTGTGCTCAAAGAGCAAAACATGTCCGACAAGGAGCAGGGCAAGAGCAGGCCCTCGGTCAAACAGGCGAAGCTCGTGCGCTACCAGTGAGCCGGCGTCAGTGATGTTGAGGGACTCTGCGCTGCTCATGTGCAGTCGCTTGACAGCGCGGCTCAGCTGCTCCTCTGTCACGGCCTGCGTACAACACAAGCCCGTGAGATCACACCATCGCTGCTTGAGGTGGTCGGCATTTCACAATCGAGAGCGTTGGTAACATCCACTAGGTAGCACACGCCAGGAGAGCAACACACAGTCTCCAGGCCCAAGGCATAGAGATATGCCTTGGGAACTGTACGGTGCGCACGTCAGCACGGCAACAAGAGCGCAGCAGCCACTGGTGGTATGGCGTTGTCAAGCCAGCACCAAGCAAGCACAAGGGCGCAGGTGTGGGTTGTGCAAGCCTGAGCTCTACGAGCTCTGCGCCAGACCCGTCTGCTACGCTCTACCTAACAAGCGGCAGCACATCTACTGCAGGCTTGATATCTACCCCAGGGGCCGCAAGGACGCACTACGCCATCCAGTAGTCGGCGCTTCCTGCCCTGCGTGGGCGTGGCGCTGTCCATTGCTCGTACTGCTGTCTCGCACCCAAGAGCTCTGAGTGTGGCGCAGCCTCAGCTGCAAGCAAAGCCTGGAGGTAGGGACATTCCTGAGAAGCACGCGCGAGCAAGGCACCGCTTTGCTGGGTGCGAGCTCGTTTCCTCGTGCCTTGCAAATCCAAGTGGCATCATTAAAGAGGGTGAGCTCTATCATGACACTATCATGACACTGTGCATGTATACCAGCCCCTGGTGTGACACCCGGCCAGGTATGCACAGCGCCACGCCATTGTACAGACTTTACACGGCCCAGCAGAGCCTCACAACATGGACGAAGCAAGGCGCTCAGGCCTCCTCCCACTCTACATCCTCCTCGCCTTCTGCCGCAAGCACCCCAGCACACTCCTGACTCAGGAGGCCTGAGGTCCTTCAGCGATGCCGCAAAATCAGCGACTGCCTCGGCAGATTACCCACGTCTCGTACAAGTGTCGACTCAACTATTAACAGTGACCCAGCAGGCACAGCGCTGCAGGCAGCACTGCATGCATGCATGCAACAGCAGGGCACGCGCAAGAAGGGTCATCAGCTCACCGGGCGCTGCATCGGCAGGGGCTCCGGCCTCCTCCCACTCCACTCCCTCGTCCTCGGCCGGCTCGGCTGGCTCTGCCTTGGGATCCGCCTGGCAGCAAACCCACGTCACACAGCTGTCCTTGTCTTCTTCTTGGCTGCAGCGCGCCTCTCTGTAGGCGAGCAGAGAGCCAGCCCCATCTTGCAGGCTCACCAAAGCCAGATGTGGGACGTGCGGCAACTTTGCATGAACAGATATACTGCATGCCCAGCTGCTGATGCAGCCCGCAGGTTCCAGGCTCAGCCTACAACGCCTCCGCCTGGTCTCCAGGCCGCGCATGACTCATGTTTGACAACCGCAAACTGCCGCACGCGGCCATTGCAGCGCGCGTTAGCACTGCACAGAATCTGCTGATTGTCGTGTCCAAGCGGCAGTTGGGGCCTGCAACAGTGCAGTGAACAGCGGTCCGTACCGTGGCAGGCTCCGCCTTAGGCGGCTCCGCCGCGCGCTCCGCCGCGCGCTCCGCCGCGCCCGGCTCGGGCTTGACAAGCGCAGGCGCGCGCGCCGCGGCCGCGCCCGCCGCGCCGGCGGCGGCGCCCGCGAAGCGGCCCTCCACGCGCGGCCTCTTCGCGTCGGGCTCCGGCTTGCCGTCGGGCGGCCCGCCGGCGCCGCGCGCCGCCAGCTCCGCTTCGCGCTGGCGCACCTTCTCCTGGTACGCGCGCACGTATGCGGCCTGTCGCCGCAGGCGGGGCGCTGGCCTCCCCCTTGCTGTTGAGCCAGCACAATGTCAGCATTATGTCCTTGACTCTGATGCTGCACCGCCGGCCAGTGCGGCCGTGCAGCTCGCGAGCCGCGCGCCCGCGCGCATGGCCGCAGCCATCCGAGGCCATGCAAAGCAGGCACAGGTAGAGATGCTGCCACCCCGGCATGCATGAAAGCGTACATACGCGGCGTGTGCAATGGAGGCGGTGGGCCAGGTGCCTGCACATCCTCGGCGTCGGCTCCCGGCGCCGCGCCGGCCGCGGCGGGCACGCCCTCGCCACCGCCGGGCCCCGCGCCGGCGGCGCCCGCGCCCGCCCACGCCTGCCCGCGCAGCCACGGCGGCAGCTTGCGCTTGGCGCCGGCGGCCTCGCCCGCGCCCGCGGCGCCGGCCGTGCCTGGGCGCGCGCAGCATGACAATGCGTACCAGCAGTGCATATCTGGCACCAAACGCGTCGCGATCAGCAGCTACTGGCCACGCCAGTGTGCTGACAGAGCGCAATGCCAAGGCGGGGGGATGTGCTGCAACAGCAGCGGCGCGCAGAGCGGCTATCAGCACCGCTATGCTTCCGATTCGCTCCCGTGCGCAACCAGCGGACGGATGACGGGTGCAGTCCTACGCGCCAGGGATGGGGCGGGCGCACCGGTGAGGTCGAGCTCCGCGCGCCTCGTACACTGTGTCATGTAGGGTTTAACCTAACCCTAGCAGTGCCACAGCGCCAGGGAGGCAGCGGGCGCACCGCTGAGGTCGACCTCCACGCGCGCCTCGTACATCGCGTCGCCCGGACCGCCGTCGGCGCCGCGGCCGCCGGCGCCGCCGGCGCGCGCGCGCGCCTGGGCTTGCGCGAGCGCCCAGTCTGTCAGGTTGCCGTAGTCTGGCACCTGCGCGCGTGAGGCACTTGACCTGAGGCAGTCAGTACGAGCATAACCTGCGCAAAAGGAGGCTTTCAGCCCCACTCCAAAGCGCTCTGCTTCGGGACGCATGAGTCAACAAGATGCCGAGTCCCGACGTACAGAGCAGGCAGTCTGATAACTACAAAAGCAGAAGTGGCAGGGCATACTGGGTAGGACGAAGGGGCAGCAACTGGCGCCACGAGCGACGCGCTTGAGCATGGCGTCCAGCGGGGCGCAGCGGACTCGGCAGCACGACACAAACACAAAACAGCAAGGGAGGCACCGTGGCGCCGCCAGCGATGCGCCTGTGGATGTCGTCCAGCAGCTCCGCGAGCGGCTTGAGCTCCGCCTCCGCGCTCGCCTGGCGCAGTCCTGACATTCATGTTTCAGCATACGCTGGCCTGCCAGCGCTGCACGCGTTGGGGCAACTTGTTGGATGTGCTTGGCGCCGCTCCCAGATTATGCACGCTATGTCGAAGACAGCATGGCTACATAACCCTTACGCACACCAATACAGGCTACATAACCCTTACAGCAGGGCTTTACATGTTGGCCAGCCAGTTCCGCAAACTGCTTTGGCTCTGCCTCGCGCATTGCATGGCATGCCTGCAGCGCTACGGGCGTGGGTCCCGCATGGCCCGCAGGGTTTTCATTACCGCCGCACACCTGCAGCGCTGCAGGCGTGGGTTCTGCAGGGTTTGCAGGGTTTTTCTCCACACCGCACACCTGCAGCGCCTTGGCCTCCGCCAGTCGCGCGCCGCGCGCGCCCTCGCCGCCGCCGCCGCCGCCGGGCTCCTCGTCGACCAGCACCGCGCGGCAGGCCTCGCAGTGGA
>JAABUQ010011798.1_pt1 | contig 11048 bp, 12 predicted proteins | sample 5560001 | NCBI WGS metagenome assembly JAABUQ01 (sample SAMN10711888, study PRJNA513371) | rock metagenome | isolation source: Antarctica rocks | place: Antarctica: Victoria Land, Finger Mt nord | collected 2015-12-18
CCCCGCGCGCGGTGTGCCCGTAGGCGAGGCCGGCGGGGAAGTTGGGTACGGGGATGTCCCCACTGGGCTGCAGGTGGCCGCCGCTCACGCCGTAGGTGTGCACGACATTCTGTCCGCCGCCGGCCGCCCACGCTCGGGTGCCGTCGGGCGAGAAGACCACGCCGTAGAAGATGGTCGCGCCCTTGTACGCGTCGTAGGGGACGTAGTCGGTGCGCTGCTGCTTGCGTACGTCGAAGAGGTCGGCCGAGTCGATCCGCGCCGCCCCGCTGCTCGCCATCAAGAGCTGAGAGCCGTCCGGTGACAGCGCCGCGCCGAGGGGCCCCTGGAAGCCGATGGCCGTCGGCGGGATGCTGAACTCCGAGCCGGCCGGCTTGATCTGCCAGCCGGCGGGCGTCATGGCGCCGCGTCCCGCTTGCGCGTCTGCCGCGGCGGTAGAACCGAGCGACAGTGTCAGGGCCACGCAGCATGTGGACAGCGACAAGCGACGCATCGTGCAGCCTCCGATCGATTCGAGCTGATGATTCGAGCTGATCCCCGGTGTCTCGCGCGCACGTGGTGGCGGCGAGGATGCGAAGCTACGCCAGCCGCCGAGCCGCCATGTTTCTCAGCTGTAGCCCGCTTGGAACTTTTGTGTTGCCTGTGGGCACCTCGCCGGCGTTGACGTCTGAGGTCCGCGGTCACCCAGCCGGTCGCCCCTGGCTGATCTGAGCGCAAGTCCGTCGACGAGCAGAACGCGCGGTCGGATGTTCGTTTGGCTCAGCTCACCACTGTGGCGCGGATGAGCGGGAGGGAGCCCGGCGTTCGTCTGCGGTGATCAGCAGGTCCGCCGCGCGCAAGCATCACCGCCACCACCAGCGCCACGGACGCAGGACTCGCCACTAGGCTAGGGCCGCGCGCGCCGACAAGGGCACCCGAGCCGCCGGCGACGGAGAAACCGTCGGCGAGGCAACGGAAATCCTCGCCCAAGGCGCCGCTACCGCGTCGCTCAGGCGTTGCCGACCGGTGCCGTGCCGAACATGAGCACGCGCCGGGCGACGTCGTAATGGACGTCCTGGGCCCGGGAGAGCAGAGACTGCAGAACCTCTGTGTCCTCCGCGGTGACGGTCAGGACCTCTTCCCACGCGCCCTGGTCGAGCACGAGCTGCACGGTGAACGTGCCGTCCTCATCCGGCTCGCCGGCCGTCCAGCTGAACTGGTAGTGGGAGAGCTGTCGCACGGCGATGCTGTCATCGGTGATCGGCTGAGGCGGCTTGGACGACTGGCGAGCTTGAGGCATGACGGATCCTCTCGTGGCGTTTGCATAGTGGACGACCGTGCCGCGCGGGGGATGAACGTGCCGCGTGCGGATCGCGATCAGGTGCGTCGCCTACCCGCTGTGAAGCTTGACAATCAATAGCCCGCCGGCGCACCAGACGGCGCGGCAAGCGCTACTGGGTGATCGCCTTAAGCACCCCGCTGGTCAGCGGGGTGCAACGCTGGTCAGGCTCGAGCCTTGTGGTGCTGTCGCCGGTGTCGGCGCGCAGTGCATGTGTGGTAGGTCCGCGTCGAGCGCAGCGTGCGCGACCTGCCTCGCACGCGCACGTGCAGCACGATCCGCACACGAACGGTGCCCCTGGGCAAGCCGGTGAGCACGACGCGGGCCGACGGGTGACGGCCAAGGTGCACGCGCATGGAGCGCCCGGCCACGCGAACGGTCGCGCTCAGCACGCGCTCGCCGCGTCGGCGGTGCATGTGGATCACGAAGTGCCGGCGGCTGACGCATCGCTGGCGGCCGGCGCCGGCGCCGGGCACGGAATAGGCGCCGGGGCTGACCGGATTGTCGGGGCACCACGGGTTGCGCGGGGCACCCGAGCACGGGTCGGGCATGGTCAGCTGAGCGGGCAGCGCCATGAGCTGCACCTGGGTGGCGCGCGGGTAGTGGGCCACGGTGGTGGAGGGGCACTGACCGAAGAAGGCGCTGTCGCAGGCGACCTGCGCGCCGAGCGGGCTGATCACCGCATCGCCGGAGTTGAGCCGCCCGCACGTCCCGTGGCTCGTCTGGATGTTGGAGGGGTCGCTGCTGGGAGTGCTCCCGTCCCCGCGCCGGTTGCCGTGCCAGCAGTTGCCGGGTGCGTTGGCGCCCGAGATCTCGGCCATGTCGACGTTCGACTGGTTGTTGTAGCCGCCGTTGTTGTCAAACGTGTTGTTGGCGATCTCGTTGCCGAAGTCGTCGAAGTAGCAGGGGTCGCCACCGGGGTTCGTCCCGGCCGGCGGGTTGGGCTGGTTGGGTGGGGCTCCCCCCACGCAGGCCGGGTTGGCCTCCGGCGGAGGGGACTCCGTGTCCGGGTAGGGCGCCAGCAGGACGCCCCACGCGTTGTTGTTGAAGACGTGGTTGTCGGTGACGATGTTGTTTCGCCCGCCGGCGATCACCACGCCGCTGCCCACCGGCCCCGCGGCGGCCGAGCCACTGGCGGGCACGTTGGGGTTGTTGTTGTCGTGGACGCTGTTGTGGGTGAACACCCAGCACGAGCCGGTGCTCTGGGTGTTGGGCGGCGCCGGACCGGTCTGGCCCGCCGGACAGCTGCCGTCCTGAGGCGAGGGGTAGTCGTCGTTGTTCTGACTGTTGGTGACAAAGCCCGACTGGTTGTGGTCGAACTCGGAGCTCTGGACGGTCAGGTGGCCGCCGGAGTTCGTGCCCGAGTAGCCGAGGTCGCTGTTCTGTCCGTGAGCATGGTCAAGGGTGGTATTGCAGTTGGGACACGCCCCGATGTAGAAGGCGGCGTCGGCCTGGTTGTTGGCGTAGACCTGCGTGTAGAGGCCCGGTCCGTGCGTGTTTGACGCGTAGATGCCGTAGTTGGAGAACGGAGAGTTATCGTCCTTGAAGTAGGTGGACGTGGCCGACAGGTAGGCGCCTCGCCATGCTCCGAGCTTCTGCGCGCCGGTGGCGCCCCCGCCGTCGAACCAGATGTCGTCCCCGCCGGCGAGGTCGCCGGTGAGGAAGTTGCAGGCCGTGAGGTTCTCCACGCTGGTGTTGTCCGCCTCGAACACGACAACGCCGTTGCGCCCCGAGGCCTTGCCCGCCGGGTCGATGGGGCCGAAGTTCTGGTCGGCCGGGTTGGAGCTGCACTGAGGGGAGCCGGGCTTGGTGGCGTCGACCACCACGCCGTTGCGGTCCATCCCGCGCAGGTGCAAGCCGGGTGTCGTGATCAGCACGGCGGCCCCGGCGCGGTCGTCGCCGCTGGCTCCGGGCGGCACGCGGTTGCCCGACTCGTGGTAGTCACCCGGCCCCACGAGCACCCAGTCACCGGCGTGGGCCGCGTCCACCGCGGCCTGGATCGAGGTGAAGTCACCATTGATGCCGTGATAGCTGCCGACGCGCAGCACCCGCGGCGCGGCGGTCGAGCCCTGCGCGTGGGTCGGCGAGCCACCGGCGGGGCTCAGCAGCGCGACGACAGCCACCAGCACGACCGCCACGATGGCCCCGACGAACGTGCATCGCCGGCTGAGCCTGGCCATCATAAAACGCACGCTGTCTCCCTCCGCCAAGTCATTGCGCAGGCCGGGCCACTATGGTCAGGCAGGCGGCGCGAGTATACGACCGGGTCGAGGTGTTGTGAAAAAGAGGTAGCGCAACCGCTCGCGCGGCACATCGCCCACGCATCAGCGGGCGGCCTCGATCAACGACTCAGGCGTCGATGGTGACGTGCCCGGGCTGGGCCGCCACACGGACGAGCCAATCGGTCACCGCCGGATGGGCCGCGAGCTCGAACCCCGCCTCATCGGCCACGTGCGTGTACGCATAGAGGGCGACGTCGGCAATCGTATAGCGCTCGCCGACCAGGAAGCGGCGGGTGCGCAGGTGGCGCTCCATGGCGCTGAGCGCCGCGGCGCCACCCTTGCGCTTGGCCTCGACCTCGCTGCTTGGCGGCGGATTGGGGGCAAACTCGGCCCAGAAGCGAAGCACGGCGATGTACGGCTCGTGGCTGTACTGCTCGAAGAACAACCACTGCAGCACCTGTGCGCGCTCGTAGCGATCGGTCGGCAGGTACGGCGTGCCTTCGGCCAGATAGCAGAGGATCGCGTCTGACTCGGCCAGCGGCCGGCCGTCGTCGAGGATCAGGGCGGGCACGCGCAGGGCCGGATTGAGCTCACCCAGAAGCTCAGAGCGGCCACGGCGATGGACGACGTCCACCTCGCGGCGCTCGTAGGCAAGCCCGAGATGCGCGCAGAGCAGGCGAACCTTGTAGCAGTTGCCAGATACCTGGGAGTCGAACAGGAGCATGCGCGCAATCTAGCCTCAGGGCCCCGCCCGCAGGAGCATCCGCAGGATCGGTTCGGCGCGCGTCGCCTCGGGGTGCTCGCCGGTGATCAGGTCCAGATAGGCGTAGGACTCGATCAGGCGCACGATCACGTAGGCCAGCTCGTGCCGGCCGACGGGAAGGTCCAGCCTGCCGGCGGCCGTCTCCTGAACGAGCAGATCCTCGATCGCGTCGATGAGCCGGGGCTGAAAGCTCGTCTCGTGGCGGGTGAGCAGGCGCATGGCGTGCTCGCCCTCCTCGCTCAGCCAGCGTCGCATGCCGGGATTGGCGATGACCGTGTCCAGGAAGCGCACGACCACCGCGACGATGCGCCCAGCGCCGCGCTTGGCCACCGCCCTGTCGGCGTCGTCGAGCGCGCGCCGGGCCAGCGACCAGATCATCTCGACGAGGAACTGATCTCGCGATCCAAACCAGCGGTAGAGCGTGACGCGGTTGACGCCGAGCTCCTCGCTCGCTGGGCCGCCCGTCGCGCCGATCCTCAGGCACCGGCGCTCGCCTCGCGAGTATCGGGATCGATCGCGCTGGGCGCCCTCAACGGCCTGTACGGCAACCACCTGGCCGCGGGCGGCTGCGAGCTGGCGCTGGCGCTGAGCGTGCGCCGTCACGGCGCGGACATCCCGCTGACGCCCGACGGCCTGGCCTCGGCGTTCCCGGACGCCACCTCGCGGATCGCGGTGTTCGTGCACGGGCTGTGCGAGACCGATGAGGCCTGGCGCGGACCGGCGCTGCGAGGTGAGCGGACGCGCCGGCGGGCGTACGGTGAGCGCCTTCAGGACGAGCTCAGCTTCACCCCGGCCTACCTGCGCTACAACACCGGCCTGCGCGTGTCGGAGAACGGGCGTGCCCTGGCCCGGCTGCTCGATGACCTCGTCGTCGGCTGGCCGGTGGGGGTGGAGGAGCTCGTGCTCGTCGGACACTCGATGGGCGGCCTGGTCGCTCGCAGCGCCTGTCACTACGGGGAGGTGCAGGCAAGGCGCTGGACCGACGCGGTGCGCCACGTGTTCTGCCTGGGCACGCCGCACCTCGGTGCCGACCTGGAGAGGGGCGCCAACCTGCTCGGGTGGGCGCTGGCACGACTGCCCGAGACGCGCGCGATGGCCAACCTGCTCAACGCGCGCAGCGTCGGCATCAAGGACCTGCGCTTTGGCTCGTGCGTGGAGGAGGACTGGTGTGACTGTCAACCGGACGAGTTCCTGCGCGACCGCTGCCGCGAGGTCCCGTTCCTGGCCGACGCCCACTACTACTTCATCGGCGCGAGGCTGGGCAGCGGACCGCTCGGCGCGCTGCTCGGCGACCTGCTCGTCCGCATGCCCAGCGCGTCGGGGCGCGGCAACGGCAGGGGACGCAGCGTCCCCTTCGAGGTCGACAACGGCCACGAGCTCACCGGTCTGACCCACTTCGACCTGCTCAACCACCCGCCGTCTACGAGCAGCTGCGCACCTGGATCACCCGCGCTCCCGCGTGGCGGGCGCTCGAGTGCGGATAGGGTCCCGCCATGGCCGACGCGCAGAAGCCACCGGTCGAGGTCCCGACCGATCAGCCGCCCTCCTATCAGCTCGAGCTCGAGGACATCGCCGTCGGCGACGGCGACGAGGCCGTCGCGGGTCGCATCGTGGAGGTCCACTACGTCGGCGTCTCGTGGAAGAGCGCCCAGCAGTTCGACGCGTCCTGGGACCGCGGTGACACGTTCAAGTTCAAGCTCGGCGCGGGCCAGGTCATCTCGGGCTGGGACCAGGGCGTGGCGGGGATGAGAGTCGGCGGGCGCCGGCGCATCACCATCCCGCCGATGCTCGCCTACGGAAAGCGCGGGGCGGGAGGCGTGATCGGTCCCGACGAGACGCTGGTCTTCGTCGTCGACCTCGTCGGCGTGCGCTGAGGCTGACGCCGACGCCCAGCGGGGCGCATGCCGCTGGGCCGGGGTGGCCCCGGCCACCACAGGACGCGCGCGGCGGCTGGACGGCAGCCGGGCGGGGTAGTCCCGTGAAGGTGACGTCGATGACCGACCAGGGCGCCGGCGCGGCGCGGTTCTGGGCCCTGCACCAGGGCGAGCGCCTCCTGCTGCTGCCCAACCCGTGGGACCCGGGGTCGGCGAAGCTCCTGGCCTCGCTGGGCTTCGAGGCGCTGGCCACCACCAGCAGCGGCTTTGCCGCCACCCTCGGGCGCCCCGACGGAGGGGTCACCCGCGAGCAGGCGCTGGGACACGCGGCGGCGATCGTCTCGGCCACCGATCTGCCCGTGTCCGCCGACCTGGAGAACGGCTTCGCCGATGACCCGCCGGGGGTCGCCGACACGCTGCGCCTGGCCGTCGAGGCTGGGCTCGCGGGCTGCTCGATCGAGGACTACAGCGGACGTGAGGACGCGCCCATATACGAGCGTGGCGCGGCGGCTGAACGCATAGCGGCGGCGGCCGAGATCGCGCACGGCGGACCGGTCGGGCTGGTGCTCACCGCCCGCGCGGAGAACCACCTGCATGGTCGCCCGGATCTGGCGGACACCATCGCCCGCCTGCAGGCCTACCAGGAGGCCGGAGCCGACGTGCTCTACGCGCCGGGGCTGACCGACCTGCGCGACATCCGCACGCTGGTCGCCGCCGCCGATCGCCCCGTCAACGTCCTCGCCCGGGCCGGGGCGCCGACGGTGGCCGAGCTCGCGGGCGTGGGCGTGCGGCGGGTGTCGGTCGGCGGGGCGTTCGCCTTCGCCGCCCTGGGCTCGGTCGCTGACGCCGCGCGGGAGCTGATGGAGAAGGGGAGCTACTCCTTCTCAGAGCGCGCCGCCAGCGGCGCGCGGGCCGCGCGCTCGGCCTTCGCCGGGTGAGCGTTTGCGACGTGGCCGCTGCTGCCCGGCCTTCCTGACCACGATGGTAGGGTTAGGACGTGATCTTCACCACCAAGGCGGAGTACGGCGTGCGGCTCTTGGTCGAGCTGGGGCGCCAGACGGGCGAGGTGCCGGTCTCGCTGAAGGTCATCGCCGAGGCCGACGGCCTGCCGCTGGCCTACCTGTGGCGGATCGTGGCCCTGCTCAAGAAGGCCGAGCTGGTCGAGAGCACCCGCGGGGCGCACGGCGGCTACCGCCTCGCGCGCGATCCCGCGACGATCAGCATGGATGAGGTGGTGCTTGCGCTGGAAGGCGCGGTTGCCCCCATGGACTGCTTCGTCGACGACACCGGCGGCGACAGCGTGGGCGGTCGCGTGCTGTGCTCGCATGAGAGTGACCAGGGTCGTGCGTGCGCCACCAAGCTGCTGTGGATGCGCGTGCAGGGCGGGGTCATCAAGGCGCTCGCGCAGACCACGCTGGCCGAGCTCATCACCTTCTCCGAGATCTCGTCGCCCGAGATCCCGGCGCCGGCGGCGGTCGAGCCCGCCGTCGCCTGAGCGACCTTCAAACCAAGGACAGCGAAAGAGAACATGGCCGACCTCGAGATTCACAACCTGCACGCCCAGGCTGGCGACAAGCACATCCTCAAGGGCCTGGACCTGACGGTCAACAAGGGCGAGATCCACGCCCTCATGGGTCCCAACGGCTCGGGCAAGTCCACCCTGGCCAACGTCATCATGGGCCACCCGAGCCTCGAGGTGACCGAGGGCTCGATCACCTTCAAGGGCCAGGACATCACCGCGGCTGACACCGACGAACGCGCCCGCATGGGGCTCTTCATGGCCTTCCAGTACCCGGTGGCGATTCCCGGCGTGACCATCACCAGGTACCTGCGCATGGTCCAGAACGCCCACCGCGACGCGCGCGGGGAGGGCGAGATCTCGCTCAAGGACTTCCGTCAGACCGTCGAGGCCGCCATGGCGCTGACCAACGTGCCCAAGGAGTTCGCCGCGCGCTACCTCAACGACGGCTTCTCCGGTGGGGAGAAGAAGCGCCTGGAGATCCTGCAGCTCGCGCTGCAGCGTCCTGAGCTTGCGATCCTCGACGAGACCGACTCCGGTCTGGACATCGACGCGCTGAACGTGGTGGCCCACGGTGTCAACAGCGTCATCGCCGAGACCGACTTCGGCGTGCTGATCATCACCCATTACCAGCGCATCCTGCACCTCGTGCGGCCCACGCGCGTGTCGATCATGATGGACGGGCGCATCGTCAAGGAGGGCGGCCCCGAGCTCGTCGATCACCTCGAGCGCCAGGGCTATCAGTCCATCCGCGACGAGGTGGCGGCCGGCGCCCGATGAGCACGCTCGCCGCTCTGGCCAGCGACTTCCCCGCCCTCGAGCGCGAGGGGCTCGTATACCTGGACAGCGCGGCCAGTGCGCAGAAGCCGCGCGAGGTCCTCGACGCGATGCACGAGATGCTCGCGCACCACTACGCGAACATCCACCGCGGCGTCTATCCGCTGGCGGTGGAGGCGACCGAGCGTTTCGAGGGCGCCCGTGAGCGAATCGCCGCCTGGCTCGGTAGCACCCCGGAGGAGACGATCTTCACCAAGAACGCCACCGAGGCGATCAACCTCGTGGCCTACTCCTGGGGCCGGCGCAACGTGTCTCGGGGAGACGCCATCGTGCTCACCCAGGCCGAGCACCACTCGAACATCGTGCCCTGGCAGCTGCTGTGTGAACAGGTGGGCGCCCACCTGCGCTACCTACAGGTCGACGACGACGGCCAGATCTCCCTCGACGAGCTCGACGCCCTGCTCGCCGACGGCCGCGTCAGGCTCGTGAGCGTCTTTCATGCCTCCAACGTGCTGGGGACGATCAATCCCGTGGCCGAGATCGTCACGCGGGCGCGCGCGGCCGGCGCGGTGAGCCTCGTGGACGGTGCCCAGGCGGTTCCCCAGCTGCCGGTCGACGTGGGCGCGGTGGGTGCGGACTTCTACGCCTGGACCGGTCACAAGCTCTACGGGCCGACGGGCATCGGGGTCCTGCACGGCCGCCGTGAGCTGCTGGAGTCGATGCCTCCGTTCCTGGCCGGCGGGGACATGATCAGCTCGGTCGACCTGCACGAGTCGCGCTTCAACGAGTTGCCCTGGAAGTTCGAGGCGGGTACCTCCCCGATCGCCGAGGCCGTGGGCCTGGGCGCAGCCGTGGACTTCGTCACTCGCCTGGGCGTCGATGTCATCCGCGCGCACGAGCTCGACCTCACCGCCTACGCGCTGGACCGCCTGGGCGAGGTTCCCGGCCTGACCATTCACGGCCCGCGCGAGCCCGAGGCCCGCGGCGCGCTGGTGTCCTTCGCCCTGGACGGAGTGCACCCGCACGACATCGCTGAGATCCTCGGCCGCGAGGGCGTGTGCGTGCGCGCCAGCCACCACTGCGCCCAGCCGCTCATGCGCCGCCTCGGCGTGCCCGCCACCGCGCGCGCCTCCTTTGCCGTGCACAACACACGCGACGACGTCGACCGGCTGATCGACGCCCTGGGCACCGTTAACAACATGTTCAGGGACTGACAGAGACATGGACGACCTGTACCGCGAGGAGATCCTCCAGCACTACAAGCGCCCGCACAACTGGGGCGAGATGCAGGAGCCCGACCTCAGCTTCGAAGACACCAATCCGCTGTGCGGTGACGAGCTCAAGGTCATGCTGCGCCTCGGCGAGGACCGTCGCATCGAGGACGTCCGCTTCAGCGGCCACGGGTGCGCCATCAGCCAGGCCTCCGCGTCGATGGCCTCCGACGAGGTCAAGGGCATGCACGTCGATGACCTGCTCAAGCTCGATCGCCGCTTCGTCTTGGACCTGCTGGGAGTCGACATCTCCGCCACGCGCATGAAGTGCGCGCTGCTCAGCCTCAAGGTGCTCAAGAGTGCCGGCCTGGGCGCCCGCGTCTCCTGGGAGCCGGCCACCCCCGAGCCGGCCAGGCCCTCGGGTGCGGACCTGTAGAATGGTAATCCCTGCCGCCAATCAGATTTCCCGAGATGAGATCAGATTTCCGAGATGAGCGAGACCATAGACATCTGCGCCGTCCCGGACCTGCCTCCGGGGGCCAAGCGCATCGTGGTTTGGGAGGATCTCGAGATCGGGCTGTTCAACTGCGCGGGGGAGGTCCTCGCGATCGAGAATCGCTGCTCACACGACGACGGCACCCTCGCCGACGGAGAGCTCGACCAGGATGCGTGCACGGTCGAATGTCCGCGTCACGGCTCGCTGTTCGATTTGCACACGGGTAAGCCCAAGACGCTGCCCGCCTATGTCCCCGTCGACACCTTCGTGGTGCGTATCGAGGACGACGTCATCAAGCTGGAGGTCGACTGAACCATGGCCACGCCCGAGATCATCATTCCCGCCGAGAACGCCGCGCTCCAGCACATCAACGAGGACTACACCGAGCGCTACGGGTTCCACGACGCCGAGAACTACCTCTACAAGGCTCCCAAGGGCCTGAACCGCGAGATCGTCGAGAAGATCTCCGAGTTCAAGTCCGAGCCGCAGTGGATGCGCGACTTCCGCCTCAAGGCGCTCGAGTACTTCCTGGCTCGGCCCATGCCCAGATGGGGCTCACCCCATCTGGCCGAGGTCGACTTCGACAACATTCACTACTTCGTGCGCGCCTCCGAGAAGGCCTCGCGCTCGTGGGACGACGTCCCCGACGACGTCAAGAAGACCTTTGACCGCCTGGGCATCCCCGAGGCCGAGCGCAAGTTCCTGTCCGGCGTCGGCGCGCAGTATGAGTCCGAGGTCGTCTACCACCAGGTCAACGAGAGCCTGGCCAAGCAGGGCGTGATCTTCATGGACATGGACACCGCGCTGCGCGAGCACGAGGACATCGTGCGCGAGTACATCGCCACGCTGATCCCGCCCAACGACAACAAGC
>JAABUQ010011799.1_pt1 | contig 11048 bp, 8 predicted proteins | sample 5560001 | NCBI WGS metagenome assembly JAABUQ01 (sample SAMN10711888, study PRJNA513371) | rock metagenome | isolation source: Antarctica rocks | place: Antarctica: Victoria Land, Finger Mt nord | collected 2015-12-18
GAGACATTCATGAGCACCAATCCGTTGGACAGTACGCCGATCAGCAGCGCGCCCGCCAACGTCCCGAAAACTGTTCCCCGCCCACCGGACAGGCTCGTTCCGCCGATCACAACCGCGGCGATGGCGTCCAGCTCATAGCCTTGCCCGGACTGCGGCTGGCCCGAATTCAAGCGCGCGGTCAGGATGAGCGAGCCCAGCGCGGCGCACAGTCCAGAGATGATAAACACCGCTGTCTTGACCAGGTCGACCCGAATGCCTGATAGGCGAGCGGCGGTCTCGTTGCCGCCAATGGCGTAAATGCTACGCCCCAGGCTGGTGCGCCCGAGCAACATCGCGCCAGCGGCGATGATCCCCCCGTAGATCACGATCGGCAGCGGAATCGCGCCGAGATAGCCAGTGCCAAGGACGCGGAAGTCGTCCTTCAGTCCCGTGATTGGCTGGGCATTCGTGAAGACCAGAGTCGCACCCTGCAGCCCGGCCAGCACGCCGAGGGTTGCCACAAACGACGGAATATTGCCTTTGGTGACCACCACCCCGACCACCAGCCCGGTCAGCGCGCCGACCAGTAGCGGCACCAGTAGGGCCAGCGTCAGCCCCGCGTTGTCGCGCTGCAGCGCGGCCGCGATGACGCCAGTGAAGCCGACGATCGAGCCAACGCCCAGGTCGATGCCGCCCGTCAGGATCACCAGCATCTCGCCCAGCGCGACGATGCCGATAACCGACACCTGGCGCACCAGGTTCAGCAGGTTCACCTGCGACGCGAACACCGGCGCGCACAATTGGCCGTTCTTGTCCAGGGTGAACGAGCTGACCTGCTGCCACAGGTTGCAGGCTTCACGCGCCGTGCGCCACGGACCGATGACCGTGAAGACCAGGCACAGCCCCAACAGGATGAGCAGCGTGCCGTAGCGCTGGAAGAAGCGACGCGTGGATGGGCGTCCGACTGGGTGGGCGACAGGCAGCGGAGAGGCGCGCTCGGCGACGGTCATCAGGCCGCCGCGGCCAGAATCTTTTCCTGGCTCGCCTCCTGACGGGTGAACTCGGCGTTGATGCGTCCCTGGCGGACGACCAGGATACGGTCGGACATCCCGAGAATCTCGGGCAGCTCGCTCGAGATCATCACGATCGACACGCCCGACGCGGCCAGGCGGCTCATCAGCGCGTGCACCTCGGCTTTGGCGCCCACGTCGATGCCGCGCGTCGGCTCGTCGAGGATCAAAATGCGCGGGTGAATCGCCAGCCACTTGGCAAGCACGACCTTCTGCTGGTTGCCGCCCGAGAGGTTCATGACTTCCTGTTCGACGCCTGAGGTGCGGATGTCGAGCTGTCGCACGAACTCGGTGGCGACGCGCCGCTCGCGACGGAAGTCCATCCAGCCGAAGCGGCTGAGCTCGCGAAGATTGGCCAGCGTGGCGTTCTCGCGCACGCTCATGCCCAGCACCAGACCGTGCAGCTTGCGATCCTCGGTCACGAAACCCATGCCGAGACGGATCGCGTCGCGCGGGTTGCGGATTGTGACGGGTTTGCCGTCGATGAGGATTTCGCCGGCGTCGTGGGCATCGGCGCCGAAGAGGGCGCGGACCAGCTCAGTCCGTCCGGCGCCGACGAGGCCGGCAAGTCCCAGGATCTCCCTGCGCCGAAGCACGAAGCTGATGTCGTGGAGCACGCCGCGCCGCGCGAGATGGCGGACCTCGAGCACCGGCTGCCCAATCTCGACCTGCTGTTTCGGGAACAGAGCGGTCAGCTCGCGGCCGACCATCTGGTTGATGAGCTGCGCGGGCGTCGTCGCGGCGACCTTCGAGCAACCGATCAGGCGCCCGTCGCGCAGCACGGTGACACGATCGGCGATGCGGAATATCTCTTCCAGGCGGTGACTGATGTAGACCACGGCAACGCCTTCGGCCTTGAGGCGGCCGATGATCTGGAAGAGCGTAGCCGTCTCGCGTTCGGTCAGTGCTGAGGTTGGTTCGTCCATAATGATGACCCGCGCGTCGAGCGAGAGCGCCTTGGCAATCTCCACCATCTGCTGACGGGCGACGCTGAGATCCTCGACGGTGCTGCGTGAGTCGAGCTCGATGCCGAGGCGGTCGAGGAGCGCCCGGGTCTGTACTTCGAGCTGACGCCAGTCGACCAGGCCAGCGCGGGTTGGTGCGCGGCCGAGAAAGATGTTCTCGGCAACAGACAGGTTGGGCGCCAGGTTCAGCTCCTGGTGAATCATGCCGATGCCGAGGGCCATCGCCTGGCGCGGGTTCTCGATGCGAACGGTCTCACCGCCGAGCACAAGGCTGCCCGCATCCGGCTGGTAGATACCGGCCAGGAGTTTCATGAGCGTCGATTTGCCGGCGCCGTTTTCGCCGACGATGGCGTGGACTTCCCCGGCCCGAACGTTGAAATCGACGCCGACCAGCGCCTGCACGCCTGGAAACGCCTTTTTCACCCCGCGCACCTGGAGCAGTGGCGCGTCCCCCGCCATCACGCTAGGATAGTCCATCAGGCTGGGTGTCGGCCGAGCTGGCGCGGGGCCGGTGCATGGCGGGTTAGACTGGCGGGACGATGGTTGGCGGCGTCGGCGAGGACACGGCTAGGAGTTCGGCCGAAAAGCGCATTTCACACGCCAAAGGGTCGCCGAACTCCGTTCAAACAGATTGCCTGGAGGGGCGACTCCGAAGACTTTTCGGCCGCCCCTCCAGCGTGCCGCCGTCAAGTGACCTCGGGCAGCTGCTGACCGCTGGATGGCAGGGTAGCGATCGTCACAGGTGCGGCGCCGCGAATTGGTCGCGAGATCCCACGGACCTTCGCCGGCCAGGGTGCGCACGTGTGGAGGCAGACGTCGGCGACGAACCGTGCAGCGCGCCGCGCCTGGGATCCGGGCAGCCGATGGCTCGGATTCGTGCACGCCGACGCCGGACGCGCAGACGACATCCGGGGCATGGTGAACGCCGCGGTCGAGCAGTTTGGCCGGCTCGACATCCTGGTCAACAACGCGCACTGGGAAAAACGCCGGACCGTCGTCGAGCCGAACGAAGCGGGCTGGGATCGCAGATTCGACGTTCTGCTGAAGGCGCTGTATCTCGGCTGCAAGTGCGCCATTCCTGAGATGCGCAAGCTGCGCGGTGGCGCGATCGTCACCCTCTCGTCGGTGCACGCGTACGCGGTTTCGGATGCCTACGTGACCTATCAGACCGCGAAAGCGGGAGTGGTCCACTTCACCCGTCAGGTCGCGTGGGACTTCGGACCGGGGTCCATCCGCTGCAACTGCATTTGCCCGGGCGACATCCCGCCGCTGAGCCACGTCGAGGCATGCCGCCGAGCACGTTACCTTCCCTTAGGAGTTCGGCCGAAAACGCCTGGCCAAGAGCGAAGAGCGGCCGAACTCCGTTCAAACAGACTGGCCTAGAGGGCGCCATCCGTGGTAGGAGGCTTTTCGGCCGCCCCTCTAGGACCGGTGCCGAGTGCATGCGGAACCTTTCTCAAAGCTCAGAAAGAAGGTCGACAAACGTGACAGACGAACCCCAGCCAGGCAGCCCGTTCAGACTGGACGAGCGGGTGGCACTGATCACCGGGGCCGGCTCGGCCGACGGCATTGGCCAGGCCATAGCGCGGCTGTACGCCGCGGCTGGCGCTAAAGTGGCGCTGGCGGACCAGGACGCGGGCGGGGCTTCGGCGAATGCGCGCGCCATTGGCAGCCCGGCGCTGGGTGTGCACCTCGACGTGACACGGCCGGAGTCCGTGGCCGCCGCGGTGGCAGTTGTCGAACGCGAACTCGGACCGGTCGACATCCTAGTCAACAACGCTGGCATCACCCGCTCGACGGTGCTCTGGGAAACGTCCCTCGAGGAGTTCGACCAGGTGCTGTCGATCAACTTGCGGGGCGGCTTCGTGTGCTTGCAGTCAGTTCTGGCGGGTATGATGACCCGCCGCTGGGGACGCGTGATCTGGCTGAGCAGCATTGCCGGCAAGCAGGGTGGTGGCGTCTTTGGCACGGCTCACTACGCTGCCAGCAAGGCCGGTGTGATCGGGCTGTGCCAGGCCGCGGCACGTCAGCTGGGGCCGCACGGCATCACCAGCAACGCTATTGCGCCAGGCCTGGTGCTCACTGGTTTGCTGCCTCGCACAGGCGGAACGGAGATGGCCGAGCGAGTGCGACAGGATGTCGAGCACTCCGCACCCCTGCGGCGAGCAGCAACAGCAGTTGACATCGCGAACGCTGCCCTGTTTCTAGCCAGCGACGCCGCCAGCTACATCACCGGCGAGATCATGGACGTGAACGGCGGCGCCTATTTCGACTGAGGTTTCTCAGGTCGTACGACGGTGTGTCATCCTGAAGGTCCGTGAGGAATCGCCCGCGGCTGCGCCGCTTCGTGCGGTCAATCAAGAAACTCAGGGAGTAACGTTTTTCGGCCGGGAGCGGGCGCAGTGAGCGGGCGATTCCTCACGGACTGTGAGCGCGGGAGGAACGATGGGCACATTTGAGGGCAAGGTGGTGATCGTCACCGGCGGGGCGCTGGGTATGGGACGCGCGACGGCGATTGCGTTCGCCGCCGAAGGGGCCCGCGTGACGATCGCGGACGTGAACGAGCCGGCCGGGCGAACGGCCATCGAGGCCGTCGAAGGCGTTGGCGGTCAGGCCCACCTCGTCGTAGGCGACGTGGCTCGAGCCAGCGAGTGCCAGCGCGTAGTGCGCGAGACGATCGGTGCCTTTGGCCACCTGGACGTGCTGTTCAACAACGTGGGCATCCAGCCCCAGGAGTCGTACACCAACGTCGAGGACACGTCCGAGGAGATGTGGGACAGGATCCTGGACGTCAACCTCAAAAGCTACTTCTTGATGTCCAAATATGCCATTCCCGAGATCCGGCGCCGCGGCCGCGGCGCGATCATCAACGTCGCCAGCGTTCAGGGTTTGCAGTCCATGCGCGGCGTGCCAGCCTACGCCGCCAGTAAGGGTGGCATCCTGTCCCTCACCCGCCAGATGGCCGTCGAGTACGCGCGCGAGCAGATTCGGGTGCTGGCCGTCTGTCCCGGGACGATCGATACCGAAATGGTGCGTGCCTCGGCTGTTCGCGAGCCGGACGGTGTCGAGGCGGCGCTCGATCGGTTCGGAAAGTCGCACCCAATTGGCCGCATCGGCACCGGCGACGATATCGCCAACGTTGTACTCTTCCTGGCCAGTGACAAGGCGTCGTTCATGACAGGCGAATATGTCTGCGTCGACGGCGGCTACATGGCCCTTGGCGCCTGGGCTGGCGGCGCCGGTTCGGACGACTGAGCCGTGGTCGAGCTGTTTGGACGACGCTGGACGCGGGCGGAATTGCTGGAACGCGTGGGCGACGTGAGCCAGGTCGGCGGTGTGCGACCGGTCACTCTCACGGAAGGTCCGGAAGCGGGCGTCGCTGTGGTCGAGCTTCGGACGGGGTCCGGTTTCACATGTGCCGTTCTGCCCGGACGGGGCATGGACCTTGGCTTCGCCGAATATCAGGGCATGCCGCTGTGCTGGCGATCGCCCACGGGCGAGGTAGCCGCTGCCTTCTACGAGCCCGAAGGAGAAGGCTGGCTCCGCGGCTTTTCGGGTGGGCTCATGGCCACCTGCGGGCTCACCACGGCCGGTTGGGCCTCAACCGACGAAGGCCAGGCATTGCCGCTCCACGGGCGAGCATCGTATCTCCCAGCGCGCAACGTGTACGCGGACGGAGAGTGGCAGGCTGATGACTACGTGATGTGGGTGCAGGGGCGCACGCGCGAGACGGTCGTGTTCGGAGAAAACGTACGCCTGACTCGCCGGGTCTGGGCCCGACTGGGGGAGAGCCGCCTGTTCATTGACGACGTCGTCGAGAACCTGGGGCATACGGCCGTGCCGCACATGATCGCTTACCACATCAATGTCGGCTTTCCGGTGCTGGACGACGGCAGTGAGCTGCTCTCGTCAGCTCACGAGATCCAGCCGATGATCGAGGACTTCGCACCGGCCATGGCTACTCAGGCCGGGTACGGGCCGCCTGATGCCAGCAGCACGACGGCCGTTCTCGTGCACGCTCCGGTCGCCGATGCGGACGGGTGGGCGTCTACGGCGCTGGTGAACCGTCGCCGGGGGCTCGGCGTGTACGTCAAGCAGCGGCCTGACCAGCTGCCCTGGTTGTGGCAGTGGAAGCATCCTGGTCAGGGGGCGTACGTCGCCGGCGTGGAGCCCGCAAACTGCTTCGGACGCGGCCGAGGTGATGACCGCGCGCGCGGCACCCTCAAGTTCCTTCAGCCTGGCGGGGCGCAGAAGTACAGCCTGGAGATCGGCGTACTCGAGTCTGCGGACGCCATCGAAAGCTTGAGTCGTGGCCTGCGGCACGGGAGGAGTTGGAGTTCGTAACGAGTTCTTTCATTAAATCGTGGCCTGCGGAGCGGCGGGAGTTCGTAACGAGTTCTTTCATTAAGTCGTGGGCTGCGGCCCTCTCCCCAGGGCTACTCGCCCTGGACCTCGCGCCTGCAGACCTAGAAAACAACTTGCTCAACCGCCGGCTGGCGCGCACGAAGCGAGGTTTGCGGAGCGCTGCCCCCTCTCCGTCTGGGGTGGGGGCGGGCGTCCGAGCAGATGCGGCCCTCACCCCGCTTCGCGCGGCTCTCCCTCTGCGAGAGGCGAATCGTCATCCTCAGAGGGGATTCCGCCGCGCGTGCCTCATACGCGTGTCACCTGAGCGGGGGTGAGGAACGCCGCCAGCGCACACTCCCCCGGGCGGTGCACTGCGCGTTCCGAGCGCTAGCGCGAGCGGTCGAGGGTAGTGCCGTCGCGAGCCCCTCCTAGCGCGAGGTCCAGGGCGAGTAGCCCTGGGGAGAGGGCCGCAGCCCACGACTATAGAAACAAACTCGTTACGAGCTCCTACAGTGCCGCAGCCCAGGACTTAAACCAAAAGAGCGACTAGCGCGCTTCTTTGTTTAGAAGACAATCACACCGCGGGCGACTTCGCCGTTGGCGAGGCGGGCGAAGCCTTCGTTGATCTGGTCCAGGGTATAGCGGCGGGAGATGAGCTCTTCTACTTTCAGCTTGCCGGCCACGGTCAGCTCGATAATCCGCGGAAAGTCGATGCGCGGGCGGGCTGAGCCGTACCAGGTGCCGATCAGCTTCGTCTCTTTGTTCACGAACATGAGCGGATCAAAGCTGGCGAGCGTCCCCTGCGGCGCCATGCCGACGATACACGCCGTGCCAGCCACACGCGTCATCTGGATGGCTTGCTCCACCGTTTTACCGTTACCAATTACTTCGAACGCGTAGTCCACGCCGCCGCCGGTCAGCGCGCGGACCTGCTCGACCGCGTCGCCGTTGCTCGCGTTGACCGTATCGGTGGCGCCAAACTGGCGCGCGTACTCGAGCTTGTTCGGGAGCAGATCGACGGCGATGATGCGGCCGGCATTCACCAGCGCCGCACCCTGGATGACGTTCAAGCCAACTCCGCCACAGCCGATCACGGCCACGCTGCTGCCTGGCTCCACTTTCGCCGCGTTGATCACCGCGCCCACGCCGGTCGTCACCGCACAGCCAATCAGCGCCAGCACCTCCATCGACACGTCTTTGCGGACCGGCACCACTTGCTCGGCCGGCACCACGACGCGCTCGGCAAACGAGCCCATGCGTCCGAGTACCGAGAGCTCCTGGCCATTGCGGTGGACGCGCGCCGTCCCGTCGAGCATCTTGAAGCGCTCGCCAGTGCGACCCTCGCACAGCACCGACCGACCCATGGCGCACAAACGGCAGACGCCGCACGCGGGGCGGAACGACAGCACCGCATGGTCGCCAGGGTTGACGCCGGTCACGTTCGGCCCGACAACTTCGACGATGCCTGCGGCTTCATGCCCCAGAATCATGGGCAGCTCGTACTTCCACTCGCCTTTGATGACGTGGTAATCGCTGTGGCACACGCCTGTCGCACCGATGCGAAGCTGCACTTCGCCCGTGCGTGGCGGATCGAGCTGGATGTCTTCCAGGTCCAGCGGCTGTCCAAAATCGTTCAGTACGGCGGCCTTCATGATCCGGTCGAGCATACCTCCACAAGCTGGTGGTAGGCTCGAACATATGCGTCCAGGCTTCGGACAATTCAACACCGCCACCGCCGAGTTCTTGCAGTTCGCCGCGCAGTATGGCGGCAATGACGTCTTGCTCAATACGCCACTGCTGCCGGGTGCCCAGCGCTGGGAGCTGAGCGACCTGGTCAAGCTACGGCTGAGCGTCGAGCAGTACGGCCTCAAGTTGATGGCGCTCGAAAACGTGCCGACGCCGTTTTACGACCACATCATGCTGAATGGTCCGCGGCGGGACGAGCAGATCGAGAACATGATCGCTACCGTGCGCAACATCGCCCGCGCGGGCATTCCGATCTTTGGCTACAACTGGATGCCGTCGCACGTGTGGCGGACTCCGCCGGAGCGCATTCGCGGCGGCGCGGTCGCGACCGCGTTCGACGACAGCATTGCCCAGCGCATGCCGCTTACGCACGAGCGTGCGTATACGGAAGAGGAGATCTGGGCCAATCTCGAACACTGGATCCGGATCATCACGCCGATCGCCGAGGAAGAGGGCATCCGGCTTGGCATCCATCCGTGCGACCCGCCAGTGCGTGTGCTCGGCGGGGTGCCGCAGATCTTGCGTGATTTTGCGGCCTACAAACGCCTGGTCGAGATCTATCCGAGCGATTGCAACGCCATCGAGTTCTGTCAGGGCACGATGGCGGAGATGCAGGACGAAGTGGATATCTACGACAAGATCCGCTACTTCGGATCGCGCAACAAGATTCTGTACGTGCACTTTCGCAACGTCTCTGGCACCGTGCCGAACTTCCGCGAGGAGTTCATCAATACGGGCTACGTCGATATGTTCAAGGCCATGGAGATCTACTACGACGTCGGTTTCAAGAGCTTCTTCATCGACGATCACGTGCCACAGACGTTCCAGGACACGGTCTGGGGCCACCGTGGTCGGGCGTTTGCCAATGGCTACATCCAGGCACTCATCGAAGCCGTGACGAAGCAGCGCACCGCCGCCAGCATCGCCCCAGGTACGGTTACGAATTGGACTCCTCGCGAACCAGCACGCGTATAGAGCTTGCAAGCGGAGCTTCAAGTTGGCAGGGGGCACAGCACCGGTCATGCCGCTAGCGGCGAGCACGCGCGCCGTGGAGTCGCGTAGCATCGGGCGCCGGCTTGGTGCGTGCGGCGCGGCGTCGGCTGCAGCCGGAGATACTGTCGCTAGCGGGAGCAATCATCCTGGGAGGTGTGCATGCCGGAACGTCCGATGCCGACGCAGGCTGAAGTTGAGTCTTACCTTCGGGACAGGCGCAACTGGGGCCGCTGGGGTGCGAACGACCAGGTTGGCGCGGTCAACCTGATCACTGCGGACAAGCGCGTGCGCGCGGCGGGGCTGGTGCGGAGTGGTCGGAGCGTATCGCTCAGTCGGGAGCTCCCCAAAACACCGGCGGCGAACAACCCGACCCCGGCTCAGCACTACCTGCGGTTGTTGGACCGCGGCCGCGGCGGCGCGGTGATCGACTACTACGGCGTGTCGTACCACGGTCAGGCGAGCACGCATATCGACTCGCTCTGCCATGTGTGGAACGACGAGGGCATGTGGAACGGTCGCGCCCCGGCGGACGAGATCGGCTTCGAAGGCGCACGGTTTGGCGCCATCACGAACTGGTCGAACGGCATCATCACCCGTGGCGTCTTGCTCGACGTGCCGCGGTTTCGGGGTCAGCCGTTCGTGACCCAGGAACAGCCCATCCAGGGCTGGGAGCTGGAGGACGTCGCCGCGGCACAGGGCGTAGCGCTCGAAGCGGGCGACGCACTGGTGGTCTACGGTGGCCGGGAGGCGTGGGACCGGGTGAACCCGATCTGGGGGTCCGACACCTCGCGACCGGGCCTGCATGCCTCGTGCTTGCCGTTCATCCGCGACCACGATGCGGCGCTGCTTGTCTGGGACATGATGGACCACGCGCCGAACGGCTATGACCTGCCCTGGTCAGTCCACGGGGCCATCTTCGCCTACGGCGTCGGCCTGGTCGACAACGCGCTTCTGGAGCCCCTCGCGGCAGCCTGTGCCGAAGAGGGACGGTACGAATTCATGCTGATGGTGCTACCCCTGGTGGTCGTGGGCGGGACGGGCTCCCCAGCCAACCCCGTCGCCCTCTTCTAAACGCGGCAGGGAAGGCCGCCCCGTGCGCACTCCCCGCCCTCCCCACGGCCGGTACGCCGCGCCAGCGCGAGCGGTAGAGGGTAGTGCCGTCGCGAGCCCCTCCTGGCGCGAGGTCCAGGGCGAGTAGCCCTGGGGAGTGGGCCGCAGCCCACGACTTAAGGAACAACTCGTTGTTGGTGGTCTGTTTCTAGTAGCGGTAGTGGTCTGACTTGTATGGCCCCTCGACCGGAACGCTGACGTAGGCGGCTTGTTCGGCGGACATGGTGGTCAGATGCGCACCGAGGGCTTCGACGTGGACTCGGGCGATCTTTTCGTCCAGATGTTTGGGCAGCACGTAGACCCTGTTCTCATACGTGGCGTGCCGCGTGAACAGCTCAATCTGCGCCAGGACCTGGTTGGAGAACGAGTTCGACATGACGAAGCTCGGGTGGCCGGTGGCGTTGCCTAAATTGAGCAGACGGCCCTCGGACAGGACGATGATGATGTGGCCATCCGGGAAGATCCACTGATCGACCTGGGGCTTGATGTTGTCTTTACGAATGCCCGCCACCCGGGCGAGACCAGCCATGTCGATCTCATTGTCGAAGTGGCCGATGTTGCCGACAATGGCCTGGTGCTTCATGCGGCCCATGTGCTCGGCGGTAATGATGTCGCGGTTACCCGTGCAGGTCACGAAGACGTCGGCTGTTTCGACAACGTCCTCGATGGTGCGCACCTCGTAGCCCTCCATCAGCGCCTGCAACGCGCAGATCGGGTCGATCTCGGTGACGATCACGCGAGCGCCCTGGCCCTTGAGCGCAGCGGCGCAGCCCTTGCCCACGTCGCCGTAGCCGCAGATCAGGGCTACCTTGCCGGCCACCATCACGTCGGTGGCGCGGTT
>JAABUQ010011800.1_pt1 | contig 11047 bp, 10 predicted proteins | sample 5560001 | NCBI WGS metagenome assembly JAABUQ01 (sample SAMN10711888, study PRJNA513371) | rock metagenome | isolation source: Antarctica rocks | place: Antarctica: Victoria Land, Finger Mt nord | collected 2015-12-18
ACCCCCCCCAACCCTCAGCGCCTACCAGCCCGCAACCCCCGTCCTAGGCATCAACGGCGGCACCCTCCACGCCGGCCTCGTCTACTGGGCCGTCAGCGGCAGCAAATCCCTCTTCCTCAACAACACCCTCATCCCCGGCCTCGCCCCCGGGATCTACGCCCTCGAGCCCACCACGGGCCACGTCTCCCCCATCGTGAACAACTACCACGGGACGCAGCTCAACAGCCCCAACGACCTCGTCTTCTGCCCCTCCTCCGGCGACCTCTTCTTCACCGACGCCCTCTACGGCTTCCAGCAGAACATCACCCTGCACCCCCCCGCGCTGCCCGCCTCTGTCTACCGCTTCCGCCCCTCGACAGGCGAGCTGCAGATCATCGAGTCCACGCTCGTGCAGCCCAATGGCATCGCCTTCAGCCCGGACGAGGAGACGCTGTATGTCGGCGATTCTGGGGCGGGGTACTCGACGATCGACCTGCCCGAGGGGGAAGTGCCGCCGCCGTTGCAGTACAATGCCACGGGCCCGCGCACGGTGTATGCGTATGATGTGAGGGAGACGCCGGGGGGGAAGGTGGGGCTGAATCGGCGGGCGATCTATCTGGCGCAGGAACTGGTGCCGGATGGGCTGAAGGTTAGTCGGGAGGGGTATGTGCTTGTGGCGGCGGGGAGCGGGTCAGTGTTCTTTACTCTTCCTTCTTTCCGCCGGCCTATGCCATTTTAAGCTGCGAACTTGTTTCCTGGAATTAAAGATTATCGCCCCCACTATCAAAGGCCCTAGGGGTCTAGATCAAGGGTTCACAGCATCGGCCCCGCTTTCTCGGGATCTGCTCAGCGGTGTCTGCCTGGATTGTCGGTCACTGCTGATATGAGAGAGGTTATAGGGTTGATGTCCTCTCGCCCACAGGCTCCTACATCTTGCGCATCGTGGCGGGCTTCACGGTCAACAACATCGCGTTCGCCGGTAGGGATTTCGAGCAGCTGTGGCTGTTCGGGCAGGGAGGGGTGGCGAGGGTGGAGTGGGATGTTAGGGGCTTGGAGATGTTATGAGTGGGGAGATGGGGGTGAAATATGGTCTGACGGTCCTGGGTGTATAGCGCTTGGCTTCGAATTCTACGGTTGTTGCGGAGGGGAGGGTGCGGCGATGAAGGCGATGGGCTTGAGGAGACCGTAGGGAGGGGAGCAGGGGGGGGGGAAATTGGATATATTCACTTTTGCGAATCCTGCCTCGCTGTTATGGCCTCCGACGTGCAATTTCATTGCGAAGAGAGGTTGTGGAGGTAACTTGTGAAGGAGAGAGGAGTCGCAAGTGAGGCCAGAGGGCGGATAGAAGAGGGCGGGAGTAGCTCCTCGGCTTGAAGCGCTTCGTATACTCACTCAAGTAATATCACGCTTGCCTTTACTGTGCATCTAGTCCGCGCCCTTGGTGGTTGGGGGACGCGTGGTCTCTGTTTGTATACATGTACTTCCGAGTCGGGGAATCGCTTTGGAAGCGCTAAGCGACTATACTCGCTATATGTATCGCCCTGTTCAGGCGACATATTCCCGCGGCTTCTGACAGGTCGCTGGGTATTCGGGAAGAAGCGCTCCAGTATGGATACGGGCGCAGGAGCGCAAGGAAGAGAGAGTGAGGTACGCCGCTACACGGGAGGACAGGTACAAAAGCCGTACGAGCCCCGAATGCTGGAAGAAAGCTCGAGCTTGGGAATCTGGACCACCAATACCGAGAAAGAAGCGTCGTCTCTGCAGCCCTTTTACTGACCATCAAGACTTACCGAAGATGCTATCCCCCACCACCACCCACCTCTTTCTCCTCCTCCCCCTCCTCGCCATCACCCACGCCTTCCCAAGTCTTCTCTTCACCCGCCAAGCACCATCAAAACCAGCGAACCTGAACCTCACAAACCCAACCTGCTTCCCCGCCTCGCACCCCCCTCTCCCCCACTCCCGCCCGCCAACTGCCTCGCCGCCTTCCAGAACTTCAGCTCCCAGCACGCCCACACCGGCAAACGCCCGCACATCACCTTCACCACCAACATCACGAAAACCCGCCTCCCCGCCTTCTCTGAGCAATACGTCGCCACGCCCATTGAGATCGCGCCTTTGAACGAGCCAGTTGTGGGGGGCGGCGAGTGTGGGGTTGCGTTTGCGGTTTATTATGGTGCGGCGCCGGCGGGGCAGGAACAGGATGTGAGTGTGAAATTGAGGGTGTTGAGGAAGGTGGTGGAGTATGTGGTTGGGACGTGTGCGGGGAAGGAGGGGCAGGGGGAGGGGGGGAGTGCGGTGTTCACGACGAGGGAGGGGGGGGTGATTGATGTTACGGTGCAGAGACCCGTTTAGGGGGGTTGGTGAGATGGGCGTGCGCGGGCTTCCGGGGCTGCGGAGTGGATGTTGTGGGAGTTGGGACGAGTGGTGCAGCCATGGTGGTGCTGTCGTCTTCGAGGAGGTGTGGAGAGCTGGATGCGGGTCAGCTATTGACCGTGACGCTTAGGGAAGTTGTATTGCGGTCGTTTGAGAGGATCCGTTGGGTAGAGAGGGCATGATACTCGTAGGGTTCGAACAATCAAGCAACGACTTGCTCGTAGAACCATTTTCGGGATTGCTTCCCTCATCGTGCGATTTCTCGCCCCTCAAGTCTGCTCCACTCCACTCTCCACTCCACTAATAGAGTATCATCACCAGTGTGTGTGTCCATATCAAATACGGCACTGTCTCCGGCGCTTGCCGACTGCGAATCTGCATACCTTAGCGGCTTCTTCGCGAGCCATAGACCGACTCTACGATATCTACGATGAAAAGTGATTGATTTGGCGGTGCATGTTAATGTGGAGAAATCAACGGGAGTGACTTCGTAAGTGAATGCTGAAGCGACAAGGATCGAGTGTTCACAAAGAGCTGATGGGGGTAAGACAATGACCATTCACGAAGTGCGGCGGTAGGGTAGCGATCAACTCTGCCATGGAAGGGTGAATATTTGATATTGCATCTTCGCACCTAAGCAAAAGGAAGAGATAAAGCCAGGCACCTACGTGCCGCCTATAGGCTAACAGTCCGAATTCTCTTACAGCCTTGATAAATGCCGTGAGATGTGTTGATGAGAACAACAGGGTTTGTTTACATTATGATCTACAGCTGTTATCGATGGACATGCATATCAACACCAGATGGGCAGGGGAGCGTTACCTATTTCGACTAGTGCGAAATATATTAGCCTGGATCGCGCATACGCTCAATCCGATATAGACTGATCGCCGGGCCGGGAATCGGTACCAACTTTCTGACTCGACCCAAATACTCGATACCAACATCGTGACCCGGCCCGAATACTCGATATCAACATCGTGACTCGACTCGATATCGACTCGATTTCTAACTCGATTCGAGTCATCGACTCGAATCGCCAAGCAATCGAAAATGTCGTCATAATGCCAAGAATTTCTATTTTTGAATCTATTACATCACGACTTTCGAGAGATCTATGCGCCAAGAACGAAACAATTTTCTTCTTTATCATCTTCTCGTTATTTGCATTATCTAATTGCATTACTATGCAACATTTTAAAAAAAAAATCATAAGATTTAACACACAATTCATGTCTACAAATTCTACTACTAAATCGCTTCATATCTTGGCGAGTCGAGTCGAAAATTCGAGTCGATACTCGATATCAACATCGTGACTCGATTCGAATATTCGATATTAACATCGTGACTCGAATCGATTTTTCTATATCAAAATTCTAACTCGACTCGAGTCTTGGCGAGCCAAGAATTTAGCTCGAACTCGATAACTCGACTCGACGCAATCAATCTAATTCGATAGCAGGTCACATTTATTCTCTTCACCCTACTCATTTAGGGCTCTGTTGATCTTTTAGAAGAATTCGATAGCCTTTGTTCGCGAGGGAAGATTTATACTATATTGAAAGTCAATAGACTAAGAACTATATAGCTTTACATTCTTAACCTAATTTCAACGATAAGAAGCAACTTTCTTAGACTTATTGTTACTTCGAAGAGTGCGAATCTTAAGTAAGTCGAAGCAACTATGTAGAACTATGTTCTAAAATAGCTATTATTTTAGCATCGTTGTCGTACACGAGCTTAACTCACTTAGCAAGAAGAATCACGCATACAACACGTAAATTATTAATGAGAAATTATAACTTAAAGATTTTTTGCTTAAGAAGTTATTATATGTGCGCATTCTTATCTTTAAATACAACGCGAATGCTATTTTCGACAACTCTATTATTAAAGTCTTCGAGAATGCTAATAGTCTATTAAATTGACTCAAGCTAAGAAGAGACAATTGTTAGACAAAATCTATTTTCTTTATTGCATACAATCTAAGTAAAATAATTGTCAAAAAGATCTTGATCGATGCTTAAGTTAACGTTAAATATCAAAGTCTTAATAAAGCGACGCTTAATATAGTATTCTTCGTTATCGTAAATATAATCTTCTTTATAGTGCAATTAAGACTTACGATTAAATTAATTACATAATAATAGTAATTATGTTAAACTAAATAATATCGCAATTAATATTGCACAATTGTTATTGCGCTCTTCTTCTAGTTCTTTAATCGAAAGTCTTAAGAAGAATTTTTTCTTTGCAAATAAATTTTACAAGCAATTTCGTCAAAAGCTTATGCATTACTAAATACTTAATTTCTACGAAACTTGTTTTTCAAAAGCGTTTAATATAATAAGTCGAGTTTTACGTATACGTTTATTAATATCTTGAGCGTAAACTAAGATTTCGCTTCGAGAATGTTATAATTACTCGATTATTGTTAATTCGTTTGTTAATTAATCTTTTGTCAACAATCTTTGTATTCGACGATTAGTTCTCGTGTTACGCTAGTACTTCCCACGAAGATATTAGAGAGAATTATGCTATTGAAGAGATTTGTAGACGTCTTTAGATAATGCAAGCAATCACTTGATAACAAGGAATTTGCAACTTAAGTCAATCGTAACAATAAGTCAAGACTTAAGATAAATTGAACACGATTTATAAGAGAATTGTATTTTAGTTTTCTATATACGAAGAAAATATTGATTGTTCGCCTTGTTCGTTCGTCGAACATAGCGAACATGATTGTTCGCAATGTTCGCTCATCGAACATAACGAACATCATACTCAAGATGCTCGCCTCTCGAGCATGTCGAACATGATAGTAGATTCGCCCTCGAGACGTAGAACCTAAATCATTGATACAACTTTAATAAGCTCGTAACACTATTTCTCTTCTTTAGAGTTTTCGTCTTAAAACTCAATGCCTCCTCATCATGCCTCCAAAAAAGATTAATACTAGAAATTCTTCTCTTCGCAAGAAAGATCTCTTCGACGCTCTAGAATCTATGTCTTTAGCAATGCGTCCTTGTCGTAATTGTGCGACGTCTAGTAAGACTTATTGTGTGAATAATGATTCTAAGAAGTGTGTAAAGTGTGTGCGATCTAATCGTGATTATGATTTGGCAATCTCTCTTGCTTCGATAAAACGAATTCATAAAGAACGAATGCGCTTAAAGAAAGAAATGCGTGAAGCGCGTGCTAAGCTAAGTCGACTAGAAAAGCAACTTGACTTTCTAAAGAATAAGAAGAAAGAAATGATCGTAACGAAGTGAAAGAATATTGATGATTTGAAGATAAACGAAGCACACTCTATTGAGTTTCTTGCGAAGATTCCTAAGTTGCTATTTGATATGTCGTTCGAACAATTTTAACTTTCAACTAATTAAAATTGAGCTATTGCTCTCTTGTCTAATTTTGATGAAACTTTCTTAGAAGATTTTGGCAACAATTAAGATTCTCTTCTAGCTCTTATGTGTTCTCTAAGATAGAATATTCTTTTCATTTGATAAAATATTCTTGACCTTTTTGTCGTAGAATTTCCTCGACCTCATATTGTTTCTTTTCTTGTGAATGGAAATAAAATGTGTTCTATAAAGACGTAATTGAATTCGCTAGTTCCAACAATAAGATATAAAATATTAGAAATACTTTGGCGTTCTTAAGTAAGTCGAGTTCGTAATTGATTGATTTCTTAGTCTTCTTTACGAAAAACGATTCGACCTTAACATGATTCAATTTCTTGCTTAGCTTTCTTGTCTTAAAATTTTTTGTAAAAAGATAACTCTTATCTCTCTCTTTTAGTTAAGATGTCGTTTTTCGTTTTTTGTTCTAGTACTTGATCGATCTTTTTTGCATTATCGAGATGTTGTCGTGTACCTTTTTTAGCGTCGCTACTCTTTCGATGATTGATTGCGTCAATAGATGCTTTCGTTCTTTCTTAAAGAGATTGAATTCTTTGTTATAATTAGCAAAGAATAACGTTATTTTAATGATATTCAATATCTTTGCATTTAGTGCTAGTTGTGCCATAGATAAAAGTGATATTCAATTGCTATAAGTATTGTTGACGTAGTGTCGCAAATATTGCTCTAGACTCTAGTTTGTTCGCTCTATTTAATCGTTTATAATCGAATAATAGGCAATAGACATTTGAAGTTTCGTTCCTAACATTGATATCAATGTCTTTCAATAGTTAGACGTGAAGAGCTTGTCTTTGTCACTAGTTATTCCCTTAAATATATCGTAATATCGTATAAGTTGATTCAACACAATGTATTCTAGTTGTTTTGCTATGAACTTCTTCTTGCATGCGATAATATGTGAGTACTTGATAAGTTTATCAATTATTATTAGTATCGAATTATATTTGTTTCTAGTTGCTAGATTCGTCAATTTGGACAACTTGATAATAAAGTTCATCGTAACTTCATCTTATAACGATTTAAATAATTTCTAATATTGAATTTCGTCATAGTTCGCATATGTATTATGTTTGTTTTGCTAATAGCTAAGGCATCGTTTAACGTATGCCTCGACAACTTGTCTTATTTGTGAGAACTAACAATGCTAGCGTAAAAGCTAAAGGATTTTGGTCACTCTTAAGTGTTCTTGCAATGATTTATTATGATGTTCTCTTATACATTCGTCGATCTTGTCGATAGATATCTAGAGTTTTCCTTTCTTTATTGAAAATTCTTTTGTATCGTCTCGAAGTATTCGTAATGTAGCATTCAACTTATGCTTATTAACTAATAGTGATTCGTCTTTATTGACCTTAAGTATGTTGTAATTAAACGACTTCTTCGTTTTTATATGATCACTTCTTCTACTAAGTGCGTTCGCTCTATCGTTTTTCTTGTCTAGAATATATTGTATCTTGAACTTGTATTGTTCGAGTCGTTCTAATTATCGTATTTGCCTTCTATTAAGTTGTTTAATAGTAATAAAGTGCACAAGATTTTTATGATTCGTAAGAATCGTAAGTTTTGATAATTCTTCGATGTATACTCTTTATAATTTCAAGAAGACTACAATAGCGAATAGTTTCTTGTCGTAAACATCGTAATTTTGTTCGACTAATAAGAGTTTTTTTAAGAGATATGTTACTAGATGTTATATGTCTTTATGCTCTTAACTAAAGCATGCATCGATAACTAAATCTAATGCGTCAATTTCAATTCTACTTGACAATCGTAAATCGTACATTTTTAATACTAATTTCTTTAAGCATTCTAGCTTAAGATTCTAAAATGCTTTTTCTTTTGCGAATTTCTATATTTATGACATATTCTTTTTTGTAAGATTTATCAATAATATCGCATTAACGAAGTAATTCTTAATGAACTTTTTGTTGTAGTTTATGAAATCTAGAAAGAATTGCACTTTCTTAATATTGATAAATGATTTTCATTCTTTGATTGCTCGTAGCTTTTCGAGATTCATGCGTATTTTGTATTGTCTTACGACAAATTCAAGAAAATCAATTTCTTTTTAATGAAATTCGCATTTCTTTAATTTAAAATGTAAATTTTTTCTATTTAAACATTTTAGTACTTTGAAAATATGACTAACATGTTTTTTCAAGATTTTTGAGTAAATTATGATGTCGTTCAAGTATGTTATGACAAATCGATCTAAATATTGTCGTAGTGTATCATTGATTATTTCTTGATACGTTATCGAGGCGTTCGTGAGTTCGAACGACATCATTGTGTATTTGTATAGTTTATATCGTGTGCGAAAAGCTATCTTCTACTCTTTTCTTGCTTTTATTCTAATTTGATTGTACGTTTCTCGTAGATCTAGTTTAATGAAGTACTTAACTTCGAATAATCGATTTTGAAGCTCGCTAATATTGAATAGTAAATATCGATTCTTAATCGTAATATTGTTTAGCTTCTAGTAATCGACACATAGGCGAAGAGTTTCGTTCTTCTTAGATACAAAGAGAATCAAGTATTTTATCTATGATTGAGATTTTCTAATAAATTCTTTCTTTTCATTTTTTGCCAAGTATTCGCGAAGTATTTCGAGCTTCTTCTTGAATAAAGCATATATAGATTCAAACGTAAGTTGCTTGCCTAGTTCAAGTCTAATTTCATGATTTTACAATTAATGTTTAGAGAGAGTCTTTGTCGTTTTCTCTTCTTGAAATAGATGCTTTCAATTGTTGTATATTTGTAATACGTACTTTAGCGATTTCTTCGCTATATTAAATAATTCAAGACTCTTAGAAGATTCGCAATTTTCTTTATTTACTTTGACTTCGTAATCTAGCTAATCTTTGTCGATGTCTATTAAGTTAAACTTAATTAAATCGTTCTTTTTCGAAAATGTAAATTCGCGTCTTGCGATCAAGTTTCGACTCTATCTTTTATCTATTATCGAACGCTATCGATGCGTAGATTGAATGTGAATTGCGTGATCACATCGTTCGAATCTAAGTACTTATATATTTTAATTAACTTCTAGATTGTGTTGCTTTAATTAAGGCATTTCTAGAACGATATCGTAAGTAATTATTTTCACTATATTAAAGATTAGTTTCTCGTGATGTTGTTAAATAGTTATCGATAGTAATTTCGTTTCTTTGTTCACTTTTTCATTCTCGTCAAGTAATGAATTTTTATCTACAATTATTAGGTTGTATGCGTTAGACTTCTTTCGAGTAAAATATTCTTTCTTCTTAACAAGAGCTCTAGTTATAAAATTATCTATCGCATCAAAATCGATCATTGCAATGAGTTAACGATCATTGATTTTAATTGATGTGATAAAACATCGTGCGTGTGCTATTAAGTTTAGTTGCTACTATTGAGCTAACATATTGCATTTCTCTAGTATGCTCTTTACTAAGAAATTTGAACTTTTCTTTGCTTCTATGTTGCGACTTTTGCTTCAAACGTCTATTTGCGCTAAGCTTTCTTTTGTTGTTAGATTGTTAACTTTGGCTTTCTAGAAAACTAATTGGCTTCTTTCTTTTCTTCTAGGTGAGTTTAGCATAAGTCGTCGTAACAAGTTGTTCAACTAAGTGTCTTATGTTTCTTTGCTTTCTTTATCTTTTTTTTAAATAAACTAACATTGTTTAGTTGTCGTTCGATTTCGTCAAGAATGTCTTTTTCTTTAATGGCGTCGCTTTCTAGCGCTTCCTCGCATTTGTCCACGATTTAATTAATCTATTTTTTCTTCGATGAACTAGCTAAAGTCTCGAGATGATTCGTGATGTTTTTTAGGCATTTGTGAAAGTTCTTCTAGTTATACTCTTTGTCTAAGTCGATAATTAAGCTATAAGATTTAATAGTCTTCTAAAGTGTTTAATTAATTTCTTGCGTAGATGCGAGTGCCTTGTTTAATGATGTTTCATCTAGGACTTTCTATAATTAATTTAAGTTCTTTATCAAATAGTAGTCGTCGTTCGATCTAGTCTTGGGAGTTTTCGCTCTTGTGTCGATTTGCTCTCTAATGTCGTCTTAGCTATCAAGTATCTCTCTCAACATAACATTGATTTGCCAACGATTTATCAAGTTTCGCGATCGATCATCTCTTGCGAAGTGGCTCGATTTGCCACATAAATAGCACGTTTTCGAATTTCTATTATTTTGCTTTCTTCTAGAGTTTTTTTCTTTACGTCGCTAAATAGAGTTCAATTTCATGAATGCAAGTTTACGATAATCTAGGTTGCTATACTTCTTGAAATGATCTCTTTTTGCGTAATAGTCGATCGTTGATTCAAAGAAGATTTTCGCTCTCTCATGAGATTGATCGTATCGTTTTTTTATAACTCTCTTATATAGCTTGTCGTCTACGTCGATTGCTATCTTCACTAAGATTTAAATGATGTCGAATTTTGCGTCGCTACGCATGAGTTCGTTCTTGACGTTCTTCTTTAAGTCTCGTTTGAACATTGTCATTAGTGATGCATTGTCTTAATCAATTAGATTTGCGTATTTTTGAAATCTGGCGACGTAGTCTATTGTCGACGTTTTTTGTTGCAAATGCTAAATGACTCGTTTCGCTATCTATTTTTCGTTGAATATTTCAAATACTTGTTGTAATTCTTTCTTGAAGACATCGAAGTTAATGAAGATTCTTTCTAGATCTTCTTCATTCTCAAAATGCTTTTAAAGATTTGACTTAAATTAATGCTAAACTCGTTCTTGAAGAAAAGTAGAGACCAACAAGATCTTCTTATTTTCTAGAACGAGATAAAACGTAAAGTAGATTTTAACTTGCGTAATTCAATTCTTCAATCTAGTTTTATCTTCATAATATTTGTTTGAAGCATTGATCTTGATCTTTGATAAAATTTCTTTTTCATTGTCGATACTATTATTGTTATCATCGATCTTTATGGGATTTGTTACGAGTTGTTTTTCTTTCGCTATAGAGCTAGTGCTCGAGATAAAAGCGCGTTAATCTAATATAAACATTCTTAGAGTGTTCAAAGTGTTACGCTAGTACTTTTCACGAAGATATTAGAGAGAATTATGCTATCGAAGAGATTTGTAGACGTCTTTAGATAATGCAAGCAATCACTTGATAACAAGAGATTTGCAACTTAAGTCAATCGTAACAATAAATCAAGACTTAAGATAAATTAAATACGATTTATAAAAGAGTCGTATTCTAGTTTTCTATATACGAAGAAAATACTAGTTGTTCGTCTTGTTCGTTCGTCGAACATAGCGAA
>JAABUQ010011801.1_pt1 | contig 11047 bp, 10 predicted proteins | sample 5560001 | NCBI WGS metagenome assembly JAABUQ01 (sample SAMN10711888, study PRJNA513371) | rock metagenome | isolation source: Antarctica rocks | place: Antarctica: Victoria Land, Finger Mt nord | collected 2015-12-18
GTTCGAATCCAACCAGCCCCGGGCTGCTGCGCAGCAGCCCGGGGCTCCAACGCAACCGAGCTGTCCGTGATTTGCTGTCTCACCCAAGGGGTTCAGTCCATACAAGCCAGCATTGGCGGACAGAGCCGAGGTGGCCGGTCACGGGTGGTTTGGCGGACACTTCCGTTGAATTTCAATAAGGGCATCAGCCTTGATCTCAGCTGATCCGAAGTGGCGGCCCGTGACAGAGGTGTTGGGTCGGGGCCTGGTTGCAGGTGTTCTAGACGGGCGTCCATGGTTCCGCTGCAAGTCTGTTGCCAGCAAGGCTGCAAGATAGTGTGGCTATAAGAAAGAATGTAAGAAGCGGCATCCGTACCGCGCAGCTATTTTTCAAATGAAAGAAGCTCATCACCCCTCCCTACAAACAAGCCTGAAGATCTGGAGCTCTGGATTGCTCGGTGCCATGCCGCGCAACACCATTGTCGTGCACGACCGTATTTCCGTCGGAGCCAACGTTAATCACCCCTGAACGCGCTAAGAATGTAGCCCCCCATTCATCGAGATCATGGTCAACATTGTCTCGGCCGCCCGAAAGCGTGCATGACTTGCCGTTTGGCAAGGTGACCGCTACTGTGTAGGCCCATCCCTCCCTTGACTCCCAAGGTTGATTGTTTCGCCTGGTCTTCTGGTTATAAACATAGATCTGGAAGGGATTGGGCCCCGGCCTGAGAATGCTGGTCGGCACCTCTGCAGCGGCTGGGGCGCCTGTAAAGGCGACGGTTGAACCATTGACGGTGACGACAACTATATCATCCGATCTAACAACGTTAAATTTCACGCTTGGGGGCGGCTGAAAATAGAAGTTTTGAAGGGTAGAAATGTTCTCCCAAGATAGCTGGGCACGGTGACTGCTCTGCCACAGCTCACGTCGAACACGCGAAAAAACATCGAGCAGCGTCGAGCCAGGCACCTTCATGTCTTGCAGGAGCACTGACGTGTAGACCGAAGACTGGCCGGAGTCTCCAGCGTAGGCCACCCTGCCCGGCGAGGTAGCGAATGCAATTACAGAATCGGGATAAGCTTCGCTTGGCAAAGCAAAACCTTTCTCGTCACCAAGATCATCGCGCCGACATGCGTCTACTATAAACAGCTTCAATGCTGTCTCTCCACTCGGGGTGCCAGGCGGCTCGGCCGCGTACGCCTTGTAAATGTCGTTTAGATCGATAAGCCCCTGCGTCGTAGTTGGAACAGCGTTCAATCCTGCCGGTATAAGATAGTTGTAGTCTTTAAGCTGCGTTCCGTGGCCGCTATAGTAAAATAGCCTAACTTCCTTTTGCTGGTTGGAGGCTTTGAACGCGTCAACTGCCTGATAGACTTCATCTTTGTTGGCATTCTCGACGAGGGTCACGGCGAACCCTAATCCACACAAGGTTGCGGAGACGCCTTCCGCATCGATAATCGAGTTAGGCAGATTACCGAGCGTGTCTCCGTATGTCGCGTTTCCGACCACAAGAGCCCGCCGCTTTTCCGGGAACGAATGATTGGAATTCGTCTGACACGCTGGGTGAGTTGTTGCCGCTTTGACATCTCCGGCGGAAACGACGCTGATCATGAGAAAAGCCATCAGAGCTCGTGTAAGCATTAGAAGGTCCTCACATAGCCGAGGACCTGATCGTTCATCGGGCGCCGCTTTCTCGCGACGACGCCACCGTTCGTCTGATTGTCGACGGTTTCCGACGTATTGAATTCGATCGTGTGAATGTCAGGTTCTTTCACACTTTCGATGACCCCTACATGGTTCGCATGCCCATCCCGATCCCATGTATAGAGGACGAGCCATCCTCTCTGCGGCTTGTCTTTCGGATCGACCCAACGGCCAGCTGCTTTGTTTTGTGAGACCATAGTCTCACAAGAGCAATGCGGAGAGAAAAAGTAGTGACGAATGTCGGCAAGCGTGTCTTTAAATACACTTTCTTGATTGTGACTATCGTAGGGCCTGGGCTGGGGTTGCATATCGCAGTACGCTTTGCATGCAGCCCAGGATATCCCTGCCGCACAGAACGCAAGGATCCGGCCGTTACTATCAAGCGGATTAATCCCAAACAGCTCAAGGTATGATTTTATTTCTTCCGGGGTCGTCGCCCGCGAGTTCTCCAGCTGACTTGAGGCAGCGGCGAGCAGACTCTCTTGAGCAAACGTCTTCGCCGGCTTTGCGATGTTCAATGGCTTGGCTTGCTGCATGACGAAGTCGAAGGCGGACAAGTCACTCTGACTTAGGTCGAACGTTTCCGGCTTGGTACCTGGATCGCCAAATTGCTGTTCACTAACAGCCTGCGCAAGTGCAACGCGGGCCAAGAGGTAGCCGGTCGTCAGTGCGCCCATCCCAATCAGGACCGTTCGCTTTTTGATCATGAACTTACCGCCTCCTTTCTATGGCTGCTTAGCTCGACAGCTTCGATGGCGGAGCGTGCCATGATCAAAGTAAGGCGTCTATACTCTGTACACGTGAGAACCCGAAAACTTCGCACCTCCGAAACGCCGCCTGTATCAGGATCGCCTCGCTAGCCGATTTTCGGGTTTTCACGTGGACGGAGTATATATTGCGCTCGTAAGAGAATATTTCCCAATGGCCGAAGCAGCTGATGGACCGAGCTGCTGATATTCTTTCCGATTCGCGTTTAAAGGGGTCCAGAAATCTCGCCGCCAGCGCCCGCCGGCATGCGCCATTCCCGCAACGGCACGACGACCGGCGCGGTCCAGGCTTCCTTACCTGTGATTTGGCGTGCAACTTTGACCCCCCCTGTCGGAGGCTTAGGCTTCAATGGATAAGGTCAATTCCCGCTTTCAAGAGGGTCAACATCGGCGTCCAATGTTAACCCCGGTCAGGAGGCAAAATAGCATTTTCCAACAATGACTTCCGCAAGAAGTGCTGGGGGTCAGTGTTGCACGCCGAATCACATGGATACCCGTGCATAGCCGATGAGCATGGTGCTCCTTTCTCATAACTCCGTCTAAAACACGGGTCGTGAGAAAGCGATATTGGGAACGGGTTTTGGGAAAACGGAAAGCGCCGGTTTCCCAGCGCCGCTAGTATGTCGCCGGAGGCGGCGTCTCTTTCTCACCAGACGTTCCCAAACGAGAACGCACCGGCCCTTTCGATCGACGTTTGTTGGAGAGGACAGCCGAACAACCGATGACCGATATCGGGAGAACCCACTGCCAAGTTCATCGTGTCGGCGCTGCATCGAGCAGGCTTTCAAATCAAAACTTGGCAGCGTTCTTTCTTACCTAGCCCTTTTGCTTTCGACCTCGGCAAGCTCAGACCGAGCATTGGCCAAAGCGTCCCTCGCAGTCGTCCACGAAGCATCACCGTCGTACAACGCGGACCGGAGATAGGCTGCGGTCATCCGCTGGACCGTGGCGAGACGATCCGGGTCCTCGTCCCCCGTTTCCTTCGCATCATAGCCGGCGATGCCCCCCAGCCCGTGCATGCCGCCCTTGATCGTCAGCATCGCCTCACAACCCGGACCATCCCGATAGGCAGCCGTGTACCATTCGGGGCCACGCACCGTCATGAACGGGTTCACATCCGCGTCGCCTACTACCAGCAGTGAACGGGTGGTGAGATGCGTATAGTCGGGGTTCAACTCCGAGAAATGCTCGCGCGCATAATCGCTGAGTTCGTCGCCGCCATTGCCCGGCGGGGTGAGTAGCACGCCGACCTTGATGCGGGGCTCGATCACGTCAACGTCGACTGCCCCGCTGTCGTTGGGATCGGTAAGGCGCGCGCCGAGGAGCATACCAACGGTCTGGCCGCCCATCGAGTGACCTACGGCCGCGACACGCTGGCGGTCGAGGCGGCTGGCGATCAGCGGCACAAGCCGCTCGATCTCATCGAGCTGATCGAGGATCAGCTTCATCTCTTCCACTCGCGCCCGCCAGAACAACGGAGCGCCCGGAAGATCGCGGGGCATCCCGGCGACCTTGGAGTTGGCATGTGTCGGCTGAATGACGACGAAGCCCTGCTCCGCGTAGAAGTTCGCGAGCGGTCCATAGCCGTCCTTGGAGGGCAGGTAGAGCGATGGCCCGTCACCATGCGACAGGAGGATGATGGGAAGGTTATTGCCGGCGACCGGCGCCGTGATCCGCATTTCCAGCGGCTGGCCCCGGCTTGGTGCGGGCAGCACGACAGGATTGATGGAGATGGTTTGCACCCCTTCCAGAGCGGGAAGGGCGTGTGCTTGGCGAATGAGGTTGTTCATCGGGTCACTCCGAATGGCAAGGGAGCACCGCACCATATACGGAGCGTTGCTCCGCATTATATACGGAGCAACGCTCCATCTAACAAGCCTCGTTTAGCTCAACGTCTAATGCGATCCGTCTACCTTGCGCGATAGCGTAGTCCGTCGACTAGCAATGCCACCATGCGTTCTGTCTGTGCGGCGCTCCCGATGCTGGACCTCATGCCTAGACAGCCTACGGCGCTCAGGATTTCGCCTGGGTTGATGTCCGATCGGACTTCGCCCGCAGCGATGGCGGCGCTCAACAAGCCGTGCAGCGCGGGGAGGAGGCGGTCCTCGAAGTAGCCGGGCAAACTGGCATAAGCGGGATCGCCGGAATGAAGCGCAGAAGACAGGCCTCGCTTGGTTCCGATCAAAGCAGCATAGTGCTGCAACCAGAGGCAAAGACAGTCGGCAGGATCATGACTGGCAGCGAGTTCGACAGCGGCGTCCGCGCACTCGTCCACCTCCTTGCGGAATACCGCAGCGATGAGGTCCGCGCGCTGCGGGAAATGGCGGTAGAGCGTCCCCATTCCGACGCCGGCCTTGGCCGCAATATCGCGCACGGCCGCATCTACCCCGTCCGAGCAAAAAACATCCTTCGCCGCCGCGAGAACAAGATCAAGGTTGCGACGCGCATCGGATCGCAACGCACGTTGGCGAGGATGACCGGCACAGGAAACGCCGGCTTCGGGAGGTTCTGAATTTATCAAGCCCTCTCCTTACAAGTGGAGCCATCTGCCGCAAACCATTTCGGAGCACTGCCCCGGCTAATTAGGCGCAAATCGCCTTCAAAAGCGGCATGAAAAATGTGGGCGTGCTCCCGTCCGTCCCTGACGGCTGGGCAAGCCTTCTGATCTCAATAGATAGTCTTCTCAAAACATGATCGTTTGCGGGAAGGGCGTCGTCAGCAGCGACGACAAATAGCGCGATCAGAAAGCCGCCACATAGCGTGAACGTTTACACCGGCGAAGTCAATAGCCTACACATGATACGAATGTCTTGACTTCCGTGTCGTCGGAACTCTGCGTGGCAGGCTAACCTGTGGAGGACACGCCCACATTGGCCGGAAAACCCGTATTAGGCTCGCTGTTCGTCGAGTGGGCCGGCACGGCTCTGATGGCCTGGTTGGGCTGTGCATTAAACCCTGCTGATTTCACCCTTTCAAAACCCAGCATTTCCAAGCCTGTTTGGTGGTCGCCCGAGGTGTGCACGAACCTGTACCTTCGTGCACAGGCCGATCTGTGAGGATGCCGCACGAATGCTCGCGCTGGTCCACTCCCGCCAATGGGCTGCGCTTTGCACAAGTTATGACGTCGGCGGGCCAGTGCCGGCCAGGCATTATGCAACCAACGGAAGACCTCGCCACGACACGCTTCCACCACTTCCGCGACGGTACAAGTTCTGACATGATGGCGCATCCGCGATCTGTGACGGGACCGCTCAGGATCCAAATGATCCAGGCCTGGCACGGCCATCCCCTTACTTCCTGGAGACATCCGCTCTTGGACGATCTAGCCGGCAATGCCGTCCGCAAACAGGACGGGCTCGATCAAAGGCTTGAGGCGCTTCTTGCATCGATCGGCTCGAGCGCCCGTCCCAGAGCCTGGCATTTCGCCATCGGCTTGCTGCTGGCTGCACCGCTTCCGTTGCTGCTGGCATTCAAGCGCGATCTGATCGTCAACTATACCTTCCAAGACCTGTTCATCCCGATGGAAGCGGCGTGGCGCACGCTGCAGGGACAGTGGCCGCATACGGATTTCTACTCCCCCCTTGGCCTGACCTACTTCGCCCTGCACGGCCTGGCCGCGAAGCTTTGGGGCTTGGACAGCCGCATGGTGATCCGGGCCAACCTCATCGCCTTGCCGCTCGTGCTGCTGCCGGCGCTCGTGTTCGCGTCGCGGCGGCTCAACAGTTGGTCCACCGTGCTCCTCACCGTGTTCCTGACCACCGTCGTCATGTCGCCCATCCCGCTGGACGGGCCGGAACGCTACATCGCCTATCTCGCGAACTACAACCCGCTGGGCGGGGCGTTGTGCGCCGGCCTGACCCTATGGGCGCTTGGGACGACGAGCCAGCCGTCCGCGGGGCGGGACACCCTCGATGCAGTTCTGGCGGGCGCCATGCTGCTGTTGCTGCTGTTCCTGAAGGTCACGTTCTTTATGCTCGCGCTTGGCATCGTGGCGGCCGGGTGTGTTGTGACCCGACGGCTGTGGCCGAGGGCGCTTGTCGCCGGCGCGCTGGTGGCGATCGGCGCCGCCACGCTGGAGTTGGTCCATCCCGGCCTGCTCGCGGCATACGCGATGGACTTGAACCGGGCGCGGCTGGCCAACACGGCGGTGTTCCGCGGCTACCACGTCTGGAAAGCGATCCGGCAAGACGTGCTGCCGGTCGGGGTGGTCGTGGCGCTGAGTGCGGCCGTGGCCTGGACCATCCCGAGGCTTTGGCTGTTCGGGGCGGGCTGCACCGCCATTACAGGCGCGTGCGTGCTGGTAGCGACGCAGAACTTCGATGGGTTCTCGGTCCCGGTGATCGTCGTGATCATGGTCCTGGCGGACCGTCTCCTCACCGGTCCGCAGCTGCCGAGATCAGGCTTGACGGGGCGGCCACTCCTCGCCATCGCCGGGATGGTCGTCATGGCCATGACCACCCTGCCCTTCCTGCTGACCCACCTGATCGGCACGGTCAACGTGGCCCGGCTCCATCGATCGCAAGGCGTCGTGGTCGCGGACGGCGGCGTGGAGCCCTTCCGCTCCATCATCTGGGTCCGCAACCCGACAGAACCCGCCTTTGTCGCCGAGGGGGCCAGCATCGCGGAGGTCAACCGCTGGAAGGCGTTTCTGCCGCCCGATCTGGCGAGCACCGTCCTGTCGGACGGCTTCGCGCTGCTGCGGCGGGACGGGCTGACCGCCGTGCGGGTCGCGAGCCTTTCGTTCAGTAACCCGTTTCCGGTGGGGCTGCACGCCCCCTCCCCGCGCGGGGTGGCGCTATGGTGGGACGAGGACCGGAGCTATACGGTCAAGCGCCTGACGCCAGGACAGGTGCTTGGCGACGCGCAGGTCGTCATGGTGCCGAAGATCTGGTTCACTTACTACAATGTGTCGGGCTTGATCGATGTGGCGCAGGCGACGTTGGACGCCGGGTTCACGCCGCATGAGAGCCAGTATTGGACGGCGTGGGTGAAGCGCGGGGGTTAGCTGTCAGCTCGCAGCTGGTCGTCGGGCGCCGGTCGGGTTGGCCCTCCTGACCAGCGCGAGGCGCCGGGCCAGGCGCCCGCCCGGCTCCGCTCACGCCCTGCAACCCTACCCTGGGGGCAGGTGCGCGCAGGGGCACCCCGGCGGAGGCAGCGGGCCATGGCGAGGGGCGATTGTCGCAACACCCTGGGCTGTCCGCTTGAGGCAATATGCTTAATGGCCGCAGCGCTCGACGGCAAAGTGGTCTTGAACCAGGGCAAGCATTCGTGCGGAACCCTCACACATTCGCCCGTGCACGAAAGCCAGGTTCGTGCGCAGCTGCAACCCCCCGAGAGCAGCCCGGAAATGCTGGGTCCGACAAGCCCAAAGCCAGGGAGGTTTAGTGTACAGCTCCAGAGTGGCCGCTCAGCCCGGCCCTAACCCAGGTTTTCCGGCCAATGCGGTCACGCCTTCGTTTCTGATCGTAGCCATGCACCAGGCCGAGACAGCGCGGCGCGCGGTCCTCCGGCACCGAGCGGCCGACGATGAGCTCGAAGTTGGTTTTCCGGTCATCCCAGTTGCGGACGTAGCCGCCGTCGAGCGCGGCCACGATGCGGCCTTCCGGGATCGGCAACGCCTCCCACTCGGCCGGACAGCCGTCGATGAAGCAGGGCCGCTCCTCGCCCAGCTCGGCCTCTGCCCGTTCCGCCACACGCAGGGCATGTTCCCACACGGTGGTCCGGTTCGCGCCGGACGCGATCGGCAACACGTCGGCCAGCAGCCCGGCGGCCGCAGCATACGGCACGAGCGACGACCAGCGCGCTTCCAAGTAGAGCCGCTCGGGCGCGACATGGCTGGAGATCAGGTCGCAAAGCGGTGACACGGTGGCTGGGCCATCTGCGTCCTGGCACGGACAGCGGTGCAGCCGCGGACTGTCCAGCTCGACATCGCCATACAGTGTGCGGAACACGAGCGGGTAGCTGCCCTTGCTGCGCCGGCGGACACCGCAGGCCGGGCAGCACCGACGTCGCTGCGACCAGGTTACTGCCTGAGCCAGAATCGTCCGGGCCTGGACGGCTGCCAGCATTGCCTTGCCCTCGGCGATTGAGAGGCCGAGGTCTTCCGAGCGCTCGATCGTCTTTTCGAAGGCGATCATTTCCTCGGCTGGGCCGATGGTGCCATCGTCGCCAGTAATCTGGAGCAGGATGCTGACACGCATGGGGCGGCCTCCGATGCCGGGTGGGGCAGGCGAGCTTTCCACAAGTGCCGGAGTGGAAAGCTGAGGACCGGTTCGGCACCCCGGCTTGGGCCTATTCTGGTCCATACGGGGCACCGGGCGCCATCGGCTTGCAGTTCGGACGCGATCAAGCAAACTGGAGCATGGCCTCCATCAAGCGTGCCGCCGCGGCGATCGCCGCCATCCTCGTCCGCGAGGGCGTGGACTACGCGCAGAGCAAGGCGGTGTTCAAGGCCGCCCGGGAGAGGGCCGGCCTGCGTGCCTCGCCCGAACGCCGGGGCGGCGTGGACCGGCTCACGGTCGAGGAGGAGCTGCGCTTCCTCGACCAGGCCTACGCCCAGGACGGCAGGACTGGGCTGATGCTGCAAACCCTGCTGGAAACTGGTGCCAGGGCGTCCGAGCTGGTGCAGTTCCGGATCGAGGATATCAGCCTCGCCGAGCGCGTGGTCACCATCCGCCACGGCAAGGGCGACAAGCGCCGCGAGGTGCCGATCCGGCGTGACCTGGCCCAGTTGCTCCAGCTGCACATTGGTGCCCGCCGGGCCGGGCCGCTGTTCGCCAGCCGCCAGCAGGGATCCGGCCCGACGCCCCACGTGCTGACCCGCCAGCGCGTCGGCCAGGTTGTCCGGGGCGTGGCCAATGCGGCCGGGATCACCAAGCGCGTCTATCCGCACCTGCTCCGGCACACGGTTGCAACGCGCCTGCTCGCGCTCGGCATGGACATCACCGACCTGCAGCGTTTCCTCGGCCACGAGAGCATCACCACCACTCGACTCTACGCTGAGACGACAACGGCCACCCTGCAACGCAGCTTCGACCGGATCACCGACCCGGCCGCCCACGCGCTGATCGCCGGCATCCGGCAGCAGCGCGGCGACGACGCTGCCCTGATCGCCGCCGACCTGCTCGCCCGGCGCCGGGCGGAGCGGGTCAGCACTGCTGGTGCATGAGGTCGAGGTGCTCGCCTTTGCGGAACCGGGCGTTGACCGCCCGGCGCGAGAACAGACGGCCTTGCGCGTGCTCGCGTGCCTTGCTGCGCTCGACGGCCTGCTCCAGCCGCCAGCGTGTATCCTCGTTGTCGGGGTCTGGGGAGCAACGGGTGCGCCAGGCGAAGCTGGCGCGGTCCAGCGGGTGAAAGTCCCGTCCGGGTAAGGCGTAGCGAGCCGCCTGGTAGCGAGTGTTGCAGGTCCGACCGGTAACGGCGGGGCTGAAGCGTACACAGCGATTGTGTGAGGAATGGGATTGAGCCACGAGATCACTGAAGTTGCAGAGGCCGAGCCTGTCCGTTGTGGCGAAGGCAACATGAACGGCGCCGTTATGCGAGGCGCCGCCGCTCTGCCGGGGTCTAAGGCCATTTCGCGCACAAAGGGAACGTGTCGGAACCTGGGAAGCCCCGTCGGGGCCTCTGGCAAGGTCGCCGGAGGGGGCCAGTGGCAAGGGATGACCGAAGCCGTTGGCCGAGCCGAGACGGGGTGGCGGATCGGGATGTAGTACTGATGATGGGGGCGAAGGCAACGAGCCAACCGGAGGGAAGGTCCCGACCTGAGAGGAACTTGGGCGGGTCGGCGAGGGACCGGACACAGGGCCGGGGATCTCTGCCAGCCAAGCTCGCCCAGGTGAACGAGGCGGCGCGACGATCGCGCCAGACCCGCTTCACGGCGCTGCTGCACCATGTGGACGACGAGGCGCTCCATCGAGCGTTCCGGCGGCAACGGCGGGCAGCCAGCGCCGGTGTGGATGGGGTGACGGCGGCGGACTACGAGCAGAACCTGGACGCAAACATCCGGGACCTTTGCGACCGGGTCCACGCCGGGCGATACCGGCCACAGCCGGTGCGTCGCACCACCATCCCGAAAGCCGACGGCGGGCGGCGGCCGCTCGGCATACCCGCCCTGGAGGACAAGATCGTCCAGGGTGCGGTGGCCGAGATGCTGAGCGCCATCTACGAAGTCGACCTTCTCGGGTTCAGCTACGGCTTTCGGCCGGGGCGGAACCCCCACCAGGCGCTGGATGCGTTGCAGACAGCCCTGATGGCGGAGCGGATCAACTGGGTGCTGGATGCCGACATACGCAGCTTCTTCGACTCGGTTGACCACGAGTGGCTGCTGCGGATGCTGGCCCATCGGGTAGCCGATCCACGGGTCTTGCGGCTGGTTCGCCAATGGCTCCGTGCCGGCGTGATTGATGGCGGCACATGGCAGGCCAACGACGAAGGGACGCCGCAAGGGGCGGGAACCAACCCTCCCACAATCTTGCAAAAAGCTGTTTTGGCCCGGGCTGGTCGGATCGGGTGTGGGAAGTGTGCCGTCGACGCGGAACACGACATTGATGTCGTCCTGGTTGATCTCGACCCGCTTGACCAAGGTGCGGATCAGGTC
>JAABUQ010011802.1_pt1 | contig 11047 bp, 15 predicted proteins | sample 5560001 | NCBI WGS metagenome assembly JAABUQ01 (sample SAMN10711888, study PRJNA513371) | rock metagenome | isolation source: Antarctica rocks | place: Antarctica: Victoria Land, Finger Mt nord | collected 2015-12-18
TTGACGCTTCCGCGAGCGAACCAGCGCTGCCATAACCTTCATTAGCGATGTCGTGCAAGAGGTATCTTTGATCACAGACGATTTCAGGGCACCGAGGACGCGCTACTGATTGTTGCCTTGGATGGGGTCATTTGATATTTATGACAAGAACGGTATCCTTGTGATTGGCATCTCTATGCGGCAATGTGTTACGGTCTAACGGCGACTTCACTTCATTCAGCTGCGGTGGTAATCCGCTAACGATCGGCGACAACACGACGATGCGCTCCTATTACCCTCATGATCGCGCGACGGCGGAGGTGCTCGCACAACAACTGATCGGCGCCGGGCATTCTGTCGATCTGGGAATCGCACAGATTAACAATGCGAACCTCCTGCGGCTCGGGCCGAACGTGCATACGATCTTCGATCCATGCACAAATCTCAACGCTGGCGCACAGATACTCTCCCAGGACTACGCGTACGCGATGCGACGCTACCGCGTCGGTCAGATAGCGTTGCGCCACGCAATCGGCATGTACAATACCGGCCGTCTTGACGCTGGAGCCCGCTATGTTCAGCGTGTGCTAACGGCCGCCGCAATTACGGACGTCGACGGCAGAAATCATCCCTTGGTTGCGGCACGTCAAGCGACGCGTTCTGCGCTCAATGTGCGCGTTTCCGCCTTTGCCCTGGACCCGCGGCGCGCGCATCGTCAAGTGGTCTCCCCAGCGCGTGCGCCGATTTTGATTGGCGTCGCGCGATCATTGCGCGTTAGGATTTTCTGAGGCCGCACTTCATGTATCAGCCCGTGCTCGTGCTGTCTTTCGCTGCCGCCGTTGCTGTCGCCGCAACGGTTGCAATTGCGAGCATCGCCCTTGCGCGAAAGGGACCAACTCGATGGCTGCTGTTTATGGCACTCTTCGCTGCGATCACAGCATTCGGATTCGCCGCGACCTTGGGCGGCCTTCGTTTCAATTTCACGCCGAGCATGCCGCTAGGTATTTATCGGCTCAACCCGCTACCGCAAGATGCGATTGAACGCCAAATGCTCGTGGCGGTGTGTGCGCCGTCGAGCATGGTCAAACTCGGTCGGGGTCGCGGCTATCTTTCCGGGGGGCCGTGCGCTGGAGCCACGGAGCCACTTCTGAAGACCGTCGCCGCCGTAGCCGGCGATAGCGTCGCCGTCTCGTTCAGAGGCGTAACCGTCAACGGACGGCTTTTGCCCAACAGCAAACCCGTCGCATTCGACTGGGCCGGACGCGAGCTTTCCTCTTCGCCAGCGGTGCACCGTCGGATTCCTCAGGGCACGATTTGGGTGTATGCCGATCATCCGCGCAGCTGGGACTCGCGCTATTGGGGTCCCGTGACGGTACGAAACGTCTTAGCAAAAGCAACCCCCGTGCTGGTTGCGACCAGTCGGCGGTAAATGCGAGCCACCCTAGAGCCTCCAGGAAGTTCAGCAGCGAGCCATTGCGCTTGTTTTGTCACGTTTTTCTATAGTATAATGCTACACATGGCTAGCAGGACCACTGCGGAAAGCGTCCGCAGATACATCAAGCGCCTTCAGCCCGGGACCGTCTTCACCCCGGCGGAACTTGTTCAAAATCGCGTGGGCTCAGAACAGGCAGTTCGGCAGACCCTGAGTCGCCTGTCCTTCGACGGCAGCATCCGGCGCATCGCGAAAGGTTACTATGATGTGCCTCGCGTCAGCTCCCGGATTGGACGACTCAGCCCGACGCCCGAAGCTATCGTTGCCGCGCACGGGCGAAAAACTGGTGGGATCATCGAGCGCCCGCAGATCGATGCCGCAAATAAGCTGGGCCTGACCACTCAAGTAACCGCGCAGGCGGTCTACCGTACGAACCTGTTCCCGCGCGAATTGAACATCGGGAGGCAACGTATCCGACTACGCACCGCTGGCCCGCGCTCGCTCGCGCGCGACGCGGATCCGGCGGAGCTTGTAATCGACGCATTGCAAGCGCTCGGCAAACGACGCATTACTCCTAAGGAGATTGCCACGTTGCGCGATTTCGTGCGGCAGCACGGTATAGCAAGAAAGTTGAAGCGCCGTGCGCAGCGCGTGCCGACGTGGATGGTGCCTTACATCGACGATGTTCTGGCGAAAGCGTAGCTGTGAACAGCTTCGCAAGGCTTCCATCTTCGGAGCGCCGTGACATCATTGCTGAAGCCGCAACCGATATGGGTGTTGATTTCACGATTCTCGAGAAGGACTTCTGGGTCTGCTGGACCCTGCAGTCATTGTTCGCCCTCTCGCCGCGACACCCGCCGATGGTATTCAAGGGTGGGACGTCGCTCTCGAAGGCGTACGGACTCATCCAACGTTTTTCCGAAGACATTGACGTCGTAACAGCCGTCGATTTCTATCTCTCGCGTGGAATCGCCGATCCCGAAAAAGCTCAGAGTAGGACTCAACAATTAGAAAGGATGGAATCGTTGGACAGGGCTTGTGCTCATTACATCGCGGATGATCTGCAGAACGTTCTCCGAGAGCAATTCGCAGATCATCTTCGAACGCGTGAAGGGTGGGCACTCTCGGTCGACCCGGATGACCAACACCAGCACACATTGCTCTTTCGTTACCCGCCAAGCGCGCCGGAAATTGAGCACACCTACATCCGGGGACAGGTGAAGATCGAACTCGGTTGGCGCTCGGTGACGGAACCCGCCGAGGCCCGAGCATTCAAACCGTACGTCGCCGATCGCTTTCCTGACCTGATGGATCATCCAAATGCAATCTGTACGGTGCTGTCGCCTGCGCGCACGTTCTGGGAGAAAGTGACGGCATTGCATGCGGCGAGCTTCCGCAATAATGTGCCGCACTTCTTTTCGCGGCACTATTCCGACGTCGCCTCGATGTTCCAGGCCGAGATCGGGAAGACCGCGTCACGCGACTTTACAATGCTCCGGGAGGTGCGGGAATTCAAGCAGCGATACTATCCGGCGGCTAGGGCTCGATACGACCTCGCGGTTCCGGGAACTCTGGCAATCGTGCCGACCGAAGCTAAGACACGGGCACTCGCGTCGGACTACCGCGACATGCGGGTGATGTTCTTCCGGGGACCGCCCCGGTTTAATGATGTGATGGACCAGTTGCGCGCGCTTGAAGAACAGATCAACGCGCATGGGGCGGCCCCTTCTGAGCGCGTCGTCGTGTTGAAGTCCCACAACCGGGTTCCAGTGTATTGACCACAGTCGACTCCACTGAGATATCGAAATGTCAATGCAGCGCAGCTCCCTACGGCGAAAATGGTCGAAGGCGACTTCGAGTCTAAAGCTTGCCCTTGAATGCAGCTTGAATTGACGTAGCCAGCCCGGCGCGAGATAATTGTGGTGTAACCTTGCACCGGAGTTTCACCCGCAAAATAATGCGGGCAAAACTCGAGCCCCAAACTAGTAGAGAGGCTGCCCGTCGCGGCCTTTTTTGCCAACGCTTCATAATGCGCACATTGCACGAGTGAAGGTCTAATACGCCATGGTTAACACGAGAAGTTCAGGACTGTCTTGGGATACTGCGCCGGAAGTTCTTACCGTCAAGGAAGCTGCTGCGCTTCTTCGCATCTCAACTGGTGCGGTTTATGCCGCGATCAGGTTTGGTTTGTTGCCGGCGACGAATTTTGGGAAGCGCCAAACTCGCATAGCCAAGCAAGTTCTCCGGGAGGAATTTCGCAAGAGAGGCGAACTATTTGCCTCGACCGCCGCCTTCGGCCGCATACCGGAGGCTTAACAATGAAAGGCTCTCTCAAAAAACGCGGGAAGGTCTGGTATACAACCTTTGATTTGCCGCGCGTTCCCAACCAACCACGACGCCAAAAAAGCTTAAGGCTCGGCGAAATGCCCAAAGGTGAGGCGCAGAAACGTGAGCGCGAAGTGCTCGGTCAATACGGCGACACCCAATGGGTGGATGAATCAAAAAAGACGGTTGCCGAACTTCTAAATGTTTGGCTCGCCTATCTCGCCCCCACGACAAAATCGCAGATAATATGCCCCAACACTTACGAGAGGTACGCCTCGATCGTGCGCCTTCATCTGAAGCCGCATTTGGGCGACGTAACCCTTCGGAGCCTCAGTTTTCCTCAAATCACGGACGCTTACGCGAAGGTACGAGCCAGGGGATTGTCTGGACGATCATGCCTGCACGTTCATCGCGTTCTTCACACCGCGCTGGAGTACGGTACGAAGACACTCCGGTGGCTACGAGCAAATCCGGCCGCTACCGTAAAGAGTCCTAGGGTCGTGAAGCGAGTTTCGCATGTCGTCGACGAGCAATCTGTTACAATGCTGCTCGCTGCAACCGAAGGAACGCCCTTGGAATGTGCGGTTGCGCTGACAGCTGTGACGGGACTGAGGCGCGGCGAGCTTCTCGCGCTCCGTTGGTCCAAGAGTATCGACTTTGAACGCAGACGTCTGGTTGTGTCTGAATCTCTTGAAGAAACGAAATCCTTTGGGTTGCGCTTCAAGGCGCCGAAATCCAGTAAGGTTCGCGTTATTCCGCTCGCCGACTGCGCGATCCCGATACTACGCGCGCATCGGGTTGCTCAAAGCATTGACAAACGGAGCTGCAAGACCGAATACCACGATAACGATTTGGTGTATTGCCGTCCGGACGGTACGCCGTGGCCGCCGGACGCGTTCACGAAGCAATTCGCACAGATCGCTCGATTGATCGGCATGAAAGGGTTTCGCTTTCACGACCTACGCCACGCTTTCGCTACGTTGACGCTTAAGAACGGCACGTCCGTCAACGAAGTATCAGAGCTTCTGGGTCATTCCTCGCCTATGATAACACTTTCCACTTACGCTCACGTCACCGAGGGCGTTGCCCGTGAGGCGGTCAACGTGCTGGCGAACAATCTGATGGCCAGGCCGCGGGAACCTAGAGCGCGTGAGCAAATGTGAGCAAAAGGCCTTTTGCTCACGGGCTATGTGGGCAAGGCCGGTAACAAAACCCAGTAAGTAAAGGCACTTGCGGGTCTTGGAGAGATGGCAGAGCGGTTGAATGCGGCGGTCTTGAAATGCCGCAAACGTTGGTTACACAAAGTCATCGACGGGCACTGACGCTCATAAGTCGAGAGCGCTAAGGCCTCAAAGGCTGCTGAAAGTCGTGGTCGGTTATGGCGGACTGCAACCAAACTGCAACCGCCGTCGGATGAGTGCGGGTTCGGTAATTGCTCGCTGTGTAGGCTACAAAAAGCTGGTCTAATCCCTGATGCGCCCTGTTTTCCTAATCGTTGGCCGCTCAAAGGTGGCCTTGCCTGGCTGAGTTGCTGCACGTGAAGGCGTCGCTTGCAAAATCACGCAATCTTCATTGATGACGTTCCGCCCGCTGCGTTTAGGAATTGCCGTACCCATGATCGCTGGCGTGCTTGCGCTCGGCCCGCACTCGAGTCGCGTTGAGATAGACCCGGGGCGGCGGATGTACATGGAATGCCTCGGCTCCGGCAGCCCGACGGTACTGCTGGAAGCGGGATTGCGCACGCGGGGCGACTACTGGAGTCGAAAAGATCTGGTGAGGGCAACCGCGACGCCGGTAATGACAGGCGTCGCTAGATTCACGCGCGTTTGTGCGTATGACCGTCCAGGAACGACGATTGGCGTTGCGGCGAAGGATTATAGCCGCAGCGACCCGGCAAGGATGCCGCGTACCGCGGGAGATGCTGTGCGGGACCTCCATGCACTGTTGCGCGTCGGACGTCTGCCGAAGCCTTACGTGCTCGTGGGACATTCGTTCGGCGGATTGATTGTTCGGCTGTACGCGGCTACGTATCCGCATGAAGTTGAAGGCCTGGTACTCGTCGATGCACTCTCCGAACAGTTGCGCCCACACATGACCGCTTTGCGGCAATGGAAAACGTATCTGGGACTCATCTCAAAAGCACCGCCCGGCCTTGATAATTATGGGGCGTTGGAAGGTATGAACTTTGACACGAGCTTCGCGCAGATGCGTCGCGCTTTGGCTGCCGCCTCACCGCCACGCGTGCCGGTCGTCGTACTGTCGAAAGGCCGAGCTTTCGATTTAGAAGGAGTTAGCGTACCGCGGGGCTTCTCGAGTGCGCTCAATGCCAGTTGGAGCAGGGCGCAGGGCGAACTCGCTGCGGCGATGCACGCACAACACCTCACTATTTGGAACAGTTCGCACAACATCGCTGTGGAGCGGCCGGATACCGTAGTAGCGGCAATCTATGCGGTCGTGGATGCACTTCGTGCACGATAATCACCGCCAGTGATAAATGAGAAATAGCCCGCTCGTATCGCCCAGCACCATAAAATAACATAGAAGCCCGTAGACTAAGTGTTAACGGGTTTCTTCTTGTCTTCTGGTAGCGGCAATGTCGTTAGAAAGCGGCGCGTGTGTTGGCCAAATGAGATGCCAATTCGAGAGCGAGGTCAGGGTCGTAACGCCAACGGGAATCGAATCTGTCTACAAACGTTTCGCAAGCTTCCGCCAACCTCCGCACCATCTCCTGACTGTTCACTTTGCGCTTAAAGACACCCCGCGAAGGCTCTCCGAGCTCCTCGGACATCCGCGAGCGTTCTCTGAATACGTTAGCATTTTGTTAGCATCGAAAATTGCAGGGCTGCTTGCCCCGTCTGCGCCGACTTCGCCAAAGTGAGTCCCATTTGTCATAGTCTGCTATTCATCGGCGCTACAGCGCCTGCACCGCGCTGCAGTTGGGCATTCGGCGTTTGAGGCTGCAGCGTGGATCGCATCGTTATAGGGCAGGCTTCTTAGCTTGAGGCGTTGTCTTCACATGTTCACATATTAAGGTCCTTTGACACTTGCGTGATTTCGGACGAAGCGGTAGCTTTATGCAAGCTGCTACGCGTTTATCCCCTGTCGGAGGTTTTCTTTGCCATGCGGAGCACGCGTTTATTCACTAGCTGTAAGCTTTCTTGCGTCTGGGCGCCCTGATTCACCAGCGTGTACGAGACGGTGGCAAGAAAACTTCTGTGTGCTGTACTGGGAGAAAACTGCTATGCAGTTGGCATCGCTCTTCGCACTCGTCGCGCTCGTCGCACTCCAAGGGGCTGCATCGCCGCCGAATGAAGCGGCTACGATAATCGAGATCAGTACGGCCAGACTGCACGCGATCTCCGTAAAAGATCTAGCGGCGCTGGAGCATTATACCTCGCGGACACCCCAGTTTGTCGCTGACACCGGAGGAATCAGCCATAAAGTTCATGTCGAGACCAGGTATCCCGACACGCTGGTATGGAGCAGCAGGCCGCAGGTACGCTTCATTGGGGGTGCCGCCCTCCTGACCGGTACATGAAGTAGAGGTTTTCCCGAGCGGTTCGGTCGTCACAGATTTCGTCAAAACAGAACTGTACGCAAAGGAAGACGGGCGATGGCTACTGCAGACTGGCCAGTCTACGATTGTCCCACACAATCACGCAACACCTATGCCGAACCAGCCCACAAATCTCCGCGCCTTCGTGGGCCGCTACCGGTGGGTTGCAGGCGAGGTCGATACAATCACGCTGCACGGGAATAGTCTTACCTCGGCGCTCGAAGGATCGCCTACCCCGCAGTTCTTTATTGGGCGCGATTCCGCGACGTATCCCGATGATCTTGCGGTCACGACGTTCTACTACAACCGTGATCATAAGGTCGCGGGCTACGTTTACCGGCGCTGCGACGGTCAAACAGTTCGCGCATCCAAACTGCCGTAAAAAAAAAAAACTACAGAATGTCCCCGCGGACCCGCTCAGGGGGCCTCGTTTGAGACGCCACGCAGTCCGGCAGAGGGGGGCCTCGTTTTGAAAGCCACAGCTCCTATCCCATCGTGAATCAGAAGCTGATCGGAATGCTGCTCGATGGCATAACTCTCGTTGTAGAATACCCGGAGTGTGGACTCGAACGTTCAGATCTGGTCGGAATTACGATCGGTGGAACATATCTGTACAAACCTGAAGCGTTATCATCGACGGAAACTACGCTAAAGACGTCCCGCCCCAGCGGCTTGCAGTTGAAGCGCTGAGGTCGCTGCTGGCGACGGTTGCAGCCTCGGTAAGATCATCGGCCCCGCGTGCGTACGATCTCGTTGGCGACGGTCGGGGCCGCCGGAGGATGCGCGCACGCGGCAACCGTGGGACGACCGACAGCAACGGTGCTGGGACGACCGATAGCAACGGTGGTGGGATGACCGATAGCAACATCAGCTTCATGGAAAGCTCCGCTTTACGCGAGTAAATATAGGACTTAGCCCAAGGGGCTAGTTAGTCGCTTTATCGAATGCCTCAATAACGTCCGGATAAATCACGTGCGAATTCACACCTTTAAGGATTCACAATGAAAAATTTATTGATCCTTGCCCCACTGTTTATACTGCTCAGCGCCTGCGGTTCTGGCGGTGGAAAGTCAACAACTACAATGCCAGCCAGTGTCCGTCGAACCGAACTTCAGATGGCGGTCGCGACAGCTCGAGAAAATGGCTTTCCATCAGGCACAAAAATTTATGGATCAGACCTGGTGACGATCTATTCTGGTAAGGCTCAGTTTGTCGTTGGTAGTCGTTCAACAGTACGCAGAACCCAAGACGGCGGTTACATAGTGAGAGACTATCGCGGAAACGTGCTGCAGAGTTTTCCGCGTACAGCCAGACTAGAGGTCGTACATAATGGAGTAACGCAGGCCGTTCGACCCGACCGCCCCGTGCCTCCGGAATATAAAAATGCTACGCCCCTTGAAATAGTTAAATGAAGCGACTAACTTGGCTAATAGTCTTTTGTCTGACTATCACCACTGCTGCCGGTATCGGATCGACGCGATCCTTTAACGCACCGCCTAATAGCGCTAGTTACACCGTTACGGGATATAACACGACGTATACCAGCGGTAGCCACACATCGTTTGTATACAGTTACGATGGACGAATGTGGACCCAGAACACGAGCCCTGGAAGTACGGTAACCTTGGATCTCTCTACCACTCAAGGCTATAGCATTAATTTCGTAAATGCGCAGGGACAGGTTATCTTGTCTTCAGGGAAACTACTAGGTGACATTGGCCCCAGTGACCCGGAAACTGCCTGCGGCCCCGGTACCAATAAAACGTGCCCTAACGTTTTGATACGAAAGCACTAACTCACCGATTAATCCAGAATTTTATGCGAGTATGTGAACTCCAGACGGGCTGAAACTCGTGAGCAAACATGCCGGACTCCGCTACTGGCACGTACGGCTTACCCCTACGTCGGGCCTCGCATTATGGAACGTACGTTTCTCACATGGCCTGTTTGTGCTGTAGTTCCGATATCCGCGGCAATTGCTGGGCGGGTGTTTTGGAAATCGAAAATCCTGCGAGTTCGGATTTCCCAAGTTGCCAACAGCGCCAGCCTCTGAAACAGCCGCGTTCAGTTAAAGCAAATCAAGGCTGTCATCACCTTCCTTCCGCCCTCGACCACAAGCTTGTTGAAAGCTGATCCTCGCACAGTGCTCCTTCATCGGAGGTGAACCGGAAGACAAGAAGGTAGGATCGAAAGTCAGTATTGTAACCTTCTAGTGCCCGCATGGCCAGCAAAGTAGACAAAATGCGACAGCTTTGCACAAGCTCCAGAATCGACTAGGAGATGTTCTATGCGCATATCATGCGCCAAACCATGATGTGGCTTTAGTGCTTTCTCCCTTGAGGGTCGCGAGAAAGTGATGGTATGCGCCCATAGCACCGGGGGTGGGGCAATTGGGTGGGCCGTCGAGTTGATGGCGGTAACCGACTTCGGATCGTTTGCCTTTTGGTCGTAACAACAAATCACTTCCTGGCGCTGGGGCATTTGGTACGAATGCCTAGCCAAAAAGGGGGCTCCAAGCGGCCCTTTTGTACTTTTCATTTCAACGCTTGCCGAAGCGCGTGAGATCATCGAGGACTGGCGACTTGACTACAACCAACCACGGCCGTATCAATCCCTCGGACAGTTAACACCTAGCGAGTTCGCTGCCCGTCACCATTCATCACTTGCTCTCTCCTTATGAATGGGGCCGTGCTCGGGGCAACGTCACCTTGCCTGTATCCGTTCCACACAGCCATCTTGCAAGAGTCTTCCTATCGGGAGGCTCTTTCTTCCGATCTCCGCCAAATAGTTTTCCTAGCATACCCCTCTCATTCTGGATGTTTCGACCACGGCCCAGCGCCCTAATATCCAGCCTTGCCAAGGGGCCTTAACAGCAAGAAGTGGAGAATTTCGTGGTGCTTTTATTCTGTCAGACGAACGCGGCCTGTGGGCAGCACGTCGAAGAACTTGCCTGAGCCAGTTGCTCCGCCGCCTTCCAGCGCGAAGCGGACGCCCACTAGCGGCTCGGCAACGTTGTTGCGCAAAGGATCACTGACCCAGGTCATGGTTTCATCGTCTGCGATGGCCCCGGAGGCTCCGCCGTGCCCCATATCTGAGAGATGCGTGTTAGCGCCGCGATAAGACGGACCCAGTTATGCCGCGTTAAGATGGACCCACCTGGCGCGTAGCTTTGCCGGTGGTGGACGTTGCCCCTTGGCGGGTTTTCATGCGGTAGCTCTCGCCTTTGAGGCTGAGGACGTGACAATGATGGATGAACCGATCGAGCAGTGCCCCGGCGAGGACGGTGTCGCCCAAAATGTCGCCCCACTCTGAGAAGTTTTTGTTGCTGGTAATGACCGTGGAACGGCGTTCGTACCGATTGGACATGAGCTGGAAGAACCAGGTGGCCGCGGACTTATCGAATTGCACGTAGCCCAGTTCATCAATGATGAGCAACGGCACGGTGTTGAGGTGGCGCTGTTTATGTCCTGGAATCCCGTCGAGCTGGGCGACGCGGATTTGGTCAAGCAAGTCTTGAGTTGAAAGAAAGTATGCCCGCTGACCGCCTTGTAATGCACAAACGGCAAGTCCGATGGCGATGTGGGTTTTGCCGACTCCCGGTGGTCCCAGTAAAGCAACGTTCTGGCGGCGTTCTAGGAAGTTGAGCGTTTGCAGCTCGGCAATGCTGCGGCGATCGAGTGCAGGCTGCGCGTCGAAGTCGAAGGAGTCCAGCGTTTTGATGATGGGAAGATGCGCCAATCTGGTGCGCGCGATGA
>JAABUQ010011803.1_pt1 | contig 11045 bp, 7 predicted proteins | sample 5560001 | NCBI WGS metagenome assembly JAABUQ01 (sample SAMN10711888, study PRJNA513371) | rock metagenome | isolation source: Antarctica rocks | place: Antarctica: Victoria Land, Finger Mt nord | collected 2015-12-18
GTGGGCAGCGTTCCTGGTGGGCCTCGTGTCCCTCGGCCCGCCCCACGAATAAAAGCCCACCAGAGGGCTTGATTTCGGCTCGCCCCGCCTGCATACTGTATTAGCAAAGTCACACAGTAGGCGGAGCCATGATGCTTTTCCAACGGCTCGCGAGCGACGATCGGGCGATCTACGCCCAGATCGCCGACCAGGTGAAATTCGCGGTGGCGGGCGGGCTGCTGCGGCCGGGGGAGCTGGTCCCTTCGGTCCGCGAGCTGTCGAGGCAGTTGGTGGTGAACCCGAACACGGTGGCCCGGGCGTACCGGGACCTCCAGGGGGAGGGGGTCCTGGAGCCGGTCCGGGGGACGGGCTTGCAGGTGGCCGCCGCCGCCCCCGAGGCCTGCCGCGACGGGCGCCGCGAGTTCGTCCGCCGGCGGCTCCGCGAGGCGATCGAGGAGGCCCGGCGGAGCCACCTGGACCCGATCGAGATCGAAGCGATCCTCGGCGAGGAGTGGGCCCGGGGGGGCGGCGGGGGCGCGGCGGGCGTGGCCGAGAACGGTTCCGGGGCGACGGGGGGCGACCGATGAGCGAGGCATGGGCGATCCGCGTGCAAGGGTTGATCAAGCGGTACCGGGGCCGGGCGGCGGTCGACGGCGTGAGCTTCGACGTGCCGACCGGGTCGGTCTTCGGCCTGCTCGGCGAGAACGGGGCGGGCAAGTCGACGACGATCCGGGCGCTGCTCGGGCTGGTGGCCCCCGACTCCGGCCGGGTCGAGACGCTCGGGCTCGACCCGAGCCGGGCCGGCCTGGAGGTCCGCCGGCGGGTCGGGTACGTCCCCGAGCAGCCGGCGCTCTACGACTGGATGACCGTGGCCGAGATCGGCTGGTTCGCCTCGGGGTTCCGGCCCGAGGGGCCCGGCGGCGCCGAAGGGTTCCAGGCCCGGTACGCCCGCCTGGTGGCCGGGTTCGACCTCCCGGCGGCCCGGAAGATCAAGGCCCTGTCCAAGGGGATGAAGGCCAAGGTCGGGCTCGCCCTGGCCCTGGCGCCCGAGCCCGCCTTGCTGGTCCTCGACGAGCCGACCTCGGGCCTCGACGCCCTGGTCCGCCGCGAGTTCTTGGAAAGCATGGTCGACCTGGCCGGCGCGGGGCGGACCGTCCTGCTGTCGAGCCACCAGATCGCCGAGGTCGAGCGGGTGGCCAGCCACGTGGCCCTGATCCATCGAGGGAAGCTGGTCCTGGCCGAGCCGCTCGACGGGCTCAAGGCCCGGACCTTTCTCCTCGCCATCACCTTCGACGACGCCGACCACCACCACCCTCACGCCGCCGCGCATCCCGGGGCCGCCGGCCTCGACCTGATCGACGCCGCCGAGGCCCCGCGCCAGGCCCGCTGGCTCGTCCACGCCCCCGATCGCGAGGCCGTCGAGGCCGTCCGCTCCCTGCCCGGGGTGGTCGGCCTCGAGGTGGAAACGCCCACGCTCGAAGACATCACCATCGGCTACCTGAAGCACCGCGCCCCCGTCGGGCCAGCCGGGCCGGTCGCGGTGGGGGTGGGGTGAACGGCGGGCTTGGGACTCGGGACTGGAGGACTGGAGGACTGGGGACTGGGGACTGGGGACTGGAGGACTCGGGACTGGAGGACTCGGTCGCGAAGGCGCGTTCTGGCTCCCCTCGCCCTCTGGGAGAGGGGTTGGGGGTGAGGGGCGCCGCCGGTCGTTCGAGGCCCAAATCCTTCGATCTTGAGGACCGTGGGTCGGGCCACGACCCTCACCCCCGGCCCCTCTCCCGGGGGAGAGGGGAGGCAGACTTGCGTAGCGACGACTGGATCAACATTCGAGTCCCCAGTCCCCAGTCCCCAGTCCCCAGTCCCCAGTCCCCAGTCCCCAGTCCCCAGTCCCCAGTCCCCAGTCCCCAGTCCTCCAATCTCCGAGCGGAGTTTCCCCGATGCTGGCCCGATTGTGGTGGAAGGAATGGCGGATCTTCTCGCCGATCTGGCTGATCCTGGGCCTGCTGGCGGCCGGGCTCCAGTGGGTGTTCGTGTTGTCGGGCGGGCCGGGGGTGGGGACCGGGGCGTTGACGCCGGTGGCGCTGGTCTGGGCGGTGCTTTATGCGTTCGTGGCGGGGGCGGCGGCGTTCGCCGGGGAGCGGGAGACGCGGTCGCTGGACTTCCTCGACGCCGTGCCGGTGGGGCGGGGGACGCTCTGGGTCGGCAAGGTGTCGTTCGCCCTGGCCTCGACGCTGATCCTGGCCCTGTTGCTGGCGGGCATGGCCGCCCTGGGGACCGAGCAGCGAAATGGCGAGAATTATGCTTACACCTCGATCGCCCGGACGTTCGTCCCGGTGATGTTCGAGGGGCTGGCGTGGGGCCTGTTCTGGTCGGCCTTGCTGGCCAACCCGCTGGCGGCCGGGGGGTTCGCCGTGGCGAGCGTGGCGACGGCCTCGATGGTCGCGAACCTGTCAAGCCCCGCGAATTCCCTGGTCACCGCCACCGACTTCCTCGCCCCCGAAGGAGGAGTGGCCCGGTCCCTGCTGGCGGTCGGGGCGCTGGCGGCTTCGGCCTGGGTCATGACCCGGAGGCCCCGGGCGGGCTGGTCGCCCCGGGTCGCCAGGCCGGCGGAGCCCGTGGCCCCGATCGAACCCCGGCCGGCGACGACCGGCTCCGTCCTGGCCTGGGAAACCTGGCGCGAGGGGCGGTCAGCCTGGTGGAACGTCGTGGTGGTCGGGCTGGCCCTTCCCGTGGCGGCCTTGTTGCTGGGCTACTGGGGCGACAGCCTGCCGGGCGTGGCCCTGGCGACGCTGGCTTGCCTCGTGGCCGGCGTGAGCGTGTTCGGGGCCGAGGACGCCTCGGGCGGCCGGCGGTTCCTCCTCCACCAGGGGGCGGAGCCGGGCTCGGTCTGGCGGCACAAGCTGCGGGTCTGGGGCGTCGGGATGGGCCTCTTCGGCCTGGTCTTCCTCGCGGCGGCCTCGCGAGTTCAGGGGGTCCTGTGGCCGGCCCTGATGATGCGCGGCCTCGACGTCACTTCTTCGCCGAGCGTGCGGGCGACCCCGGTCCTGGCGAACGCTTTCGCCGTCGGGGTGATCGCCGGGATGGCGTTCCGGCGGCGGATCACGGCGGCCCTGGTCGCCCTGATCGCCTTGCTGGCGGTCAGCCTGCCGCAGATGGTGCTGGTGTCGCTGGGGCTGGTCCCGGCCTGGAGCCTGGCCGTTTCCCCCTTGATCCTCCTGGGGGTTTCCCGGGCCTGGGCCGGCGACTGGCTGGCCGACCGCGGCGGGCCCCGCCCCTGGGCCCGCCTGGCCGTGCTGCTGGCCGTATCGTATGGCCTGGAGGCCGCGGCTTATGTCGCCTATCGAGGGTGGGGCCTGCCCGCCCAGGCGCCGCTGGCCGACCCGGCCGCAGTGGCCGCACCCGCCCTCCCGCCCGGCCAGGACGCCGCCGAGGGATACCGCGAGGCATATGCCCTGGTCAATCCCGAGTTGTCGTCCTGGCATATGTATGTCGGACCCCCGGACGATTCGCTGTCTAACCGGGTGATCGAGGAGGGCTGGGACCCCAAGGATACCTTTCTGGTCCGCTGGCTGGAGGAAAGCCGGCCGGCGATCGAGCGGGCCCGCCAGGCCGCGACCCTGCCCGGGCTCGGCGACGCCGGCTTCGACCCGCTGGGCCTCCAGCCCGCCGGAGACCCGGTGCTCCACCAGCTCTGGACGCTGGCCTCCTTGCTGGCCTTCGAGGCTCGCGAACGCCAGGCGAGGGGCGACCTCGCCGGCGCCTGGGCGGACATCCTGGCCCAGCTCCGGATGGCCCGTCAGCTCATGGCCGGCCCGGCCACGGCCATCCGGATCTCGAACGCCGTCCGGCTCCACCACCTGGGCGCCGGCCTGGCCTTCGACTGGGCGAACGACCCGAGGCAGACCGCCGAGGCGATCCGCCAGGGCCGCGCCGACCTCCGGGCCGTGCCGCCGCCGCCGACCCTGGAAGCGACCCTCCGGGTCGAGTCGCTGCTGCTCGACCGGACGCTGGCCCTGCCCACCGACGACCTGTTCGTGATGCTCGTGCCGGAGAACGGCCGTCGCGAGAACGGGTCGTATGACCTCATGGCCTTCCGTTACCTGATCGCCCCCCCCTGGGAGCGTCAGCGGGCCCGGCGCCTCTGCCGCCGGCTGTTCGCCGAGGAGATCGCCGAGGCCCGGCAAGAGCCCTGGGAGCGCCCGCGGCCGGACCCGGTCCGGTCGCGATCGATCGCCGAGGTGTTGCGGGAGACCCCGCTGGCCCGCCTGGTCTTCCCGGCGACCGAGTCCGTCCAGTCCGCCCTCGACCGCGAGGTCGAGAACCGCCGGGCCCTCGACCTGGCCCTGGCCCTCCGGTCCTGGCAGCTCGGCCACGGCGGCGAGGCCCCCGCGACGCTCGAAGCCCTGGTGCCCGCCGAGCTCGACCGCCTGCCCCTCGACCCCTATTCCGGCAAGCCCTTCGGCTACACACGGTCCCGGGGGCAGGCCCTGCGCCGGCCGATCCAGACCGACTTCGGACGATCCCCCGGCGCCCCGGGAGGGCCCGGCCTCCGCCCGACCCGGCCCGGCCAGCCCTTGCTCTACAGCGTCGGGCCCGACGGCCGCGACGACGGGGCCCACTCCGCCGAGGACCCCCGCTCCTCGGCCACGGCCGACGACCTGGTCGTCCCGCTGCCCTGAGTCGCGCGCGGCGGCCCGCCCTCGGAGAATAGTCGGGCCGCCGCGACGAACACGCTTCCAGGCCCCGGCCCGCCGACCGGACGATCGCCCCGCCCAGGGGCATCCCGTCGTGCTCGGACCCGGGGTCGGCTCCGGGAGGCTCGCCGCCCTGACCTCCGGCGGCGGGAATGGCACCTTGAAGCACGCAACGTTCCTGGCCGTGTTCGCCCTCGCCGCAGCCCTGGCCACGACCCCGGCCCGCGCGGCCGACCCCGGCACGATCGAGGGGACCTGGGAAGGGTTCCTCCGGCCCAACCCGGTCCTGGAAATCCGCTGGGTCCTCCGGGTCGAGAAGTCCAGGGAAGGGACCTTCAAGGCGACGGCCCAGACCCCCGACTTCAAGCCGACGGACCGCGTCCCCTTCGAGTTGATCCCGCCGCCTGATGGCTCGGGCGAGTACGTCCTCCGCGCGGGCAGCCAGGAGATTCGCGGCAAGCTCGACGCGGCCGGCACCGGCCTCGCCGGGACCTGGAAGCAGCGGACGACCACCGTCCCGCTGGCCTTCACGAAGCTCGCCGGCGAGCCCGCGCCGTGGGAAGTCTGGGAAGGGCCGATCGAGCTGCCCGGCGGGATCAGCCTCCGGGTCGTCTTCCACGTCGGCCCGACGGTGGACGGCAAGACCCTGGCCACGATGGACAGCCCCGACCAGGGGAGCAACGGCATCAAGGTCGACGCGGCCGGCCGCGACAAGGAGTCGTTGACGCTCGCGATCAAGGCGATCAAGGGCGAGTTCGCCGGCAAGTTCGACTCGACCGGCACCACGGTCGCCGGGACCTGGAAGCAGGCCGGGGCGTCGTCCCCGTTGACCCTCAAGAAGGTGGAAAAGGTCAGCGAGGTCCGGCGGACCCAGGCCCTCAAGCCGCCGTTCCCGTACCGGGTCGAGGAGGTCGCTTATGACTCCAAGGCCCCGGGCGTCCGGATCGCGGGAACCCTGACGATCCCGGCCGGCCCCGGGCCGTTCCCGGCGGCCTTGCTGATCTCGGGCTCGGGCCCGCAGGACCGCGACGAGACGCTCCTCGGCCACAAGCCGTTCCAGGTCCTGGCCGACGCCCTGACCCGGCGCGGGGTCGCGGTCCTCCGGGTCGACGACAGGGGGACCGCCGGGTCGACGGGCGATTTCAGCAAGGCGACCAGCTTCGACTTCGCCGACGACGCCGAGGCCGGCTTCGAGTTCCTCCGGGCTCGCAAGGAGGTCGCCCCAGGCCGGATCGGCCTGATCGGCCACAGCGAAGGGGGCCTGATCGCCCCGATCGTCGCCGCCCGGACGCCCGAGGTCGGCTTCATCGTCCTCCTGGCCGGCCCCGGCCTGCCCGGCGACCAGATCCTGGTGGCGCAGCAAGCCCTGATCCTCAAGGCCGTCGGCGCCAAGGACGAGGACATCAAGAAGTCGACCGACGCCCTGGCCCGGATGGTCGCCGTGGCCAAGGACGAGGCCGACCCCAAGGCCGCCGAGCGGAAGCTCAAGGCGATCCGCGACGAGGTCGCCGCGACCCTCCCCGAGGCCGAGCGCAAGGCCCTGGCCGATTCCGACCCCCAGGGGGCCGCCGTGGCCCGGCTGGCGACCCCGTGGATGCGGACCTTCCTCGCCTACGACCCCCGGCCCACCCTGGCCAAGGTCCGCTGCCCCGTCCTGGCCCTCAACGGCGCCAACGACCTCCAGGTCCCGTGCCGGGACAATCTCGACGCCATCGCCCAAGCCCTCGCCACCGGCGGCAACACCCGGGCCACCACCCGCGCCCTGCCGGGCCTCAACCACCTGTTCCAGCCCAGCGCCACCGGGGCCCCGTCCGAGTACGGCAAGATCGAGGAAACCTTCAGCCCCGAAGCCCTCGCGGCCATCGCCGACTGGGTCGCCGCCCAGGGGGCGAGCCGCTGAGCGGAAAGGGCGAATCTTGATGGCCCCTGGACCGCGGGGGCCGATCCCAAATCGCAAGATCGCGAACTTCCGATTGAATACTCAATAAATTCTGACATTTGCAATCCTCTGCTCTGAGATCGGGCCCCTTCCGGGACGATCAGTCGCCGCCGGCCCCCTTCGCCCGCCGGAGCGCCTCGGCGTAGGCGGGGGGGAGCTTGGCGGTCTTCCCTTCGTCGGTCCACCACCGGGGCTGCTCGGTGTAGATCCAGGCGAATTCGTCGGCCGATTCGAGGGCCTGGCGGGCGGCGGCCTCGAAGGCGGCGGGCGTGAAGTAGTTCTTCGAGGGGTCGGCGGTGTCCCAGCCGTGCTTGGGCCAGTCGTAGTCCATCCAGAGCCCGAAGCCGGCCGACACGGATCGTCGGTAGGCTTCGGGCGCCCCGACGATCGGCAGGACGCCTTCGAGGATCGTCCGCCGGGCCTCGACGAACCGCTCGGGGTCGCGGTAGCCGTAGGAAAGCTCGTGGGCGTCGACCAGCCGGGCGCCCCCCTCGGTGGCCTCGGCCATGCCATCGAGGAACGGGGCGAGCAGGCCGTCCTCGGAGTCGGCCAGGGGGATCTTGCCCCGGTCGGACTGCTTCCACGGGTAGCTGTGGCCGAAGGTGAGCAGGACCGTGGCGTCGGGGAAGCCCCGGCGGATCGCCCCCATCACCTCGCGGCCCCGGCGGCGGGCCTGGGCCGCGTACTCGGGCCAGGGTTTGCTGGCGGCGTCGCGCTGCTTGCGGTACTCGAACAGGCGCCCCTGATATTGCTCGGTGTCGAACAAGAGCCCCCGGCACCGGCCCTCGCGGGCGACCCGGGCCGCCAGGCGGGCGTTGGCCAGGATCGGCCCGAAGTCGTCGAACCAGTCGAGGTCGGCCGGCGTGGCGTTGAACCGGAGGAAGTGGTGGGAGAACCGGGAAGGGGGGAGGGCCCGGAGGTCGTCGAGAGCCGGCCGCAACTCGGCGTCGGTGAACGTCCGGCGGCCCCAGGCGAGCCAGGCGAAGTTGGCGAGCTTGCCGTCGGCCCCGGCGACGTTGGCGTGGAACACGCAGCCGTCGAACGGCGACGCCTCCATCTCCCCCAGGTGCCGGCGAAGGAAGGCCGTGTCGGGCTCGTCCCAGCCGAACTCGATCAGCTTCTTCCGCGACGGCCCCTCGCCCGCCCCCGCCTCCGCGCCAGCGACGACCACGAGGGCCATGACCCAGGCCAGGCAGGCCGATCCTCGGGGCATGGGCGGTTCCTCCGGGGGTTGGTCAACTTGGTCGCGGGCCGGTCCAGGGGCGAAAGCGGGCGGCGCGGGGCGTCGCGGTCCAGGGCCCTCGCGGAGATGGCCCGGAGGTCGTGGGTCATGGACATCTTCGCCAGGAACGCCGCCTCGGGGAAGGGCCGGGCGCTTGCGAGCCCGCGCCACCGGTCGATCTTGACGTGGTCGTTGGCCCGATTGAACTCGTCGATCGCCAGGAATTCGCCGGCGAATCGATGGCTGCCGGAGTGCTCCGTGTCGTCGAAGTAGGGGGGGACGTGGTCGAGCGTCCGCCGGCCGGCCATGCTCAGGACCCGAAGGGCGTGGGCGGTGGACGAGTAAAGGTCGAGGCGGCTCCATCGCCAACCTCTCGAACCGTCCCGCCAGCACGCCCACCGAAGACCTCCCGATCCGCCCGCGCCGGCCCCCGGGAACCGTGGGGAAATCGGGCGCGACGCCCGCCGATCATCCCAGGCCGTCGGCCGGGCCGATAGGCCCCGGCGGTCGGCTCCGGATTTGCAGCGGAGATGCCCCTTCGCCATCCGACAAAGAGGTCGCGCCGCCCCGCCCGGCGCCGGCGACCTCGCGACCCCCGGGGGAACACCCATGAGGTTCCGCATCCGAACCCGATCCGCGCTCCTGGCGTCCGCCCTGGCCCTGGCCCCGCTCGTCGGCCTCGGTTGCATGGGGGCCAGCGACGACAAGCTGGGCAGCGGCAACGCTTCCAAGGAAGGCTCCGGGATCGACGCCGGCCCACCGATCCAGTCGACCACCCAGCAGAACCGGAACGACAAGGGGGACAACCCCGGCGCCGGCACCGGGACCGGCCGACCCGCGACCGTCGACGCTTCCAAGACCGGCGGGATCGGCGAAACCCACGCCGACAGCCCCCCCGGGCCCGGCGACACCGGCCCCCGCTCCAGCTCCGCCCCCAGCGCCGGGCCGAAGTAAATCGAGGTGGCATCCGGGCGAGTCGGCGTCGCGGGGCGGCTTGCAATGCGTCGGGGGATCGGTAAAATCGGGTCCGGTCGCACGAGCGAGCTGGGAGTCGGACCCGCCTGGATGCACCCGGAGAGAACATCACGATGTCAGTCGCCTCCGCCCCCGCCACGCGTCCCCTGGGCGCCACCACCCTGCTGGGCAAAGGGCTGACCCCCGGCAAGCTCCGCGGGCTCCAGCGGATCAGCAACCCCGACGGGACGCTGACGATGCTGGCCCTGGACCAGAACAGCTCGATGATCGAGATGGCCAACAAGGCCCTCAAGGCCAAGGGGCTCGACCGCGAGCCGACCTACGAGGAGGTCGTCGAGGCCAAGCTCGACATGATGCGGCAGATGGCCCCGGCCGCCTCGGGCGTCCTGATCGACGCCTTTTACGGGGCCTGGCCGGCCATCGCCACCGGGGCCATGCCCCCCACCAAGGGGATGCTCGTCCGGGTCGAGAAGTCGGGCAGCGGCAAGAACAAGGCCGGCGGCCCGATGGGCGAGATCGAGCCGGGCTGGTCGGTCGAGAAGATCAAGCTCATGGGCGCCGACGCCGTCAAGCTCCTGGCCCCGTTCGAGCCCGGCGAGCTGGTCTCCGCCGAGCACCAGTTCAGCCTGATCCAGCACGTCTACTCCGAGTGCCAGAAGTACGACATCCTGTTCCTCCTGGAGCCGGTCTCCTTCCCCTACAACGGCGAGAAGAAGTCCGACAAGTCGTACCTCGACCGCAAGGCCGAGACGACCATCGAGGCCGCCCGCCAGATCAGCCGGTTCTGCGACGTGTACAAGTCCGAGTTCCCCGGGACCCTCGGCCAGGAGTCCGACGCCCAGCTCACCGACAACCTCCACGCCCTGTCCGAGGCCAGCGAGCGCCCCTGGGTCTTGCTGTCGGCCGGCGTCGCCTACCCCGACTACCTCAAGCAGGTCAAGATGGCGATGGAGACCGGCTGCTCCGGCGTCCTGGGAGGCCGGGCCTTCTGGACCGAATACTTCCTCCAGGACGGAGCCGAGGCCCGGACCCACTTCGCCGCCACCGAGGGCCTCAAGCGGGTCGCCGAGGTCGACGCCGTCGTCCGCGAGCACGGGACCCCCTGGTTCGCCCGCTACGGCCTGTCCAAGGACGACCTCGCCAACATCCGCTCCAGCGAAGGTTTCCCCCAACGCTACGCCCCCCAAGCCTCCGCCGCCGGCGGCAGCACCGGCCACGTCGTCCGGGCGGGCGAGGTTTATTAATGGCGAATACAACCCTCCCCCGTAACGGGGGAGGGGACAGACAGCCCAATACTGGGATTTGCCAGGAGATTCGCGCCGAAATGGCGTTCATAATTGCATGGGAGAGCTGTGGAATGGGGATTGTTTATGTCTTGACGAATGCAGCCATGCCAGGACTTGTCAAAATCGGAATGACAGAGGAACAAGATGCCAATTCAAGAATAGGCCAACTCTACTCCACTGGTGTACCGTTACCATTTGAAGTCCAATTCGCGTGCCGTGTCGATAATCCTACGCAAGTAGAGAGTGCCCTGCATGTGGCGTTCGGGCCCCAGAGGATCAATCCAAGGCGGGAATTCTTTCGTATAGATCCGAGCCAAGTGATTGCAATTATGCAGTTGCTCGACAAACCTGATGCCACAGCTGATATCGCCAAGCAACCTACCGGCGTGGACGAGGCGTCGATGGCCGCCGCCGCTCAAGCGAGGGCACGCAGGCCAAACCTCGATTTTATAGAAATGGGAATTCCCGTTGGATCGGTTCTAGAAGCAGTATCAAAGCCCGAGATAAATGTCGTAGTGATCTCTGCGAAGAAGGTAACACTGGGGGACGAAGAACTTTCGCTATCGGCGGCAACGCAGCAAGCTTTGACGATTAATTACCAAGTTCGCCCCGCTCCTTTATGGAAATACCAGGGACGTCTATTGAGCGAGATTTACGAAGAAACCTATAGCGCCGCAGAATGAAGGCTGCCGGCCCGCCACCATACCTCGCGACCAGCGGACTTTGGCCCACTGCGTTTAACTGATCCAGTTTCGTGCCTTCACCGCATGTAACCGTTCACGGGGGGTAGCTAGTTTCGCTGGAGTGTTTGAGCAGGTAGAACGTAACCGTTCACGGGGGGTAGCTAGTTTCGCTGGAGTGTTTGAGCAGGTAGAACGATGTCATGATGTCGCCCTCACCGTTACCACAATCTGTTTGGGACGCCTTGCCGGTCGAGGTTCGAACCC
>JAABUQ010011804.1_pt1 | contig 11045 bp, 10 predicted proteins | sample 5560001 | NCBI WGS metagenome assembly JAABUQ01 (sample SAMN10711888, study PRJNA513371) | rock metagenome | isolation source: Antarctica rocks | place: Antarctica: Victoria Land, Finger Mt nord | collected 2015-12-18
CCGTGTCGTGCGTATTTCCGAAGATGCTCCCATACGATGAGTCGATCTGGATGGTGCGAGCCGAGCTGCGCGGAGGCCGCGGTGTTGCCTGTAGCGTTTGGGAGGGCGAAGGGCTGAGCAGGACGCTGGCGCGCGCCCCGACTCCAGCGGACGCCGCTGCAAGGACCCACGTAAGCAGCAGGAACGCTCGCATACGCATATCGCCTCTATTCCGCTAGACGCCCGACGAACACTCAGAGGCCTCACGAAGCTTCCGGTCAGCGCGCGCGCTTGACCTCGTCCGGGGTGATGATCGGGGCGTTGTTGCCCCACGATGTTCTTTCGTGATCGATAATTGCCGCGATATCGTCGTCAGTGAGTTGGGAAAATGCCGGCATCTGCGCCGCATATGTTACGCCGCCGATCTTCTTGCCGTGTAGTCCGTGCAGAACAGTTGCGATTTGCACTTTCGAATCCGCCGCCGTTACGACAGGATCACGGGCCAGCGGTGGAAAGACGCCCGGTGTGCCGGCACCGGCTGCGCCGTGACACGACGAACAGTTGGTCCCGTAGAGCTGTGGGCCCGTTTTGGCGTAGTCAAAACCCGCGGCTGCCCCCCGACCACTGTATGACGGCGCTGCCTTCAATTGCGACGGGGCGTTCGCGGCTAAGGCGGGATTGGTCTCGTATGTCGGCGTGGCGGCAAAGGAGGGTGGTGTTGGAAATTCCGCGATACCGTACCACGCAGCCCATGCCGCGATCAACGCGCACACGACCCACGTCCAGACCGGAATCGGACCGCGCGATTCGGCCCGCACCGGATCGAAGGGTTCGCTGCCGCCGAACGCGTTGACGTCGATGGCGACGTCGCCGCTGACGCGTTCGTTTGCGCGCAGGCCCGTGACGGTGATGCCGGGACCGTTCTGCACGATGAACGGAATCGTGCGCACGCCGACGTTGCCGACGGCGTCGCGCGCGCGGATGCGCAGGACGTGATTACCGTCCTCGAGCGCGTGGGTGTCGAGATGCACCGTCGCGGGCGGACGGTAGCGCGCGAACGGTTCGCTCGCGTCGTCGAGATAGAGGCTGACCGCGACTGCCTGTTCGAGATCCGGATCATCGGGCTCGCGCGCCATCAGCGATCGTCCTTGAAGATGAGGTACTTTGGATGACTAGGATCGCGCTCGCCCGGCGAGACGGAAACGCGTACGGCGAACACGATCGCCCACAACGTCAGCAACGTCCCGACGATCACGATCGCTAGCCCAACTGGATCGCCGTGTACGGGCGGAGTCATGCGCATGGCATCGTTCATGGCTTCGGCGTGGGAAGCGGTGCTTGTTTCAGTTCTTTGAGATAAGCGACAAGGTCCAGCGCCTCTGGTCGCGCGACGATGACTTTGCCGAGCGGTGCATATCCCGGCGGAAGATGCACCACGACGTCGCCGGTAGCCGCGCGGTCCTTGGCGATGAAGAGCCATGTGTACGCGGGCATGATCGATTCGGACACCAGCGCGCGCGGTTCGTAGAGATGAATCTCTTGCCACACGTCGCTCGGCTGGCGGGCGCCGATGTTGGTGAGATCGGGACCGTTGCGGTGATCGCCGAGCAGTTCAGGCGTTGAATACGCGTAGTCGCCGGCCGTCGACGGACGGCCGTACACGTGATCCTGCGCAAGTGGCCGCACGTTCTGCGTGTGGCAGTACGCGCAGCCTTCGGCGACGTACACGTCCCGTCCACGCTGCGCTTGCGCACTGAACGGGACGACGCCGGGTCCGGGACGCGCGCGGGAGAGCGCCGTTCCGGGCAGGACGCCCATTAGGATCGCGAGCGCACCGTAGACCGCGCCCGCACTGATCACGAGAATTCTCACATCGTTCATGCCGCCGGCCCGTCGCTCGGACGGTTTCCTCACGTTCATGCGGGCGAACTCGCAGGCAGCGGGAGATTGCGTGGCGGCTTTGCGCGTCTGCGGTGCGAGCGTCATCTTCCAAACGTTGTACGCGAAGATGCAGTGGGCCACGAACATCATCGACCCGGAGACGGCGCGCGCTTCCCAATACGGCGCGGCCGCTTCCACGGAAGCGATGAACGGATCGCCGCTCGCCCAGGTAAGGCCTTGCAAGGTTCCCGCAATCGAGAGCACGCCGACGTAGATCGTGACGCCCAAGAACGCAAGCCAGAAGTGCAGCCCGCACGCCAGACGCGACGGCTCTTTCTTCGTCGCGCGCGGCAGCAGCGCATAGATACCGCCCCACGCGATGAACGTGATGAAGCCGTACATCGTCAAATGCGAATGGCCAATCGTGAAGTTCGTGAAGTGCCAAATCGTCTGCAGGCTGCGGAGCGCTTCAACCGTCCCTTGCGTTGAGCCTAGAAAATAGTACAGAACGCCGACCCAAATGAAGGGCAAGGCATACGAACGGCGGATCGTCGCCCAGCGCCCGCGCATCGTAAGCCAAAAGTTCCCGCTGCCGGCCCACACCGGTACGAGCATGCCGACGCTGAACACGATCGCAAGCGTCTGCAGCCACCATGGAAGCGGCGTGAACTCGAAATGATGCGAGCCGATGATCGGATAGAAGACGAGATTCGTCCAGAAGCCGAGTACGCCGAGCGCGTACGAATAGATCGGGCGGTTCAGGAGTTTGGGCAACGCGTAATACGTGATGCCGAGCGCGAGGAACGTGAACCACATGCCGACCGCGTTGTGCATGTAGAACCCTTGCACGGCAACCTGGCCCAGCCCGTGCTGATACCACGGCAGCGCGGCCGTGATGCCGAGGATGGTCGTGAAGATGAACCCGCCGATCGTGTACCAGTTGGAGATGTAGATCTCGCGCTCGGCCCGCGCAGCGACCGTTGCAATCACGACGATGCCGCTGAGCACGACCGCGATGACGAAGAAGGCGGCGACCCACCAGACCCACTCGCGATATTCTTGATCGCCGTTGTTGATGCCGAGATCCAGCGTGATCGTGCCCAACACCGCTGCGAGGTTGAAGGCAGCCAGCGCAGCCCACGCGAGCTTTTTTTGCCGTAGCGCGATCCCGGACGACCGGGCCGCGACCCAAAAGGCGCAGCCGACCAGCGCGATTGATGCCCAACCGTAGAAGGTGCCGTTCGTGTGGATCGCGCGCAGGCGCCCGAACGAGAGCCACGGCACCGTGCCGAGATCGGGATACGTGAACTTGAAGCTCTCGAGCAATCCGACGCCGGTGGTCAGCAGTAACCAGAACGTCGCCGTCAGCGTGAACAGGCTGAAGATCGCGATATCTTCAAGCGAACCATCATCAGTACGGACCTGCGCTCGTGTCGCGCCGGTTGTCGTGCCGGCTTCGTTCACGCGATGGCGCGCATGCGCGCACCCATTATGTTGACGAGCATCGCGAGCCAGCCGGCAAAACCAGTGCACGCTGCCGCGTCAAGGAGCGGCGAATTTTCGAGGAACAAGCCCAGCCCTCCGAGCATGATAGCAGTTTGGAAAAAACTGAATGAGACCAGCTGAGCGGTTCCTTCAGCAGCTCACCGGGAGAGGTCTCATCGTCGTCGCCGCGAGCCATCGTCGCGATCAAGCGAACGCCGATGTGATACAGGTGTCCGTTCACCATCTGGCCGATCCAGCCGGCAAGCAGGACATAAACCGCTGCAACGCCGGCGCCGCCACCGGCGAGTGCATACAGTGCGAGCGCCAAACCTGTAAGAAACCACACACTCCCCGCCCACAGAAAGGCCTGCGGCGGCCGGTGTCTTTCCGAAGCGCGGCGCAGGACATCGACGAGATCGCCGACGTAGAGGAGTGCGCCGGCGGCGACGGTGATTGCCCCGGCCCATGCGATCGACAGCCATCCCAGTGCCAATCCGGCGGCTGTTACGATGAGGCCGACGATTTCCGCACTACCCGCGGCGGCATGCGCGAACGCGTTGCGCGACCGCGCGCCGGTAATCGGGCGCACGGTTCGGGTCGAGACGCCCATGACGAGCACCGTTAGCCATCCGATCGTTCCGAACGTCGCGTGAATCGGCGGACCCGACACGCTCAGTGCCGGCGACAGGCGACCGGCGAGCATCCATGCAAGCGCAATCCCAAGCGCCGCGGTCACGAAGAGCGATGTAAGTGTTGCCGAGAGCGCTCGCGCGATGGCCGCCTCGACGCGCGGCCGCGCGTACCCCGCCGCAAGGGTGCGTAGCGCTGCAAGAAGATAGCAGCCGAGGCCGACCCCAACGAGCGTCGCCGCCCACGGTAACACCGGAAAGGCCCGCCACCAGAATGCGGCCACGAGGGCAGCGACACCGGGGGCGTAGACGGCCAAAGCGCGGCGCGCTAGGAGTTCGCCTTTCCAGGGAACGTCGGTGAACGTGGGTATGACGTGGATCAGCACCGACAGCGCGATCATTGTCAGCCAGCCGAGTGCGACGAGATGGACCCATGCCAGCGCGGGAAAATCGATCGTTAACAAACGTCGCACGGCAATGAAAAATAACACGATCCACGATAGCCCATGCGCCGCAAAGCCGGTTAACAAACCGCCCGGTGGAATCCAATGACGCCGCACTGCAAGCTCATCTGACATCGGCGCTTATCGCATCCCCGTGGCGGGATTCGCGGGTCCGCGCACGCGCTGCCAGGCGATGAAGACGAAGATCGCGATCGCAAGCGGCTGCGCGACCGCCGCAATGAGCAATAGCGCCGCTGCAACGGCCGGCTTGGCACCGAGTTGAAACCACGGTTCGGCAACGAGCCGCAGCACGAGTCCGCCGTTGAGCAGCCAGAAACAGGCCGCGACCATCGCCTTCGGATAGCGACCCTGCGTATCCGGAAAACGCGCACGATTGAGCGGCAACATCCACAGCGCGATACCGATGACGATATTGACCAGCCATCCGACCATGCCGAGATGCGCGTGTTCGACTGCGAAGACGTACGGGACGGGATATCGCGCCGCTTCCAGGATCAGCAGCACGCTGCCCGCGACGAATGTGAGCGCGAGATAGCAGAGACCCGCTTTGGCGAACCAGCGTGCCTCCGGCGGCATCGCCTACTTGAAGTAATCCGCGTTGATCGCGGTGTAGTGTGTCCACTGCTCCGGCACGTCGGAGTCGGCGAAGATCGCCTCGACCGGACAAGCCGAAACGCAGGCTCCGCAATCGATGCACACCTCCGGATCGATGTAAAGCTGCGGGTCCGTTTCAGCGCCGTGGATGCAGTCGACCGGGCACACGTCGACGCACGACTTGTCTCGTGTGCCGATGCACGGTTCGGTGATGACGTAGCCCACGGCTTTGATTCTACGCATCCACCCAGAATCGGCCTTGACGCAAATCATTGTCTGGCGGAAGCGGCGGCGCCGTCACGTTGCGCGAAACGACCGGGATGCCTTCCAAGCCCCTGCGTTCGGCTACGCGACTCGATGTCCGGTCGCTTCCGACATGGGAACGCCATCCCCGCATTCGGACCACCTTCGAGGCGCTCGATGAAGGAACGGCGCTGACGGTTGTAACCGATCACGAGCCACGCCCGCTGCGCTTCATGTTCGAGCAGTCGTATCCCGAGCGCTTCGTGTGGTTGCAACGTCAACTGGGCATCGCCCGGTGGGAAGTTGAGCTGCGACGTACGTCGCGCGCCCAAGCGCTCGGCTCGCTCGCAGCATTTTTGCGCCGCTGTCCGCTGCTCTGCGACGCGTCCACGGCGACGCACCATGCTCTCGAAAAGATCGCAAGTGAGAAAACGTTCGACGAGGCGGCAACCGTCGTCGAACAGGATGCACGCTGGCCGTATCTTGGGCTGCTGCGCGCCGGAACACTTAGTGCGATCATGGGCTCGCGCACGGGGCGCGACCAGAGCCTGTACGACATTCTGCCGTGCGAAACGTTCGGCGACATCGAAACGCTCGACGGCGGTCGCAGCATTGCGCGGATCATCGCGACGTCGGCACCGACGAGCGTCGTGCTCCTTCCGGCGGGCATCGTCGTCAGCACGATGGCTAAGGACGTTGCCGTCGCGCGCTCGCTCGCGGCCATCGCTGCGCAGCGTACACGCGCCCTGGCGGAACGGCTCTCCGATCTAAGCGCTCAGCCGGCCATCGCGCGTGTGGCCTTGGCCATCCTGCCGTACGCCCCGCCTGACGCCGGCCTCGCGCCGTCGTTGGAACCCCTCCGTCGCATGACGCAGGCCCAGCTCGCGACGATCGCCGGCACCGCCAAAGAAGTGGCCGCCCGCGCCGTCGCGCACCTCGAAGCCTCCGGAGCCGTCGAGCGCGCGCGAGGCCGCATCGCACGGGTCGATCGTCGCAAACTGGAAGACTTCTTGAGTTAAGAAGCCGCGGCCATCTAAAGAAACGGCGCTGAGCGTCCGAACACGTTTAGGAACCGTTCGCAAGGTGCCCCGGCGTCACGCGATCACACGAAAGGTCCCATGAAGGTACTGTTTCTTCGCGCCATAAGCGCCCTGGCGCTGACAGCTTCCATGCTCGCGCTCACGCTGTACTCGGTGCGCAGCGTCCCGGCTTCCGATCACCAAGACTCGCCGATGACGGTGAGCCATCCGGGGATCGATCTGACCGACGTCTTCGTCTTTCCGAGTTCGACGAACCCGAGCAACGTGGTCCTCGCGATGAACGTGTGGCCCTTCATTCCGACCGGAATGGGGACGACGAAATTCTTCGATCCGGGCGCCATGTATCAGTTCAAGATCGGCACCGGGGCACATTATACGGAAGATCTCGTCGTGCAGTTCAAAGCCAACGGTGCCGGACCGTCGCAGCAGATCGCGGTCTACGGACCCGGCAAACCCAACATGCAGGGCGTCAGGTCGACCTACATCGCGCAAAGCGGATCGGTCGCCTATAACACTCCCACGACGCTCCCGAACGGCATCAAAGTGTTTGCGGGTCCGCGCGAGGATCCGTTTTATTTCGATCTGACGCAATTCTATGCGATCCTTCCCGATCGTAACTTTGCGAATCAACCGAACGTGCCGGCAGCAATTGCGGGATGCTTCCGTTCGGACGGTCAGGATTTCTTGGCCGGCTTCAACGTGCTGTCGCTCGTCGTCGAGATGCCGCGCAAGATGCTGGCGGATTCGAACGGACACGTCGGACGCATCAACGTTTGGGCGGCGACCTCACTACCCGAAGATGATCCAAGTGCGGCGCCGTCGTCGCCCTTCAATTCGCTCGCCGACGTCGTCAAGAATCTCAATGCCGTGCTGGCCGGCCGCGGAACGACGAATCAAACATACATACAGGTCGAACGCTTGGCGCGTCCCGCCGTGAAAGAAGCGACGGAAACGTACGCCAACCACGATGCGACCAACCGCAGCACGATCACCGATGACGCGCTGCTCGCGCGCTCGATTCACACGTTCGCTACGCGAGTTGCAGGGCGCTCTGACGGCATCGCCGATGCACTTGACAAGCTGTTGATTCCCGACGCGATTGAAGCCGATCTGTCGGCTCCCGGTCCCGCGCGCTACCTCGCGGTCGAAACCAACGGCAAAAGCGGTCTACCGGTCGCGGTCGTCCGCGCCGTTCCCCCGATCGGCATCTACGGCATCAAGCGCGCTCTCGGGGATCCATACCGCCAATTCGGTGGTCGCGATCTGCGCAGCCCCGTCATTGACCTCTCGCTGGGAGCGATCTTCGGCAGCTTGGTTCCCAAATTGGGCCTCGCGCGGGACGACGGGCACGAGACCGCCTGTCTGACGAGCGACCACACGACTCCCGCGGCCAAACATTATTCGGACTCGTTTCCCTACGTCGGAGCTCCCCGCTGATGCGCCCCTTGCCCATCGCTTCCTTTGCGCTGCTCGTCGCCGTGGCAGCGACTGGAGCTGCTTCACAAGCGCAGCCCCGAACGGCTCCCGGGCCCACGGCGACCGCAATTCCGACCACGACGCCCGCGCCGGGCGGCACGCCCGTGACCTTCGGTTCGCCGGCCAGAATCGGCGCGCCGGTTCCAAGCGAGCCGCGGATGCCGACGGCAGCGACCGTTCCGACGACATCCCCACAAGGTCCGCCGGGACCGAGCTTCGATCAGCGGCATGAGATCGTCGTGACGGGCGACTACCTGATCACGCCGACCGTGCACAACGAATTCAGCGCGGGTGCAACGACCGGCAAGTCGTCGTACAGTTTGGGTGGCGCGGTGGAGTTCAACATCGCCAATTTTCCCGCGATGGTCGGCGGCGAAGACCGCAATTACCAATACCGCCACGATGCATCGCCGGTTACCGTCATCGGGCGAACCGGGCAGACTTTCGTTCCGGCATCGATTCTGCGCGATACCGACGCGGACGGCCGCTTGGGCGTGAAGCTGCTGGAACCGCGCGTGTATCTCGCGGCGAGCTATCTGAGCAAGACGCGCGAAGTCGGCTATCCGACGGTAAGCGGGTACGGTTTAGGACTTCAGAAATTGTCGGACTACGAGTCGCCGCTCTCCGTATACTTCTCGTTGTTCTACTATCCGAACTTGACCGGCCAGTACACGCCGCTCGGGACGACGGGATCGCTTGGCCTGACGTACCGGATGCTGCGCTACCGCGTCGGTGTGGCGCTCGCCCCCGCCGGGAGTCCGGTCTTCATCGATCTCGGAGTCTTAGGCGACCGGCAGACCGCGCGCAACAGCGCCCCGTCCAACGAAACCCACATCGCGCCGTATCTCGGAATCGGCTTCTACTCACACTAAGAAACGCTCTACCGGGAAGGCTACGTTGGCCCGGGACCAAGGATCACGCGCACGAAGCCGCTGGGGCGATCCATTTACTGACCGCCGCCTTGAGTTGTTCGTTCGTTACGCCGATTTCAGTGCGCGCGTCAATCGCTGCCTGGTCGAGCGGCAAACCGAATTGGGCGTAGGCGATCAGTTGGCGCGCTATGCCGGTAAAGCTGGCGACGCGCATGGGAAGCTGCGAGACCAGCGACGCCTTACCCCGCGACAGTTCGCTCGGATCGAGGCCCTTTTGCGAAAGTTCGTTGAGATCCGCCGTGATCAGCGCTTGCGCTTGAGCGATCTTTCCGGGGTCCGAAGCGAACTGCACTTCGAACGTCGAACGCTCCCGCTCAAACCCGGTTCGCGAGAACACGCCGTACACCAGACCATGAACGTCGCGTACATCGTGAAAGAGAATTGAGCTGCCGCCGCCGCCGAACGACTCATTCGCCACCGACAGTGGCGCGAAGTCCGGATCGGTCCGGGTGATCGCGCTGACCTGCGCGAGGCGCACTTGCGACTGAATCCGTTGGGGGGTCCGGGACGATCATATCCGCGGCTGCATTATCCGGCACGGCCGGCAGATCGACCGCCGTTTTTGGCCCCATCGTCTTCCAGCCGCCGAAGTACGTCTCGAACGTTTTCTTGGCACGCTCGGGCTCGACGTCGCCGACGACGACGATCGTCGTCATATCGGGTCGGTAGACACCCGCATAGAAGTTCTTGACGTCGGTAGGCGTCAGCGACGACGCCGTCTGCGGGGTTGCAAACCGCTGCGAGGGATCCCCTGGCGGATAGAGTGCCTTGTCGAGCGCTACCTGCGCGAGGTGCTCGGGCGACGTGACGACGCCTTGCACCGATCCGACTTGTGCCGCTTTGACGGCGTCAAAGGCGGCGGCAGGGAACGCCGGATGCAATTCCTCATCCGCTAACAGCGCTACGCCGCGGTCGAAGTTTTGCGCTAGCGTCGTAAGGGAGAACGTCGTGCCTGCCGTCACCTCCGCCGCGATGGTATCGAGTTGACCGCGCAACGCGAGGCGATCGAGCGTCGTGGTCCCGAAGGGAAGAAGCCCCGAAGTGACCTCGCCGATCCCGTCTTTGCCGGGCGGTGCCTGCATCGCTTCACGAGAATTGATCGAACCGCGCACGACCACCGTGTTGGAAACGTGCTCGGGGACGACGATGAGCCGGATGCCGTTGGAAAGGACGATGTCGACCGGACTGATCGTCGAGGCGGGCACGGAGACGTGCCGAAACGCAACCAGAGCCCACGCGGGCAGCGGATCGTGGTGCAACAAGGTCGGCTTATTCTCGTTGCCGCCAGCCGCCGAACTCCCGGAACTGGCCTGCAAAGCAGCCGCGTTTTTCGGCGCCGCAATGCCGACGATCTCGTGCGCGGGGTCGACGTAGGTGCGCAGTACACGATTGACGTCGGCGACGGTCACGCCTTTAATGGCACCCAGGATCTCATCGGGCGACGACCGGCCTTCGACTGCAACGGCCTCACTCCACTGGAAGGCGAGACCTTCGATCGAATTCGCTTTGTACTGCGCCTGCGCGATCGCGCGCTTCTTCTCAGCTTCTACGAGCTCCGCCGGCACGCCGTTCTTGCGGTAGTTGTCGAGCACGCCGCGTGCGAGTGCAAGTGCGTCGTCGGCTTTCGTCGTAACGGGAACGACCACGAACGCCGCGGCCGAGCCCGCCAGCGGGTGCGTGTCGAAATCGGTGAAGCTGGCCTGTAAGGCTTTTCCCGCAGCAACGAGTCCATAGAGACCGGCGCGTTGGCTCGAGAGCACGCTCTCCAATATCTGCCCGGCGGCATAGTCTTTGTCGCGATATCCCGGAAAACGGTAGGCCAGTGCCGCGATCGTAAACGGCTTATCGCTGTCGAGACGCAGCGTCGCGGGTTTCAGCGGCGTCAAGTGCACGGGGAGCCGCGCGGGTAACGGCACGGCGGGAACCGAGCCGAAATACGTCTGCACCGCCTTGACGGTCGACGGCCCGTCGACGTCGCCCACGATCACGTAGATCGCGTTGTTCGGATGATACCAAGCGTTATAGAGGGCGCGCAGCTGCGGTGAATTTTGATCTGGTGATCGAACGACTCGATCGTCCCTAGCCCGTCGTTGCCGTATGGGCTTCCCGCGAACATTTTCAAATCGACCTGTTGAAACAGATGGTCGATCGGTTCGCTGTAGTCTTGCGTGACCTCGTTCTTAATCGCGCCGCGCTCGATACCCCAATCCTTCTGCGAGAGCGTCAATCCTTTGGCGCGGGTTGCCTCCATCCGCAGGACTGCATCGAGGTATTGCGATGGAGCGGTGAAAAAGTATTGCGTTACTTCAGACTGCGTATCGG
>JAABUQ010011805.1_pt1 | contig 11043 bp, 12 predicted proteins | sample 5560001 | NCBI WGS metagenome assembly JAABUQ01 (sample SAMN10711888, study PRJNA513371) | rock metagenome | isolation source: Antarctica rocks | place: Antarctica: Victoria Land, Finger Mt nord | collected 2015-12-18
CCCCAAAAATCACAGTTGTTCACAAAAAAAAGAAGCAAAAAAAATCTTTTACAACAATCATAAATGCAACTCTTTCTCCTTTGCTAATCTAAAGGAAATGACAAAAGAACTTAAACTTCAGCTTCTGTTCTTTCACCAATCTGCTGCCGCCACATCGCATAATACAATCCTTTTAAATCCAGCAGTTCAGTATGTTTTCCTGATTCGATGATCCGGCCTTTTTCAAGTACATAAATCCGGTCAGCATGTAAAATGGTGGATAAACGATGCGCAATCAAAATGGTAATATGGTTTTCCTGCTCCGAAACATCGCGGATCGTTTTAGAAATTTCTTCTTCCGTAATCGAATCCAAAGAAGAAGTTGCTTCATCAAAAACCAATAAATCCGGTTTCCGAAGTAAAGCCCGCGCAATGGATAAACGCTGCTTTTCCCCACCCGAAACCTTTACGCCGCCTTCGCCAATCACCGTGTCTAAACCGTTTTCTGCCCGGGCCAATAAATTGTAACAAGCCGACCGCTTCATTGCGGAAAGGCATTCTTCATCGGTTGCTTTGGGTTGAACAAAGAGCAGGTTTTCGCGTATTGTTCCGGAAAATAATTGCGTATCCTGCGTTACAAAACCGATTTTTTCGCGCAGTTGGTCCAAATCGATTTCGTTGCTGCTGATATTGTTATAAAGCACTTTTCCGTTTAAAGGCTGATACAAACCAACCAGCATTTTTACTAAAGTGGTTTTCCCGGAACCGGAAGGGCCGACAAAAGCAATGGTTTCCCCTTTTTCAACACTGAAATCAATATTGCTAATGGCGTTGCGCTTTCCGGTTAAGTGCCGAAAGCTTACCTGATCGAAAGTCAGCATATTAATTTTTGGTAAATTCACTGGATTTGCTGGTTTTAAATCGATCTCTGTGCTGAGGATTTGCTTGAAATTGTTCAGCGAAACTTCTGCTTCCCGCCAGGAAAGAATCACGTTTCCTAATTCCTGCAAAGGATTAAACAGGAAAAACGAGTAGAACAAAAACGTGAAATATTGACCTGCAGAAATTGTTTTTTCAAAAATCAGGATCAGCAAAACAATCAGCATACCACTTCGCACAAAATTAACGGTTGTGCCTTGCGCAAAACTCATGCTGCGCACGTATTTCACTTTTTTTAGTTCGAGGTCAAGAATTTGGTACGTGGTTTTGTTCAGGCGTTTAATCTCTTGTCCGGCCAGGCCCAAACTTTTTATCAGTTCGATATTACGCAACGATTCTGTAGTGGAACCAGCCAGCGTGGTTGTTTGCGTTACAATCTTTTTTTGTATCGTTTTAATTTTACGGCTCAAAAACATGCTGACAAAAGTGATGATCGGGATTGCTGCAAAATAGACCAGTGTAACTTTATAGCTTACCGTTACCGAATAAACGGTAATGAAGATCATCCCGATCAGGCTCACAAATAAAACACTGATAAAAGAAGTAATAAACTTTTCCGAATCCAGCCGTACTTTTTGTAAAATCCCCAAGGTTTCTCCGCTGCGCTGATCTTCAAACACCTGATAGGGCAGTTTCAGCGAATGCTCCAAACCATCTGCATACATACGTGCTCCCACTTTTTGGGTGATGATATTGGTATAATAATCCTGGAAATTTTTGGCAATCCGGGAAACCATCGCCGCACCAATGGCGAGGGCAACCAATCCCAATACACCATAAACAAAATCATGACGGGACAACACATCCCGTTTCTCAATAAAACGATCAACAACGCGGCCGGTTATATATGGATCGAGCAGGGAAAAACCCTGGTTGATGGCAGCCAGCAAAAGCGCAAGCAGGACATAACCGCGATAGCTTTTTAAGTAATTGATAAGTATCTTCATGAATAATATAAAATAAAAAAAGGGAATATCTGAACGGATACTTCCCTCTTAAAACTAATTTAAACAAAAAATTTAGACCGTCATCACATCTTTCTCTTTTAAGTCGGCCAAATGGTCAACTTTTACAATATAACTATCTGTCAGTTTCTGTACGTCGCCTTCGCCAACTTTAATGTCATCTTCGGAAACCCCTTCTGTTTTCAATTTTTTGATTTTTTCGTTCGCATCTTTACGTAAATTGCGGATGGTTATTTTGCCGCTTTCTGCTTCCGCTTTTACTCTTTTTACCAGGTCTTTTCTGCGTTCTTCGGTCAAAGGCGGTACATTGATGCGGATAATTTGTCCGTCATTCTGCGGATTCAAACTCAGGTTAGATTCGATAATTGCTTTTTCAATCGGCCCTAACATATTTTTTTCCCAGGGCTGGATCACCAATGTACGTGCATCCGGCGAGTTGACTGTGCCAACCTGGCTTAAAGGCGTAGCGGTGCCGTAATAATCCACATAAACGCCATCCAGCATGGAAGGTGAAGCTTTTCCTGCCCTGACTTTGGTCAATTCGCTATCTAAAAACTCCAGGGCTTTGTCCATGTGGGTTTTGGTATCTTGTAATTGTTTTTTAATGAGTTCGCTCATCTCTTAATTTGTTTTTGCAAAAGTAAAAATACTGTTTCAGAAAGTTATACGGATGCTGTTTTTATGCCACTAAAATTAGTGTACCAACGTACCAATGGCTTCTCCGTCAGCAATTTTTTTGAAATTACCAGTTTTGTTCATATCGAAAACAATGATCGGCAGCTTGTTTTCCTGACATAAAGTAATGGCTGTCATATCCATCACATTTAAGCCTTTATCATAAACTTCCTGGAAAGAAATTTCATCGTATTTAATGGCCAAAGGATCTTTCTCAGGATCGGCAGAATAAATACCGTCAACACGTGTCCCTTTTAAAACTACATCTGCTTTAATTTCAATCGCCCGCAAAGAAGCTGCGGTATCGGTCGTAAAGTATGGGTTTCCTGTTCCGGCACCAAAAATCACCACGCGGCCGGTTTCTAAATGCGTCATGGCACGACGGCGGATATAAGGTTCGCAAATTTGTTCCATTTTAATGGCCGATTGCAAACGGGTTTCTATACCGATGCCTTCCAAAGCACTTTGCAAAGCCATACAATTGATTACGGTGGCCAGCATCCCCATATAATCTGCCTGCGCACGTTCCATTCCTGATTTTTCTGCACTTAACCCGCGGAAAATATTTCCTCCGCCCACCACAACCGCAATTTCAATTCCTGCATTAAATACACTTTTAATATCCTCCGCATACTGCAAAACACGTTTATTGTCAATGCCGTACTGACGGTCGCCCATTAAGGATTCGCCGCTAAGTTTCAGGAGGATTCTTTTGTATTTCATGTTGATTGAATATGGATAAACAAGATTTGGGCTAAGGTTTGCTTGATAAAATATTGCCGTTAAAAGAAGTATGCAAGTGCTGGAAATCCTCATTAAATACGATAAAATCTGCACGGCAACCTTTTTTGATTTGGCCTTTTAATTCATCTTTTAATAAATATGCCGGATAAAGGGAAGCCATGCTGATTGCTTCTGCCAGCGGAATATCAGCAAACTTTACACAGTTTTCTACGCCTTTAAGCATTGTTAAGGCCGAGCCAGACAAAGTTCCATCCGGCATTACGTAATGGTTTTTATTGAATTGATGCTGATATATACCTTCCTTGGTTTCGGTAACGGCATCAGTAATGAGGAACAGCTTTTCGCCTAATTCCCGTTTGGCCAAACGGATCATCGGATAATCCACATGAATCCCGTCGGGCACAATACTGGTGTAAGGTTTTTGCTCAAAAATAGCAGGTATAAAACCAGGATCACGATGGTGCATTTGTGGCATGGCATTGTATAAATGCGTTACTGCTTTTACGGGATATTTTAAAAAACGGTTTGCCTGTGTAAAAGAAGCATTGCTATGGCCAGCCGAAAGAATGATTTGTTGCCGGTTCAGAAAATCCAGCACTTCATCGTCCTGCAACTCTGGCGCAATCGTTATCATTTTAATTTCTCCTTCGGCGAGGTCAAACCAGCGTTCCAGTTCTGCTACCGATGCTTTTCGGATCAGGTTCTCCGGATGCGCACCTTTTCGTTTTGGGTTGAGGAACGGGCCTTCCAAATGCAAACCCAAAAAATTACCGATGCTGTTTTTACGGTATGTTTTTGCGGCTTCGATTCCTTGCTCTACAATAGCAGCCGTATTGGTGGCGATGGCAGCCAGAAAACCGGTTGTGCCTTGCTGCAACAAATCGGTTTCCATCTGTTGTAAAGCAGCCGGACTTGGGTTTCCGCCGAACAACTGTCCACCGCTGCCATAAATTTGCAGGTCGATCAATCCGGGAGCTAAATAATTACCTTTTAAATCGATACTGTTTTTATCGGCATAAAACTTGTTTTGATCGATTATATCCAGTACAAAACCATTTTCAACTAAAACTGCTTTGCCGGAAGATATTGTTCCGTTAGTTATCAGTTTTAAATTATAGAAAGCTGTGATCATTTTTTACCGATAAAAAAGCACAAAAAAAATCCCCGCTGGTTTAGCGGGGATTTGAAGTATAAATTAAGAGCCTAATGCAACCCTTTTGAAAGCAGTTACGGTAAGTCCTTTTTGAATTCCGTTTAAAAACTGGGTAATGGTTTTGGAAGAATCCTTTACAAACTCCTGGTTCAACAAAGTAGAGTCTTTATAAAACTTGTTTAGTTTTCCCTGAGAAATTTTTTCAACCATTTCTTCCGGTTTTCCTTCGGCTCGGATTTGTTCTTTCGCAATATCCAACTCGCGCTGGATAGTAGTTGCATCTACATCACCTTTATCAATCGCAACTGGGTTCATGGCCGCAATTTGCATCGCTACGTCTTTTCCGGCTTCGTCAACACCTTCTGACACTGCATTTAAAGCAACCAAAACGCCCAAACGGAAATTACCATGGATATAAGGCACTACACGTGTCCCTTCCAGCACTTCGTATTTAGAAATACTGATTTTCTCTCCGATTTTTCCGGTTTGGTCTAAAATTGCATCCGCGATCGTTAAACGGTCATTATCTACATCCAATCCTAAAGCAGAAAGTGCTGCAATGTCTGTTGGTTTTTCATCTACTGCACGGTTGGCAATATCGTTTGCAAAAGCAATAAAGGCTGCATTTTTAGCTACGAAATCTGTTTCACAGTTTAGTTCGATCAAAACGCCACGCGTTCCATCGTTAGATGTACGGGCGATAACTACACCTTCATTTAATTCGCGATCCTGACGGCTTGCAGCAACTTTAGCACCTTTTTTCCGCAAAAAATCTATTGCAGCTTCAAAATCACCATTAGTTTCAGTCAGTGCTTTTTTGCAATCCATCATTCCGGCTCCGGTTTGCTGGCGCAGTTTGTTTACATCTGATGCAGAAATTTGTACTGTTGACATATCTTTAATTTGATAAGTTTAATATTGATTTTAGATGGTGAATTTCTAAACGTTGTTATTCGATTTAATTCACCATCTAAAGTTTAAAAAATTGAAGTTTTCGTTTCAAAACAAAAACTTAAGCAGCTCCGTGTCCTTCTGTTGCAGTGCTATCAACAACATTTGTAGGAGCTTCAGTTTCGGCCGCAACTCTTCTACGACGCGTTCCTTCAGCAACTGCAGCGTCCGGTTGAGGCGCATCAGCTTTTGCTTTTGCAGCAGCAGCTTCTTTTTCAGCTTCGTCTTCTTTATCGCGTTTGCGCTCATCCAAACCTTCTTCAATTGCTTGGGTAATGATACCACAGATTAAAGAGATCGATTTGGTTGCATCATCATTTGCCGGGATCGGGAAATCAATGTTTGACGGATCAGAGTTGGTATCCACCATGGCAAACGTAGGGATATTCAGTTTTAATGCCTCAGAAACAGCAATGTGTTCTTTCTTCACATCAACCAAAAATAATGCGGCCGGTAAACGGTTCAGATCAGCAATTCCACCTAAAAGCGATTCTAATTTAATACGTTCACGCTGAATCATCAGCCTTTCTTTTTTAGAAAGAATGCTGTAAGTACCATCTTTAGTCATCTTATCGATGTTAGACATCTTTTTGATTGACTTACGAACGGTTTGGAAGTTTGTTAACATACCACCTAACCAACGCTCGGTCACAAAAGGCATGTTCACGGATTTTGCAAAATCAGCAACTAAGTCTTTTCCTTGCTTTTTGGTAGCAACGAACAATACTTTGCGGCCTGATTTTACGATTTGTTTGATTGCTGCAGCAGCATCATCTACTTTGCTTAATGTTTTATTTAAATCGATAATGTGGATGCCATTGCGCTCCATGAAAATGTATTGTGCCATTTTCGGGTCCCATTTTCGGGTAAGGTGACCAAAGTGTACACCTGCATCCAGTAAATCCTGATATGTTGTTTTTGCCATTGTGTTGTCCTCCTTAAAAAATTAACGTTTACTGAACTGAAATTTACGACGTGCTTTCTTGCGACCTGGTTTTTTACGCTCAACCATACGGTCATCACGTGTCATCAAACCTTTTGCGCTCAAAGCTGATTTCTTTTCAGCATCTAATTCAACAATAGCTTTGGCAATTGCTAAACGAACGGCACCAGCCTGTCCGTTTACGCCGCCACCGGCCACGTTAACTTTTACATCAAATTTTCCGGCAGAACCAGAAACTTCTAACGATTGGGTAACCACATACTGCAATGGTAATGTTGGAAAATACTCTTTGTAATCTTTGCCATTCACGATGATGGCACCGTTGCCTTCTTGCAAATAAATGCGGGCAACTGCAGTTTTTCTCCTGCCGGATGTGTTGGTAACTGACATTCTTTTTCTCCTTTAAAAATTAAAGTGTAATGGTTTTAGGGGTTTGTGCTTCGTGCGGATGCTCGGCTCCTGCATAAACATGCAAGTTGCCAAATAAGGCTTTGCCCAAACGTGTTTTAGGTAACATCCCGCGTATGGCTTTTTCTACCACGCGTGTTGGATGTTTTGCCATTAACTCCTTAGGAGAAATGAATTTCTGGCCGCCCGGATAACCAGTGTAAGAAACATATTCTTTTTCGCTGAATTTGTTTCCGGTCAGTTTTACCTTGTCTGCGTTGATAACAATTACATTATCCCCACAATCTACGTTTGGGGTGAATCCTGGCTTGTTTTTTCCTCTGATGATCATGGCGATCTTAGAAGACAAGCGCCCCAAAATCTCGCCTTGCGCATCAACAACAACCCACTCTTTGTTGACGGTTTTTTTATTGGCAGAGACAGTTTTGTAACTTAACGTATTCACTTGCTTTGTATTAAATTATTAAACAGTTTATTTTACCCCGTAATTTCGGGATTGCAAAGATACTGGAAAATGTTTTATTACAAAGGCTTAGAGGAGAATTTTTAGGTGATAAAAGAAGTATCGGTTTTGGGTTGAAGAATTGGCAGTACAACGAAAATGTCGGTTTATAAAGCTTTTCAAAAAATCCACTTACAAATGCTTAGCTTTAATCCCAAACCTAAACCTAAATTTTTTAAGATGAAACGAGCAATCCTGTTGATAACCTTTGTTGCTTTTTCTGTATTTAAAACTTTTGGTCAGGATTCAACTCAAACAAAAAAGACAAATCCTATTATTTATGCAGAGTTTTTATTTGGATACGCCCGTACGGATGTTGACAACTTTGAATTTGGAAGTGCAGTAAATTACCAGTCTAAAAAAAGCTTGTTTACAGCAAGGGCTACAGCTAATATTCCAGCTTCCGATATATTGTTCAATCCAAATAGCTATGTAGAATATGCCGTTTTATATGGTCGTCGGTTTATACACTCAGGACATTCTTTAAGCTATTCTGCAGGAATTTCCTGGAATAAAAAAGATTTCTACTCCGAAGGTATTAATTATGGGTATCATTCTAATTATCATTTTGATAAAAAGGAAATTTTTTTAGGACTACCGTTTGAGTTTAATGTTCAATGGTTTGATGCAAAAAAGGAAAAATACAGAGTCCTCGGTATTTTTCCGGTTGGAAAACCATTTGCCTTTGGTGGCGGTGGAGGTTTTAAAATTCAGGGAAATGTATCAAAGCATAGTTATGTTGCCCTTGGATTAGTATTGGGATTTGGGTTTTATAAGCATTATTGAAAAACGTTTTGTTACAGGTTTTAAACATGTTTCCAACCGATCAAATCTTTTAAAGAATAAATTTCATCGATAGCTAAAAAGGATAAATATTCATCATCAATCACTTGAAAATCTTCTTTTTCTTTGTGGGTAAGTGAAGCGATTTCGGGAAATTAATCTAAAGGGATTTGGACAGAAACATCGAGAACTAAGGTGTTTGCATCTTTGAAACGAACGTCTGTTATCACAAATACTGTTTTTATAATGGCTTTTTTCTTATGCTAACTGATTATCAACACTTTTTAAATCATATTCCTTTATCAAGGCCTCGGCTGGAATGCGCAAAAGTTTACTAAACTTACGAATCATCGTAAGTGAAAGTGCTTGTTTATAGTTTAACACTTTACTTACAGTGCCTTTATCTCCATATTCTTTTGCCAGATCGGCAGATTTATAGCCAAAATCTTCCATCCGGATTTTAATTAATTCTACAGGATCTACTTCTGGTAAATCCCATTGTAATTTTTCATATTCAGAAATTAAATGCACCAGTAAAAGTTTCTCTTTATGTTCCTCAGAGCCTTTAAGTGTGCGCTTAACTTCTTCATATCTGATAGTTGCTTTTTTATAGTCCTGCTCGGATGCTATTAAAAACCATTGTGGTTTTGTTTTCATTTTATCTTAAAAATGATGGACCCAATGTTTGATCAGATCGTTTCAGCATCGATCTCATCATATTCAGAATGGGTTCCGATAAATCTTATTTCTACAATTTCGTCTTCAAAATCTACTTCGACAATTAAACGGTATTTATTTCCAACTATTTTAAATCGAGCTCTATCTCCTTTAATAGTTTTAGCTTTAGGGAAACTTTGCAAAATGTCTATACTTTGTTTCCAAATAGCATTTTCTGTTACAGTTTTCCAAACGGATAAGCTTTTGCTTGAATCAGCGTGTTTACGAGAAAAATGATGTATTTGCTCTAAATAAATGATTTTCATGTGGTGAAATGCTTGTTTTAACTTTTTCGATCTTTTTCATTTGCGATTTTTTAAACTGTAAAATTTAATTATTAGACCTATCACTAAGTAATAGAATGTTTTCTTTTCAAAAATTGATGATGCAAGTATAATAAATTGTTGGCAAAATACCAACTATTTGTAAAAATAAATTTTATCTTATATTTCTACACACAATTCTTTTACCACCTAAAAATCCAAACCACTACCTTTGCCGCCGCTAAAACAAAAAAACATGCACGCTTCCAACCTCGCACATAACCTTCATGGTTCTGAGATCATTAAAATTGCTGCTGAAATCAATGAACTGAAAAGGAAAGGCGAGCAGATTGCCAATTTAACCATCGGTGATTTTGATCCGGCTATTTTCCCGATCCCTGAAGAATTACAGCAGTTGATCATCAAAGCTTACGAAGCGCATCAAACCAATTATCCTCCGGCTGACGGCGTTCTGGAACTGCGCGAAAGTGTTTCTAAGTTTTTAAAAGCGAAATTTGATTTGGATTACGGTACAAATGAAATCATCATTTCCGGTGGTTCACGTCCGCTGATCTATGCAATTTTTCTCGCATTGGTAAACGAAGGCGAAAAAGTAGTTTTCCCGTCGCCGTCCTGGAACAATAACCATTACTGCGATTTGCTGCGCGCAGAAGCAGTGATCGTACCCACGCAGCCCGAAAACAATTTTATGCCAACGGCAGATGAATTGCGCCCGCATTTAAAAGGTGCTGCGCTGCTTTCTTTGTGTTCTCCGCTCAATCCAGCGGGAACTATGTTTTTGAAAGAAGACCTGGAAGCGATTTGTGATTTGGTGATTGAAGAAAACAAAAGCCGCAACAAAAGCGAAAAGCCGTTGTATATTTTGTACGATCAAATCTATTCGCAGTTAACTTTCGGCGCTCACGAGCATTTTAATCCGGTTTCTTTACGTCCGGAGCTGCGCGATTATGTAGTTTTTGTGGATGGCAGTTCTAAGTGTTTTGCAGCAACTGGTGTACGCGTTGGCTGGGGATTTGGCCCGGCAACAATCATCAATTACATGAAAGCAGTTATTGGCCACATGGGCGCATGGTCGCCGAAGCCGGAGCAGGTGGCCATGTCCAAATTTCTGGAGGAAGATGCTGCTGTTGAAGCTTATCTGACTACCTTTCGGCAAAACCTTCAAAAAAACTTAGACACTTTATACCAGGGTTTCATCAGCCTAAAAGAAAAAGGTTTTGCGGTAGATGCTATTGAACCGATGGGCGCCATTTATTTAACATTAAAAGTTGATTATACCGGGAAAACCACACCAGAAGGTAAGGTACTTGAAACCTCAACCGATATTAATTTTTACCTGATAAAAGAAGCACAGGTAGCTTTGGTCCCGTTTTCTGCTTTTGGCGCAAAAGATAATGTCAACTGGTTCCGTGCATCGCTTGGCGCAAGTACAGTTGCAGAAATAGAAGAAATGCTGCCGAGAATTGAAGCAGCTCTTTCTCGTTTAAAGTAGTTTTCGGTTTATCGTTTTGTCATCTCGACCGTAGGGAGAGATCTTCATCAAATTGTACAGGATTCTCTTTTGCTTTGAAGAAGATTTCTCCTATCGTCGAAATGACAATACTAAATTTTTACCCGATAAAAGAAGCATCACACATAAAACCAGAACTGGCAACCTGCAACTTAAAACCCGCAACCGTCCTCAAGCCGCCTTACTAATATACTTCACCAAACTCCTTTTGGCCACCGGCAATAAAGTTTGTTCTAACGGGAAAGTAATATCACAGGCAACCTGGTAAACAGCCGGATTGGGCAGTTGCTTTCGGTTGTTGATTAGGTCAATTTTAATAGATTCCGGTGTGTGCACAAAACTTAAACTATAGTTGGCAATATAAGATGTATTGATGCCACGGTATTGATCATCTTTTCCTTCAAAAACCGTAATGTGATATTCATAAACGTGCAACCCTTTTTCATCGCCGTTGCGGATAAATAAATAACCAAAATCAGGAACTAAAGGT
>JAABUQ010011806.1_pt1 | contig 11042 bp, 10 predicted proteins | sample 5560001 | NCBI WGS metagenome assembly JAABUQ01 (sample SAMN10711888, study PRJNA513371) | rock metagenome | isolation source: Antarctica rocks | place: Antarctica: Victoria Land, Finger Mt nord | collected 2015-12-18
GCCATCTGCTTGGGCGCGCGCTGCTGCAGGTAGTACTCGTCGCGATACACGAACAGCACCATGTCGGCGTCCTGCTCGATGGTGCCGCTTTCCCGCAGGTCGGAAAGCTGCGGGCGCTTGTCCTCCCGGCTTTCCACCGCGCGGGACAACTGCGACAGCGCCAGCACCGGCACCGCAAGCTCCTTGGCGATGGCTTTCAGGCCCTGGGTGATCTGGCTGATCTCCAGCACCCGGCTCTCCGGCTTGGTGCCGACGCTCGGGCGCATCAGTTGCAGGTAGTCGATGACCACCAGGCTCAGCCCCTTGGTGCGCTTCAGCCGCCGGCAGCGGGTGCGGAGCGCAGACAGCGTGATGGCCGGGGTGTCGTCGATGTGCAGCGGGAGGCCGGCGATCTCGCGGCTGACCTGCACGAAGCGGTCGAAATCTTTCTGGCCGATCTCGCCCCGCCGGATGCGGTCGCCGCTGACCCGCGCCTCCTCCGCCAGCAGGCGCGTCGCCAACTGCTCGGCGCTCATCTCCAGGCTGAATACCGCGACCGAGCCTTTCGCCAGGGCGTTTGGGTCCTCCGACCGCGCCTCCCGCACCAGAGCGTGCGCGGCGCCGAAGGCGATCTTGGTGGCGAGCGCCGTCTTGCCCATGCCGGGCCGCCCGGCCAGGATCATCAGGTCGGACGGATGCAGCCCGCCAGTCTTCTTGTCGAGGTCGCGCAAGCCGGTCGAAAGGCCGCTGACGTGCCCCGACCGCCGGAACGCCCGCTCCGCGCCCAGGATCGCGTCGGTCAGCGCGCGCTCGAAGGTGACGAAGCCGCCGTCGTTGCCGCCCTGGGTCGCCAGGCGGAACAGCGCGCTTTCCGCCAGCTCGATCTGCTGGCGCCCGTCCAGCTCCGCCTCGGCGCCGAAAGCGTTGTTGACGACGACCTCGCCGATGTCGATCAACTGGCGCCGCAGCCAGGCGTCGTGCACCGCCCGGCCATACTCGCCGGCGTTGATGATGCCGACCATCGCGGTCAGCAGCTCGGCGAAGTACTTGGTGCCGCCCACCTCGTCCAAGAGGCCCGAGTGCTCGAACTCCGCCTTCAGCGTCACCGCGTCGGCGAGCTGCCCGGCCTCCACCCGCCGCACGATGGCCTGGTAGATGCGGCCGTGCACGGGATCGACGAAGTGCTCCGGCGACAGGAACTCGCTGATCCGCTCATAGGCCTTGTTGTTGGCCAGCAGCGCGCCGAGCAGCGCCATCTCCGCCCGGTCGTTGGACGGGGGGTGGCGTTGCGAAAGGCCAAGCAGCGGCGGGTCGATGCTGTTCATGTGGCCTGCACCCTAGCCCAACCCGGCGGCGCGGGGCAGGGTGATGACCCTGTGGATATCTGTGGATCAGGGGGACAACTCTGCGGCCGCGGCGGAGATCATACCGGTTGTGGTACGCGCGCCACCCGGCTCTCGGCTTCCGTGACGTAATCCCGGGTGAGCGGCACGGCGTCCAGCCGCCGGGCCAACTGCATCTGCCAGACCATGTGCCCCTTGTGCCGGAAGGCGAGTTCCGCGCCGGACAGGTAGAACTCGAACATGCGGCAGAACCGCTCGTCGTAGAGGGCCGCGACCGCGTCGTGCCGGGCCAGCAGGCGCCGCCGCCAATGCCGCAGGGTTTCCGCGTAATGCAGGCGCAGCACCTCGATGTCGGTCGCGAGGAGGCCGGACCGCTCGACGGCGGGCATCACCTCGCTGAGCGCCGGGGAGTAGCCGCCGGGGAAGATGTACTTGGCGAGCCAAGGGTTGGTGACGGCGGGTCCGTGGCTGCGCCCGATGGCGTGGATCAGCGCCACGCCGTCCGGCGCCAGGCTGCGGCGCAGGGCCTGGAAGAAATGGCGGTAGTGGCTGATGCCCACATGCTCGAACATGCCGACGGAGACGATGCGGTCATAGGTGCCGCGCAGCGCGCGATAGTCCAGCAGCTCGAACCGCACCCGGTCGGCGAGGCCCGCCTCGTGCGCCCGGGCGCGGGCGGTGGAGAGCTGTTCCTGCGACAGGGTGATGCCGGTGACGCGCGCCCCGTGCTCCCGCGCGAGCGTCAGCGCCAGGCCGCCCCAGCCGCAGCCGATGTCGAGGACGTGCAGGCCCGGGCGTAGGCAGAGCTTCGCGGCGATGTGCCGCTTCTTCGCCGCCTGCGCCTCCTCCAGTGTTTCCTGCCCGGTGCGGAAGTACGCGCAGGAGTACTGGCGGTCGTCGTCCAGCAGCAGGGCATACAGCCGGCCGTTCAGGTCGTAATGGTGCGCCGCGTTGCGCGCGGCCCGGCGGACCGGGTTGAACTGCGCCCACCGCTTCACGGCGCCCCCCAGCAGCGCGTGCGCCGCCATCACCGGCTGCCGCCCGCCCGCCGCGATGTTGGCCAGCAGCAAATCGAGCGCGTCGTAGATGCTGCAACCGACGGGGATGATCGCGCCGTCCATGTAGCCTTCCCCGAACGCCAGCGCCGGGTTCACCGCCATGCGGCGGACCGCTTGCCAACCGGATACGTGGAAGGCGATGCCGGGGCCGGGCTGCGGCCCCTGGTGGAAGGAGGTGCGCCCGTCGGGGTAGCGGACCGAGAGGCTGCCGATGACCAGGAAGCGCCGGATGAGGCCGTCCAGGATGGTGCGCAGGATCATCCGTTGCAGCCTGCTCCGAAATGGTTTGGGTTACAAACGAAGGCGCCGGCCGCTCCCGATGGGGAAGGGCCGGCGCCGTGGGGGTGAGACGAGTTGCTTAAAGGCTTGGGATCACTGGCGGTCGCGGTCGCGGTCGCCTCCGGCTTCCGCCAGGGCGGCGCCGAACTCCAGCTCCTCGTCCGGCTCCACGTCCTCCTCGCCGGCCAGGCCGACCTGCTCGCCGCGGGCCTGCTTCTCGGCTTCCTCGGTGCTGCGGGCGACGTTGACCGTGATCGGCAGGCTGACCTCCGGATGCAGCACCAGCTTCACGGACGTGAGGCCCAACGTCTTGATGGGCACGTCGAGCACGATCTGGTTCCGGTTGGTCGTCAGCCCCGCCGCCGTGATGCCGTCGGAGATGTCGCGCGCCGACACCGACCCGTACAGCGAGCCGCTTTCCCCCGCCTGCCGGATGATGACGACCGACAGCCCGGCCATCCGCTCCGACAGCCGCTCGGCTTCCTCGCGGCGCTTGAGGTTCTGCGCCTCAAGCTGCGCGCGCTGGCCCTCGAAGGTCGCGAGGTTCGCCTTGTTGGCCCGGAGCGCCTTCTTCTGCGGCAGCAGGTAGTTGCGGGCATAGCCCGGCTTCACCTTCACCACGTCGCCCATCTGCCCGAGCTTCTCGATGCGCTGCAGCAGGATCAATTCAACGGCTGCCATGATGCCCGCCCCCTCACGCCACGACGTAGGGCAGGAGCGCCAGGAAGCGGGCGCGCTTGATGGCGTTGGCCAGCTCGCGCTGCTTCTTGCCGGACACCGCGGTGATGCGGCTCGGCACGATCTTGCCGCGCTCGCTCAGGAAGCGGGACAGCAGGCGCACGTCCTTGTAGTCGATCTTCGGCGCGTTCGGGCCGCTGAACGGGCAGCTCTTGCGGCGGCGGTAGAACGGGCGGCGTGCCCCGGCGGCGGCCCCGCCGCCACGGCGGTCGTCGCCATCCCCGGACGCGCGGTCGGGACGATCTGAACGGTCGGACATCTTAGCTTACTCCTCGCTCGCCTCGGGGGGGCGGAACCCATCGGTTTCGGGCCGGGCGCGGTATTCCTCGCGGTCGTCGAAGCCGCGCTTGCGGCCGCTCTCGAACCGTCCGGCCGGCTTCGGCCCGCGGAAGCCGCGCTCCCGGTCGTCCGACTTGCGCGACAGGATGGCGCTTGGCTCTTCCGTGATCTCGTCGACCCGGATGGTCATGAAGCGCAGCACGTCTTCGTTCAGGCGCAGCAGGCGCTCCATCTCGGTGACGAAGGTGGGCTTGGCTTCCAGGCCGAGCAGCATGTAATGGCCTTTCCGGTTCTTCTTGACCCGGTAGGCCAGGCTGCGCAGGCCCCAGTACTCGCGCTTCTTGACCGAGCCGCCGTCCGTCTCAAGGTCCGTGGCGATGGTGTCGGCAACGGTTTCGACCTGTTGCTGCGTGACATCGTTGCGTGCGATCAGCACGCATTCGTATAGCGGCATTGTCACCCCTATGGCTGTTGTCGGCCCGAAATGGGCACAGCCGGGGAGGATGCCACCGCCCCGGCAGGGAAGCGGCGGGGTATACGCCGATGCGTGCGGATTGCAAGCGGGAGCGGTCGCGGCGGCTAGCCGAAAAGCACGCCTCCAAGCCCGGCCGCGTGCATTGGATGTTGTCGTTGTGGTTGCGGCATATGCATATCATATCGCTATGCGCCCCGCGTTCATGTGCCATACGCCGCCGATAGCGTACTCCCCTTCGCCGCCCGCTTGCCCCTAGACTGCCTGCCAAAGGAGTTTTCACGATGCCAGCACTGCGTTCCCGCACCACCACCCACGGCCGCAACATGGCCGGCGCCCGGGGGCTTTGGCGGGCGACCGGCATGAAGGATGGGGACTTCGGCAAGCCCATCGTCGCCGTCGTCAACTCCTTCACCCAGTTCGTGCCCGGCCATGTCCACCTCAAGGACCTCGGCCAACTGGTCGCGCGGGAGATCGAGGCGGCGGGCGGGGTCGCCAAGGAGTTCAACACGGTCGCGGTCGACGACGGCATCGCCATGGGCCATGACGGGATGCTCTACAGCCTGCCGTCGCGCGAGCTGATCGCCGACAGCGTCGAGTACATGGTCAACGCGCATTGCGCCGACGCGATGGTCTGCATCTCCAACTGCGACAAGATCACCCCGGGCATGCTGATGGCGTCGCTCCGCCTCAACGTCCCGGCCGTGTTCGTCTCCGGCGGGCCGATGGAGGCCGGCAAGGTCAACCTGTCCGGCATCAGCCGGTCCATCGACCTGATCGACGCCATGGTGGCCGCCGCCGACAGCAGCGTGTCCGACACCGACCTGCAGGTCATCGAACGCTCGGCCTGCCCCACCTGCGGCTCCTGCTCGGGCATGTTCACCGCCAACTCGATGAACTGCCTGACGGAGGCGCTGGGCCTGTCCCTGCCCGGCAACGGCACGACGCTCGCGACCCACGCCGACCGCCGCCGGCTGTTCGAGGAGGCGGGGCGCACCGTCGTGGACCTGGCGCAGCGCTGGTACGAGCAGGACGACCCGCGCGCCCTGCCGCGCGGCATCGCCACCTTCGCCGCGTTCGAGAACGCGATGACGCTGGACATCGCCATGGGCGGCTCGACCAACACGGTGCTGCACCTGCTGGCCGCCGCGCATGAGGCGGAGGTCGATTTCACCATGGCCGACATCGACCGGCTGTCGCGCCGGGTGCCGGTGCTGTGCAAGGTGGCGCCCGCGGTCGCCGACGTGCATGTGGAGGACGTGCACCGCGCGGGCGGGATCATGTCCATCCTGGGCGCGCTGGACCGCGCCGGGCTGATCGACCGGGGCACCGCGACCGTGCACGCGCCCACGATGGGCGACGCGCTGGACCGCTGGGACGTGGCCCGCACCCCGTCCGACAGCGTGCAGACCTTCTTCCGCGCAGGCCCAGGCGGCGTGCCGACCCAGGTGGCGTTCAGCCAATCCTCCCGCTGGGACGCGCTGGACCTGGACCGCGAGCGCGGCGTGATCCGCGAGGCATCGCACGCCTTCTCGAAAGACGGCGGCCTGGCCGTCCTGTATGGCAACCTGGCCGAGGACGGCTGCATCGTGAAGACGGCCGGGGTGGACGCCTCCATCCTGCGCTTCACCGGCCCGGCGCGGGTGTTCGAAAGCCAGGACGCCTCGGTGGAGGCGATCCTGAAGGATCGCATCAAGCCCGGCGACGTGGTGCTGATCCGCTACGAGGGACCCAAGGGCGGGCCGGGCATGCAGGAGATGCTGTATCCCACGAGCTACCTGAAATCGAAGAAGCTCGGCAAGGCCTGCGCCCTGGTCACGGACGGGCGGTTCAGCGGCGGGTCGTCGGGCCTGTCCATCGGCCACATCTCGCCGGAAGCGGCGGAAGGCGGCGCCATCGGCCTGGTGCGCGACGGCGACACCATCGAGATCGACATCCCCGCCCGCAGCATCCGCCTGGCCGTGTCCGACGAGGAGTTGGCCCAGCGCCGGGGCACGCAGGCCCAATGGCAGCCGGCCCATCCACGCACCCGCGCCGTCTCGCCTGCCTTGCGCGCCTACGCCGCCTTCACCACGAGCGCCAGCAAGGGGGCGGTCCGCGTCGTGCCGTAACGGCGCGGCCTGCTGCGCTGCCATGGCGAAGCTTTCCGCCGGCACCGTCGCGAACGCTGCGGCCTGGGGCCTCATCGCCGTGCTGATCGGCGCGGCGGCGCTGGTGGCGAACCGGCTCGGCTTCATGGGCTTGCTGCTCCTGGGCAGCGCGACCTGGCTGGCCTGCATCAGGGCCGAACTCGATCAGGACACTCCGACTTGGGGCACGGAGATGTTCAAGGCGCGCATGGACGGGCGCCGTTCTCCTGAGCAGCACGCGGCCATGCTTGAGGAGCGCCGGGCCTTCGTGTCGCCGCTGCGCTTCTATCGCCGCTGCGGCATGGTCCTCGCGGCGGCCGGCGCTGCGGGCTTCATCTGGCAGCAGTGGGGTCCTTGAAGGCCGGGTGGCCTTCTTGACCGCTTGGCTCCCAAGCCCGGTTGGAGGTGCGTCCCGGTCAGAGGGCTTTTGGGAACGAGTGCTTAGAGCCTATCCCGGTAGGCATCGGGTCGGTCCAGCGGCGCTTTTCCGCGCTGGGTGCGTCAGCGCCTTGCCCCGATGCAAAGGCATCGGGGCCAGACGCGGAGCGTCAGTCCGAGACTGCGGCGCTTCCTGCCCAGCACGGAAAATCCCTCGCCGGCCCTCAGCCGCTGCCTACCGGGATAGGCTCTTAATGGCTGCCATTCGCCAGGCGTTTGAAGACTTCCGCCACCGGATCGGTTGTGGAAGGCGGAGCCGCCCAAATAGCGCAGGTCCGCGCGTTTCGGGAGTAAACGGCGATCCCGCTACCCGGGCCGTCACCCGTATGTCCGACCGGATGCTTCAGGGGATCGGTCGCCGAAAACATCAGTCCGAGGCCGTAGGCAGGATCGGGATAATTGGCGGTTCTGTGCTCGGGGAGCGCGCGGCCGTCGAGCATCCTGTCCATCGTTTTCGGCTCCAGGAGAGCGCCCATCAGGAGTGCGCGCAGCAAGCGAGCGGCATCCGCCGTCGTTCCAGTGACCAACCCGTGATAGACCCATCCCGGATGGTAGCCAGCTACGCTTCCCATCTGCACGCCGGCCAAATCAGCGGGCGTTGCCGCCAATCGCGCAGTCGTCAGCCCGACAGGCGCGAACACGATACGGGCGAGGGCATCCTCAAGCGAAAGCCCCGATGTGCGCTCGATCAAGCGTCCGACTTCCAGATAGCCGATGTTGGAATACGCCCATCCCTGTCCGGGTTGATAGCACAATCGGTCCGCATCAACCAAAGCAAGGAGCTGTGCAACCGGCCACGGCGACTTGCCCGCTGCAACGTCGTCATGGTATTGCGCGACATCTCCATAGTCGGGCAGTCCAGCTTCATGCTTTAGGAGATGGGCAAGACTGTATCGGTTTCCGTCTATTGGCTCAGACAAGGCCAGGTGGCCCGAATCTACGAGACGTAGAGCTGCGATGGCGAGGACTGTCTTGGTGAAACTCCACCAAGGAACAGGGTCAACGATTCCTTCGACGCTCAGGTTTCCAGAATTGTCTATCCATGCCGCCGATTCCATCGCGTGCCCCTAAGTATTTCGCCTTACTCTAGCCTGCGGCCGGTTTCGGGGCGACTGTCTGTCGTGGGAAGGTGTCCGCGGCGGGTTGGCACCCGAAATCCAAACTGAGACACTACCGCCGGCTCCGCCGCCTTGACACGCCATGCCCGCTCCCGCATCACAATGGCAGGCGAGGCTTATGGAACGCCTTTCGACCCGACATCCGGCCGCCGAGTCCTGTCGAAGGGCGGCCCGGATGGTCCGTCCGGCAGGCGGAAGGTCGTGTACGATGACTGCTGCCATATGGCTGTCGCCCCTCGTCAGAGCCGTGACGACAGCCTTGCTCGTCGTGTCCGCCTCCGCCGTCGCCGAAACCCTTGGCCCGTTCTGGGGCGCCCTGATCGCCAGCTTTCCGGTCTCGACCGGACCCGCATACGTGTTCCTGGCCATGCGGCACAGCGCGGATTTCGTTGCGGCCAGCGCGCTCAGCAGCTTTGCGGCGAACGCGGCCAATGGATTGTTCCTGATCGCCTACGGGGTCTTGGCCCGGAGCGCGCCCCCATGGCGGAGCCTCGGCGGCGCCGTGCTGGTTTGGCTGGCCGCAAGCCTGGCGACCCAGCAAATCGTCTGGACCCCATGGACGGCGCTCCTGCTGAACCTCGCCGCCTACGGCGTCGGCTTTGCCGTGCTGGGCGTGGCCCGGAGCACGCGGTCCGGACCGGCGCTCCTTGCACGGCGGCGGTGGATTGACCTGCCCGCCCGCGCCGTGGCGGTGGCCGCTTTCGTGTCGCTCGTCGTCGCGGTCAGCACGGCGCTTGGTCCCGGCATCACCGGGATCGCGGCCGTGTTTCCCATCGGCCTCATCAGCCTGTTCGTCATCGTGCGGCCGCGGATCGGCGGCCTGGCCGCGTCGCAGCTTGCGGCCAATGCCCTCCGGTCGATGCTGGGTTTCGGCATGATGCTGCTCGCCCTGCATCTCGCCATGCGGCCTTGGGGCGCCGCGGCCGCCTTCGCCGTCGCGCTGCTGGCCTGGGTGGCCTGGTCTGCCGCCTTGCTGCTTCTGCGGCGGCGGGAGCGGTTTGGCGGGGGCGACCAAGGGTGAGGGCATGGACCATCTCGGCGGCCCGCTTGCCCTGTCCGGGCGGCGCCATCAGCCACGCCGTCCGCAGGCCAGGCGCGAGGGACTTGGAGAGCGAGCGGACATGCCAGCACCGCTCCGGAACCAGGGCCGCAAGCGGGGGGAGCGGCGCCGGATCTTCGGATGCCAGGAAGCCGTAGGCGTCGTCCTCGATGATCTGGAAGTTCAGCCGCCGCGCCAGGGCGGCCACGGCCTCCCGCCGGGCCGCTGGCATGGTGGCGGCCGTCGGGTTCTGCAGCGACGGCATGCAATACAGCGCCGCGATCCGTCGCCGCGCCGCCAAGCGCAGCAGGGCGCGCGGACGCAGCCCGTCTTCGTCCATCGGCACCGGCAGAAGCTCCAACCCAAGCGCCGCCGCGCTGGCGCGGAGGCCGGGCCAGGTCAGCGCCTCGGCCGCGACGGCGTCGCCCGGCTTGGCCACGGCCAGCAGCGCCACGGCGATCGCGTGCTGCGCTCCGGCGCAGACCAGCACGCGCGACGGGTCGTTCGGCAGGTGCCCGGCGCGGGACAGCCACTGCGCCCCGGCGGCGCGGTCCGCCGCGCGCCCGGCATGCGGCTGGTAGTCGAGGAGGCCGTCGCGCCCGCGCCGCAGCACGGCGTGGGCCGCCTTTTCGAAACGCTCCGCCAACCCTGGCAGCGGCATCACATTGCGGGCGAGGTCGATCATCTCCGGTGCGCCGGCTTGCAGCTCGAAGGAGCCGGCATCGACATGGCCCGGCGTCCGCACGAAGCTGCCGCGCCCGGTTTCCCCGACCACCAGGCCGCGGGCCGCCAGCAGCCGCATGGCGTGCGAGGCGGTGTTCAGCGCCACCCCATGCCGGTGCGCCAGGTCGCGGTGCGTCGGCAGCCGCGCGCCCGGGGCGAGCTGCCCGTCCCGGATGGCGGTCTCCAGCCCGGCGGCGATGGCCGTCGCGGCGATGCCCAAGCGGCCTCCTGTCTCTGAGACAATGTAAGGATTGTATCAGGTGGTGCGCGCGGGGCAAACGTTGCGGTCATGAGCGCCATCGCAAAACCCCGCCGCTACGTCACCGCCGACGTGTTCACCGACCGCCTGTTCCACGGCAATCCCGTCGCCGCCGTGCTGGACGCCGAGGGGCTGTCGGCGGCGCAGATGCAGGCCATCGCCCGCGAGTTCAACTACATCGAGAGCACCTTCGTCCTGCCGCCCGAGGACCCGGCCCACACCGCCCGGGTCCGCATCTTCACCCCGGCGCGGGAAGTGCCCTTCGCCGGCCATCCCAACATCGGCACTGCATTCATCCTGGCGCGGGACGCGGCCAGCCGCGGGGAGCCGCCGCCGCGGCGGATGGTCTTCGAGGAAGCCGCCGGGCTGGTGCCCATCGACCTGCTCTGGGAAGGCGAGGCCCTCGTCGGCGCGGAGCTGGCCTGCCCGGAGCCGTTCTCCCGCCGCGGCCAGGTCGCCGCCGGGCAGGCCGCCGCCTGCCTCTGCCTCGACCCGGCGGACATCAGGACGGCGGACCACGAGCCGCAGGTCGTCTCGGTCGGGCTGCCGTTCCTCGCGGTCGAACTCGCCTCGCGCGACGCGCTGCGGCGGGCGCGTCCGGACAAGGCGGCCTATGGCCGGGTGCTGCCGCTCGACGGCGCCCACGCGATCTATGTTTACACTCAGGACCTCGGCCCGGACGAGGCGGATGCCGACCTGCAATCGCGCATGTTCACCGGCTCCATGGCGGAGGACCCGGCCTGCGGCAGCGGCACGGCCGCCGTTGCCGCCCTGCAAGCGGAGATCAGGCGCAACGCGGACCTCGCCTTGCGCGTCCGGCAAGGGGTGGACATGGGGCGGCCCAGCACCTTGCTGATCCGGGTCACGCGCGGGGACGGCGCGGCGCCGGTGGTGAAGCTCGGGGGCCGCTGCGTCCCGGTGATGGAGGGCGTGCTGCGCTTGCCCGATGGCGGGTGATTTTGCTGTCCGGAACGCCGGCTTTATGGGCACCACATCGGTTCTCGTCCCAACGGATAGTGTCTCAGTTTGAATTTGGCGGCCCGTTCCGCCCCTCTCCGTGACTTAGACCCCGTTTTAGAAGTCATGAAGCGAGTAGCCGTTTGCGGTTTGGGTGAGCGGCGCGATGAAGCATAAGGCGGATCATGGCGAGGGTGACCATGGCCTCCGACACTTCGGGCAGGTGTTCGT
>JAABUQ010011809.1_pt1 | contig 11041 bp, 13 predicted proteins | sample 5560001 | NCBI WGS metagenome assembly JAABUQ01 (sample SAMN10711888, study PRJNA513371) | rock metagenome | isolation source: Antarctica rocks | place: Antarctica: Victoria Land, Finger Mt nord | collected 2015-12-18
TGCCATCCGCAGGGAACGCACGGCAGCAGGGAACGCACGGCAGCAGGGAACGCACGGCAGCAGGGAACGCACGGCAGCAGGGAACGCACGGCAGCAGGGAACGCACGGCAGCAGGGACACGCGGCTTTCATCGCCGTACAGCAGGTCAATGTGGCCCTGCTGCGACAAAAGCTCGAACTCGGCCAGGCACTCTTTTTTCAGAGCGTAAACATCAGGGTTTGGCTTCTGCTTTAGGCGTCGTCGAATGCGCTTGAAGCGGCAACCGTTTTTTTCAGGAACTTGGTCAAGGTTTGCGCCGAGAACTCCTTGCCGAGTTCCTGCTGAAGCTCGGCTTTGGCGAGGCTGATGCGCTGGCGGCTGCCCTGAACCGCACGGCGCACGGCGGCCAGATCGGTTTCTTGGTTCAGGATAGGCTTGCGCCCGCGCCCTGGCTTGACCTTGAGGCCCGCAAGCCCGTGTTCTTGGTAGCGCTTGATCCAGTCGTTGACCGACATTTCGCAACAGCCAAGCTGCTGTGCGATGGCAAGCGCGGTGCGCTTGTTTTGGGCATCGGTTTTGAGCAGCACGGCCTGGCAGCGCAGGCGAAAGCTGTAGGAGGGGCCGTGCTTGGCGGCCTTTTCGAGCGCGGCCTGCTCGGCGTCGGGAAGCGAAAGAACGGTGATTCGAGCCATGATGCTTACAGTCTAACACATTTTGGAACAACTACTTATACCAAATGGTGTGCATCTCTTGGGCCATCACTCCCGCCTCCTTCACCCTTTCCAGGCCGCTGCCGCTGCGCCAACAACGAGGCCCGAGGCCAGCAGCCAGCCTGGAGCGACTTTGGTTCGGGCGGCCAGCACAAATGCGGCCAGCACCACCGCCGCCATCAGCGGCGTCGTCACGGAAGCCCTTGCCAGCGTCCAACCTGTCGCCACGAACAGCCCGACCACAGCGGGCGCGGCCCCGTCCCCAAAGTCTCGCAGCCAGCGGCGCTCCGACAGTCGCTCGACGCCCGAGGCCGCGCCCGCCGCGAGCAGCGTGGGGGCCAGGAAGATGCCCAGCGTCGCGGCGACGGCTCCTAGAACGCCCGCCGCCTGATAACCAATGAAGGTCACGGTGATCAGCACGGGGCCAGGGGCGAGGTAGCCGAAGCCCACGGCGGCCCCGAACGTCGGCTCCGACACCCAGCCCATCTGGGCCACGCTGACGCGCTCGATGAGCGGCAACGCCCCGCTGCCACGCCCAAAGGCGACGAGGCTGATGATGAGGAAACGCCAGAACAGGCTCCAGAGGGTGTCCGCGTTCATCCGCGTCTCCTTCGGGCGGCCCCTCGTATGACGCCCCACAGCCCCGCCAGGACCACGAGGAGGGCGGGGTTGATATGGAGGAGGACGGAGAGGACGAACGCAAGCAGGGCGACCAGGCAGCCGTCCCACCCTCGGATGGACTTCTGGCCCAGCCTAAGCGCCGCCGCGCCGACCAGTCCGACGACGGCGACGGTCAGGCCCCGCAGGGCGTCGGGGACGCCGTGGAGGGAGACGAGGGCGTGGAAGGAGGCGGCGAAGCCGAGCATGACCAGGAACGAGGGCAGCAGGAACGCGGCGGTCGCCGTCAGCGCCCCCGACAGGCCGCGCAGCCGCTGTCCGATGTAGGAGACCATCCCGACGTTGGTACTCCCAGGCAGGATGCTGGCCCAGGTCAGCGCCTGGGGGATGTCCTCGCGGCGCAGCCACCCGCGCCGCTCCACCAGGTCGCGCTGGAGGAGGGCGATGGTCACGGCCTGGCCGCCGAACGCCTGCGCCCCCAGCACCAGAAAGGCCAGGGCCATCACGGGCAGCGGGGGGCGCTCCATCAGAAGCTGACCCCATACTTGAGTTTGATTTGGGAGAACTGGTCATTCGCGCTATCGTGCTGAATGTGGTGGAAATAGGAGAGGGCAACCGTCTGGCCGTGGGGGAGTTGCCGAATGAGGCCGTACTCCTGTTCCTCCTTCTCGGTTGGCTCGGGGTCCAGCTCACCGAAGTTCTCGTAGCGGTGGTACGTCGCCTCCGCCGTCCAGTTCGGCGCGAAGGCGTAGTCGAGCGCCGTGTTCGAGTCGTAGAACGTGCGCCCGCCGCTCAGCCGCCTCTCTGCCGATATGTTCGGGGTCAGCGTCACCGTCCGAGACAGGGACAGTTTGGCCGTCAATGTCAGGATGCCCCAGTAGTAGGAGTCGTGGAAGCGAAAATTGTCGTGGTGCAGGAGCGCGGGCGAGACTGAGAACACCCTTGTCAGCGGGTACGTGTAGGTGCCCTGCACTTCCAGCTTGTGCTCGTTGATGTTCTGAGGCAGGTCGCCTGGCGGCAGGTCGTTGTAAGAGCCCTCGTAGTAGTTCTCGACGCGCAGGTCTAGTACCTGTCCGTGCGGCAGGGCGTAGTCCAGGGTCAGCCGCTGGTTGAGGGACGGGGCGGGCCTGCCGAGGGTGGAGACGTTGAGGGTCGTCAGGTAGTTGCCCGTCAGTGCGCGTACTGGGGGGGCAGTGGTCGGCGCGGTACGGATGACGGAGGGCGGCTTGGTCTGCTGGGCACCAGTGACAGGTGCGGGCGAATCCTGGGCGCGGGCGACAGGAGCCACTCCTAGCCCCAGAAACACCATGACCAGAAGCAGGAACATCACACCAATGGGCCGGGGGGGTGTCATCTCTGGTCGGGGTCCTTCTGCTTCTGGTCGGGATCGTGCCCCTTCTCCCCGTCATGCCCTTTCTCTTCTTCGTCGTGACTGGCGACCAGACCGCGCAGAAACGGCGGCACACCCTCGTCGCCGCTCTGACTCGCCAGCCATCGCCAGACCCCCAGACCCACCAGTGCGGCGATGCCCCCGTACAGGAAACTGCGCCGAGACATTTGGCGCATCTGACCCTCGACCTGCGGGTCGGGAGCCATGCGGGGCAGAGGCGGCTCGTCGAGCGCAACGGGTGCGGCCCCCGCGACCGCCGCCGTGGGTAGGAGCGGATAGGCGGGGACCGCCCCGACGGACACCACCTCGTAGCCCGTCACCATTGAGCGGAAATTCCCCCAGCCTGCGCGGGCGACCTGGGCGACATGGACCACGAAGTAGATGACGAAAAGGATCGTCAGCCAGAAGTGAACGGCTTTGGCCCCGTCTGCGCCGCCGAAGGGCAGAGCCAGCCATCCGAGGTCGTCGGGCTTCCACAGCGCGAAGCCCGTCAGGGTCATCAGGATGCCCATGACCACGACGCCCGTGTAGGCGATCTTCTGAGCCGCGTTGTACTTTCCTTGGGGCGGCAGGTCGCGGCGCAGGCCCAGGTTATGGAAGACGACCTGGAACGCCTGGCCCCAGGACCTGCGGCTCGGCAGCAGGTAACGCCACTGGTCCGTGACGGTCGTGTAGACGACGTACAGCACGCCCGCGACGGCGAACGGCCACATGAACAGCAGGTGCCAGGCCAGGCCCTCGTTGTTTCGGTCGCGCAGGTGCAGGGCGGTGTAGAAGCCCTGGGGGAAAAAGTGGAACAGGGTCACGGGTCCCAGCCCCAGGCGGAAGTTGTTGTTTTCCACGTACAGCAGAAGCCCGCTCCAGGTCAGGATGACCATGAGCGGGAAGTTGATCCAGTGCAGCCATCGGATGGCGAGCGGGTGCTTCTTTTCGAGTTGTTTCAAGGTGTACACTTTCCGTTCTCGGCGTCCAGTGATCTTGGCTGATCAGAGTCTTTGACTGATCTGCACCCCGAAACCGCCCTCGGAGGAAATCAGAGGCGAGAGAATCAACCCGCGCGGGCGCGACAGTTCCAGGCGCGCGGTGAAATAGCCCAGGGCGGCCCCTGCAACCACGTCCTGCACGTGATGACGGTTCAGGCGCACACGCGAGTAGGAGATGAGAGTTGCGCCCGTATACCAGAGCGGGGCCTGCCTAGGGTGGAACTGGCTCTCGACGGTCGCCACGGCAAAGGCCGCCGTCGCATGACCACTAGGGAAACTGTCGTGACTGGACGCATCGGGCCGTTTCTCGCGCACGAGGCTTTTCAAGCCTTCTGCCAGCAGAACGCTCGTCCCCAGTGCGTCCGCCGCACGCAGTGCGTGGTTTCTGCCGCCCCTGCCGTCCGTCAGCAGGGGCAGCCCCACGGCGGCGACCAGGTAGAGGATGTTGCCGCTGCCCGACTCGAACTTGGCCGCCTGGCGCGAAGGAGAATCGGCAAGCGCAGCAGGTGACAGGCACGCCCAGCCGAGGATGATCGAGGGGATCGTCACGGTTGTCGCCATCCTGCGGGGACGGCAAGAGGCGAGGGTGCGCGGAAAGCGATCTGACATGTTGTCTCCTCGGCGTTTTACGGATGACAGTATTATGACAGCACGGAATCTAACACTGGCCGCAGAAAGATTACAAGTTTGTCAGGATAGCAGAAGTTCGGCGGCGGGGTAGGAAGGGGATGGAGAAAGTCAAGGAAGTACGCCTTGTGAAAAGAGCCACGGCGTCCGATGACCGCCTGTGGCTCCCTCCCGTCTGAGCTTAAAAGTCGGCGGCTAAAAAGTCGGCGGCTGGCGTCTTGACGCACGGAGGACCCGTCTGGTCATTTTCCGTCGCTGTTACTATCATTGCCACCACGGGCCGCAATCAGCTTGGTTGCCTGCGCCGAAAGGCTAACGGCGGCGGCAGGTGATGGTTTCAGTTTGCCCTCGGTCGCCGCATCTGCACCCCCGTCAGGATCGCCCAAGTATCGTTGAACACTTCGATTGGTCAGGGAATAGTTCTTGATAGCCTGACTCGCGCCGTCGACGCGGCTGAACATTTTACACTTTTCGTCTCTGTCGCATGATTGTGGTTGTTCGATGACATTATCGGGCCACCTGAGCGTGTGATCAGGCGCGAGAGATTACAGTTCCGTCATGTTTCGTCGCAAAGTCACCTGCTCTGGGAAGGTCAGGAGGACTGTCGTGCCCCGCCCAGGCGCGCTGCTGATGGACACCGCGCCGCTATGGGTATCCATGATCGATTGAACGACGGACAGTCCCAGGCCCGACCCATGACCATCACGAGACCGCGAGGGATCGCACTGGTAGAAACGGTCGAAGACACGTGGCAGGTCGGCAGCGGCAATCCCGATGCCCGTGTCGGCGACACTCACTTCCGCGCCGCTGTCCTCCAGCGGCCTGACCGTGACCGTCACCCATCCCCCGCGCGGGGTGCTCTGGAGGGCGTTGGCAACCAGATTAGCAACCGCCCGCCGCAGGAGTGTCGGGTCGGCCAGGATCGCCGCGTCGCCTTCACAAGTGACCGTGACTCCTTGCTCGTCGGCGGCCACTTCAAAGTAGTCGCGGATGGCCTCGATCTCAGTCGCGCCATCGAGCCGTGTCCGCGATACCTGGAAGTCTGTCGACTCCGCTCGGGCCAGGAACAGAAGGCTCTCAATGATCTGCGTCAGCCGCTCATACTCTTCAAGGCCCGATTCGATGACCCGCCGATACTCGTCAGATGTCCTCGCCCGCGATAGAGCGACCTCCGCCTCCCCCACCAGGTTGCCCACGGGCGTACGCAACTCGTGCGCGATGTCCGCCGAGAACCGTGAAAGCCTGGTAAACGATTCCTCCAGGCGGTCCAGCATCGCGTCGAAGGCAGCGGCCAGTTCACTGAGTTCATCGGGCCACCCGCTCGGCCCGATGCGCCCACTCAGGCGAGACGGAGTGATCCTGCTTGCCGCTTCTGTCATTTGGGCGATTGGGCGCAGGCCCTGCCTGGCGACCCACGCGCCCGCCGTCGCCGAGATTAGGACGCCCAGGAGGAAGATGAGAGCCATCTTCCGTCGGAAGGAGGCGATAAGCGCGTCGTCATGGGACACGTCCAGGGCGACCTGAAGGAGGCGACTATCCGTTCCGACCCCGACCCAGTATGCGGCGAGCAGGTAGGTCCTGCCGTCGGGCGCTCGCCATTCTACCCCCGTCACCCCCTGCCCATCGAAGTCTGCAGGCCGAGGGAACGAGGCAGGAACCTTCGCGGTCATGCCTGCCGTCTCGGTGAGAGGGCGGCCCGACCCGTCCAGGACCCTGATGTAATAGGGGGTGAACTGGAGGCCCCCTCCTTCCTGCTCGACCTCCTGCCGAAGCGCCGCCGAGTTCTCAGGGCGCTCACGAAGGATCAGGCGCAAGGTCTGTACCTTCTGACCGAGGAAACGGTCGTCCTCGTCCTGAAAGCTGCTGGCGAGCGCCCATTGCAGGAAAAGGACAGCGAGCGCGAGCATGCCGACAGCGGACAGGAGGTAGAGAAGCGTGAGCCTTCCCCTGATCGACCGAAAGCGTGGAGACGGGGATTTCAGGCGAGGACTAGGGAAGTTATTGGTCACGGAATTATTGGTCACGGAGCACATACCCGACTCCATGCACCGTGTGGATCAGCTTGAGGGGGAATGGGTCGTCAACCTTGCGCCGTAGGCGGCGGACAGCCACATCGACGTTATTTGTGCCGCTGTCGAAGCTCATGTCCCAGACCTGCTGGGCAATGACGGCGCGAGTCTGGACTTCGCCCGACCGCCGCGCCAGTAGGGATAAGAGGAGAAACTCTTTGTGAGTGAGATCGATCTCCCTGTCGGCGCGCTGCACCTTCTGGCGAATGAGGTCGATGGCGAGGTCCCCCACCTGAACTGTCTCCTGGCTTCTGATGGGCGTCCTCCGCAGGAGGGAGCGGACGCGGGCGAGGAGTTCGGCGAAGGCGAAGGGCTTGACCAGGTAGTCGTCGGCCCCGAGTTCCAGCCCTCTGACACGGTCAATGACGGCGTCCCGCGCCGTCAGGAACAGGATGGGAGTCTGTGCGCCCGTGCGCCGCATCTCGGTGAGGATCGTCCAGCCGTCAATACCTGGCAGCATCACGTCCAGAATGATCAGGTCGTAGGATTGGGCCAGAGTGAGCCGAAGCCCCTCGTCGCCCCGAAAGGCAATGTCAACGGCAAAGCCACCTTCCCGCAGACCCTGGCGCAAATAGGCTACGGTCTTGGCCTCATCCTCAATCAGTAGTAGGCGCATTGCCTTTGATTATACCAGCAGTGACAGACGCAACGGACAACAGACGCTATGATTGGGCGGGCTTACCCCACTACATCACTGGAGTCCTGGGAATCATACGGGCGCTTCGAGACACGGGCGCGGGTCAGCGCAGGAGGCGGAGCAGGTCCCAGCCGATCATGATGACCGTGGCCGCGACCAGGACGGCGAACAGCAGGCGAAGGACGCGGTTTGGGAGGTAGTAGGTCGTCAGCGCCCCGAGCTGCGCCCCGACCGAGGAGCCGATCAAGATCGCCAGCGCCAGCTTCAGGCTGACGTATCCGTGCAGGGACTGTTCAACCGTCCCCATCGCCACCGTCACGAACAGCAGCAGCACCCCCGTCCCAGCCGCATTCCTGACGGACAGCCCGATCCCATACAGCAGGATCGGCATGAACAGCACGCCCCCGCCGATGCCCATCACTCCTGAGGCCATCCCCAGCCCGAAGCCCAGGTAGCTGAGCATCGGCACGGACACCTGGCGAAGCTGGACGCTGGGTAGGTCGATGAAAGGTGGGATTCGCACCTTCGTCACGAGCGGTCCAGGGATCGTCGTGTCGCCACGCGGGACGGATCGCAGTCGGGCTTGCCAGGCGTCTCGGAAGGTGTAGAAGGCGGTGAAGGAGAGCAGGACGATGAACAGCCCGTCGAGCACCACCTGGACGGCTGGGACGCCGTGCCCGTGTCCGACGTGCCAGTCCCCGAGGCCCGTCAGGTAGGTGAGCAGGCGCGTGCCCGCGTCCACGCCAATCAGACTGCCTCCTAACATCACAAGGTCGATGCACGGCTCGCCCCGTCCGAGACGGCGGTACTTGAGGAACGAACTGATAGACGTGCCGCACTTCTGGCAGAGGGCCGATCCGACAGCAACGGGCGGGGGCACACCGAAGACGTAGATCAGGACGGGTGTGAGCAGGAAGCCGCCGCCGACGCCGAACATGCCCGCGAAGTATCCGACGAGCAGCCCCACCGCCGCCAGCGCAGGCAGGGATACCGCGTGGCCGATACCTGCGCCGAGCCGTACCAGCCAGATGTGCTCAGCCCAATCCATCAGATGTGGTAGTCCAAGGGCAGGACGTTGGGACCGTCCTGTGATACGGCCTCGCCCGAGGCGGGACGGGGATTGCGCAGCACCCGCCGCTCGATCAGGCCCGACGCCCAGTACACCGCCAGACCCCAGGCGACGGGCACCACCACACACAGCAAGGCATAGGCCATCGGCTTCCACGGCATCGGTCTGTTCCCTCGTCACGTTGGTATTGCTTTTCGGCCCCAGGCACCCACTCCATTGTACCTACTGGCGGGAGAGAAAAAGATTCCGCACCCCTTGACAAGCCACATGACATAGTGGTATAACTATGTCGCAATGTTGAACGAACAAGAGCAAGACGAACTGATCGACATGGAGACGCTGGAGCGCGTCGCCCCCATCATCCGAAACGCCGCGCACCCGATCAGGCTGCGCGTCCTGGACTACCTGCGGCAGCAGGGCCAGCCCCGCACCGTCACCCAGATCACCGAGGCGGCGGGCGCACCGCAGGCCATCGTCAGCCAGCAACTCCGCATCCTCAAGGATCAGGACGTTCTGTCAGCGCGGCGCGAGGGGAACTACATTCTCTACGACGTGGCGGATCGGAGTGTGCTGGTCCTGCTGGACTGCATCCGTCAGCACCAGACGGGCCTTCGGTGATGCAGGGACTTGGCCTGGCGACCCACACCGTGGCCGAAACATAGGAACATAGATATGTTTGAATTTGCAAGGAGAGACGACCGATGAACACACCGACCCAGACGCAACTGTCCGCCTCCACCGCCGTGGTGGATGCCCGCACCGCCCAGGAGTGCCTCCGTGACTCCCACGCCTTCCTGCTGGACGTGCGCGGCTTCGACGAGTTCGCGGCAGGGCACGCCGAGGGCGCGGCCTGCATCCCGCTGACCGACCTGGAACGGCGGGCGGGGGACATCCCCACGGATCGGCCCGTGCTAGTCATGTGCCAGTCGGGGGGCCGCAGCGCCCTCGCCGCCGAGCGCCTGCGGGCGCTCGGCATGGACAACATCACGGACGTGAGCGGCGGCTTCAACGCCTGGCGGCAGGAGGGCCTGCCCACGGTCAAGCAGTCCAGCGCCATCTCGCTGGAGCGGCAGGTGCGGATCGCGGCGGGCGCGCTCGTCCTGGGCTTCTCCCTGGCGGGGTTCTTCGTCAATGCCGCCTTCTTCTACGGGGCGACCCTGATCGGCTTCATGCTGACGCTCACAGGCGCGCTCGGCATCTGCCCCATGATGTCCCTCCTGAAGCTGCTCCCGTGGAACCGCGTCGCGCCGACCTGCACTAGGTAAGAGGTCACGTTCAGCCGAAGGCCGTCCTGCGGACGGCACCACCCGAAAGGAACACGATCATGTTCTTCAAACCCTACTACCTGGGCTGCCTGGCCCACGCCTCGTACCTGATCGGCGGCGACAACGGCGAAGCCGCCGTCATCGACCCGCGCCGCGACGTGGACGAATACCTCGCCGACGCCGAGGCGGAGGGCCTCACGATCAGGCACGTCATCGAGACGCACCTGCACGCCGACTTCGTGTCGGGCCACGTCGAATTGGCAACGCGCACGGGGGCGACCATAGCCCTCGGCGGGGCGACACCCGTGGACTTCCCCCACCGCACCATCGGCGAGGGTGACGAGATCGTCCAGGGCGACGTGCGGCTGCGCTTCCTGGAGACGCCAGGGCACACGCCCGAGGGCGTCTCGGTCCTTGCCTTCGTGGGCGGCGATGCCGACCCACGCATGGTCTTCACGGGTGACACCCTGTTCATCGGCGACGTGGGGCGGCCAGACCTGGCGGGCTGGCGCGGCCACAGCGCCGAGCAGATGGCCCACGCGATGTACCACACGCTCAAGGATAAACTCCTGACGTTGCCCGACGCCACCGAGGTGTGGCCCGCGCACGGCGCGGGTTCGGCCTGCGGACGGGCGCTGTCCGACGAGCGCGTCTCCGCCCTCGGGCGCGAGAAGATGCTCGACCCCGCCCTGCGCCCCGTGCTGGAGGGTGACGAGGAGGCGTTCGTGCGCGCCCTGATGGACGGCCAGTCAGCGATCCCGCCGTACTTCCCGCACGATGTGACGGAGAACCGCCAGGGGGCGGCGACAATGGAAGAGGTGCGGGCGCGTGGTCGGGCGATGACCCCGCATGAGGTGGAGGCGCTCTCGGAGCGCGGGACGCTGGTGCTGGACACGCGCCTGCCCGATGAGTTCGGCGCGGGGCAGGTCCCTGGCGCGGTCAACATCGGACTGGACGGTAAGTTCGCCCCGTGGGTGGGCAACGTCCTTGATCCCGACGCCCCCGTGATCGTGGTCGCCGCGCCTGGGCGCGAGGAGGAGTCGGTGACGCGGCTGGCGCGGGTCGGCTACGAGAACGTCATCGGCTGGCTGGAGGGCGGCATGGACGCCTGGCGTAAGGCGGGCGGCGAGGTGCAGACGGTGCCGCAGGTGCTGCCCTCCGCCCTGCGCTCCCTGCTGGGCGGCGGTCAGTCGCCGAAGGTGCTGGACGTTCGCACGGAGGACGAGTGGGAGGCGGGGCACATCGACGGCGGGTTGCACGTCCCGCTCAACGAACTCCAAGATCGAATGGGAGAGGTGCCCCGCGAGCCGTTGTTCGTGCTGTGCGGCTCGGGCTACCGCTCCTCCATCGGCTGCTCCCTGCTCCAGCGGTCGGGGCGGCGGGACGTGACCAACGTGATCGGTGGCTGGACCGCGTGGGAAGCCTCGGAGAAGGGAGGAGCCGAGCAACAAGTTTCGGAGAAGGAAGGCGATCATGTCGCCGCTTGATCTGCACCCGCATGGTCTCCATCTGCACGACCTTCTGCTTCCACTGTTCGGGCTGGTGACGGGTCTGCTCCTCGGGATGCTGGGGTCGGGCGGCTCGATCCTGGCCCTGCCCGCCTTCGTCTACGCGGCGGGCCTGCCCGTCAAGTCCTCCGTCGCCACCAGCCTCGCCGTCGTGGGGGCGACCAGCCTGATCGGGGCGATCCTGGC
>JAABUQ010011811.1_pt1 | contig 11040 bp, 10 predicted proteins | sample 5560001 | NCBI WGS metagenome assembly JAABUQ01 (sample SAMN10711888, study PRJNA513371) | rock metagenome | isolation source: Antarctica rocks | place: Antarctica: Victoria Land, Finger Mt nord | collected 2015-12-18
GCTCGTCCCCGTCCCCGCCTCCGTCTTCGACGACGACTTCTTCCGCTCCTCCGCTGCCCCATCCCGGCCCGCCGAGTCCCGGCCCGCCGAACACCCGCCCGAACGCCGCGTCATCCTCGACACCGGCGACCCCCAGCCCTGGGACACCCATGACCTTCCCCCCGCCGCGCACGTCCAAGAAGAGGCTCGGCGTGGTGAGGTCTTCCACATCCGCGCCGCCGATCCAGCATCCAGATCGCAGGTCTTCGCCAGCCCGGAAACCGACAGCACGCAGACCGACGAGCTCGACATACCAGCCTTCCTCCGGCGAGGCAATTGAACCGCTTCGAACACCGCCCGCCGCCTGTTACCTCGGTCCGGGTGCATCACCCGGAAGTCGTAGCGCAAGGAGGCCCGGGTTCCGTACATTGGAGAGGCGAAGCGCAGCCGACGTTGATTCATTGCAAGTCCCTGAGGAGCTCTCTGCACATGGCGAAATGGTTCCGGATCCTCTTGCTCCTGCTTCTCGGCCTTAGCCTCGCGGAGGTCTCCTCCGCCAAGCCCACCACCCGGCTCGCCTCCAAACACAAGCTCTCCGTCACCGCGCACACCTCGCGGCGGGGCTCCCGCTCCTCCAAAATCACCGCCCGCACCGTCAAAGGCCGCCGCTCCGCAACCACCCGCGTCCGCGTTCGCGGCCGCCACGGACGCATGGTCTACGCCATCCGCCGCACCCGCTACGTCGAGCACTTCTCCGCCAGCTCCTTCGCCGACAACCTCACCCTCGGCGACGTGACCGCCGGCGAAGATCCCGTCGTCCGCGCCGCCGCCATCGAAGCCCTCGGCAACATGAACGGCACCGCCCTCGCCATCGACCCCTCGAGCGGCCGCATCCTCGCCATGGTCAATCAGAAGCTCGCCCTCTCCAGCGGCGCCGAGCCCTGCTCCACCATCAAGCTCACCGTCGCCCTCGCCGCCCTCGAGGAAGGCCTCGTCAAGCACGACACCCCCGTCAGCCTCGGCGGCGGCTACAAGGTCGACCTCGACTACGCCCTCGCCAAGTCCGTCAATCCGTACTTCGAGGTCCTCGGCCGCACCATGGGCTTCGAGCGCGTCAAGCACTATGCCAACGAGTTCGGCCTCGGCGAGCTCGCCGGCTACCGCATCCGGGGCGAGCAGCTCGGCACCTACCCCGACACCGAGCTCCCCGCCCGCCTCGGCGGTGTCGGCCGCATGTGCTCCTTCGGCGAGGGCATCTTCATGACCCCCCTCCAGCTCGGCGCCATCGTCAGCTCCATCGCCAACGGCGGCACCCTCTACTACCTCCAGCACCCCGAATCCCAGGAAGAAGCCAAGAACTTCACCCCCAAGGTGAAGCGCATCCTCAACATCGCCCCCATCCTCCCTGAAATGCGCCCCGGCATGCAGGGCGCCGTCGCCGCCCCCTACGGCACCGCTCGGAGCCTCAAAGCCAACTTCAACGCCTTCCCCGTCATGGGCAAGACCGGCACCTGCTCCAACAACGGAACTCGCTTCGGCTGGTTCGGCAGCTTCGCCGAGACCCCCACCGGACGCATCGTCACCGTCATCTTCCTCGAGGGCGGACGCCCCACCTTCGGCCCCAAAGCCGCCGAGCTCACCGGTCAGTTCTACCGCGCCATGTACGAGCGCAGCTACTTCCAGCCCAAGGGCGTCCCCCTCGCCCCCCTCCCCGCACCCACGGCCCCGCCCGTCGCCACCGGCGAAGAAGACACCGGTACGGGCGGCAACTACTAACCGCAAACCGTCCCAGTCCGAAACTCTTAGTCGCAAGCAAGCCCCTGCCGGCAGGGGCTTGCTCCTGTCCGCGTCCCGCTCCCAAACCCGCATCCAAGCCCAAAGGGAGCGATCATGCATATTCTCACAGCCGCGGAGATGGCGGAGGCAGACCGGCGGAGCGCCGACGCGGGCGTCCCCCTCCAGCTCCTAATGGAAAACGCCGGCCTCGCCGTTGCCCGCCTCTGCCGCACCCTCTACCCCTCTGCCGCCCGGGTCCTGGTCCTCTGCGGCCGCGGCAACAATGGCGGAGACGGCCTCGTCGCCGCCCGGCGCCTCGCTCACGCAGGCCTCTCCGTCCGCGTGCTCGTCGTCGGCGCCGGCGCAGACTTCCACGGCGAGGCCGCCGTCGCCCTCTCCCGCCTCCACGACGAATCCCCCTCGGTTCAATTCGGGAACCTCGCCGACGACCTCGGCATCCTCGACGCCGCCCTGGACCAAGCCGATCTCATCCTCGACGCCGTCGTCGGCACCGGCTTCAAGCCGCCCCTGCGCGGGCCCGCCGCTCTCCTCAAACAGCGGCTCGACAGCCGCAAAACCGCCGTCGGCTCCCCCGTTGTCGCGCCCGTCATCGCAATAGACCTCCCCAGCGGCTGGGACGCGGACTCAACCGCGCAACGCGCCCAGGACGCCTTTCGCGCCGACGCCGTCATCACCTTCACCGCTCCCAAGCCCGCCCACGTCTTTGGCCATCTCACCCCTGGCCAGACCTTCGCTCCCGTCGTCCTCGCCGACATCGGCACTCCCGAAGACGCCGTCCAATCAGCCGATCGCCTCACCTGGACCGGAGCCTCGAAAGCCATCGCCGAGCCCCCGCGCGACATCAACTCCAACAAGGGAAAGTTCGGCCACGTCCTCCTCGTCGGTGGAAGCTACGGCAAGGCCGGCGCACCCTCCATGTCCGCGCTCGCCGCCCTCCGCACCGGCGCCGGCCTGGTTACCGCCGCCGTCCCCGACAGCATCCTGAACACCGTAGCCCGTGTCACGCCCGAACTGATGCTGCAGTCCCTCAAAGGGGGCCCCGAGGGCGCGGCCTCCCTCGAAAACCTCAACCAGGCCTCCCTTCCGAAGCTGCTCAAAGGCATCACCGTCCTCGCCATCGGCCCAGGCCTGTCCACCGAGGGCGAGGCCGGCGCCTTCGCTCGCGGCCTGGTCGAAACCACCACGCTCCCTTTGATCCTTGACGCCGACGCCCTCAACGCCTACGCCGGCAAGGGTGAGTTCCTCAAGGCAGCCTCCGGCATCGCCACCGGACCGGCGACCCGCACCGTCGTCCTCACACCCCACCCGGGCGAGATGGCCCGCCTCGCCGGCATCACCGTCCAGGAGGTCGAAGCCGACCGCATCGGCCTCGCCCGAACGTTCGCCACCGAACACGGCGTCACCCTGGTCCTCAAAGGCTGGCGAACCCTAGTCGCCCACCCCGACGGCCGCATCGCCGTCAACACCACCGGCAACCCCGCCATGGCCAAAGGCGGCAGCGGCGACATCCTCACCGGCATCGTCGCCGGCATGCTCGCCCAGTTCCCCGGCCGCGTCGCCGAAGCCGTCGAAGCCGCCGTCTACCTCCACGGCCTCGCCGCCGACCTCGCCGTCGGCGGCCCAAACGGCGTCGACGAGCACACTCTCCTCGCCACCGATACCGTCGCCCACCTCTCCGCAGCCTTCCGCTACCAGCCCTCCGACAGCAGCGGCTTCACCTGGATTTGCGGTCTACGAACCAGCGGCGTCCATCCCCGCGGAGTCCAGACCAGCGGAGTGCGCCCCCAATGACCGGCGCCTTCACCCGCGAAAAACGCTTCCGCACCCGCAGCGTCGCCGGAACCATCGCCCTCGGCCAGACCATCGCCGAGATCCTACTGCCCACGCCTCGCCTCGTCGTCCTCCGCGGCGAGGTCGGCGCCGGCAAAACCACCCTGGTCAAAGGCATTGCCGAGGCCCTCGCCGCCGCCGCCGACCAGGACGTCACCAGCCCCACCTTCAATCTCGTCCACGAGTTCGTCGGCCCCAAAGTCCACCTCTTCCACCTCGACCTCTACCGCCTCGAAACCGAACAGCAGATCGCCGTCCTCGGCCTCGAAGAGATGTCCACGCAGCCCAACGCCTTGGTCCTTGTCGAGTGGGGCGAACGCTTCGGAAGCATCGTCGCCGACGCCACCGCCGAGATCGCCATGGCGCAGGGCGAAGCGGAAAACGAACGGCTCCTCCTCGTCCGCTGGACCTGACCGAAAGCGACCGCTCCAAATCGTTTCGGGAGGCCACGGCTTCAAAGGCTGCGAAGCCCTAGGTCCCGAGCAGACGCAAAGAGCAAGGGCCGACGGCCCGTCTTATACCAGCCTAGGGCGAAGCCCTAGGTTACAAGCAGACCCGAAGAACAAGGGCAGAAAGCCCGCCCCATACCAGCCTGGGAGCGTTCCACTCTCTTGCCCCCGCATCCCGGAGGTTTGGCGCAATCTCCTGCCCCGCTCGCTATACTTGATATAGGGACATCTCCAGGACGTCCACGCCCCCGTCGCAGAGCCCGAGCTTTCCCCTTTGAAATGAATACTTACTTATAAACTGGCTGGAAAGAAGGCTTTGCAAGGTACCCCTCCTCTAAACTATTGATTCCGGATACTTTGCTGCAAGGTACGGGGGGAGGGTACCCCTGCTCGTCAGAAGCTGCCCGCAAAGATCGACTTCAGCTTCGCCCGCAGCCCCTGCTCCTCACTCGCCTTCCGAATCTGCGTCCGGTGCGTATAGAGCAGCATCCCGATCGCCGCCGAGAATTCCGGCCCGGCCAGCTCCGCCGGCATCCGGCTCAGCGGCACCGGATGCCCCACCCTCGCCGGCACCCGCAAGAGGCTCTCCGCATTGTCCAGCAGACCGGACATCATCGCCCCTCCGCCCGTCAGCACACATCCGGCCCCCAGCGCCTCCAGCACCCCCCCATGCCGGAGGTTGTCCCGCAAAAGCGTAAACAGCTCCCGCGCCCGCGGCTCCAGGATCTCCGCAAGAAACCGCTGCCGCACCAGCCGCGCCGGCTGCCCTCCCGAGATCGCCAGGTTCCCCCCAATCTCGATCTCGTTCATCTGCGGAATCGCTGTCACCACGCAGTGCCCGTACACCTTCTTCAGGTACTCCGCCTCCTCCACCGTCACATGGAGCCCCACCGCCAGGTCGTTGGTGAAGTGGTCCCCTCCGATCGGCAGCACCGCCGTGTGCGCGACCGATCCCTCGAAGAACACCGCCAGCTCCGTCGTGCTCGCCCCGATATCCGCCAGGCAGACGCCCAGCTCCCGCTCGTCCGCGCTCAGCACCGCCTCCGCCGCCGCAATCCCCTCATACACCGTGTCCTGCACCTCGAGCCCCGCCCGGTTGGCACACGTGATCACGCTCTGCGCGACACCTCCCGAACAGGTGGAGATGTGGAGGTTCACCTCCAGCTTGTTCCCCACCATCCCGATCGGGTCGTGTATTCCCGCCTGGTCATCCAGGATGAACTCCTGCGGCAGCAGGTGCAGCACCTCGCGATCCGGAGGCAGCGCCACCGACCGAGCCCGGTCCACCGTCGCCCGTACCTCCTCCCGCGTGATCTCCCGCATCCGGTTCCCCATGCTGATCCCGCCTCGCGAGTTCACCCCCCGCACATGGGTCCCACCTATCCCCACCACCGCCGTCTCAATCGCCGCCCGCGCGGTTCGCTCCGCTGTCAGAGCCGCCCGGTTGATCGCCTCCGCCGCCGGCCCCAGCTCCGCAATCAGACCCTTCCGCATCCCCTTCGACGGCTCTATCCCATGCCCCCGATACCGGAGCACACCCTCATGCAACTCAGCTACCAGTACACAGCTTTTTTGGCTGCCGGCGTCCACCACAGTGATCAGATTGTCTGGCTTTTGCGTCAAGGGTGACCTGCCTTCATCGCAGCCGGAGAAAGACTCTTCGCAGACGTCTTCCGGGTCGAACCTCCAGGGTGCTGCATTGCGTTCTGAGCAGCAGCATGAGGCTTGGTCGATACGATTTTGCTCCCTGGAGAAGATATCGCCTTGCCGTTCTTCTGCTGCTCCGCTGGGTGTGGCGCAGATCCCGCCATTGGCACGGCAGTTCCTGGCTGCATCTCCAGAACAACCTGCCGCTCGTACCGCATATCGACGGATGAGAGTTTAGGGTATTGAGCCCGCCACTCCGCCAGATGCGCCTCATATTTTCTATATCGGTCGAGGTAGTCACTATCACCAAAGTGCACCAGCACGTCCGTCCCGCGATCCGGGATCAAGGCTTTGACGTCCTCCGGATTCGACAGATCAACCTCGCTCAGCCTGGCTGAGATTCTCTGGCCTGTCGTGTCCAGGGCTTTGACGAACTCTTGGAATACCTTGATGCGCGCTGCACGAACCGACACCGGATCCGCAGGGGAAACACCCGTCACCACGGGAAATGAGTAGCCGTCGCTCTGCGAGTTCCCTGGTGCCAGTTCCAACAGAACGCCGTCGGCATCCACGAGGCCAATGTGCCCACCCTGCCTTATAAAGGCTACGGGTGTCCGTTCCTCAACCGAAACCTTGATTCGGTCCGGGAGGAGACGCATCAGGGTAGCGTGCTTGATCCAAGGGATCTGCTCCAGATCGGCCTTGCGCTCGGTAAGCGAGATACTCAAGATGTTGCGTTCGATGTCTCCCCCGAACACCTGCAATAGTTGAGCACGAGAAAGGTGCTGATTACCTTCCGTAAGGACAGAGAAGGCTCCCGCAAGTACAAACCTTTCATCTTGGAGAACCATGTGGCGAGCGACCGAAGCTGCTGCCCAACCAACACCTAAAATGGCGAGCAGAGCTGAAATGGCTGCTACTCTCCCCCACATGCTCTGGGACAATCCGCCATGGAAGCTGAGGCGAAGGCCAGTACGGCGTCGTCCGGAGTTGTACCCGCCATCGTCTTCCAAGGCAGCGAAGTTCTCGACCAGGTCGCGACGTGGACCACGGCGAGGCGTACGCTTGGATGTCGTTCGCTCCCGTACGTATGTCTCATTTGGCGCCGTCAGCACCGCTGCCTCACTCGTGACTCCATTCCTGTGAACGCAACCTGAGCACGGTCGCGCAAGAATCGCCGTCCCTGACTATAACGCGCATCCGGCCCTGGGCTTCCAATTCATGCTGCGATGTACCCTTTCAGGAACTTCACTGCCTTGCTTCGAATGCGGTGAGTAGATTGCTTCCAATCTGTGAGACATTGCCTGCACCTAGTGTAAGGATCACATCCCCGGCTCTCGCCATATCAACCAACCGATCGATCGCCTCTTCCTTTGAGCTGGCATGCTCCACCTTTCCTGCGGAGGCCTCCTGGATTCTCCTGGCGAGCACAGCGCCGGTTATGCCTTCGATCGGCTCTTCATTAGCAGCGTAGATGTCCAGGATCTGCACTGAATCAGCATCGGCGAAGGCTCCTGAGAACTCGACCATCAGGTCCCTTGTCCTGGTGTACCGATGAGGTTGGAATACGACGTGAACTCGCCCGTATCCGCACTCTCGGGCCGCACGCAGAGTGACGCCAATCTCCGTAGGATGGTGTCCATAGTCGTCAATTACCGTGATTCCACGGGCGACTCCTTTGACTTGGAACCTTCGATCTACACCGCGAAAGGACTCCAAACCGACCGCAATCTGCTCTGGGGCCAAGCCCAGTTGAACTCCAATGGCGATGGCAGCCGTTGCGTTCAGGACGTTGTGTCTTCCAGGGACGTGTAGTTGGAAAACGCCCAGATCCGATCCACCGAAGCTGACGGAGAAACAGGAATGACATGTGGCCGAGTTCGGCAGCAGCTGAATCTGGAAGTCGGCTTCGGCGTGCTCGCCATACGTGTAGAGCCTTCGCTTGACCCTGGGTAGGACAGAGCGGAGCATCGCATTGTCAATGCAGGCGGTCGTTGCCCCATAGAACGGGATACGGTCCATGAACTCCAGGAAGGCTGACTTAATGTCGGCCATGTCGCTGTAGCAATCCATGTGCTCACGGTCGAGATTGGTGACCACGCCGAGGACGGGTGAGAGCTTCAGGAAGGAGCGGTCACTCTCGTCCGCCTCGACGACCAGGTACTGCGAGTTGCCAAGCCGGGCGTTAGATCCCAAGGCGTCGACGCGGCCACCGACGACAACGGTAGGGTCCAGGCCTCCCCCGGAGAGGACGGCGGCGGTCATGCTGGTGGTCGTGGTCTTGCCGTGCATGCCGGCCACGGCTATGCCGTATTTGAGGCGCATGAGCTCGGCGAGCATCTCGGCGCGCTGAATGACGGGGATCTTGCGTGTGCGGGCTTCGAGGACCTCGGGGTTGGAGGGGGGGACGGCGGAGGAGGTGACGACGACGTCGCAGGCGGCGGCGTTCGAGGCGGCGTGCCCCTCGAAGATGCGGGCGCCCAGGCTGAGGAGGCGGTCGGTGATGGGGCTCCGGCGGAGGTCCGAGCCGGAGACGGTGTAGCCCATCGTAAGGAGGATTTCCGCAATGCCACTCATGCCGATGCCACCGATGCCGATGAAGTGGATGCGTTGGGTGGGGGCGAAGAGGAAGTGGCCGGGGAGGAACATACAGCTCAGTCTAGACGCCCTTCTTCATGGGCTCCCAGACGAACTTGTGGATCTGGAGGGAGAGGCGGGCGGGGAGGGCGTCGGCGAGCATCCAGTCGACCAAGTGCCGGGGGTCGAGGGCGATGTTTTCGGCGGTGCGGAGGGGTGACGGAGTTTTGGTGAAGGCTGGGCTCAGGAGGATGTGACCGGCCTTCTGCTCGAGGTTGTGGGTGCGGATGAAGTCGCGGGCGAACTCGTAGTCTTCGCGGTGGGAGAGGACGAACTTGACTTCGTCGAGGGGGGTGAGGGTATCGAGGTTGGACATGCGGAAGGAGCCGAAGGCGGGGCCGGCGCCGGGGCACTTGACATCGACGATCTTGTGGACGGCTTTGGGGACGTTGGCCAGGGGGCGCTCGCCGGAGGTCTCGATCATGAGGGTGTAGTTCCGGGCGAGGAGGTCGTCCATGAGGGGGAGGAGGTCGCGGGCCTGGAGCATGGGCTCTCCGCCGGTGAACTCGACCAGGGTGCAGGGCGCGAGGGCCTGGATCTCGGTGGTGATCTGCTGGTTGGTGTATGGCTTGCCGCCGGTAAAGGTGTACTCGGAGTCGCACCAGGCGCAGCGGAGGTTGCAGCCGGCGAGGCGGACGAAGATGCAGGGGAGACCGGCGAAGGAGGACTCACCCTGGACGGATTTGTACAGCTCGATCAGGTGCATGTGTTGTGTTGTGCGGTGCTGGCCTATGTGCGGTTTGGCGCCTGGCTTACTCGTAGTAGCGGGCGAAGCTGGTATCGGTTTCGTAGAGGGTGCAGTCCTTGACGCGGACTCGGCCGGAGGTCATGTCGTGGAGCTGAGTGGAGGTCTGCTGGAAGAAGTAGCGGGCGAGGTTTTCGGCGGAAGGATTGAGATCGGCGACAAAGGGCTCAAGGTCGTTGATCATCTGGTGGTCGAGGCGATCGACGACGGGGCGAATGACCTGTTTGAGGAGCTTGAAGTCGAGCAGGAGGCCGGCCTCGTCGAGCTCCTCCCCGATGAGGGTGACGAAGACCTTGTAGTTGTGGCCGTGCGGGTTCTCGCACTTTCCGCGGTAGTTGCGGAGGTAGTGACCGGAGGAGAAGCCGGCTTCCACGGTGACTTCAAACATGTGCTGGGAGTTCCTTCCGTGCGCTGGGTGCGGGGCTTTGCGAGCAACTTCCATCTTAGCGGTTTCTTTCCTTTCGCTGGGCGCGGCGGGCGTCTTCGGCGCGGCGCTCGGCCTGTTCGAAGAGGGAGGAGAGGGTACCGGCGAGGGCGACGACGAGGGCGATGACGAAGAGGGCGAGGCCGGTGGTCTTCCAGAGGGCGGCGTCGCCGGGGGAGCCGGGCTGTTCGGCGATGTTGGTGAAGGAGATGATGACGGAGATGGCGGCAAGCAGCGTGAGGGTTGCGGCGAGGATGTAGAGGTTGCGGCCCATTGGGTTCTTCTCCCTTCCGAGGTGTGGGGTACCCTCCCCCCCGTACTTGTTCGTAAAGTCCCTGCTTTGTTGCAGATGAAATATATGGTACCCACCAAAGGCATAAATATACTTGGCTAACCAGATGTCACGGATATGGCAGTGGCGCTGCCATTGCACCAAAATTGTGCAAGTCCCACAAATTCTGAAACTTAGTCCAGAGTCACAGCCCAAAATACTTGACGCACCATCCAAACGGGCGGATCCTTTAGGTGCGAAACGCACGATGTACAGCTTGTTGCGCCTAGGACGCTAGCACTATATGTGGTGTCCATCATGCCAATCCGACGTAGCCGACTGAGCTAGTCCGGGGGTGTTTCAGCACCCCCGGACCCTTCAACCCCAACCCAACCCGCTAGAGGCTCCCAGGAGGGGGTCAAACTAATGCCAACCACAACGGCGTTCTACTCCGTCAACGAAGCATTGAAGCCTTCTACCAGCCGCGTGTATCACGATAACTCTACGTGCCCTCCCGGACGCGACATCCCTTCTTGGGAGCGCAATACCGGGACGGGCGGCTATCGGCTGTGCGCAGATTGCAACCGGCGCAATAACCTCGGCATGTAAAGCTAGGCAACATCCACCCGCGACTGTATGTTTCGGGTGGATGCCTCGGCTGCATACCGGCTAGTAGTATCTCTGTCCTGCCATTGTGCCGAATCTTTAGGGGGCCACAACTTCATCTCCCACCAAGGGCCGTGAACTTCACCCTCCTGCATGCCCCAAGTGCGGTTGATTGTTCTGACTGGGAATCCATTTTCAAGGGCTACAGCTAAGGCGCGCATGCCTTCTGAAGCGCTCCCCTCGAATCGCACGGTGGGTTCGGCGTAGCTGTGACCCTTCCCGCCCTCACAGGATTCGAACGCCTCAACCCCATGAGCTATAAGCGTAAGGACAACATCTCGAATGCCTGGATCTAGGGGAGGCTCAAAGCAGAGATCTTTAGAAGCTTGCAAATCTTCGAACGTGCGCGTGGGTGGTATGGGCATGCTCATATTCGAACCTCGAAAATTTAAACACATATGCGCCACGTGTGCTCGATTTTTACTAAGTACCTTAAAAAAGTGTGCCTCAACACACCGCATTCGTACTTGACTAACCAGTCGTCTAGAGCTATCCTTGGTTAGTCAAGGTGAACGAAATGAACATCCCGACTAGCCTCATCGAAGCAATCCGGCTCTACTCAAACCCTCAGACCTGCATCGACACTGTTGCCCTT
>JAABUQ010011812.1_pt1 | contig 11039 bp, 6 predicted proteins | sample 5560001 | NCBI WGS metagenome assembly JAABUQ01 (sample SAMN10711888, study PRJNA513371) | rock metagenome | isolation source: Antarctica rocks | place: Antarctica: Victoria Land, Finger Mt nord | collected 2015-12-18
CGCTCGCCTATGTGCCGGTCGAAAGCGACTCGTCCGAGCATCCCTCGGTAACTATTTTTCGTGTGCCGCAATTGATTAATCCGGGGGAGGTTGCAGCTCTCGACCTGCTCCCGTCCTCTTTGTACATTCCCGGCTCGAACGAATTCGTCGAAGGCTCTTTAGGCTTACCGTGGGAGCAACAACCGCAGTACGTGATCGGCCGTTTTGCCCGTGGGCGTGGCGTTGAAAACGCGAGTCGACTGGTTAGTTCCGCGAAATCCTGGCTGTCGAATCAAAGCGCTGACCCCACTCAGCCGCTTCTGCCGCTTGCCGCTCCTGATGGTGTGGCGAAGATCTCTCCGGTTGAGGCGTCAACGCAGTATTTGGCCCACCTCAAATCAGCTTGGGACCATGCGCATCAGGACGCTCCGTTTGCGAGTCAGTCCGTGCTGATTACTGTGCCTGCTTCCTTCGATGCGGCAGCGCGCGATCTTACGCAACGCGCCGCCCGCCAGGCTGGTTATCCGGAAGTCACGATCATCGAAGAACCGCAGGCAGCGTTCTATGCGTGGATTGAACGAAATCCGAACTGGCGCGAGCAGGTGAAACCGGGCGATCTCATCTTGGTGATCGACATTGGCGGCGGCACGACGGATTTCAGCCTGATCGCCGTCACCGAGCACGCAGGTGAACTGCAACTCGAGCGTATCGCTGTCGGCGAGCATCTGCTGCTTGGCGGAGACAACATGGATCTCGCCGTGGCCCGCCATGCCGAACAACAGTTTTCGCAAAAAAACATCAAGCTCGACGCCATGCAATTCCACTCGCTGTGGCAGCAATGCCGCGCGGCCAAGGAGCTTTTGCTTTCGACCGACACGGATGCTCCGGAAGAACAGCCGATCACTCTTCTGGGCCGCGGCACGGGTCTGATTGCTGGAACTCTGCGCGGCAAAGTCTCGCGTGACGAGGTGCGCGATCTTCTGCTCGAAGGGTTCTTCCCGAGGATTGCTGCCGATGCAGCTCCCGAGCGCGGACGGCGCGCAGCCTTGATCGAAGCGGGCCTGAACTACGCGGCTGATCCCGCCGTCACTAAACATCTAGCGCAATTTCTGCGACAGGCAGCTTCGAATACCGGCTCGGAAAGCTTTGCGCGTCCTACGCACTTACTTCTCAATGGCGGGGTGTTGCAGGCCGGCGCAATCGAGCATCGGCTCTTCGAAGTCCTGAATAGCTGGCTCGAGAAGGCTGGCGCTCTACCGGTAACCGAACTGGTAAACGAAACCAAGCGCGCCGATTTGATGCATGCCGTGGCGGAAGGTGCTGCTTACTACGGTGTTGCGCGCAGTGGCCGGGGCGTGCGTATTCGCGGCGGCGTTCCCCGAACCTATTACGTCGGCATCGAGAGTTCGCTGCCTGCTGTGCCCGGCATGCCCGCTCCGATGAAGGCTCTGGTAGTTGTTCCGTTTGGACTTGAAGAAGGCTCAAAGGTCGAACTTCCGCAGCGGCGCTTCGCTCTCGTCGTGGGTGAGCCCGCCGAGTTTCGCTTCTTCTCTTCGCTCGCGAGAAAAAATGATCCTCCCGGCACGCTTCTCGATGAGACCGGTGACGAGTTGGAAGAGCTGACGCCGATCGAGGTGTTCCTACCTCCGCACACGGGAGAAACTCGCGAGGAAGCAGTTCCTGTCACGCTCGAGAGCAGCGTCACGGAAACGGGCATGCTCGAATTGTGGTGTGTTGCTGCCGATGGGCGCAGGTGGCGGCTGGAGTTTAATGTGCGGGAGCGCGCAGCCGCCGCATGAATGTCGGGATCGACCTCGGCACAACTAACTCTGCTCTCGCTTACATCGATCCGCAGGAAGCAGCAGAGTCCGATTTTCCACCGATTCACGTTCTGCCGGTAGAACAGCAGATCGACGCGACGCGCACTGGTACGCTGCGCACGCTTCCCTCGTTTCTATATTTGAGCGAACCTCCCGTTGTCGGCGCGTATGCCCGCGAACAAGGCGCGCTCGTGCCGACAAAGACCGTGCACTCGGCCAAATCTTGGCTCTCGAACTCGGAAGCGGATCGGACCGCAAAGCTCCTTCCTTGGGACGGGCAGGAAGAGGGCCGCGTGCTCTCGCCTGTCGAAGCTTCGGCGCGTTATCTCGCGCATCTGCGGTCGGCGTGGGAGCGAACCAAAGGCTCTCCGCTCAGTTCGCAGCAAGTGGTCTTGACGGTTCCGGCCAGCTTCGACGAAGAAGCGCGCGAACTGACCGTGCAAGCAGCGCAGGAAGCTGGGATCGCGCACCTGACGTTGCTTGAAGAGCCTGCCGCAGCGTTTTACGCTTGGATTGCCGGGCACCTGGCGCGTTCCAACAAGGAGCTATTCGATGGTCAGATTGTGCTCGTGTGCGATGTCGGCGGCGGTACTAGCGATTTCACTCTGGTGCGCGTCGATCGTGAAGGCGATCGCGTGCAATTTACTCGCACCACGGTCGGCAGGCATCTTCTGCTCGGCGGCGATAATCTCGATCTGACAATCTCCTGGCTCGCCGAATCGAAGCTCGGCAAAACTCTTTCTCTCCGCCAGAGGAGCGCACTGCGACGGCAGTGCTCAGCAGCTAAGGAAACACTGCTCGCCGCGCACGGTCCTGCTTCGGTCGACATCACGATCACCGGCACAGGAACCTCTTTAATCGGCGGCACGTTGAAAACCACAATCACGCGGGACGAAGTACTCGAGCTCGCGCTCTGCGGTTTTCTTCCGCCCTGCGAACGCCGTAAAAAACCGCAGCAGGAAAAGCAAAGCGTGTTCCGGGAGCTGGGTCTGCCCTACGTTTCAGATCCTGCCATTACGCGCCACCTAGCTGAGTTTCTCGATGGTTCGCCAGCCGCCGAACACGGCATTGATGCCATCCTGTTCAACGGTGGCTTTTTCATCCCAGCCGTTTTTCGCGAGCGCATTCGCGATGTGGTCGAGCACTGGTTCGGCCGCCGTCCCGCGATTTTTGAGAATCACGACCTCGATCTCGCTGTTGCGATCGGCGCATCGTACTACTCGTATGTACGCTCGACAGGCAGTGGCGTACTCGTTCGCGGCGGACTTCCGCGCGCGTATTTTCTCGGGCTACATGATTCCGGTTCGTCCGACATTCGAGCGGTTTGCCTCATGCCGCGTGGCACCGAAGAGGGCCAGGAGATTAAGCTCGCACAACCGGAGCTGCAGTTGCTCGCGAACACGCCCGTTGCGTTTCGCCTTTATAGTTCACTCAGTCGCACGGAAGATGCGGCCGGAGATCTGGTATCGTTTGCGCCGGCTGATAACATGCTCGACCCGGCCAGCGATCCGCGGCTGCATGCGCCTCTGCGCGCTGTGATCCGGTTTGGTAAAGGCGCCGAGCGGCTCATCCCCATCACGCTCGGGGCAAAGCTGAATGAAGTGGGGACGCTCGAAACCTGGGCTGAATCGAAGATCAGCGAGCATCGCTGGCGTCTGCAATTTCAGCTGCGCAAGACGGCGGATATCGCGCAAGCTGCGGCTGCTGTATCGGCCGTGCGATCGAGTGCGGTCATCAGTCCCGAAGCACTGGCAAACGCCGAAACGCTCGTCGAACAGGTGTTTGGAAAAGCAGGCGCAGGATTGCCACCTGAACAGCTTCCGGCAAGGCTAGAACAGGCGCTCGGACTCGGACGCCTTTCATGGCCGCTCGCTACGGTCCGTGCTCTCGCCGATAAACTTATTGCCACTGCCGACGGACGCCGCAAGAACGCTCCGCATGAAGCGCGCTGGCTCAATCTCACCGGCTTCTGCCTGCGTCCCGGCTTCGGTTATCCCGGCGATGATTTCCGCATCGAGCAGGCGCGCAGGATCTATTCGGGCGGCATCACCTTCGGCAATCAAGTGCAGAATGAAATCGATTGGTGGATTTTCTGCGGCCGCATCACGGGCGGCCTGAATCGTAACCAGCAGGGTGACATTTTTCAGCGCCTTTCGCCCATTCTTCTTCCTAAGCAAAAGCGCAATGCACGCATCAATCAAGCGCTCTATCGGGAGATGTGGCGCACCGCAGCCAGTCTCGAACTTCTGCCGCAGCAAACCAAAGTGCAACTCGGTGATAGTCTACTTGCTTCGATCAAACAAGGTGAAATGATCGAGGCTGCCGCCTGGTGCCTTTCCCGACTCGGCGCGCGCAAACTATTTAGCGGCCCGATCAATTTGGTATTGCCGCCGGCCGTTGTAAGCCGTTGGATAGAAGCGCTCTTGCGGTTGCCTCATACGCCGTCGTTGCTCGAAGACGTGGTTCATATCGCGCAACTGACCGGCGATACCGCTCGCGATTTGCCGCCGGCAACTCTCGAACTGGTCCGCCGCGCTTGTGAAGCGAGCCCGAGAGCTGCTGGGCTGCTGCGCGAACTGGCGGGCGAAGCGGAAGATCTCGCTTCGGGCAGTCGCGTCTTTGGAGAAGACCTACCCGCCGGATTTGTCCTCGCGAGCGGCGCGAACCTTCAGTCTGCCTGACCGGACTCCATGCGTGAGACCGATCTCATCGACGCAATTCGCAAGCTCTCCGCAAGCAAAGCTCATCGCGGACTGATCAAAGGCATCGGCGACGATTGCGCGGTGATGCGGCCGCGACCCGGCGAAGATCTGGTCTTCACCACGGACTTTTTGCTCGAGGGGCGTCACTTCGAGCAGGCGACCCACAGCGCCGCGGATATCGGCCACAAAGCGCTCGCTCGCAGCCTGTCCGATTTAGCGGCTATGGGCAGCGAGCCTGCATTCTGCCTGGTTTCGCTGGCCGTCCCGCGAGAGCTCACGTCGCGCTGGATCAAGGGTTTCTATGCTGGATTGCTTGCTCTCGGCTCGGAATATGGAGTGACGATCGCGGGCGGCGATTTAGCTCAATTCGACAAAATTGTCATTGACGTGATGTGTTGCGGACGTGTGCCGCGCGGCAAAGCTTTCCTGCGGAGCGGCGCGAAACCGGGGGACAACATTTTCGTCACCTGCGAACTCGGTGCTTCCGCCCATGGTTTCGCTACTCGTCGCGGTTTATCCTGGCGTCGTCACCTGCGACCTCAGCCGCGTGTCGCCGCGGGTCTCGCACTCCGCCGGTTCGGTGTCACGGCAGCTATCGATTTGAGCGACGGGCTCTCGCTTGATCTCGCACGGCTGTGTCGTGAGTCAAAGGTAAGCGCTGAGCTGAAACGCCCTTTGCCGCTTGCGCGTGGAGCGACGGAAAATCAGGCGCTGCACGGCGGTGAAGACTATGAACTTCTTTTTACCGCGCCAACGCAGCTAGAAATTCCCGGGCACATCGGCTCGCTGCGAGTTACACGTATTGGAAAAATTATGCGTGGAAACGCAGGTCTCGTTCGTTTGGATGGAGTGCCGTTGAGCCGTGAAGGATTTGATCATTTCGCATGATCCCGACCGCAGTCCACCTGCTGCTTTTCCGGGTGCATCCGCTCCCGCCCCCGACCGTCGTCATGATGGAGGCGATGGGCGCACAGTCGGAGTTGCAGCGTGATTATCGGATTGTCGTTATGTCGAAAGGGCAGGTACACCGCTGCAATTTCGATATCAACTGTTTCGCTGAGTGACCATGTCCGAAAAGCGCGAGTTTGCTCTCTCAACAAATGAGAAAATTCGTATATGGAACTGCCCGATCGAAAGGTCTGCTATCGCGCTTTGCAGAGCCGTGATGCCCGTTTCGATGGCTTGCTATTCGTAGGCGTCACATCGACGGGAATCTATTGCCGGCCTGTTTGTCCGGCGCGCACCGCAATGTTCGCTAATTGCCGTTTTTTTGGTTCAGCTGCTGCGGCGCAGGAAGCGGGCTTTCGCCCATGCCTGCGTTGCCGGCCTGAGACTGCTCCCGATCTGGCTTCGTGGCGCGGAACTTCGAACACAGTTTCGCGCGCACTGGCTCTCATTACCGATGGCGCCCTTGATGGCGACGGCGCGTGTGTAGAACATTTGGCGGAACGCCTTGGCTTAGGCGAACGCCAGCTCCGGCGACTATTTCTTCAGCATCTGGGAGCCTCGCCCATCTCTGTGGCACAGACTCGGCGCGTGCTTTTTGCCAAGCAGCTCATCCACGAAACGCGAATGCCCATGACGGAAGTTGCGCTGGCAGCCGGGTTCGGCAGCGTGCGGCGATTCAATGAAATATTCCGGGATCTTTTTCATCGTCCTCCTAGCGCATTGCGGCGAAAAACTTCCGCGAGTGCTGCGGGCGCCGAAGCAGGTGTGACGCTCCGGCTGCGTTATCGGCCGCCCTACGACTGGGATTCCATGCTCGGTTATCTGCAGGCGCGCGCGATTCCCGGCGTTGAAGTCGTCGAGAACGGAAGATATCGGCGTACGGTTGAGATCGATGGCTTTGCCGGAACTGTCGAAGCGACGCACCTGCCCGAGCGAGAGAGCCTGGGTGTTACGATCCATTTCCCCAATGTTCGATCTTTACCAGCTATCGTGACCCGAGTGCGCCGTCTGTTCGATCTGAGCGCGGACATTGAGGCGATTGGCGCACACCTCTCTCGCGATCCATTGCTTGCACCTTTGGTGGCGCGACGTCCGGGGTTGCGCGCCCTAGGCGGATGGGATGGTTTTGAGCTAGCGGTGCGGGCTATTCTCGGCCAGCAGGTCAGCGTCGCGGCTGCACGACGACTCGCGGGACAACTCGTTGCGCTTCATGGCAAGCCTGTGCCGGCAGCTTATGGTAGGCATCCGAACCCGTCGCACGTGTTTCCAACAGCGGAACGTCTTGCCTCAGCAGAAGCTATGGGCCTAGGCATGCCGGGTAGGCGTCAAAGGTCGTTGAAGGCGCTGGCGGAAGCCGCGGTTGCTGACCCGAATCTGTTTCGCCCATTTGGAACCATTGAAGAAGCGATCGTGCGATTGCGCAAAATCTGCGGAGTTGGCGAATGGACCGCACAATATATCGCGTTACGCGCTTTACGCGAGATGGACGCATTTCCCGCGTCCGATATCGGCCTCCTTCGCGGTGCAGCAACGATCTATGGAGCGCCGTCAACTTCAGCCAGTATTCTTGGTCGCGCCGAGTCATGGCGACCCTGGCGCGCCTATGCAGCGCAACACCTCTGGGCTGCCGATGGAGCCGTAATCTCGACGATAAGGAGCGCGCATGAGTAAGGTCCTCCAGTTGTTGACCAGTCGAATCGACACGCCTATCGGCGAGATGGTCATCGTGGCGGACCACGATGGAGATCTGCGCGCTGCTGACTGGACAGACCACGAAGTGCGTATGCACCGCCTTCTACGCCTTCACTATGGCGAAAATGGGTTCAGGCTCGAACCGGCTCGCAATCTAAATGGCCTGACGGATGCGATCGGCAGCTACTTTGTGGGAGAGCTTACGGCAATTGACGCCTTGCCCGTGAAAACAGCCGGAACACCTTTTCAGCGCGAGGTGTGGCGTGCGTTACGAAACGTTACCTGCGGCATCTCAGTTTCTTACGCAAAACTTGCCGAGCGAATCGGTCGGCCAACCGCAGTCAGAGCCGTTGGCCTGGCCAATGGTTCAAATCCGGTGGGGGTTGTCGTACCTTGTCATCGCGTGATCGGATCCGATGGTTCGCCCACCGGCTATGGTGGAGGTATCGGGCGCAAGTGCTGGCTTCTGGAACATGAACGGGCGTCACCGAGTACTCAGGAGCAATCTTTATCCCGAATCTCTGTCGATCTCTAGAGCGCTGATTACGAGCGGATGCCGCACCACTCGGAAATGATCCAGCGGACAGCCGGTGTTTCTGTACGGCTATCAAAGATTGCATGTGAGGTGTCGGGTGCAAATTCGAATGACCGCAGGGTGTGTGGAAGCCGCTGAAAGCGAAGAATCTTGGTTGCGGGGGCAAGATTTGAACTTGCGACCTTTGGGTTATGAGCCCAACGAGCTACCTGACTGCTCCACCCCGCACTTCGATCGTAACAATCGCGACAGCCGGGGTCAACCTTCAACAGCGATTTCGTGGCATTCTGAATAGTCGGCAAATAGTTTTACAGCAAAGACTAAGGTAATTGCGATCGTCCATGGCAAGTCCTAATTCGAGTCGAAAACGGACAGCCGTAGCGCGAGTCCAGGCGCGCCCGTCAGCCGGCCCGCGGCTGGATACACCAGACCTGTATTTGAATCCCCACCTGAGCCTGCTGGCATTTCAGCGGCGCGTTTTGGAAGAGGCGCAAGACAAAGCGACGCCTTTGCTAGAGCGAGTGAAATTCCTGTCGATCCTAGGCTCGAACATGGACGAATTCTTCATGGTCCGTGTGGCGGGCTTGTGGCAGCAAATAGAAACACGCACGACCGAGATCAGTATGGACGGCAGATCGCCTTCCGAGCAGCTGGAGCTGATCCGGCATGAAGTCACCGGCATCATGGCAGAACTGTATCGGCTGTGGCGGGAAGATCTGATGCCGGAACTTCGCAATCAAGGAATTTACATACTCGCCCTCGATGAGTTGAATCCCCAGCAGAAAGTTGCCGTCGACGATTACTTCAAGCGCGTCGTGTATCCTGTTCTGACGCCGCTGGCAGTCGATCAGGGGCGGCCCTTTCCCCACATTTCGAACTTGAGCCTCAATATTGCGGCCGTCGTCAGCAATGGCGACGGGATCGAACGTTTCGCACGGATCAAAGTACCCGATTCGCTGCCGCAGCTGGTGCCTTTACCCTCTGAATCGTCCGAGCTTGCCTATATCTGGCTCGAATGCGCCATCACCGCCAGTTTGCGGCTGCTCTTTCCGGAGATGGAAATCATCGCGTCGTATATGTTCCACTTAACGCGCGATGCCGAGCTGGCTATACAGGAGCTCGAAACAGACGATCTGCTCGAGAGCGTTCAGGAGGCTGTCTGGCGGCGGAGATTCCGCGATGCCGTACGCCTGCAAGTCGATGCCGGTATGCCCCAGAAGCTCGTCGAAATCCTGACCACTAATCTGGAGCTCGATCAGAATGACGTCTACCGTTGTGATGGACCGCTCGATTTGAGCCGCGTGCGTGCGCTGCTAAGCATCGAGCGCTCGACATTAAAGGACAAGCCGTTTATCGCCTCTCTTCCTAAAGGGTTCACCGCCGCGCCATCGAGCGAAATTTTCACGGCCATTGCGGAAACCGACGTGCTGATTCATCAACCGTTTGAATCTTTCCAGCCCGTGGTCGATTTTCTGCGCGCGGCGGCCGAAGACCCCAATGTCCTCGCGATCAAAATGACTCTGTATCGCGTTGGCCGGAATTCGCCGATCGTAGAAGCGCTGCTCGATGCTATCCAGAATGGGAAGCAAGTCGCTGTTCTACTTGAACTGAAAGCGCGCTTTGATGAGGAGAGCAACATCGAATGGGCGCAGAAACTCGAGCGCGAGGGCGTCCATGTCGTCTACGGCTTGCCGGGTCTGAAAGTGCACGCCAAGATGGCCATGGTAGTGCGGCAGGAGGGCGACAGGATTCGCCGTTACTTGCACCTCGGAACCGGCAACTACAACCCGACGACCGCGCGCATCTACACCGACATCGGCCTGTTTACCTGCGACGAGGAGATCGGGGAGGACGTTAGCGATCTGTTCAATCACCTGACCGGGTATTCAGCCAAAAAATCCTATCGCAAGTTACTCGTCGCGCCGCACGGCATTCGCAGCGGCCTCGAACGACTGATCCATGCCGAGATCGAGCGTCACAAGCAGCATGGCGACGGCCACTTGATCTTCAAGATGAATGCGCTCGAAGACGCCGGTATGGTACGCGTGCTCTACGAAGCTTCGCAAGCCGGTGTTGAGATCGATCTCATTGTCCGCGGCGTGTGCGTCCTTCGCCCTGGGCTTCCTGGCATAAGCGAAACCATTCGAGTCAGGAGCATACTGGGGCGCTTTCTCGAACACAGCCGCATCTATTACTTCCACAACGGTGGCGATGAGTTGATTTACGTCGGCAGCGCCGATCTGATGCCGCGCAACCTGAACCGGCGGGTAGAGATTTTATTCCCTATCGAAAAGCAGCGGCTGATCCGGCGCTTGCGCGATCGTATCCTCGCCAAGTATTTGGAAGACGAAGACGGGGCCCGCATCCTGCAGCCAGACGGCACGTACGTGAGACCCGAGCACACCACCGGGAAAAAGCTGTTAAACAGCCAGGCATGGTTTTTGAAACATGAGGCCTAGCGGCTGATCCAGCCATGCGGCTGAAACAATGTTGATCTACCCTTTCAGTTGAGGATAAATGCGAGAAGTTGCAGCCCGCAGGCTGACCGTTATTTGCGTGTTGCTCGTTTTGACCGTACCCGGCTGCTTCTTTTGGCTGAAATCAGATTTGACGCCGGGCTCGGAAGCCGCCGCCTTCGCGAAGATTTTTCTTGTCAATGTGGCAGCGGCAGCAGTCACGGCAGTCCTGGTTTCGGGAGTGTTTCGGCGATTGGGTGAAGCGTCAGAAAAACTGGAAAGCTTCGTGTCGGCCCTGCCCGTGGCCGAAATCGCCCTGCCCGAGAGCGACTCTCTTCACCTGAATAATCTGGGACGGGCTCTGCGCGCGATGGCTCAGCGAGTCCGGCTCGTGATGGACCGCGCGAATCTGGAACTGGCGCGGCGCGAGACCATTCTTGCCTGCATGGCAGAAGGGGTGCTTGCGGTAGACAATAGTCTGCGAGTGATTTTCTGCAACGAATCGTTCGCAAAGGCTTTCAGCACACGCGTACCGGTGAACGAGGGAAGAATACTCTATGAAGTCGTGCGCGAACCTATCATTCGCGACACACTCGAGCGCGTCGTGAAGAGCGGGACGCCGGAGACGGATCGCTTTCAACTGCCAAGCGCCGCCGGACGTTCATTTGAAGCTCGCGCTCTGCCGATTGGTCCGCAGCCGGAGCGGGGCGCGGTCATCGTGCTGCATGACGTAACCGAACTCGAGCGGCAGGAACAGGTTCGAAAGGACTTCGTGGCCGACGTGTCACATGAGCTCCGCACGCCGCTCGCCGCTATCCGAGGTTATGCGGAGACGCTGCTCGATGGCGGTCTGGAGGACCAGGCGAACAACCGTAAATTTGTCGAGATCATCGAGTCACACGCTATT
>JAABUQ010011813.1_pt1 | contig 11039 bp, 12 predicted proteins | sample 5560001 | NCBI WGS metagenome assembly JAABUQ01 (sample SAMN10711888, study PRJNA513371) | rock metagenome | isolation source: Antarctica rocks | place: Antarctica: Victoria Land, Finger Mt nord | collected 2015-12-18
CAAACAAACGAATCCGTAGAAGACTTAGAATCAGACAACGTAGGATTAATCGCAAACAGAAGGGCTCTAAAAATAGAGCCAAGGCAGGTAGAGCTGTTGCTAGACTGCATCAAAGTGTGACTGCCAAACGCGATGCCCATCAGTGGAAGGCTGCACAGATTGTTGTTGACACTGCTGATGCAGTTGCTCATGAAAACTTGAACATCAAAGGGATGAAAAAACGATGTAGGCCCCAGCGTGTCAACGGTCGATTTATGCCTAACGGACAGTCAGCAAAACGAGGGTTGAACCGTTCGATTTCCGATGCTGCCTGGGGTGGACTATTTCAGAAGATTGCCTGGTTGGCACTCAAAAATGGGAAGCCAGTTGTCAAGTACAATCCCCAAAATACATCTCGTGAATGTTCCAAATGTGGACACGTTAGTCCAGATAACCGGGATGGCGAAAAATTCATTTGCTCAAATTGTGGGCATATCGACCATGCCGATACCCAAGCCGCAAGGACTGGCTTGAAGCGAGTTGGACTAAAGTTCGTCAGTACAAGACGTAAAAACCTACCGGGGGACTCTCGGAAAGTAACGCCTATCAGACATGATTCCGCCAGCAATGGCAAACGGGATCAGGCTAGGAACCTGGAATCAATGGCAAGTAGCTTAGTGCGACGGTCAGAAAACAGGATACTAGGGGCATAAGCTATACGCGAATCTCAGCGTCTTTAGACCTGAGAGTGTCAATCAATTCCCTCGCTTGCTGCTCGAACAATTGAGCATATTTTACGGCTGCATCGTAACCAGTCAACAAAGTGCGATCGCCAATCTTACAGGGTGCGTTAGCGAGCGGCGTAACGCACCAAATCCCCAAAAAACGACAAAATATTTCTTCATAAACCCCAAAAAATTACGAGGATAAATTGCTGATGATCGCTCACCCCCAACCCCAATTAATGACTCCCCAGGAGTATCTGGAATGGGAAGAACAACAAACCATTAAGTATGAATACATTAATGGTCAAGTCTTTGCCATGACAGGGGGAACCCTTCCCCACAACTCGATTGCATTGAACCTAGCCTCTGCGCTCAAAAATCACCTGCGCGGTAAAGGGTGTAAAGTCTTCATGGCAGATGCCAAAGTAGGAGTTTCACAAAATGGACCGTTTCACTACCCCGATGTCATGGTCACTTGTGACAGTCGCGATCAAACTGCTCGCCAGGTTGTCTATCATCCTTGTCTAGTTGTAGAAGTATTGTCTCCTGGGACAGAACACATCGATCAGGGCAAAAAATTTAGGAATTATCGTCGTATTGATACATTAAAAGAATATATTCTGATTGAAGCGGAAACAATGAACGTGGATTGCTACCGACTCAATGAGAAAGGAAAATGGGAACTCACTGCTTATTCCCTAGATGAACCTACCGCTAACGAAACAGACCTGGAAGTTAACTTAATCAGCGTTGATTTCCATTGCCCTATTTCTTTGCTGTACGAAGATGTTGTTTTTCCTGATGACAATCCAGAGGACTATGTTTGAAAGTTAAGCAGACGGCGATCGCCAGGGTTTTGAGTTTGGCACTACAGCTGTACTTAGCAAAAAATCCACAGTTTTACAGATTAGTTCAATGATTTTAAAGGCTTATCAGCTTGTCACTAAACCCGATAGAGAACAATACTATGAGATGAGAGATGTGCAAGTGTACAAGCCCTCTTCTAAAACTTAACTTAGATGTAGCAAGGTAAATTACAATTGCCTAAATTCCTAAGGAGATAATTTTGACGGACTCTGACCAGATACCCATTCAGCCAATAAGTGGAACGGTTATGCCCCGCTATGCAGGTCCCTCGACCTTTGCTCGGCTGCCTGAACTCCGCGACGTTCCTCGTTGTGACGTTGCCATCCTTGGCATTCCATTCGATGCTGGTACAAGCTACCGCCCAGGCGCTCGCTTCGGTCCACAAGCTATTCGCCAAGCGTCGCGAAATCTGCGAACACAATATCATCCATCCTATGACGTCGAACCCTTCAAAACACAGCAGGTAGCTGATGCTGGGGATGTGACGTGCAATCCATTTAGCATCACTGAGTCCATCCAGCAAATCGAAACCGCAGCTACTGAGTTACTTGGTCAGGTAGGTGCGATTGTCAGTCTCGGCGGTGACCATACGATTGCGCTACCCCTTCTTCGAGCAGTCAATCATCATATTGGCCCCGTAGCTCTTGTGCATTTTGATGCACATTTGGACACCTGGGACACATACTTTAATGCCCCCTACACACATGGAACTCCCTTCCGTCGAGCGGCTGAAGAAGGACTATTTATCGAGCAGGCATCAATGCACGTTGGCATTCGCGGTCCGCTCTACAGTCGCAGCGATCTTGAGCGGGATGCGGAACTCGGCTTCCGCATAGTGCACTGCGATGAATTTGAGACTGGAGGTGTAGCCAGCGTAGTGGAACGTATTCGCGACCGTGTAAAGGATCGTCCACTATATTTATCAATTGATATTGATGTCCTCGATCCGGCACATGCTCCGGGTACAGGTACACCGGAGATTGCAGGACTGTCTACTCGCGAACTTTTGGGTGTGCTACGTGGACTTGCTGGACTTGCTGTGATCTCAGCCGATGTGGTAGAAGTAGCCCCAGCATATGACCATGCTGAGCTAACTTCGCTAGCGGCGGCTACTGTCGTTTACGAGCTAGTCAACCCGTTAGCCCTTAGCAACAAATCTGTAGGACGGGTGAAGCAATAGCAAAACCCAATATTAGCAGGCATTGGACTTTACGAGAGCCGAAACTGGTATTTGGCAAATTAAAGGCTTTGGTGTTACGATTGGAGCCAAAGCCTTTGGCGGGTGAAGATTAGAGTAACATATTTATCAAGTCGCCTTTATAAACTGGGGATCAAGTAGCTTCGAGAGATCTGGAACGGATTGGATTTGCTTTTGAGCTTTCAAAAACTCTGCTAGTTTTGTCATCGGCCTCAGCATATAGAGGGTGCTGTTTGAGTCACTCAGCATTTCCACATTCGTTTTTAAACCAGGCATCTGAATCCCTTTGAGTTGCTGTTCCAATTCCTCTGGCTTAATCTTCAGTTGTTTTGCCATAATCGCCACGCCTTCTTTCGGGTTAGTCTTCAGGAAGTCTAGACCCTTGAAGTTCCCTTTCACAAAGGCAGCAACCGCTTTAGGGTTAGACTGAATGAACTTGGTACTAAAAACATAAAAATCAGCGATCGCAGTTGGCATTTGCTTAGAGCTATAGATTACCCGTCCATCTTTTTGAGCGGCTAGCGCTTTGTCACTAAAGGGCGAGTAACAGTAGGCAATCTCTATGCTACCCGTCTGATAAGCAGCAGCAGCAGCATCTGGAGGCGTGTTAAGCAACGTTACGTCCTTGGGGCTTAAACCGGCTTCCGCCAAAATTTGCAGCAAGAAGAAGTGACCAATACCGCCGAGTTCCACCGCAATTTTTTTACCCTTGAAGTCCTGGATGCTCTTGATACTGTTGCGTGCCAGAACTACATCCGCACCAACCGACGTATCCTCAACAGTCACGATTTTAAAATCGACTCCCTTAGAGGCAAGGGAAACGACTTCGGATGTCACAGGGGCAAGAGCGTCCAAATGCCCAGAGGCGAATGCTGGAAATGCTTGGGCGACTGTGTCAAACACCTTAATTTGCAAGTCTAGCCCCAAATCTTTGAAGAATCCTTTCTCTTGAGCAATGTAGAGGGGGGTATTGCCAATCCATGTAGTAATACCAATCGAAGCCGACATTGCTCCACCAGAAGCTGTTGCCGGAGATGATGAGTTTGGGGATTGAGCCGGCTGAGCACAGGCATGCAGACTAGCTCCAGCAAGTGCACCAGTCATCATCCACAATGCTTGTCGGCGGGTCCAACTGTTGGGGCGCGAAACGCGATCGCTCATTACTTACACCATGCGAAAATAACTAGACAATTGTGCCATTTACAACTTCTAAATAATGCAACGGGCAATAAGTCCCCCGGTGCAGCAACATATTGCATCAAAGTTCGGGCTTTTAAAATTTAAGCCTGAAAAAACTCGAAACTCACTGCTTGAGCAATACTTTCGGTAATTTGCGCCACCATCAACGCGCCCTTTTCTGCACTTGCCCCTTTTGCTGAAGAAAGCACACCCGACGGTGGAACCCAATGCGTACAGGAAGGATACATATCGTAGGGCGGAAAATCGGCAGGCTTGTCGTCTGAAATGCGCTCCAAATGAACCAAATCTGGGTAGTAGTGCAGCATTAAGGATGTTTCCATCACAGCCGCGTGCTCCAGCGCGTAGCCTGGAAATCCATCGGGAAAGACTTGACTCAGGGTCTCTTCAGTGCAGAAGTCCCAATATTCTAACCGCATGATGCGGATTGAGATGGGCTGTCCAATGTCACGCAATGCCAAATCAATTCCTTCAGTGAGAAACCACTGGTTTTCATAGTGCCCATCGACAACAACAAGATTTTTCACACCATGCCGCGCAAATTCGCGCACTACATCACGAGTGATTTGGCTAAGACTTTGTCCATCCAAGCTCGTGGTTCCGGGAAAGTGTTGTCCGCCACCGGATTTGGGCTGGGACTTGTAGCCGTAGCTGAGGGTCGGAGCCACTAATCCATTCACCTTCTCGGCAACTGATTGGGCAATTGCTGTACTTAACAGTGCATCTGTTCCCAACGGCAAATGGGGACCATGCTGCTCCAAAGCACCGCACGGAATGAACACCACCAGGTTTTGATCCTGCAAACGCTCTTGATAAGTGACCCAACTTATTGAACTCATCAACACTGAACTCATTCCCACTCACCATGCGTTGTTTATTACTTTTTTATCCTTCTTGGGATAACCATATGGTAGTTTGAGATACTAAATAAAGCGACTCCCCGTTTGCAGGACCCCTAAGGGAAGCGATTGGTAAGAAATACCGTGAACAAATTGATTGCTGATCAGGTTGTCATTGTTACTGGCTCTGCACAAGGTATTGGTGAGTGCATTGCGCGTCACCTTGCCGAGCAGGGCGCTAAACTGGCTTTGGCTGACATCCAGAAGGATAAAGTTGAGTCTGTACAAATAAATCTGACCCAAGGAAGTGTGGAAGCTAGATCTTATTATGTCGATATTGCCAACACCAAGTCGGTGAGAGCGATGATCAATACCGTCATCCAGAATTTTGGCCGGATCGATGCTCTGGTTAATGTGGCAGGAATCGATGCTCCGAAAGGCTTGGCTTGGGAAATAACCGAAGAGGAGTGGCGCAGAGTTATCGATGTGAACCTTAACGGTCAGTGGTGGGTGATCCAAGCGGTCTTGCCCCACATGATGGCACAGCGCAGCGGCAAAATTGTGACTATTAGCTCGATCTCAGCACGGCATGCTTTTTCTGAGCACACCCCAGCCTACTCTGCTGCCAAAGCCGGTTTGATAGGAATGACGACTAGTCTTGCAACACAGCTTGAGCCCTATGGAATTTTGGTTAACTGCATTCTGCCTGGAATGATCGGTACGGGCACCGATATCAATATGTCTCCGGAAGAGAAAGACCAGTACAAACAGCAATTCCCGCTTGGGATAGTGGGTCCAGAACCAGTTGCTAGCGCAGTGAGCTACCTGCTTGCCGAGTCAGGTGACTGGATTAGCGGCACGGCCATGAATGTCACTGGTGGGCTGTTCAAAGGAATTTAGTAGGGCGTGTTTGTTATCGTCTCTAACGCTAACTGCTGGCTCTGGACGCGGCGATCGCTCAGCAAAAAACTATGCCAACCATTTCCTCAAGAAGTAATCCACGTCAAAAGGACCGATCTTGATGGTTGACACCCGGTCTTCATTCGGATTGGGGCTGTTAGGAGCAATCTGATTAGCCATTTCACCGAACTTACGGGGATCACCTTCACTGTGTGGTCGTTCATGGTGCTTGTCGTGATAGAATTTCGCCATGATAAAGCGCCAATCAGGTGCGCCCGTCTCCGCTAGCTCTTTTTCGTAATGTTCCTTACCGTAGCGCGGCGTCTCTAAGATAAAGGGACGCCCTCCCATTCGCTTGCGTTGGTAGGGAACAATATTGTCCCCAAAGGCTTGCGTGTACTCAACGCTATCAATGATGGCATCAATAAAACCATGAAAGCCTAGAGTCGAAGTCTTAACGGACCAGGCAATTTTTTCGTCTTCATTGTAAGGAGTACGGCCCAACAAGCGCTTGAAACAAACCTCCACTAGCCGGTAATTGTTATTAGTTGAAACCACCAGCTCATAGAACCGATCTGACTTTGCTAAGCCCCGGATGAAGTCCCGTACCGTAATCTCCCGCTTGTGTAGTTGCAGTTCTAGACTTTTCTGACGATTGAACTCAAGAGTCTCTTCTTGACTGAAAACCTGGTAATAGGCAGCCCGAATCAGTACCTCAAGCGAATTGAAAAAATCTTCAATTTGATAAATGTAGGGGGTAAACTCATTCTCATTTGCAGGGTCTGTAGGACCAAAGCTGCGAACCCGTTGATTTTGAGTAGTGGGTTTGTAGTTAAGTAACGGCAATGCCATGTCAGGATCTCCTTGACAACAAAAAGTTAGAGGGCAAATTATTTCACTGCTTCTAGCTCGGACAATTCGCCAACCCGCTGCAAGACCTCCCGGTCTCTGACAAGATATAGACCGTAGAAGACTTTGGCTGTGACGTCCAAGCACACGATGAATATGGTTTCTAGATCTGGACCATATAAGCCAAACCCTTTCAAGCCGAGAATCCAAACAACCGGATAAAGCCAGAAAAATACCGAGAATATACCCAGCGCTTGAGTAAATAATTTACTCACAGTATGGTGTTGCCTGCGGGTTGACGTCCAGGCCGGACCCAAGAGTAGAACGAAGATCGCAACTTCGAACAGGCAGCTGACGATGTACCATACCATTCTCTGGTCATGGGGGGCGAGAGCGGCAAAAGTGCCGGTCAAGATCATGGCAACGTCTGAGTACATTGCGGCTTTTTTGATTGTAGGTCGTACTCCGGACAGTTTGGTAAGATCGTAGATAATAATTGGGGTAGTAACGAGCCAGTCTGCGTAGCGAGCCCAGTAAATGTGACGCTCGGGGTCTGTTGCAGTGGCAGGCAAAGTGATCTCTCCTAAATGCATTGCCATGGCCAGATAGGCACATGCCGCCCAAGAACAAATAACGAAGTTGTTAAGGTAGAACTCTTCCCAGTACTCTCGCTTGGCTGAACGAAATCCTAGCCCAAAGATAACAGCACCAATAGTTAGAAGACCGCAGCCTATCCAAAACGCAATTTGCTCCGTAGACGACTCATTAGGGTTGAGATGTTCCCCTGCCGTCTGAAATACCATGAAAAATTCCCCTGACAGAGTCAGTGACATAGACTGTAAACCTCGTTATTTGCTGGTGTGCACGGTGAATCAATCCCTAAATTCTGCTGTGAGCTATAAGCCAGTGATTACCCATAAAGCAGGGTTAGGGTGCAAATTTATTGGCGTAGCGAAGTAGTGTTTACTTAATCTGAGTAGTTAGCTTAGTGGGATAAACTTCTACTTTGCTTTTTTGCTTTTCTTTGAATTACTTTAGGGCAATGGATGCACAATGGCTTCTCTCTAATGGGCTAAGATCTTTCCTTTCCAATGGCTTAAGAAAATTTCATGCTCATTTCATAATTCTCTGGCAGATTATGAATCAACTGTGGGAAATTAATGCAGGAATCATAAGCAATGTGGTGGCGGCTCAAATACGCTTGCTTAGGCGCAAACTCGATTTAGACGACAGCGGTTTGATCGAGACTATTTATGGCATAGGCTATCGCCTTAACACTCCTGTTCGCGAAGCATAAATGGCTAAGATAGGCTCTTTTATTTCACTCGCTTTCGGCTGGCAATTTAGTTCGTCGGAGTGCTCGCCTTCATATTTGCTTTTTTGCTTTGCGTAGTTTTGCTCATCAAGCGATCGCGATGCCTATCTAGCTCAGGGCATTGATTGCATAGGTAATGTAAGAGTTAGCTTGTGCAGCAGCTTCACCACTCAAACCATGATTGTTCTGGATGTATCTCAGCGCTTCGACATACCAGCTGTTAGACAACTCGAAGGCGCGATTAATTTCATCTACCCCAGCGAGCAGGTACTCATCTAGCGGCCCCGTACCATCCACAACGAGGCAATAAGTGATTATGCGCAGGTAGTAACCGATATCACGAGCGCACTTAAATTGGCCCTCTGCATCAGATGCATAGTTGGGGCCTTGCTTTTGAGTGGTATAAGGAAACTTTTGGTATACCGCTTGGGCGGCACCATTGATCAACTGTTGAGATTTCTCGGTCAAAGTTTCAACAGCTTGCATAGCAGCAACGGCTCGTTGATACCGACCAGAAGCTTTGTCTATTTCAGCACGGCTAAGGAAACGGCCTTCGAAATCAGCAGCCTTAATCGCTTCGGTAATCGGAGTTTTCATTTTTGAAGGACCTTCCTAATATTTGGCAAAGTTTTCGGCAAAACGTGAATTACATCTAGACAAAAGCAATTAGCTATTTGCCATTAACCAACGGCAGCTGAGGATCGATCAAAGTAGCTAGCCAGTTCAGACATCAGATCGCTGTCATTATCCCTGGTGGTGTTGTTAGGGGCATTGGCAATCCTGATCGCCATGTCCTTCATGTACTGGACACCAGTAGCTACAGAATTACCAGGTACACCCAAAGATTCATAAGTTTCGCGCAAACCGTTCAGGCAGCGATCATCTAGCACGCTGGAATCACCAGCGAGCATGGCATAAGTGATGTAACGCAGGATAATTTCCATATCACGCAGGCAAGCCGCAGCTCGGCGGTTGGTGTAGGCGTTGCCACCTGGTTGAATCAGTGCGGGTTGCGCCGCGAACAGTTGGCGAGTGCCATTGGTATAGATGGCGGAAGCATTGTCGGTAAGGCGATTGACGATATCCAGACGATTATTACCTGCGTTCACCATTTTTCTAATGGTATCCAGCTGAGCCCTACTGAGGAATTCACCCTTAGCGTCGGCGCGAGAAACCACCCTGACGAATGCATCGTTCATTGATTCTCCTAAGTTGAGTGCAGCTTGAATGGCTAAGTCTTGTTTCTTAGAGTTGTTTTGCTTTTATTCGACTTACTTTAGAGCGCTGGGCTCGAGGTCGCCTCTTTCTAATGATATAAACATCTTTCCTTTCTAATAGCCTACAAAAATTTCATCTTTATTTCATATCTCTATATAAAGTCTGTTTAAATGATGTACTAAGCGTTACTTCTAATGGAATACATAGATTTCACGTTTATTTCATAATTCTTTGCAAATCTATTCTTAATAAAGGCTAAGTCTCCACACTGAACTCAACTCCTTGACTCTACCTGCTCTACTGTTGTAAGAGTGCTGGAACGGAGCGCAAATATACGGCTGCGTTTAAGTCAAATTCTGACCTGGAGGCGGTGCTAAATCAGTTTTAATGAGAGATGCTGGATTAAAAATCTCTCAAAGATACTGCTAGTAGGAGAATAAAGGCGTTCTATGCGGCTGCTATTGGTTGAAGATGAGCCAGATTTAGGTGCTGCTATCAAACGAGTTCTGACACAGGAAGCATATATTGTTGACTGGGTACTCGATGGTACTGAGGCGTGGAGCTGTCTAGAAAGTCAGTGGACGCATTACACACTAGCTGTTTTCGATTGGATGCTGCCCGGATTGTCAGGCTTAGAACTGTGTAAACGGCTGCGGGCGCAAAATAATCCTATGCCAGTCTTGATGCTAACTGCTAAAGCTCGGATGGAAGAAAAGATTATTGGACTGGATGCCGGGGCGGACGACTATTTGGGAAAGCCCTTTGGTATGGCAGAACTGCTAGCGCGACTGCGGGCACTACGGCGGCGATCGCCTCAATTCCAACCCCGGCGATTCCAGGTGGGCAGCCTCACGCTAGATTACGGTACCCATGCCGTTTCTCGTCAGTATCCCAGTGGTGATAAGCAGGTGATTCCATTGACGACTAAGGAATTCCAGCTTCTGGAGTATTTTATGAAGCACCCTAACCAGATTGTCACCCGCGAGCAGATCATGAATCAACTGTGGGAAATTGGTGCAGAAACCATCAGTAATGTGGTGGCGGCTCAGATGCGCTTGCTTAGGCGCAAGCTTGGCTTAGACGGCAGCGACTCCCTGATTGAAACTATCTATGGCATGGGCTATCGCCTAAATACTACCGTATGTGAAGAGTCGACCAAAGAGCATGGCTCAAGATAAACTGTTTTGTTCCACTCGCTGGCGGCTAACTGGTTGGTATGCCGGACTGATGGCCTTAATGCTTGGTTTATCTGGCTTAGGGGTTTACCATATGGTTGCCTATGCCTACTCTGAGACTATAGATCAAGCACTGGAGTCTGTAGCGGTCGAGCTGCAGGACAGTATTGAATCAATTTTAAAGCAACCTAGACGTTGGGACCAGATTGCCCAGGAATCGTTAGAAATCTGTGTAAAAAAGGTAAGCCTAACACAAACAGCAACTTCTTCTAGCCACATCTCACGAGTGATTCAAGTCAAATACTACACACGTTTTTTGGATCGCTCAGGACGGGTGATCGCTATGATAGGGTTCCAACCTGAGAGACTACCTATTACCTCCCCACAGAAGCATTGGCAAACACTTAAAGACCATTCAGGCAATCATTATCGCCAAATTTCTTTATTGCTGCACACTCAGGACAATCAGTGGAGGTATATGCAGGTGGGGCGATCGCTCAACGACCTAGACGGGCATAAAGCGGAGCTGAGATCAGCCTTATTGCTGGGATGGCCTATTGCTATGCTCTTAGTTGGTGGCTCAAGTTGGTGGTTGGCAGGATTGGCGATGCAACCTGTCTATCGGTCGTAAGCTAATGAACCTCTAAAAAGTATAAAATGGAAGCTTGAAAGACGCAGAGTGAATTGGACAATGCCTACAGAAGGGTTCCTCAATCAAGAACAGAAAAAACGATTGCAAATGGCAGTGCGCTCCGACGATTGTCCGCGATTGCGAAC
>JAABUQ010011814.1_pt1 | contig 11039 bp, 14 predicted proteins | sample 5560001 | NCBI WGS metagenome assembly JAABUQ01 (sample SAMN10711888, study PRJNA513371) | rock metagenome | isolation source: Antarctica rocks | place: Antarctica: Victoria Land, Finger Mt nord | collected 2015-12-18
GAGCGCGGCACCGGGGCGCGCGTGGTCTGCGCACGCCTCGTGCGTGGTCTGCCGCGCTCACGGGCCCGCGGTGCGGGTCGCGGTGGCGAGGGCGGAGTTCACCAGGACCAGGGGGGCTTCAGGGTCCCCCGGGAGGGGGATGGCCTGGATGTTCACCTCGGCGATGACCCCGGGCCGGAACACCAGGCAGTGGGTGGAACCCCCGAACTGGAAGTAACCCAGCTCCTCACCCTTGCCGACGTGCTGACCGGGCCGCACGTCGATGACGCAGGAGGACACCTCCGACATCCCGACGGCGACAAAGGCCATCAGGCCGATCGCCGGGTTGTCAGCCCGGATGACCACGATCGCCCGGGTCGCCACGTGAGCGAGGTAGGACTGAGAGTTGGGTGACTCCGTCGCATCCTCCCCGACCGAGTCGGCCTCGGAGTAGTACGTGCCGTCGACCACCCGGGCACGGACCACGGTGCCCGCGACAGGGCTGTGCCACCGGTGGTAGTTCGTGGCACTGAGGAACGCCTGGTAAACGGTGCCGCCGGCGAACCCGGCAACCGACTCGTCATTGTCGAGCATGTCCGCCAGGGAGTAGGGCTGGCCCTTCAGCCAGAACCGGTCCCGCAGCTTCACACCCGTCCGCAGCCCGTAGGGCGTTGACTCACACGCACTGACGATGACGGAGTCGTCGTCCGGTGCGGCGACCGGGCGGGCACCCTCGACCAGGCGCCGGGCGAAGAAGTCGTTCCAGGACGTGAAACCCCAGTGCTCGTCCGTGGGGTCGTGCTGGAACTGCTCCATCCCGACGTCGCCCCGGGCCTTCGCGCACATCCAGCCCTGCGGTGAGTCGTTCAGCACGTACAGGGACGCGGGTGTGTTCAAGAACCCACACCACTCACGCAGGATCGCCTTGACCGCGCCGTTGACCCGGCTGTCCCGGTAGGCAGCGAAGCCCGCCGGCGTGCCCATCGTCCAGTCCAGCACCGCGCCCATCGGAAGCGTGACGTTCTCCTCGCCGTACTCAGGGGCAAGGTCCAGCACCCCGTCGATCAGGGCCAGCAGGTGCTCCACGTCACGGACGTGGCGCGCCTTGTAGGCCCGGGTCTGTGGCACCTGATCGATCATCCGTCTCACCAGCATGCCCACGACGGGATCGCTGTCGATCAGGTCCCGGAAGGCGGCCACCGACGGGCGCAGCTGCCGCCCCTCCCGACCCTCGCGGCCCCCGACCCGTTCCACGTGCCCGGCGAGCCAACTCTCCAGCTGCTCCTGGCCCGGCGGGAACCACCCCGCCAACCCACGAACATCCATCCCGTCGCCAGACATGCCGCGAACCCTAAGCCGACAGTCCCAGCCGATCACGACGTAAGCCGCACAACACAGAGCGGGACACGCGACCGCGCCACCACCACCGACCCGGCAACGTCTCGCCGCCGACGCCCGGCTCCAAGCGGGGAACCACCGGTCCCCTTCACACCTGGGCACCACCCCACGTACACATCGCGGCCGCCGTCCACGGAAGCGGTCACAGCTGTCAGCAGCTCACCGTCGGGTCAGCGCGCTGAGCACGGAGTTCGGGGCCATCGCCGCCGGGCTGGGGACCCACCAGCTCGACACCGCCTTCCAGGTGGGGCTGCGGAAGTTCGGCATCTACAGGTAGTACGCATACTTCTAGGAGCGAGTGTACTTTGGAAGGCTCTGACGTCGGCTTTTTTAGGTGACTGGAACCGTTTTCGAGGCGACAGCTTCGATGTATTCTTGTTGAGCAGCCGGATTCCCACCCCATTGGTGGCACTCATCCGCCGAGTCCACAAACCGTCCATTGCCTTCCGAGCGATGGGCGGGGTAGCCATCGGTGTGGGATGGCATACACGGATCGCCATCGTGGTCGCGGTGGCATCCCTAATCGTAGAGGTGGTATATGAATATCGGTTCCACAATCTATTCATCAGCCTGTCCCTACTGGCCTTGTTGCCAGCGGGTTCCCTCGGCAGTGGCGCGCAGATATCACACGCGATAAGCGACCGGAACACCTTTAGTGCGACACTATTCATAATCCTCACTTGCGACCTATACTTGAATGGAGCCTGGATCAAGTGGAGGTCGGCTCAGTTTCGAAGTGGCGCGTCACTCCAGCAAATGTTATACGTTAGTCGTGTCCTTCGGCCACTACTCAAGCACCCCGAGTACTGGCATCCCCGTTGGCTGGAATCTTACTTTGCCCACTCGCCGGGATTGGCGAAGATGATGGCAACTGGCGTGCTCGTCATCGAATGCCTACTACCAGTGCTCTTGTTGCTTCCTGCGACCTACTGGATCGCCGTCGCGACGGGTGTCGGGCTGCACCTCAGCTTCTCCGCAATTCTGCCCGTCCGTTTGGTGCCTTTTGGTGCCTCCGTGGTAGGTTCATATTTGGCTTTCAAATCGTGACAACTCGCCGTGGCGAGACAACCATTCGACTGAGCTTCGGCGGCCAGGAAGATTTGTACCATGCCGTGAGACCCGGATATCAAAGCCCCCTGCTGTTCGACCTAATCGATCGGCCTCGGCGCTCGGGGCGGGCATTAGATATTGGGTGCGGGAGCGGTGCCCTTACCCGCGTTGTGGCCGATCAGGGGTTCTCTGTTACCGGAATCGATCCGGACGAGCGAATGGCAAGGAAGGCCGCGAGTCTCGGTTCGACGGTTCTCCATGGTTCCGTGACCGACTACCTCGCGATTGACAACGAAGACCTCGAGCTGGTCGTGTGCGCCCAGGCCTGGCACTGGCTCTCGGCGGCAGATCGGCTGGCGGTGTGCCGGCGGGTCGAGAAGTCTCAGGGGCGCCTCCTCTTGGTCTGGAATCTTTCCGACGCCAATGTTGACGTCGCCACTGCTCGACTGCACGAGGCCTACTACTTGTCTCTCCCGGCTAACGTGGCAGAGCTCTGTGCTTACGTTGAGGCCGACGCGCCGATCGACCTTAGGGCCTTCAGACAACAGCTTCGACACTTTGGGCTCACGCAGACGGCGATGTCTTCCACTGGCAACCAAATCGCCTACAATACTGTCACCGTCGTCAACTATTTTAAGACCGTTAGTTCAAGCAGTCTCTTATCGCAGTCTGAATGGGCTGCGACTGAGCGGCGCCTATGCCAGGAGATGACTCGCTGGGGTGGGTCGACCCTGACCTTCCGTCTGGTCACCATCATGGCGCAGGCGCCAGGCACGACGGGTACAGCGTCCGCAAGTCGTTGATAGATGAGCGCGTTCCCGAATTTTGATCCAGTTGAGGTGGCGTGGTCGGTGAATTGAACCGCTCGCCAGACACCGGGGGGTCGGAGTGCACCATCCACACACCGGCCCCCCGGCTGACGCCTCAACTCACACGGTTGAGATGGATCGGACCCGGCGCAGCGGCGCTGCACCGGGTCACCGGGTCACCGGCTCACAGCGAAGGTCAGTCGAGCGATCCGACGCGATGCCCTCTTTGTGGCAAGCGTTGCCTGTGCGGCAGCGTTGGCGAGAGTCATGTGAACACCTCCTCTAACGTCAGTGGGGGAGTGCGTGTTCTCAAGCTAGCAACAGCCTTCCACGTTTGAGCCATACCGTCGAGGGGTGACCGCTCCCCCGATGACATAGGCGCTGCCGTTGCTGCACCTGACAGGGTGTACATCGTCCGATGGCGTTGGAGGAGACCTCGCGCATCAGCGAAAGGCCACAATCGATCCCCCGACCGGTGCCGTCGCGCCCGACGGGAATCCAGTCGATGTTTACCTGCGGGCAGACGTGGACGCCAGTATGAAGCTTTGCGACCAGAGTTATCGGGCTCCTCGGATCTAAGCCTGGGTGGGGCGTTGCCGGTAGGGCGGGTGGCGTCGGCGACGAGGAGGATCCGGCGCCGGTAGTTGGTGAAGTTCCGGAACCCGTGGGCCAGGCGACGGATTTTTTCGATGAGCAGGTTCACGGCCTCGGTGCCGCCGTTGGACACGCCCTTGGTGGTGAAGTACGCCAGCAGCTGGTGCTTCCAGGACCGTAGGGTCCGGCCGAGCCGGGCGATCTCGGGCCGGGCACGTCGGTAATGAGCTGATCACGGTTCTCGGCGATCCGCCGGCCCTGGGCCGGGTCGTGGGCGGTGTAGGCGGAACGGAGCTACTGGTAGCAGTGCCAGGCCAGGCTGACCCCCCCAGCTCGGGTCACCGGCCTGCAGGCCGGCTTCGAGGCGGGCGTGTTGGCGCGAGGTGAGGTGTTCGCGGCCGTGGCGCAGCAGCCCGCGGATCCTGTAGAGCGGATCATCCCGGTGCCCGCGGCGGTGCCTGGTGGACTGCTGTTCCCGGCGGCGGACCTCGTCGATGACCTGTGTGCCCAGTTTAACGACCTGGAACGCGTCCAGCACGGCGACCGCGTCGGGCAGCTCGTCGCGGATCGCGTTGGCGTAGCCGCGGAACGGGTCCAGGGCGGCCTGCTCGATCCCCGCGACAAACCCGGCTGGCTGGGCCCGCAGCCAGCCGGCGTAGGCGGTGCCGGACCGGCCGGGCACGACGTCGAGCAGGCGGGCGTGCAATGTCCCCTGGTCATCGCGGGTCAGGTTGACCATCGCCGTGACGGCCCGGTCCGCCGACCTGGTCAAGGTCCGCCAGATGTGCTCGTCCACGCCGATCGTCCGGACGGTCGACAGTCGCCCCGGACGGGTGGTCCGGGCGGTGGCCTCGGTCTTCACCGCCCGCCACAAGGTGTGCCAGTCGACCCCCAGATGCCGGGCCAACGCGGACACCGTCGTGTCGTCACGGGCCAGGGCGTCGGTAGCCCACCCGATCGCCCGCGAGGTCAGAACCGCCCGCGGGCCGACCAATTCGTGGACCTCGGACCAGGTCCCGGCCGGGCACGCCGACTCCAGGCATCGCCAGACCCGCTTCAACCACACCACCAGCACCGACATCCCGAAGCAGGAGGCGTCCGCCGCGGTCACCCGGCGCCGGCCGTGAGCGATGGCCACGACCCCGCACCTATCGCAGCCGGCCCGGTCCGCGTCGGTCTCCACCGCGCGGTGATGTCGTGAGTCGACCCGTGAGCGGGGTCCGACACCCAGACGAGCGTCCCGGACAGGTCGCAGGCGACCTGGACGTTCAGTCCGGTGGTCTTGTGCTTGCCGGAGTAGAGCTCGGGGTGATCGGCCCATGACCAGCACGGGAGCAGGGAACCGTCCACGATGTACTGCTGACGGCGGTCGAGGTCTTCGGCCACCGGAACCCGCTCGGCCAGGACTGTCGCCAGGATCGGTGTCAGCCGGGTGATCGCGCGCGACACGGTCGACTGAGACACCCCATAGGTCTCGGCGATCTCCGCGTGGACCCGGTTCCGACGCAGGTAGGTCAGGGCGACGACCAGTGACTTGTACAGGCCCAGACGCGGCGGCCACGAATGGCCGGGGATCGAGGAGCAGTGACGCTGGACCCTCATCGCGAGGTCCACGATGTCCTCCCGATCGAGCCCTCTCGTATGATACATGTCGGCGGCCCGTTTCTCGCGATTGAGTATGGTAACCCAATCGTTTCAAGAAGCGGGCCGTCATTAGAGTTGCGACACGCTGACCGTTACGGCTCTGGACATAGGTGGCCGGCCCTGTGAATAAGCCTCTACATTATTGGTCCTGTGGCTGAGGCGAACTATCATGTTTACCGGCAACGATTAGGCGGTCGCCCGAGACCGTCCGCTGATAGAACACTGAGCGGCCTGCTCGCATACGCGAGACAAGGCCCGCACGCCGTAAAACGGCAAGATGATCTCCGACAGCCCCGACCACTAGGCCGAGAGAGTGAGCAAGCTGCGTAGTGCTTGACGGCCCATCCAATGCCAGAAGAATGCTCGCTCGCGAGGTACCGATCAACTGGCTCAACGTTTCGGCGACGGATGCCTCCTCACGACTCACCTCCCGCAGCAGACCTGACCCGCGGGCGGGGTAAACGATGGCGATCGGCCACGGCTGCGAGTCCAACACGATGAGCGCCGGATATGCAAAGGCGGACGGGACGAGGACCATACCCTCTTTGCTGAGCACGACTGTCCGCTCATTGCTGTCTTCAACACGAAGGTAATGCGAGTCCCATATGAGCTTACTGTGCATGTCTTCAAATGCCGCCGGCCAACCGCCGCGGCCCAACCGCTCGACTCGCCACCCGATATCGCGTTGACACACCGCCTGGACTGCCGGCCACTCGCTGGCGAGCAGAGCAGTCCAGGCCTGTCCTAAAGCTCGCGCGACCCTCGCAGCGGCGTCGGCGCTGAGCAGCATCTCCCGGATGCTGTCGGGTATCTCTGGCCGTCCGGCGAGACACTCATCAACCTCGCGCCGAAGAATGTGCGGAGGTGTGGCGGCGACAGCCTCTAAGTCCTGACCGACGGTTTGGTCTACGCTCGTGGGCGGCGGAACCATAAAGTCTGCGCCACCGTCCAAACGCTGCAACGCGAGTACAGCGTTGATTTCGGTCGTCCGTCGGAGCTCAGCGAGCCGCGGCTGCAGCGAAGCCGTCCAGCCTCGTGGTAGAGCCGCTCCGCCGAGGCCGGTTAGGCCACGCAGTAGGCCATCCAGCTCGTGCAGTGGTGATATCGCAAAGCGCACTCGAGCCAAGGCAGCGCCGTCAAAGTGGAGCTCCACACAGCTGAGCTTACGCCAGGGGACGAAACTGTTCTGCCCCGCGCATCTCCCCGGCAGTCTGGCGACATGAGCATTGAACCTCGGTTGCGACGGGTGACGCCCTCGAGCGGTCCGGCGCTGCGCCATCACCGACCGTTCCGCCTTTTCTGGATGGCGGAGAGTATCAGCGGCGTCGGAACGGCGATCGGGGCAGTCGCCTTACCGCTCGTTGCCGTCGTTTTCCTCGGTGCACAGCCGCTGGAGATCGGGTTCTTGGAGGCCGCACTGTGGTCGCCGTGGCTCTTATTCGGCTTGCTCGCGGGGGTCGTAGTAGATCGAAGCAACCAACGATACCTGATGATAACGTGCGATGCGGTAGCAGCGGTGGCCTATGGAGCCGTCCCCATCATCGCTTACATGCAACTCCTCAACATGCCGCTATTGATCGCAGTAGCACTGCTGGCCGGGACCGTTAACGTATTTTCCCAAGCAACCCGGCAAACGTACCCTCCAACAATTGTTTCGGATGACAAGCTGCCGGCCGCTAACAGCGCACTGGAGGCTAGCGGGTCAGTAACCGATTTCGCGGGGGCCCCGGCCGCCGGCGTCCTGATCCAGTTCGCCGGGGCGGTGGCGGGTGTCGGTGTCAACGCTTTATCGTTCGTTTTATCTGCGTTCCTACTGTTGATCAGTCCACGCAGCGAGCGACCGGCCCCCTCGGCTCAGCCGGAACAGGTTGAGCGGGTAGGGCTGGTGGGGCAGCTCACGACCGGGATGCGTCTAGTGCTGGACGACGTATGGCTCCGCGGGTCGGCGACTGCGGCCGCGGTCGCGAACTTCGCCATCACCGGCGTAGGTACGCTACAGGCACTATTCTTAGTCCGCACAATCGGCCTGCCGCCGGGGTGGTTCGGTCCAATGCTTATGGGCGAGGGCCTTGGGGGCTTCTTGGGAGCCATTTATGCGAACCGGCTGGCCAGTCTGCTCGGGACATGCCGCGCGCTGCTCGTAGGTGCACTTTTCGGTCCGTTGCTAGGGTCCCTGGTCGTCTTCACCCACCTGGGCCCCTCGCTCGCCTTCTTCGTGGTCGGTAGCATGCTGTCCACAGGGGCTATCGTCGCGGGGAATGTAATCTTTGCGATCTTTCGTCAGCGATACATACCGGCCGGGCTGCTGGGACGGACGTCATCAGCGGTTCGCGTAATCGCCTTCTGTGCCGCGCCGCTGGGCGCGTTGACGGCCGGCGTACTCGCCGCGATAGTCGGCAGTCGAATCGCGATCCTCATGCTGTTCGCGTGCGGCTTAATCAGGGGACTATTGTTCCTTCGAGCGCCCTGGCGGACTAGGAGGGACCTGCCCACCGAGCCAGACGCTAACAGCGCCCTGTTGCAGACTCTTTAGAGTATGGCTTGTCGACACAACCAGGCCTGGTGCGGGTCCCCGAGCCGCGGGCTTCCTCAGCCGGTCGCGGCGACGTACGCGTCCTGGACCTGCTGGGGGATCTGTTCCCGCTCACTCACCGTCCGCCCGTTCGCCATCGCCCACTCCCGGATGGCCGCATTGTCACCTGCGTCCCGGCGCACCGCCGGCCGCGACGCCCCCGACCCGGACCGCGCCCGACCCGGACCGGACTGACCGGACCGGCGCACCGCGCTCATGTATGGGGCAACCGCGTTCCGCAGCTTCTCAGCGTTCGAACTCGATAGGTCGATCTCGTAGTCTAACCCGTCCAGCCCGACGGAGACGGTTTGATCGGCCACTCCCCCGTCGACGTCATCGGTCAACACGACCTGCACTCGCTGAGCCATCTGGATCCCTCTCCGTTCCTGCGTCTCGTCGCTGCCTCACAGCCCGACGAGGCGGTTACAAACTTACAGAATTTTTGAGTTCGGTCTCGGTGCTCCCGGCGAGGTCGTCGTCTCGGCTCAGCAACAGGTCGATGGCGAACGCGGATCAGCGTGGTGTCGGTGATCCGCTCCTCCACCGGATTGGACCGATGCGTCCTGGCCTGGTTGAGCCGTCGAACTTCCGCTGCGAGCTGGTCAGCCTGGTCCGTCCGAATCCGGGCTTCCTTCCGGATCAGCTACAGGCATCGCGGCAGGGCCTGATCGCCGAAGTCCGAACTAGAGTCCAGTGCCAGCTTGGGCGGCGCAACCGGAGCCGCCTGGACTGGGGTGGGCGCCCGCTGTTCGCGGCGTAGGCGACCGACTCCCGGGTCGGCGGCGACGGTCCGTCGGGGCGGCAATCCGGTGAGAGCTCGTCGTGGCGTTGTCTGCTGCTGCGCGGTCACGCCGGGCTCCCGCCCGTCGCATCGGCGGGTTCGTCCGTCGCCTCACTCGCGTTCACTCGAGCAGGTCCACCTCCTGCTCGGTCGTCCACTCCCCCGACCCGGCCGGCATCCGGGGTACCACCACCGGACCGAACCGCGCCGATCCACCGCCACCCCGAGCTGCCACGGCCACCACCGTAGGAACCCGACGCCCCAGTCCCGCGCGGCCGACCGCCCCTCCCGGCCGGGTCAGTGCTGGCGCCGCCGGATCTGCAGGTACCGGTAGGCGCTCGACTGGTTCACCCCGATCTCGGCGGCTGCGGCCGCGATGGTCGCGCCGCCGGCGACCAGCGCGCGGACCTGGTCCGCGCGGGCGTCCCGCCGCACCCGGGCAGCCGTGCGGGAGTCGACCCGCTGCACGGCCCACCACCCAGGCAGCGACGGCCGTGCCACAGCCGCGTTCACCCGGCCATCACCGCGACCCCGTCCATCTCCGCCCGCCCGGTGTGCTCGAGCAGCCGGGCCACCGACACCCCGAGCACCGCTCTCGCCGCGGCGGCGGTGTCCACCCACCCCGCCCCCGCGAGCGGGTCCCCCACCGTCGCGGGATCCGGGCCGTGACCCCGGCATCCCACCTACAACCGGCTTTCCACAACGCCACCGCCTGACACCTTCCGTCACACACCAGCTTCGCGGTCGTACCGAAAACCCAGCCCAAGGGTCGAACGACCGGACCGAGTTTCGACACGGGTTTTGGTCCGCCTGTGGCTGGCGTGTCGCCGTGTCATGGCGATCGTGCCAAAACCGACCGGATTTGGGACGCTGGATTGACTTCCGTGATAGCGAGCTAACGGCCCTGAGCGCGCAACCCACGACAGTGCCGGGTGTGGCGGCCCCGGAGTGGCGGTTGATTTCCGACGACTCCAATGCCGGGTGGTGAGACGGTCAGCGGGAGACCGGGCGTGGCCCGAGGGATCTGCTACCGCTGTCTGGTGCGGGACCCGTCTGCTGCGACCAGCCCGTCGCCGAGAGGGCTGCGCCAGTACAGGACGCTGCGTCCGGACCGTCGACGGAGCACTGCTCCGGCTCTGAGCAGGACGGCAAGGTGATTACCGACCGAGCCGAGCGGTAGATCCGCCTGTGCGGCTAAGGCACTGGTGCTGGTCGGGCTGTCGAGCAGGCGGAGCAGGACGGCCCGGTTGGCGCCGATCAGCCGGTCGAGCCCTCCGGTGCTGTCGCCTCCGGCTGAGGCGAGGCGCCCAACAACCGGGTAGTAGACGGCGTGACGACCTCCGTCGTCCCACCCGACCCAGCTCGCGGTGGCGAGCACCGGAACGAAGCAGAGGTCCGCATCGGCTGGCAGGGTCCGGTCGGGAAGGTCGTACCGGTTGATCCGCAGCCGCCCGTCTGCCAGCCACTCCCGGTCCTTGCCGAGACCCTGGAGTACCTCGGCCCATCCTCGACGCGAGAGCTGGGAGGTCCGTGCGACGACGTCCGCTTCCAGGGTGCGCTGCCGTCGGGGCCAGTCGGTGGCGAGCGTGTGGGTCCACACCCACTCGATCAGCTCGGCCGCCGCAGTGGCGGCCGACGCGCCCCCGGCCGGGAACGGGCGCCCGGACGTCACTTCGAGGTCCTCCCGCAGGCTGGTCTCGGGGATCTCGGTGACGAGAGCGATCTCCTCCCGGATCGTGACACCAGCGGTCCGTGGCGGCAGTGCGAGGTAGTGGGCCACCCAACCCGCCCGGGTCGGTGACCGGGGCCGGAAGCTGGCGTCGAGGACGTGTGCCCGTGCCGGGTGCTCGTGGAGCATCTGTCCGAACGCCTGCCCGTGCGCGGCGCGGAACGCGCGCTCGGTGGGGTCCTGGGGCTGGAGCAGCGCCGCGAGGGCACCGGTCACCTCGGCCTTCGGGGACAACAGGAAGCGCGCCTGGGCGAGTAGGTCCGCCGGAACGTGCCAGACCCCCATGTTTCGCCTCCGGCGAAACAGTAGGGGATCAGGCCCCCAGGGCGGCACGCTCGTCGACGTGCGCACCTACCGCGGGTCTGAGTAGCAACGCTGCAGGATCGTGCGGTAGGGGTTTGGTCCGAGTCCGGAAGGAGTGGGCCGATTACGGGCGCCGTTCCCTGCTGGGTGGCTAGGGCTGGAGTTCTTCGAGGTCTACCA
>JAABUQ010011815.1_pt1 | contig 11036 bp, 10 predicted proteins | sample 5560001 | NCBI WGS metagenome assembly JAABUQ01 (sample SAMN10711888, study PRJNA513371) | rock metagenome | isolation source: Antarctica rocks | place: Antarctica: Victoria Land, Finger Mt nord | collected 2015-12-18
CCCCCACACACATATCCAACAGTCCTTCATCCCACCCTTTAATCACCTGCCCCTGGCCCACGGTGAAGGAGAGAGGCTGGCCGCGGTTGTAGGAGGCGTCAAATTCGGAGCCGTCGGCCGCGAGGGTGCCGCGGTAGTGCACTTGGATTGTGTCGCCGCGGGTGGTCTTGCGCAAGCAGGTGTTGGTTAGAGTGTACTCGGTTTGGGTTTCTGCGGCGAGGGAGAGGGAGAGGAGGGGGAGGAGGGCTAGGAGGGTGGGGATGTGCATTTTTGGGGTGGGGATGGGGGTGGATTGGGGGGTTGAGATGGGGATGATTGGGGAGGGGGAGTGGTTGATAGGTGGAGTGTGGAAATGTATAGGTTTGGGCTTGCGCTAGAGCGGGTAATGTACCTATACTACGGTGGGCAGGAGGGCGGGTAGCTAAGGATCTTTCCCCAAGAACCATGAATGGAAATTTGTATCTGCCGAGGGCTATGTCTCATGCGATCCAAAGCTTCGTTTTGAATCACTTTAAAGGTGCTGCTAGGCTATGCTATGTGGCATACTTTGGAGTTCATGCTTGATTACGAAGTAAACAGCCCATGTGAAGTCCTCCCAGATATCAATAAAAGGCTCAATCAAAGCTATAATATGTCAGCATTGGCATGGAGAAACTTGTTGAGTACCTACCATGACAACACCGACCCCTCCTCGTTGCGATGCATCAAGGATGTTCTTCCCATCGACACCGCCCGGGATAGGAGCTGTTCTGTAATTGTAAAGATAAAAATGCAGCAGGCCGTCTCCAGCTCCGAATTTCAAATCTTGCAGAAACAGCGGGTTGTCCAGTAGCGTCAAAGCGTTGAAGACATCGAAGTTGAACTTGGGATGGGTCAATAAATCCATCGTACGGACATGCGAGAACGCACCTTTTTAGCAAGTATCATAGCATCAGTCATCAACATCTTCATCCTTTCCTTCAAACCTTCCTGCTCTTGGGCAAACGCAGTCTCTGTTGCGTAGTAGAACAAGTAAGCCGCTCGGATGCTATCATGTTTCTTGTTACCGATGACTGAAGACTCGAGGCAGTAGAACGAGAAAAAGTCGGTGATCTTCTTCGTGCCGGGGTCCTCAATCACATACGACCAGATCACTTGATCCGCTATCTTCTCGTCATGGAGTAGCCAATGCTCCACTTCCTCCTTGTTGAACGCAGGCGCCATGCTGAAAGTCTCAAGGTATTTCTCGAGTAGAATCTGCACGGCGGAAATATCTTTGCGCTCCATGACGCGTAGTCCAGCAGTCGAAGTATTGCTCGGCAAGTGGTATTTTGTAATCTGTCTCGCTTTTGTCGAATTGCCAGGGAGAGGTGAGAAGCCAACTTCATAGAGCTTGAGCCAATCCAGGCTCCTGTGGAAGTATCTGCATGAGCTGACTGGTTTGGGAAGTACGACCCCGCCAGTGTAGATAGCTTGATAAATGCCTAGTACGTAGCATCTCCGCGTGATCTCTTGAATGAGCACTGGGGCGAGACGTTTTGAGCGAAGCTTTTTGTGTACGCAGAGAAAATTGATCTCCGTCGTTTTGATAGTATTTGATCTGACGCGGAGATGTACAGGGACACCGGATATGAAGGCAACCAGTTTTCGAGACTTGGTTGCACGGACACCTACATGCCACTCTTTCCGCCAGCCGGGAGATCTCAGTGCCCAATTGAGGAAAGACTGCGAGTAGTTGAATCTGAACAACGCCTCCGCATCCTCCACATAGTGTCCGTTGAGAAGCTCGTAAACCTCTTCGATCTCCTTCTCGATCGTCAGGTCCATAGTCACCCATTCAAATCCTTCGTGCATTGGTGAAGGATCCTTGGGCACTCTCTGTGGGTCGATGACCTTGATGGGTCCATCTTCTGCCTGCTGTTCCTCATCGAATCGAGGGACGGGCTGCGTTTGCCAGAACTTGTAGGACGCCATGTCCTTTTGATTCTTCCCACTGACCGACATTCCCGTGAGTAGATCTGCAATGTCCAGCTTTTGCAGAGTCTCGGTTGCTTTGTCCTTGTCCATCCCCTCGACCTCACTTTTTAGCGACGGGTTCATCTCCAGAAGTTGCTCCACCATTCCGCTCGTAAGCTTGTTGCCTGGAGCCGGCGATCCTCTCGAAACCTCTTTGTCTCCATCGTTATGGTTTCCGACCCCGAATGCCTTCTTCAGCTTGGCTTTTTTGGACTTCTTTTTCTTTGTTGCTGAGCCTGCAGCTACCTCGTCTGTATTTGTGCCGCCGGCGGCTTCTAGGTCGTCCACGTCTTCATCGTGATCCTGAGTTTGTAATGAATCCTGAAGCGCTTCTTGGTCGAGTTTTGGGTCTGTTATTGGCGATTCTTCCGGCATGGTTGTATGTGCGACGCTCTTGAATGTGGATGTTTATGGGGCGAAACTAAAGTTGCTGTCTGGACTCGCGACCAAGGTATATCCTCGATATAATGTTTGGTGAAAATTGAACAGTTTAATGAGCCACAGAAATGGGACTACGAACGATAACGTTTACGCAAGAAGAGACAAGGTAAGTTGTCCCATTATTACATTAGCTAAATCTAGTCACGCTTGGTCACAACACTTCCACTATGGTTACAATAATCTTCGAGATATTTACTGCCAAAACAATCCAAGTCTCACTGTAATTAGGTAAGGATGATGCTGGAAGCCCGTACAGAGATTGTAAGTCATGATGTCTGACCAGGAGAAGGTGTTACTTGGGAGCAAAGTCTCAAGACACTAGAGGCAGTGGGAGGGTATCCCATGGATACGTGATCCAGACAGCCTCTTTTATTGCCGTCAAGCTTTACAGACTGGCGGCACGGATCCAGTCTCAAATGTGGAATGCAGAGTGCCGATCTTGCACCAGATTTCCGACTGATAGCCATTCGAGCCACGCTCCCCAATACGAGATGGGAACGCTGTGGCGAGTGATGGAAACATCAGTATCGGTTCTATCTATCTAGGGTAGCTTTGGAGGCCTCTGCTAAGCCGAATGCATTGAATATTGCTTTCGATACTGTCGGATAGGTCATTATGCGATTGTGATCTTTCTTGGTCAGCTGTTTGAATCAATTCTCGGAGCGGTACGGTAGAAAATACCTCCATATTTGACGATCTCCTGTTTGATGGTTTTCTTACCACCTCGAGCCTGGCCCGCAACCCAGTTGTTGGCCCAACCATACTCGCCTAAGTCTTGATGATCTTTTGTAGCCTCCATCTGCTTTAGAGTCATGCCACGTTCCGTAGTAGCATTGGCGGCCGCATAGAACAGTGTATCAGAATGGCTCCACGGTATATCCCAATCATCCTTGGCATGTATGAGATGTAGATGTAAGTGCTTAGACCTTCTTGCTAGATGCTCCAACCTTGTGGCTGTGAACCATGTCTCTTGAATATAGCTTATGAAAAGTCGCTGCAGAAAAGGATAAGGCCTCAGGGGTGATAGCACAGGAAATACGCCATAGATTGCGTACGTTGCCATGAGTGTTGGAATATCAGAGAAAGCAGCCACTAGAATGAGAGCCTTGAAGTCAATGTCATGTTCGACACTAAAATACTCCGCAACGGCTGTGGCGACTGCAGTCCCAAGACTTTGGCCTTGGAGAACAATCCTCTCCGGAGGAATATGGGCCACGTCCATCACCCATCTGACCAGACTTACACCATCGGTGATCAGGCCTTGTTCAGTTGGACTGCCCGTAGAATAGCCAAAGCCGCGATAGTCAAAAGTAACAACATGGATCTTATCAGGGGCGCTCGATGCCAAGGCTCTGTAGTAATCTGTACGCCAACCTTGTGCAATGGTACCGGCGTTGCCATGGACTAGACAATATAAGCATCCAAATTCAAGTTTTAACCACAAGAGCTACGTACAGCTAATCACGACACGGGCTTGGGGATCTTTTGCAAGAAGCTGAAAAGCAATTGTCGACTCATGAGACTGGGAGAGACCCACATCCTCCATTATCAGGCCATCCTCTGCTTTCGCATACACGGCAGTAGGCAGAACGTGCCAGCCGTGAAGGACTTCTCCATCGGGAGTATTGACATTGAAAGGACGAACTTGATTTTCTGCAATGGTTCAGATCATTCAAGGGAAATCATAGACGATCAGTAATTACTCAGATATCCATAGAGTTCTGGCTTGTTTGGGTCATGCCACCATGCTGTATGTATATTGTAAGCGTATATAGCTCTACCCCGTGTCAGTCGCGTGCTGCACAGAAGATCAAATTGTACTGACTGGCGCTGGACCCATGAGTTGGATAGCACACCAAGGACGCAGAAGTAGAGTGCACCAGCTATAGCAAGAAACCAATAGGCTTTCTTGAATATTAGTGCTATAGCCATAAGTCTTCTTGCAACTCAGACATGATGCCTGACAGGCCTCTAAGGTTGAGCGCAAGGACAAGATCCCACTAGTGGATAAACATCGGCTTGGCCTCCAACTTGTCGTGTGAGCGTGCATGTTCAATTTCTATTGTCAACATCGACAGGGCATGTCTTACTCTCTGAAGAGCTTCTCTGTCAGACAAATCCTAATCCTCAACAACTGATCAGAGTAGATATTTCGGGAGATACAGAATTGAAGTTCCATGCATTGAGTATGGCGGAGAACAGGCGGATATCGACAAGATATCGTGGTGAGCCACCACTGAAGAAACGGGCTTTGACGCCTCCACCTCCGCCTACCCCTGCTGCTCGCCCCGTCGCTCCCCCTCCTCCCCCGGAACCAGTTGAAGAAGGATTGCCGGTGAAGCTAAGAGAAGGGCAGCCGCTGCCTACGCTACCAGAGCCACAGGACGTCGAATTATCAGTCAAAGCATTTCAAACTATATCTGAGAGGTTGATCCGTGTCTATCCCATTCGTAGAATCTCTGATACTGATTATCGGAAGCGGTGTCTTAGCAGCAGCGATAGAGCGATCACGGCAACGATGGACGGTAGACGGTATTTTCGAGCGTTACTGGACGAAACCATCAAAGAAAAAGCCTATCGGAGAAGCCTCAAACCCTGCGAAGGAGACGATGACGAGACTCGGCGGTTGTACCATGATCATTGAGCCTCATGCCTTTGAGGTCACACTGTACACAGTTAAAGATCTACCGCCCAGCTATCAACCTCCACCACAGCCAATTCCGCAGTACAGTCCATACCCCGTAAACAATGCGTACATCCCACCGTACAACCCAAACTATAGCGGACCACAGACTACACAGGAGCCGCAACCTAGAAACAAGCCATCACAACCATCTCTACCTGCCTTTGATGTTGGGTTTGGGCAACTCGGAGCCCGAGGAGCCCCTCCTGTGTATCATGGCCCAACGCACCCAGCGCCGCCCCCAGAGCAGCCCCATTCACGAAGAAAAAGTACCAGTAGCCATGAAGGGTCGACTAAAAACGAAGCTGGCTCTCATGCCGATCCAGTCATTCAAATGCTCGCAACGCGGGCTGCATCCGATCATGCTCTTAAAGCTCTCATGAAGGTCGTTGCTTCTAGCAAGGCAACTCCGGAGCAACTCAAGGAGTTCCAAACCCATATTGACGAACTCAATGAGATCCTGAAGTCGGGATACAACCCTGATGTTCCAGTTCATGATGAAGTTTTCCAGAACCCACCTCCTGCCCGAAAACAAAGCATCCAGCCCGGCTCACAGGTCGCAATTGGAGTCAGGATCCCGCCGGCGAGCCATCCCTCTTCTGTTCCGCCGAGCTCGACTCCTGCAGCACCGCCAATTAAAAGAGAGCCAGGCCCCCAACCTTATAGCATGCCCCAGCCTGTTCAGCCAAAGCCAGTGACCTACAAACCTGATATCCATTCAATTGTCTTCGACTATGGAGGGAACGGTGACCGCTTCACCATTCCCAGATATAGCATCCTCGACTATCTCCCTGGCAATGCCCAGGTCCTCGTCTCCTTCCTGGTAATCCGCCGAGGGAGTACGGCCCGATCAGGCAAATACAAAGATACCAAAAACTACTATCAGCCAGTAACGATCCGGCTCTCAACTCACAATCCTCGGACCCTCGAGCCCCTTGCTCGAGTCGTCGCGCCTCTGGATGAAGTGCGGAGATACATGGACAGCTTCTTCGATAAGATGGCTCCTGCAGAGTCCGTCTTTCTGGCAACTAGACTTCCGCGGTCAAAGAACATCGAGGAGTCTGAAAAACATGACACTGCCGTACAGTCTGAGGGTGAAGTCATCAAGTCTGTCTACGCGCCACCGGACTCAATCGTGCCTTTGGCCGCCTAAGGTCTACCAGCACATTTCAGGGCGCACCGCGAAGGTGGCAATGCATGTGCCCTTGTGGCTTGCAAACTTCATTAGACCTCTTCTAGCATTCTTACATTATCGAACCCGAGGATAATGCACCTTCAAACGTCGAGTCACGTTGTGGCAGATGCTCCCAGGCCAGCATCTCTGCAGAAGAATTCTTTCAGCTTTGATACGCTACCAGCGTTCCTAAATAGCGTCTTCTTTCTATCTCTCAATCCAATAAATCATCTTCATCCCAACACCTCCGTCTCGTTCTCTTATAACCGTCAGCTGAGCATTAAAGACCCAACCACGAAGTGACACTCCTAATCCCTTCTCTCAAGCTCCGTCTTCATCTACTCAAAGCACCCGTCCCTCCATGTATTCAAGTCACTGCACATCACACAGTTTCCACCTATCCAATCTACCGTACCACCCCCCCCAAACCATTTCCTCGCAGGCCCGTTCGCAAACACCCTCGTCCAGAATTCCTAATCGCCAAAACCTTTTGGCAGCCTTCTTGCACTGACGCCCGGTTTGCGGATTACTAGTGGAGCATTTTGTTGACGTATGGGAAGCCAGGCTGGAGTAATACAGTTACACCTTAGAGGACTGGGTACCGGGGTGGGAGTGCAGATCGATTGGCTCTGGCCTCTGTTGTGTGGTTGAATGTACGGATTTCTCTTTTTTGCAGATTTTTGCGGCGAGCGGAACTGGATTATATTAGTATGGTATGATCGTGAGTTAGTCTGTCCTGGTGAGGATGGAAGGGGGTTGAGCTGTGGATCTCGGCTGGGAGGGGATTTGGGCGGGATGGTGGTGTTCGAGATTTTTTAACTTGGTTGGTGTGATTGTGGCGGATTGATCGAGTACTGGGCCGAGATCTGGCGATTGTACGTGTTTTGTGCTTATTTCGGCACCTCTGGAACGACATCTGTAGTCATAGGTATCGATGCCAAATACTAGATCCTCATTCCCATGATATTAGTAAAAAATGGCATGTGCCATAGCCTCATCACTCATACCCCCTCCCACCCTCACAGCACAGCAAACCCACTAGCATAACTAACACTACTATCCCCCCCATCCTCCACCTCCCCACTCCGCTCATACCTCACAAACCGCACCGCCCCCTTCCCAACCCTCACCTCCCCACCCATCACCGTCTCAATCGCAGCCATCACAACCCCAATCGGATGACGTCCGCACACCGTATTCCCCGTCTCCCTCAAACATGCCCAAAACTTCTCATGGCTCCCCGACTCCACGGCCTCCATCGCTGCCTTATCAATCCGCTCGATGCTGTCGTATATGGGTGGATAACTCGGGGCTTCTTTCTTGGACAACTGCCGCCCGGATCCGAGAGGGGTGGTCGAGGATAGGTAGTATGTGTAGCTAAACCGGCTGCCCCAATGGCAGAAATCGCTGCTTATGATGAAGACGTTTCCTGCGTCTTCTAAGTATGGGGCGAGTAGCGAGCCGTAGGCTTTTTCTGTACTGGCGTTGGTGTTACCTACGAGGATTGGGATCAGGGGCGGGGTGATGGAGGCTTTTCTGCACATGTGAATGATGTAGGGGAGGTGCATCTCGAGGCTGTGCTCTGCGGAGTCGGTGGCGGGGGACATGTCTTCGAATTTGGTGGTCGCGCGGAGGGTGGCTGTGGTGGAGAGGTCGAGGGGGAGGTCGCCAAGGGGGGTACTGTAGTGGGTGTGGTTTGAGAGGGCGCAGCCGGAGAGGTAGTGGTGGTGGGAGGGGCCGAGGAGGAAGATCCGTTTGCTGGTAAGGGAAGTCAGCGCAGTAGATGGCGGGGCAGGAGGGGGGCGGGGCGTTACGCTTTGGATAGGTCAAGAGATTTATATGCCCATGCGGCTGTAGGGCCGGAGTATGCATAGCCTGCATGTCTAGAGCCTGGTGTCAGTGCTAAGAAGCGGGAGACCTCTCAGACTGGCCGCTCAGGCTCACATACGGGGCGATGATTACTCTAGCGCCTGGTTGTGGGATATCTCCGATGTCTGGTATGGTGGAGGGGACTTGACTCAGCCATTCTTCGAGTTGGGTTGATAGAGTTAGGTCATGGCTGCTGTACCATGAGCCGGCGTGGCTTGCTTGTCTTTTGGTCATTACGCGTTGCAATTTTAAGGGAGTAGCAGTGGGAGTTCAATTGTTCCGGACTGAAGCCATATTTGCAGACATGGAAGCTGAATGATCGTGTATCTGATAGAGCGGAGATATGAACGCCGGGTAGCACATGGGGTCCCAGAATGATGTTCGTATAGAAGCTTATTTTCTGGTTACAACGAATAGACCATTGAAGGTTCCGAACAAGAATGTAATTCCAACCGAAGAAAGCGCACAAGAAAGGTATAGAGAGGGGTAAGAAGCTTTTTTTGAGAATAAGATCTAAAAATGTAACTATATATTTGCTTCAGTTATTCAGACTCTATATACTAATACCCTTCGTGGTTAGCCGCTACTGACTACGTACGCAATAGTTATAGAATTTAAGCTCAAGAACGGAGATTATTAGCAGATAAACCTTAATAATAAGGAATAATTGACGAGACTAATAATATTAATATACGTTATTTAATATAAAATATTTCTATTAATAAATATATATTAAGAATATATAATATATAATTATAATATTTATATTCTTTTAAAACTATAATAAAGCTCTATTATATATTATTTATTAAATAAATTATATAAATATAAAGAAATATAGGTTATATTAATCCTTAAGTATTAAATAATATTATAAATATTGCTTAATTGTATATAATATATTCTATAATAATTATAATTATTATTATATTATCTTTTATTAACGATTATTAATAGCTCCTTTTATTTACCGTATTTTATAATTTATATAATAATCCCTTATATAGTTATTTATTCCGTTAGCAAAATAGCTTAGATAATTTTGTTAACCTTCGATACTTTTGTATTCTTATTATACTTTTTTTTTTCTTAATTTCTTTTTCTTTAGTTCCTTTTTCTTTATTATTTCTCTTTCTACTATTTTTATCTTCTTTGCTATTATTTGTTTTCACTTACGAGAAGCAGATATTATTAGCTTTATTCTTAAGTTAATAAAAGCAAATATAAAATAATCTTTAATAATTAGAGTTAATATAGTACTTAGGCCCCTAATTACGCTATTAATTGTTAATTGTTTCAAGCTTCTATTAACTATATTTTTAAGGAACGTTAGATCCTAATAGTAACTTAAAAGGAATTAAATAATATATCTCGAAAAAAGGAATTATATTATATTAAAATACTTTAATAATTTAAATAAAAAGTATATTATATAAATATCAGAATTTATTCCTTCCTTGCCGATTAATATATAAAGATTATATTATTATTTATAATAATAATTTTATTAAATTACTTTAGCTTTTTTGCTATTTCTATTAATATTGCTAATAATAATATAAAGTTTATAAATATATTTATATAAAAAATATATAATATATAATATACTTTTCGAATCGATATTTTTTAAGAATTATTAATTTATTTTATTTATATTAATATTATTTATTAGAAATCAAATAAGAATAAGGTTATTTAGGAAAACTTTATTTAACAAAAGTAAATAATCGGACTAATTTACTTCTATAAATAATAAATAATTATTAAAAGTCTTAATAATATTTTTATATCTGTTTTTAATAATCGATTCTAAATCAAAGTATTAAATAGGATCGAATCGGGTATAGAAGAATATTATATATATTATATTCTTCGGAGGATATATAATATTTTTAATAATATATAATTTTACCTTCCCTTTAGTTTTATTATTATAATAAAGTTTTTTTTCCTTTTTATCTAATTTATTTTTAAATATTTTCGTTTTCTTCTTTTTTATTATTATTGAATTTTCCTTCTTCAATTTACTTTTTACTTTTTTTTAGAAGTTTGTTTTTTCTTTTTTCTTCTTTATTTATTTCCTTTTCTTTTCCTTTATTTATTTTTTTTTCTTTTTTTTCATCCGCTTTCTTCTTATTTTCTTTATATACTTTTTTTTCTTTTCCTTTATTTATTTTCTTTTTTGTTTTTTCGCTTATTTCCTTCTCTTTCTTTTTAGCTTCGGTAATATTCTTTTTCTCCTTCTTAATATATTTTGCTTCTAATTTCTTAAATATTATTTATTATTGCTTAATCTTAAAGCATTTGGCTTTCTTTATAAGTTATATATTATTTAACGTTTAAATATTCTAGGTTTTATTCTTTAAGGAATTAGCTTTATTAGCCTTGAATATAAATTTAATATTAAATAAATAAAATAAATATAATAAAATATTATATATTTTACTTATTATATTTATAAATAATTTATTTATTATTATTTAATTAATATTATTATTTATTTAAAATAAAATAGCTTTATTTATTATAATAAAATATTTATAATTATTACTATATTTAAAGTTATATTATTAAGGGAAATAAATATAAATATATATTACTAAATTCCTTTCTAATTTATAGTTATTATAATTAATATTTAATAATATAATTTTAATATATATTAAAAGATAAATATATATTTTTATTAAAAACGAAAGTAATATTATCAATATTATTTCTAAAGTTATTAAATATATTAAAATTAATATAAAAGTTAAATTAAGACAAAATAACTTTTAATCGAATTTAAAATTAAAGGAAAATTAAATTTAATACTTATTAAAAAATATAATAAAATATAATAAATTAAATAAAAAGTAAATTTTATATTTA
>JAABUQ010011816.1_pt1 | contig 11035 bp, 7 predicted proteins | sample 5560001 | NCBI WGS metagenome assembly JAABUQ01 (sample SAMN10711888, study PRJNA513371) | rock metagenome | isolation source: Antarctica rocks | place: Antarctica: Victoria Land, Finger Mt nord | collected 2015-12-18
CAGGGTGATCGAGAGTCCGGACACCTCGCGCGCGAGCCGTGTCACTAACGGCTACGGCATGTGATGCCCGCCGGATCAGCTGGCTGGGGTGCGGTGCGTCCTACCCTGCGCCTGTGTCCTCGCGTCCCAGCTTTGACCTGCAGAGCCATTCTACCGCCTCCGACGGGGCGCTGGAACCCGCGGAGGTGGTCGTCCTGGCCGCGCGCGCGGGGGTGAAGCTGCTCGCGCTCTCCGACCACGACACGGTGGAGGGCGTGGCGGCGGCGCTGGCGGCCGGTGACCGTCTGGGGGTGCGGGTGATCCCCGCCTGCGAGCTGTCCGCGGTGGACCCCGAAGGCCAGGACCTGCACATCCTGGGCTACGGGGTGGACCACTGCGACCGGGTGCTGGGCGAGCGCCTGGCCGAGTTCCGCGCCGACCGCGAGCGACGGGCCGAGCGTATGGCCCAAGCGCTGCGCGCGTTGGGCTTCGAGCTCGACGAGCGGGCCATCGCCCGGCGGCGCGACGAGGGTAAGCCCGTGGGACGCCCGCACCTCGCGGCGGCGGTGGTGGACTGCCAGGCCAACCACCCCCGCCTACGCGAAGAGGGACTGCTCGAGAGCGGTCGCTTCCTTGTCGCCTACCTGATCGAGGGTCGCCCGGCCTTTCGCGGGCGCGAGGTGCCCTCGGTGGCCGAGGCGATCGGGGCCATCCACGACGCCGGAGGCCTGGCCGTGTGGGCCCATCCCTTCTGGGACGTGTCCGAGCCCGCTCGGGTTCTGGCGGCGATCGACCGCTTCCGTGCCCTCGGCCTGGACGGCGTGGAGGTCTTCTACGTCACCCACACCCAGGAGCAGACCGAGCTGTTGGCCGACCGTTGCGAGCAGCTCGGGCTGCTGCGCACCGGCTCCTCTGACTTTCACGGCCCCGAGCACAAGCTCTTCTCTCGCTTCTGCGCTCAGCAGCTGTTCGGGCGCGAGCCGCGGCTGGGAGCGATCGCCGGTCAGTCCCCCCCGGCCAGCAGCTCCTCCAGGCGGTAGCCCAGGGCCTCCAGGGCGAGCTCCTCACTGACGTTGAGGGCCAGGCGCCGGCGGGTTTCCTCGACCAGCACCAGACCCGCGCGCAACTCGGCGCTCGAGCGCCCGGCGGCGTCGACGTCGGCGTCGAGGGCGTCGCGACGGTCGACGGCGTGCACGAGCTCGGATGCGCCATCGGCCACGCAGGCCAGGTCGCGCAGCCACAGCCCCCCCAGGCCCAGGGCGAGGTCGAGCGCGCGCGTACGTGCTCGGCGCTCGCCGCGGCGCAGCCTCTCGGTGGCCTCGCGCTCATGGCGCCGACGATCAGAGGCAGGCAGCAGCTCCAGGTCGGCGCCGTCTCGCGCCGACAGGTCGCGACCCAGGCGCTCGCCTGCGGCGCGCGCCGCTTCGAGCAGGGCCATCCACGGGCGTTCGGCGGCCTTGCCCTGCAGTGCGCCCCGCACGAGGTGCTCCCCGGCCGCGCGCAGCGCCTGGCCGTGCTCACCGGCCAGCTCACGCGCCAGCCGGGCGTCGCCCAGGGCCAAGCGCGCGCAGGCCAGCGCGCGCTGCGACGAAACCCCCTCAGCCCGCACGCGCGCGGCGATCAGCTCGCTGGGCAGCGGGTCAAAGCGCACGGCCTGACAGCGTGAGGCGACCGTGGCCAGCAGGTCATCGGGACGATCGGCCAGCAACAGCAGGTGCACGAAGGGCGCCGGCTCCTCGAGGGTCTTGAGCATGCGGTTGGCGGCCTGGTCGTTCATGGTGTCGGCGCCCTCGATCACGAACACGCGCCGGGAGCTCTCAAACGGGGTGCGCGTGGCCGCGGCGATCACCGGCTCATCGACATCGGAGACCAGCATCTCGGCGGCGCCACTGGGGGTCACCCAGGTCAGGTCGGGGTGCGATCCTCGCTCCACGCGCCGGGCTACCGTCCCGCGGTCGGCGCTACCGTCGCTCAGCAGCGCCGCGGCGAAGGCACGCGCGACGGTGCGCTTGCCGGTGCCCGAGGGCCCGTGGAAGAGATACGCGTGGGACGGATGCCCCTGGGGCGGCAGCGCCGACCCCAGGACGGCGCGCGCGTGCGGGTGGGCGTCGAGGCCGGGCAGGGCGGCGGCGGTGGGGTCTGCGGAGCTCACCGCCGACCATGCTAGAGGCGCCGCCAGGCAGCGCTGCGCACCCGTGCGGGTACCCGCACGGGCCGTCCGCGCTACGGTGCGCTGCCCTATGCGGGGGCGCCTGATAACCATCGAAGGCCTCGACGGCGCGGGCAAGAGCACCCTGGCCTGTGCGCTGGCCGACGAGTTGCGCCGACGCGGTCCCCGGGTGAGGCTCCTGCGCGAGCCCGGCGGGGTCCCGGCCGCCGAGCGGGTGCGCGAGCTGGTCTGTGACCCCGGGCTGACCCTGGGCCACCGCGCCGAGGCGCTGCTCTTCGCCGGCGCCCGCGCCCAACTGGTGGCCGAAACCGTGGTGCCGCTCCTTGAGGGCGGAACCTGGGTGCTGCTCGATCGCTTCGTGGACTCCTCGCTGACCTACCAGGGCGCCGGCCGCGCCCTGGGCGTCGAAGAGGTGCGCGCCATCAATCGCTTTGCCACCGGCGGCCTCGAGCCCGATCGCACGCTGCTGCTGCGCATCGACCCCGCCGGCGGGCGCGCCCGGCTGCGCCGGCGCGGCGACGGGCCGGATCGGATGGAGGGCGAGAGCGATCGCTTCTTTGTCACCATCGCCTCTGCCTATGACGACCTGGCGGCAGCCGAGCCGGCACGCATCCGCGTCATCGAGGCGCGCGCAGCCCCCGAGCAGGTGCTCAGCGCGGCCCTGTCAGCGCTGTCGGACCTACTCCCAGCAGCCCGGACGACCCGCTAGCTAAATGCGCCTCGAGTTCGAACTGGAGCGCTTCGAGCGTGTCACGGCGGCGCCGGGATCGGTGCTCCTGCGTCTCGCCGGGCGCTGGTATGCGGCCGAGCCACTGCGACTGAGCGCACCCGTGCTGCTGGTGGAAGGAAGGGACCAACCGCACCGGCTGGCGGCCCTACCGGGACCTGACGAGCGCGAGCCGCTGGCCTCGGAGCAGGGACAGATGTGGCGAGCTGCCTTCTCCGCCACGGAGGGCCTGCTCGCCGGACGGCTTTCCTTCGGGCTGGACCTGGGGTCCGAAGGAGTCATCGACCTCCCGGCTCCCACCGAACGGCCGCGGTCGGGCGCAGGGGCGCCCATCGAGAGCCGGGGCGGCGGGGCTCTCGAGCAGGAGCTCCAGGGTGCGCACACGGCGACCCAGACGCAGGCCCGCGCCCGAGCGGCGGCCGAGCTCGAGGTGCAGACCGCTCTGCACAGCGCCGACCAACTGGCCCGCGAGCGCGACGGAGCCGTCGCGGCCGCCACCGCCGCCGAGCGTGCCGCCCTCCGGGCCTCCGGACAAGCCGAACGTCTGGCCGACGCGCTGCGCTCGGCGCGCGCAGAGGCGCAGGAGGCACGCGAGCGTGCCGCGCAGGCCCTCGAGCAGTTGGCTGACGCACAGGGCGAGCAGGGTCGTGGCGAGGAAGAGGCCGCGCTGCGTCGCGACCTCGAGCGCCGCCTGGGCGAGGCCGAGGCCCAGGTCGAGTACGCGCGTGGAGGCACCCTCTCGGGGGATGAGCACGAGGACATCGAGATGCGCCCAGCCGGCGGGCCCTCCTCGCGTCGGCTGCCCACCGAGACGGCCGTCGGGCTGGCCGTGGTGATCGGTGCGGTGATCGCGGCCGCCCTGCTCATCCTCGGGCTGCTGCAGGTCGTGCTGTCCTCCTGAGCGGTGTGGGCGCTCAGGAAGCACCGCCTGGGCGTGCGGTCACCCTGGTCGCGGTTGGCCGCGCTTACGGGTTGCTTAAAAGGTCGCCCACCGCCTCGGTAACACGCGCCCAGCGGGATATAAGCCGGGGCGTGGACGGCTCGCCCGACGCGCTGTGCGCCAACCTGCGGGGCCTCGGCGCTGCCCTGTCGCTGACCCTGGCGATCACGGGTTGCGGCGCCGCTGTGGTGCCCGGCGTGCCGGAGCCCGCGCGTTCGCCACCGCTGACCGACGCCCCGGCGGGGCGGCTGGTGGGGGTGGGCGCTCTGCCCGAGGGCCTCGTGGCCGACGGTCACACCGGCGTGGTCGCAGTCGCCGTGCGTGACGGGCTGGTGCTGGTGAACCGTGGTGGTCGCCGAGCGGGACGCGTCCTGCTCGGTGACGGGGCCCGTCACCTGTCCCTGGCCGCACCCGGCGGACCGGTGCTCGTTCCCAACGAGGCAGCCAACCGAGTCAGGGCGGTCTCACTGGCCGGGGTTGGGCGACACGGCCGCGCGCGGGCGCGCGTCGTCGAGGACGCGCCCGTGGGGCGCCATCCCCACGACGCCGCCAGGGCCGCGGGACGCACCTTCGTGGGCAACGAGTTCGCCGACAGCGTCTCCGTCGTGCAGGCCGGGCGCACGGTGCGCACCCTGCGCGTACCGCGCCAGCCCGGCGGGCTGGCCGCGAGCGGCGGCTACGTTGCGGTCGTGGCGGTGAGCGCTCGGCGCCTGGCGGTCATCGATGCCCGCAGCCTGGCCACCGTGGCCGACCTGCCCTGCGGGCGCGGACCCACCCATGTCGTCTCCTTCGGCGGAAGGCTGCTGGTGGCCGACACGCAGGGACAGGCGATTCTCGTCTACGCGCTGTCTCCCAAACCGCGGTTGGTGGGACGGGTCGCCCTTGCGGGCACCCCCTACGGGCTCGCCCTCGATCCCGTGCGCCGGCGCCTGTGGGTGACCCTGACGGCGACCAACCGCCTCGTCGCCCTGGACCTGAGCGCGGGACTGCCCCGACCGGTGTTGAGCCTGCCCGTGGCACGACAGCCGAACTCGGTGGCGGTCGATCCGGTGAGCGCCACGGTGTACGTGACCGGCACCGACGCCGGAGTGCTGGAGATCATCCCGCCCGCGAGCCTCGCGGCAGCCACCCGGCTGGGGCCCCATGGCTGATCCGCGCGCGGCCGCCGCGGTCACCCCGCGGGTTCTGGGCGCCGCGCCCGTCGCCCGTGGCGATCTGCGCTGGTCGGCTGTCGGCGAGCGCGGCGCCTGCGTCCTGCTCGCCCTCAGCGCCGCTGTGGCCATCGCGGCATACGGCTGGGTGGCCCTGCACCGCCTGGGCTATCCCTATGAGCTGCAGTGGATGGAGGGCGGCTCGGTGGAGCTGGTCGGGCGCGTGCTCGCCGGTCACACGCTGTACTCGAGCCCATCCCTGGCCTTCGCGCCGTGGCCCTATCCGCCGCTGTTCTTCTGGGCCTCGGCGGGGCTGGCCAAGGTCGTGGGTCTGGGCTTCCTTCCCCTGCGTCTCGTCTCCCTGGTCAGCTCGGTGGGCGCCCTGGCGCTGCTGGGCGCCGTCGTCATGTACGAGACCGGCGATCGTCTGGCCGCGCTGGCGACCGCCGGTCTGTACGTCGCCACCTTCCGCCGCACGGGAGCCTGGTTTGACATTGGCCGCGTGGACTCCATGTTCATGGCCCTCACCCTCGCGACTCTGCTGGTGGGGCGCCGAGCCCATGCAACGCGCGGGGGTCTGGTGGTGGGCGTGCTCGCCTTTGCCAGCTTTGCCACCAAGCAGACCGCACTGGTGGCGCTCGCCCCCCTGCTCCTCGTCCTGTTGGCCACCCGACCCCGCGTCGGCCTCCCGGCGACGGCCGTGCTCGTGACGCTGCTCGGGGCCTCGACCTTGGCCGGCAACGCCCTGACCCACGGCTGGTACGGCTTCTTCGTCTTCTCCGAGTTGGCCCACCAGCCGGTGGTACGCGGCCAGTGGACGGGTTTCTGGACGCACGACGTCCTCGGGGCCATGCCGCTCGCGCTCGTCGCGATCGTCGGGGGCGCGACGTTCCTGGCTCGCCACGCTCGGGAGCGAGGACGCGGGCCGGTGAAAAAGACGGTCCTGTTCTATGTCGCCGCGGCCGGCGGCCTGCTCGCCGCCGGCTGGTCCTCGCGCCTGCACAGCGGGGGCTTTGACAACGTGCTCATGCCCGCCTACGCGGCGCTCGCCCTCCTGGCCGGGCTCTCCCTGGCGCTGGTGCGCGGCGCAGGCGCCGGGGTGCGCGGCGCAGGCGCCGGGGTGCGCGGCGCAGGCGCCGGGATGCGCGGCGCAGGTGCCGGGGTACGCCCCGGCGGCGTGATGGCGACGCTGCTCGCCGTCGCCCTCGTCGCGCAGATCGCGCTGCTGCGCTACCCGCTGGGCGCCCAGCTTCCGACCGCGGCCGACGCACGCGCCGGAGACCAGCTCATCGCTGAGCTGCGCTCGTTGCCGGGCCGGGTGCTCGTACCCGACCATCCCTACTACGCCACCCTTGCCGGCAAGGGGACCTCGGCGCAGCAGGCCGGCCTGGGCGATCTGCTGCGCTCGGGTGGCGGACGCGGGCAGCGAGCCCTGCGGGCGAGCCTGCCGGGGTCCCTGCGCGCGATGGGCATCGACGCGGTGGTACTGGACAACCGCCTGGACGAGGGACCGCTGGCCGATGAGCTGCGGCGTGACTTCGTGCTCACCCCCAGGCGGCTGATCAGCGGCCAGGCCCTGCTGCCGGTCACCGACCTGCGCCAGCGGCCCGAGCGGCTCTTCCTGCGCCGCTGACTAAAGACCGGCGGACGGCAGTCGTCCCGGCTCCGATCACGCCACCAACGGCGTTAGCATGAGGCGCCCATGAGCGGCGCATCCGGCCCTCCCGTGCTCGTCGTCGCCCTGGCCGTGGTCGCGGTGGTGATCGTTCTGACCTCGGCGGGGTGGGGCCTCGCGCGCTTGCGCGGATGGGAGCCGCGCTGGACTCAGGCGCTCGGCCACGCCATGGCCGAGGCCGGCTATCAGGTCGAGACCACGTGGGCCGAGTTCCTGGACTGGCTGCGCCTGCGCCGCTGACCCGCAGCACCGATTTGCACAGTGTTTGCGGGCTCTGTGCTGGGCCTGAGATGGCTGGCCGCGGGCCCTCGTGCGGCTACCCTCCAAGGAGTCTCTTCCGTCCGGTGAAGGCGGGATGCTGCCCGACCCCAGGAACAGTCGAGTGGGCGTCACCCGACGCCGGCGCAGAGGAGAGGAAGGCCATGGATTTGATCCCCCAGCCCACCATCACCGAGGAGCCCGTTTCGGGACGGCCCCTGCGCATGCACCGGCGCTTCACCGAGCCCGGGGTGCATCCCTATGACACCGTCGAGTGGGAGCTGCGCGACGCGCGTATCGGCCACGGCGAGCGCATCGCCTTCGAGCAGGCCGACGTGGAGTTCCCCACCACGTGGTCCCAGAACGCGACCAACATCGTCACCCAGAAGTATTTCCGTGGACAGCTGAGCTCGCCCGAGCGCGAGCGCTCGGTCAAGCGGATGATCGACCGCGTGGCCGGCACCATCGCCGACTGGGGTCGCGAGCGCGGCTACTTCGCCAGCGATGAGGACGGGGACACCTTCGAGGCCGAGCTGACCTACGTGCTGCTGCATCAGATGGCGGCCTTCAACTCGCCGGTGTGGTTCAACGTCGGCTTTGAGGACAGCCCACAGTGCTCGGCGTGCCTGCCGCACCGCGCGCTCGTCTCGACTCCGCAGGGCATGGTCCCGATCGGTGAGATCGTCGACGACGAGCAGGTCGGACGCGAGGTATATGACGCACAGGGCACCACCCGTGTGCTCGCGGTCAAGCACAACGGCCGCAAGCCGGTGTTGCGCGTGAACCTGCGCAACGGCGCGTTCATCGAGGCCACCGAGGAGCACCTTGTCCGTGCGGTCGGCGAGCGGCGCGCCCGCGCCAGCTGGCACCGCGTGGACGAGCTGCAGGTGGGCATGCGCCTGCACCTGCACCCCCACCGCGCCAAGGTCGTCGACCCGATTCGGGTCGCGGTGGGCGCCGGTGCAGTCGACACTGCCCTGGCCGCCCTGGGGGAGGTCGATCGCGTCGAGGTGGCCGAGGCGGCCCTGGCCGGCTGGCTGCAGGGCGACGGCTTCGTGGGACGTTATGAAACCGGCACCAACCGGTCGCTGACCGTGGAGTTTCAGGTGACCGGAGACGATGAGTACCGCTGGGTATGTGAGAACCTCGATATTGCCCTGCCGGGGGTTCACCGCAAGGTTCGCGACGCCGACACCCAGAGCATCCCGGTGCGCCGTATCCGCCTCAAAGGTGAGGTGCTGCGCGACTTCGTGACCCGCTGGGGCCTGCTCGCGCGCGGCTGCGATATCCGCGTGCCCGAACGGCTGCGGACGGGCTCGCACGACGCGATCGTCGCCTACCTGCGCAGCATCTTCCAGGCCGACGGCTACGTCACCATGCGCCGCGATGGCGGCCGCGAAAACGGGAGGGTGGGCTTCGCGGTCATCGCTGAGCGCTGGACCGAGGACGTGCAGCTGCTGCTCAGCAGCGTGGGCATCTACTCGCGACGGACGCGCAAGCGTGATCCGCGCGAGGACCGCCACGACACCCACGAGGTGGCCATCGCCATCGGCTCCGAGCGTGCGCGCTTCGCCGAGCTCGTGGGCTTCCCCGGGGCCGACAAGCAGGCGCGGCTGCTCGAATCGCTGAACCTGCGCGGGGTCAAGACGTGCCCCGACCTGCGCGAGGAGGAGATCGTCTCCATCGAGGCGCTCGGAACCGAGGACGTCTATGACATCCAGACGGAGTCGGGCGAGTTTCTGACCAACGACGTCGCCGTGCACAACTGCTTCATCCTCAGCGTGCAGGACACCATGGAGTCGATCCTGGACTGGAACACGCGCGAGGGCATGATCTTCCGCGGGGGCTCCGGTGCCGGCATCAACCTGTCGGGCATCCGCGGCTCGATGGAGCCGCTGGCCAAGGGCGGCACCGCATCGGGCCCGGTGTCGTTCATGCGCGGCGCCGACGCGTGGGCGGGGACTATCAAGTCGGGGGGCAAGACGCGCCGCGCCGCCAAGATGGTGGTGCTCGACGTCGACCACCCCGACATCCGCGAGTTCATCTGGTGCAAGGCCAAGGAGGAGGACAAGGCCGCCGCCCTGCGCGACGCCGGCTTTGACATGTCCATCGACGGCGACGGCTTCAACTCGATCCAGTACCAGAACGCCAACAACTCCGTGCGCCTGACCGACGACTTCATGCGCGCGGTGGAGAACAACGAGGACTGGCGCCTGATCGCCCGCACCACCGGTGAGCCCGTCGGCGAGCCGATCGCCGCACGCGAGCTGATGCGCGAGATCGCCGAGGCGGCTTGGCGCTGCGCCGATCCGGGCGTGCAGTACGACACGACGATCAACCAGTGGCACACCTCGCCCAACAGCGGCCGCATCAACGCGTCCAATCCGTGCAGTGAGTACATGCACGTCGATGACTCGGCCTGCAACCTGGCCTCGCTCAACCTGATGAAGTTCCGCCGCTCCGACGGCACGCTGGACACGGCGGCGTTCCAGCACACGATCGACGTGATGCTGCTCGCCCAAGAGATCATCGTCGGACCGGCCAGCTACCCGACGCCGGAGATCGCGGTCAACGCGCGTGCCTTCCGCCAGCTGGGACTTGGCTACGCCAACCTCGGCGCCTACCTGATGAGCAACGGCATGCCCTACGACTCAGACGCCGGGCGGGGCACCGCCGCCGCCATCACCGCGCTGATGACCGGCCGGGCCTACCGTCGCTCAGCCGAGGTGGCGTGCGCCCTGGGGCCCTATGAGCACTACGAGGAGAACCGCGCGGCGCACAACAACGTCATGCGCATGCACCGCGACGCCTCACACGCGATTCCCGACGGCGCCTGCCCCGACGGAGCCCTGCTGCGCGACGCCCGTGGGGTGTGGGAAGAGGCCGTGACCCTCGGCGAGGCACACGGCTATCGCAACGCCCAGGCCACTGTGCTCGCTCCCACCGGCACGATCTCCTTCTTGATGGACTGCGACACCACGGGCGTGGAGCCCGATTTCTCGCTGGTCAAGTTCAAGGAGCTGGTCGGTGGCGGCCAGATGACGATCGTCAACGGCACCGTGCCGCTGGCCCTGCAGACGCTGGGCTACTCGGCCTCGCAGGTCGAGCAGATCGTCGCCCACATCAACGAGCACGGCACCATCGTCGGCGCGCACGGACTCTCCGAGGAGCACCTGCCGGTGTTCGACGTGGCGGTCGGCGAGCGCGCCATATCCCACATGGGTCACCTGAAGATGATGGGCGCCGTCCAACCGTTCATCAGTGGAGCGATCTCCAAGACGGTGAACATGCCCCAGGCGGCCACCGTCGAGGACATCGCCGACGCCTACCTGCAGGCCTGGCGTCTGGGCGTCAAGGCGCTGGCCATCTACCGCGACGGCTCCAAGACCGCGCAGGCGCTGCGCACCGATGCGCAGCAGGTCAAGTCGCTGGCCACCGAGGTGGACATCGACGCGCTGGTCGAGGGTCGCGTGGCCGAGGCTCTGGCCGGCGTGACCGGGCCCGCCCGGCGTCGCATGCCGCGCGAGCGCCAGTCGATCACCCACAAGTTCTCGATCGCCGGGCACGAGGGCTACATCACGGCCGGCATGTACGAGGACGGCAGCGTCGGGGAGATCTTCCTCACCGACATCGGCAAGGAGGGCTCGACCCTGCGCGGGATGATGAACTCCTTCGCCACGGCGATCTCCATCGCGCTGCAGTACGGGGTCCCGCTGGAGACGCTGGTGCGCAAGTTCAGCTATATGCGCTTTGAGCCCGAGGGGATCACGCAGAACTCCGAGATCCCCTTCGCCAAGTCGCTTCCCGACTACATCATGCGCTGGTTGGCCTCGCGCTTCTGCGACGCCGACCTGCAGGAGGAGCTGGGCATCCTCACCCCGGAGGTGCGGGCCCAGAAGATGGCGCAGGAGACCGTGCAGTCACTGTCCTCCTCCGATACAGCGGGGCCGGCGTCACCCCCGCTCGGCAACGGTCACAGCTTTCCCGTGGCCACCCGGGGCGCGAGCGCCCCGACCGCGGGCCTGACCGACACGCCGCCGGTGGTGCCGGCGCGTCTGCAGGGCCTTGACCTGGGACCGGCATGCAGCCAGTGCGGCGGCATGATGCAGCGCACCGGCTCGTGCTACACGTGCCA
>JAABUQ010011817.1_pt1 | contig 11035 bp, 15 predicted proteins | sample 5560001 | NCBI WGS metagenome assembly JAABUQ01 (sample SAMN10711888, study PRJNA513371) | rock metagenome | isolation source: Antarctica rocks | place: Antarctica: Victoria Land, Finger Mt nord | collected 2015-12-18
GGAGCAATCAAACTATTCTTGCAGGGCTATCAATGATGTCCTTAGTTGGCGACCGATCTGCTATGTTTCTCGGTATTGACCCAATTATTGAAGCAAATGTACTCCCCCAAACGCTGAGTGCGCCCACGCTGCCACTTTAGTCAAACCTAAAACAGCATGTTTACTCACACTGTAAGGTCCGATTTCAGAAAAGCCCCTGTAGCCCGAAACACTCGCCATATTGACAATGCAGCCGCCGCCTTGCTTGAGCATTTGCGGAATTTCGTATTTGAGTGAGAAGAATTCGCCTAGTGCATTGGTGTGTAAAACATTAAGAAAATCAGTTGTCGGTTGTTCATGGAGCCTAACAAATTTGGGGTTCAGAACTCCGGCATTGTTGAAGGCGATGTCAATCCGACCATATTTCTGCACACAGGTATCGACAAACGCTTTAACATCTTGTTCACTACGAACATCGGCTCTTTGGTAGCTGGCTCGCCCTCCCTGAGCGGTGATTTCCTGAGCCACTTTGTTGCCCAATTGTTCGCGCCGACCACAGAAATGCACGATCGCCCCTTCTTTGGCAAACGCTCGTGCGGAGCCTTCCCCAATTCCAGAGGTGGCTCCGGTGATCAGCACAACTTTGTTGGCAAACCTACCATTAGGGTTCGTTGTGGCTTTAGGAGCAACAGGGTGTTGGGTGTTAGCTTGAACCTGTGTTGCTGCGATCGCGGCTCCAGCCAACCCCGCAGCGCCAACCGTGAGAATTTGACGACGTGTTTGATGAGTCATGATTTTCGGCTCAAAGTGTAGTGTTACAGCGTGTCTTGAAAATGGTTCGTTAACGCTTGCACAGCTTTGGTTACATACGGGTCACGATCGTAGAAGTTATAGTTTTTGTCCCTATAGATTCTCTGCGAATACTCTTAACTTAAAAAAATAGCCGTTCACTTCAGACCCAATTCCTGCTTTGGAGTATCGAAATTCTGCTCAATGTTGCCAACAAACTGCTTAAAAACTGTCTCGGTATGCTTTAGGCGACACTCCCGCAAGTTTGTGAAACCGAGCGGCAAAGTGGCTTTTATTATGGAATCCAACTGTAATCGCAATATCCGCGATTGGAAGTCGCGTCATGACCAACAACTGTTTAGCTTTCTTAATCCGTTGCTGCATCACATAACGGTGCGGCGGTTGCCCAAGCGTAGACTTAAAGGCACGCGCAAAATGAGCTGGACTGAAATGGGCAACCGTCGCTAAGTCAGCAACGGTGAAGTTATCGCCCAAATGAGCATCGATAAAAGCTTGGATGTTCTTGAGTTGAGCTTGGCTGAGCGGACGATCATTGATCGTGATTTTCGATCTGCTACTACGGTAATGACGCAGTAAATGCACTACTAACGCAGTCGTTAGCGACTCAATGTATAGCGCTCCGCCAATACCGCCTGTTTGTAGTTCGGTCTTAAACAGCATGGCGAAGTGAAACAAAACCGGATCGGACAAAACGAGTCGGTGGTCTAGGGCAATCAAACCGCCAACGTTGCATGCCGCCGCAGTCCGCTCAATCAAGCTTGGCTCAAGCGCAAGATGTACAGTGTCTGCGGGCTGTTCCCATCGCCACCAGATCTGCGGCACCGTGTACAAACACACGCTGCTCGTTGGCACTGCAATCACACCACTGTCTCCGCCATCAATTTGCCAACTCGATCGCAGTTGTGGTGCGAACACCGCTCCAATTACAGGACCTGTCAGCAAATGATTGTTTTCTCCTGGAGGCTCTTGAGCATACTTAGCCGTGATGCCATTCCAAGTGGCTTTCAACGGTTGAATCAGCGAGAGCTCAGGGTTTGATTTGTTAGGTGTAGGGTCAGACATATACCGCTTTTATCAAATAGTTTTATCTCGCGATGATTCTCCCAATGATTGGGTTAGTTGGATTGGATCAACGACAAGCAGCGAGTTGACCGCCTGTAACATCGAGATTCATCCCGGTTAGTGAAGTCGCCTCGTTAGAAGCAAGGAACATCACCGCCCGCGCTATTTCATCTGGCGACATCACCCGCTTGGTTACAAACCCTTTTGCTGCCTGTTCGTATGTAATGTGCTGGAATGCAAAAGATTCTCGTAGCTGCGGCGTATCAACCGCGAGAGGAGAGAGAGAGTTGATACGAATATTATGATCTGCGTTCTCCAAGGCGGCTGCCTTCGTTAACCCTAGAATTCCATGTTTGCTGGCGCAGTAATGAGCGGTTTTGTTAAAGCCGACCAATCCTGAAACGGATGCCATATTAACGATGACTCCACCCCCTTGTTGCCGCATGGGCGGAATTTCATATTTCATAGAAAGAAATTCTCCCAAGGTATTCGTGTGTAAGTGATCCAGAAAGTTATCAACCGGGATGTTGTGTAGTTCAGCGGGTGTCATGAAGACACCTGCATTATTAAATGCGATGTCAATCCGACCATACTTCTGCACGCAGGTATTCACAAACGCTTTAACATCTTGTTCTCGGCGAACATCGGCGCGTTGATACGCGGCTCGACCACCAGCCGCCACAATACTTTGAGCAACTTGCGCTCCTAGTTGTTCGCGCCGACCGCAGAAGTGGACGATCGCCCCCTCACGGGCAAACGCTCGTGCTGTCGCTTCACCAATACCGGAGGTGGCTCCGGTGATCAACACAACCTTGTTGGCAAATTTGCCATTCCGATTGGTTTGAGTTACAAGAGCAAGGGATTTTTGAGTGTTCGCTTGGACTTGTTGAGTGAGGGCAGCTCCAGCTATCCCCGCCGCCCCAACCGTGAGAATCTGACGACGTGTTTTGTGAATCATGACTTTGCAGTTTGTTGATTGGGAGCAGTTTCTTGCGGTTGCTGTGCAACGCTTGGCTCAGATGTAGCCATTCCTGCTGCCGCAATTCCAGCTATACCTAAACCACCCGTGACAATGATGCGTCGTCGAGAGAGTCTTTTTGTTTGTTGTGCTGATGAGGGTGTGTTGCGCTCAACATTCTCAAAACTGTCCATCATATTTTTCTAGCATCGTGAATATTGTGAGTTTAGAAGTTGCGCTGGGGTGTTGTCCTTATCAAATCTCGCTAAAACTGTTCAAATCTCGCTAAGAATGGGCAAAATCTAACTAGCGGTAGAGTTGCAGTTTCGCCGATAAACAGAGGGAGACATTCCGGTTTGTTTCCGGAAAAAGGTCGCAAACTGTCCAGGATTGGCAAATCCTAATTCATTGCTGACAAGCTCGATCGAGGCGGGTTGCGTTGTTAATAACCATTTCGCTGCCTCTAAGCGGCACTGCATTACATACTGATGCGGCGTGTATCCGGTTGATTGCTTAAACAATCGAGCGAAATGAGACGGACTCATCGCCACCACCTGCGCCAATTCAGCCAGCTTTACGCCCTGAGCTAAGTGATGGTCAATGTAATTCGTCACTTGATTCAGTTCGCGTGTCGTTAAGCCTGCTGCAGCAATGGCATAGCTTCTAGTGGTTAACGACTCAGACACTTGCAGGTCAATAACAGATTGCGGTTGCTGGATTGATTGTGTGAATTGAAGCGCGATCGCAGCCTGATTCGCTAATGCCAATGCTAGGTTCATCTGAGCCGACGAGAATTGGAACGTTTCCAGACTACGCAGCGTGACGTTGCCGAGAAAGCTGTTTTTGAAAAAGAGCGGAATCACCATAATCGTTCGGATTCCCCGTTGTCGATTGTGCCACCGCACTGGTAAATACTGCGGCGAGCGGGGCGCAACGTCCTGCACTGTTTGAACCAAGACTTGCTTCTGCCTCAACAACAGCATGTATTCCTGATCCCATTGCGACAAAGGATTGTGTTGCGATGCACCCGGACGCAAAATCGCTTCACCCAACCGGATTTGGTGATCTTCGTAGTCGAGATAGAGCAGTGTTGTGCCGATCGTTGCATCGTAAAGCCAGAGTCCAGCCGACGAGATGTTTAACTGGTTAACAAGCGATCGTAGAACATTACTCAAAACGTGATTGAGAAGCGCATCTGTTTGTAAAACGCTGGGTGTAACAATGTCTGCTTCAAATTGGTGCAGTGCAAGTGCAATGGTTTCCAAATGCCTCATCGTTCTTAGAAAAATTTTGAATCCCTTAACTACAAAAACCTTGAGAAGTCTAACTGGATGGAATTACATTCTCCAAGCGCTAATTATCGCAGGCATTTAGCCAAATGGTCTACTCTTCATTTTCAACGATTGCCTAGCATCCAAGCTTTAACCAATCGCTGCCATAGGCGATCAGGAAGCATTGCGTGCAGCAGCAAAAACATCTCAGCGTGTGGGGAATACCGCAGCCTATGAGAGCGATCGCTCGCGGCTCGATAGATTGCTTTGGCAACACAGTCAGGTTCCGGCAAGGTATCGTTAGTCTTGTGCACGAATTGCTTCACCTGGCGAATCATCTAGCTGTACTGCAGGATGAATTGCCCAAGTTGTACCGTGATGAATGAAATTCGTTTTGATCCCGCTCGGTTCAATAATCTTGATCCGAATACCAAAGGGTTCTAACTCATAGCGCATCGCTTCAGACAGTCCCTCGACTGCCCACTTTGTGCCGTGGTAAGCCGCAGTCATTGGAAAGCCGATGCGCCCCCCTATTGAGGCAACATTGATGATCGTTCCCTGTCCTTGTTGTTGAAACAGCGGCAGAACTGCTTGCATCGTGGAAACAACACCAAATACATTCGTTTGGAACTGCTGGTGAAATTGCTCTGGAGTCACGCCTTCGATCGGACCCATCAGGGCATACCCTGCATTGTTCACGAGCACATCAATCTGTCCGAAATAAGTCAGTGTCTTGTTGATCGCATCTCGAATCGTTTCTGGCACGTTGAGAATTTTAGGAACGCTGATGCTGATTGGTGAATTGTCAAAGCAAACGGGTTTATCCAAGGATACGATTCGCTTTTACGAGAAGCTCAGACTGATCCAAGCCGACGAGCGACAGCCAGGTACAAGAACCTACAAAGAATTCCGATCCGAGACGGTGGAACTGCTGAAGATGATTATGCAGGGGAAGTCCTTCGGATTTACGCTGAATGAGATGCTTGAACTGATTCAGACTTGGGGCAGCGAGGAAATGCCTACCGTTGAGAAGCTGAGAGTCATTGATCGCAAACTCGAAGAAATCGTGCTCAAAATGCAACAACTTGAAGAAATTAAAACTTCGCTAATGGCAAAGCGGAGCAAAATCGCACAAGAAAATAGAGATGCTGTGGTTGTCTAAGAACTGGGTTTAACGAGAGAAAAATGATCTAGAATTGCAAAGGAAGTATGGGCAGGATGCTGTGGTTGTCTAAGAACTGGGTTTAACGAGAGGCTATTTATAGATTCTGGGGATCTGAAGCTGTCAAGGAGAACTGAAATCCTTGATGGGTAAGGATTAGAGGTTCTGTAGCCACCTAGAAGGCTGTAACCCTCACCTGGTAAGGTGTACAGGCGTGTATTCGTCATGCAGATCCCTGGAATCCATAAAGAGCCATCTTCAGAGCTTCGCTGGGGGTGTCTGACTTTAGGCGGACTACTTAGTTTTTTCGATCAATAAGGTAGTGTGCGCTTTAAATCATCATTGATGTTAGGTTATGCTGTCGCTTGACCAAAGCTACAACAAAGAACCTTTATGGAAAATCTAACTCTACTATCTGCCACAGTCCTCACTACTACATTTGGATTGGTTTTCGGAACAATGCAGCCTGCCTCTGCTTTAATTTGGAACTGGAGTTATTCTGGTGCTGGCATAGAGGCAAGCGGTACTTTCACCACGAATAATACTAATGACAGCTTGGGTTTTTATCTGATTAATGGAATTACTGGTACGCGCAATGGTGAAACAATTACTGGTTTGCAACCTACAGGAACTCCAATTCCTGGAAACGAACCTTTCGTGGTTGACAATTCAATTAGTCTTAATCCGCAGCAGTTAACGGTTAATGGTTTTGGGTATTCCACTGCGGGAGGAAACTATGCTAGTCCATTTTTCGCTGATTTTTTGCCGAAGCCAGGTTATTTAGAGGTTTTTTCTGCACCGCCATTCATCCCGGGGTTTGAAAATTTAGGACCGGAAGATAATGAGTTGCCCATTAGTTTTTCTGCAACCCCAATGATCGTCCCTGAATTCTCTTCCACTCTAGGTATCCTAGCCCTTGGCATTCTAGGTGCAGGTTCACTACTCAAGCGCAACAAGAAGTAGCCCAAATCCACAGAGAAGCAGAAAGTAGAAGCTGCATAAGCAGAAAGCGTTGCAGCAAACAGGGACTTCGACGCTATATTTTAGGGAGCAACGATATAACAAACTCAAACACTCTACTGACAAAGGATTTAAAGCTCTTGTCACCCCGTCAGGAGCTTGTTCACAACGTCAGAAAACGGGGTAAAACCCTGTTGTCATCTCTATTAGAGTGCCTTCTCAATTAGATCCCTGGAATCCATAAAGAGCCACTAGCTATTGCATTCCCATCAGTTAGATTGAAGACAGCGGCACTGGCTGGATGAGCTGCAATTTGCATACCTGCTACGAAACTAGTGGTAAATGCTATAGTGATGAAGTTCTTTCTAGACTTGCTGAACATGTGCAATTCTCGCTCGAGGGCATAGGGTTCAACAAGAGAATGCACGATTTTTGTTAAATCTGGGTAAAGACGGGGATAAAGATTCGGATTTTGCTCAGCTAGGATTCTAGGGACAGTGGTTTTCTAAATCTGATTCTGCTTATTGGGAAAAGAGTAAGACGCTATTGTTGTCCAGGCGCGAAGCACCTCAGCTACTGTCCAAGCTTGGGCAATGCAACCCCGTGGCGTCATTGGCGCATCGCCATCAAAAATTTCGCTGAGGCTACCAACACCATGCGCGCATAGATGGTTTGCCATTGGCTCAAGCAGACCGCGAGCTTGGGCTGGATCGTTGAAGACGCGCAGATATGCCAAGACAAATGGCCCCAGCAGCCAGCCCCAGACTGTTCCCTGGTGATAGGCACTATCCCGCTGACGCGGATTCCCACCGTAGTGACCTTGATACTGTGGATGGTCGGGGGTGAGCGATCGCAGGCCATGTGAAGTGAGAAGCACTCTCGCGCAGGTCTCCACTACACCCTGCTGTTGAACTGGTGTGAGTGGACTTTCAGGTAACGACACAGCGAAGATCTGGTTTGGTCGCAGTGAGGCATCGTTCCCTTGAGGGCCGTCTAGAACGTCATAGCAGTAACCAACTGCATCATTCCAGAAGCGTGTAAATCCTGCTGCTGCCCGCTCTTGCATTAGCTTATACTCCTGGTCTGGCTGACCGAGCCGTTGAGCAAACGCCGCCATTGTTCGCAGGGCATTGTACCAGAGCGCGTTAACTTCTACAGGTTTGCCAGTGCGTGGCGTCACCACCCAGTCGCCAACTTTGGCATCCATCCAGGTGAGTTGCACGCCAGTTTCACCTGCATAAAGTAGACCATCGCTAGGATCCAAGTGAATGTTGTAGCGTGTTCCTCGACTGTGCCAATCAATAATTTCTGTTAGTACAGGAAAGAGTTCGCGGATCAGCTCGTCATCCCCAGTTGCAGCATGATAAGCGCGAATTGCTTCAAAGTACCAGAAGGTCGCATCCACTGTGTTGTACTCCGGTGGTTCGCCTGCATCCGGGAAGCGGTTAGGCAACATACCTTGGTCCACGTACCGGGCAAAGGTGCGCAGAATCGGACGTGTGACATCTGGACGACCAGTCGAAAGCGTGAGACCTGGCAGGCTGACCATGGTATCGCGGCCCCAATCACCAAACCAGTGATAACCGGCAATGATTGTTTTACCGTCGGGTTCATTGGGCAGGGAACGGTTGACGATGAACTGGTCAGCAGCAAGTACCAAGTGATCCACCCAGTCAGGAGCTGCTGCCGCGCTGGCTGGTCGGGTAGCGCTCCAGAGTCCTGTCAACTTTTGGTCGTAGGCGCGATGTAATTCCAGCGCTGCCTTGCTATTTAGCTCTGGGTTGAACTCGGTGCTGGCAATAAACGTGAGTGATTCCCCAGGCTGGAGGGTAGCGTCAAAGGTCGCTGCATGGAGGTGATCTTCGCGATCGCTCAGCCCGCGATCGCGTTCTACTGCTAACTCAAATCCGTAATACCAATCATGTGCGGACGACACATTGCTGCTATCGGTTAACAGATACAGCGGCATAGCACCAGCAAAAGCGCTCACCAAGACTCCATGCTCAATAGGATCGATTTTCATCTGCCAGTTTCCAGCTTGGGTATTGCCGTGATGGTTGCGATAGTTGACCAGTGCTTTAATTGTCAGTGCCAGTGGTCTCGTTGCCGGGCACAAGTCGTAGCGGACATAAGTTGTGTTGACTCCTGGTTGCATCCATACACGCTTCTCCAACAACGCATCCCCACAGGCAAATCTCCATACTGGGATCGTGCCTTCAAGCTGGAAGCGTTCGATGTGCCGATAGCCCTGTGGCTCAACCGTGCCGTTAGCCCAGCGGTTAGTGCAGAGTGGATAGAGGCGCTCATCATACCGGGCAGTCTCGTCTAGCTTCGTGAGCAATAGGGTGCGCCCTAGTGGTGGCTTCAGTGCTGCTACAAGTAATCCGTGATAGCAGCGTGTTAGAAGACCCCCCACCGTACCCGAAGCGTAACCGCCGATGCCATTGGTTACCAACCACTCCCGCGCTTCTGCCTGAGCGAGGGTACCGCAAACAGCGCGGCCAAAGTCAACGACCATCAGGAAACACCTAAATAACGCGGGAACGTGGTAGCCCTGTCAATTTATTGCAGGGAGGAAACGCGACGCAGGCAGTTTTAACTGCTTTCTGACAAAGATATGATCCATTGCTCATCCCACATTCCCCCCTTTTAGCTGACATAAAAGTAATTACTGAATGTCCTGTTGTCAGGTAAGTTCTCTAGGCCAACGCAGTTTATTGTCCCCATAACTTAGTGCCATTTGATGTTGAGGCTTCGTCTGCCAGTTTAGAGACATGTATCTAAATTATGACTCGATGATACGGATAATGGTCAGGCGAGTGGTGGAAAAATTAACTCTCCATACATCCTCGAAGAATTCTTCTACCTGACTTGACTGCTTGAACCTGGGCAGGTATGATTTCTCTACAACCAAATGGCTCGGGGAGTCTGGAAGATCAGCCCAGACTGAAAGGGGAAAGTGTGGTGTAAATCCACCACTGTGCCGCAACTGTGATGGCTGCAAGCCTTAGTCAGAATGCCCACCTAATTGAGCCCAATCCACATACCTGCGTAGCACAGGAAGGAAACTGTTATGAGCATTCTGTCTGTTGCTCCCAACGTGGAGCTGTTTTCAGCATATTGCAAGTTAGTAGCTTGGTCGCTTTGGCTTCAAGTTCTCCTAGAGCTGTAGCCAGTGCTGCTACTGTTAGCTCGGCACTTAATCAGCTTGCGGACATTTCCTTTTCTCTGCAGGAGAGTTGGGCGTCTTTGACTTCTACAATTCCTGGCTCTTGAGGAATTGACATTTTGCCGCGAGCCGCTTTCTCGGCACAACCTAGCTGTATCTTAGGGCGAGAGAAATCAGGCATCAGTTTTGAATTACTATCAACGCTTCATTATTGACAGGGGAACAACATGTTAGCTAACGAACAGCCAGAATTGGATTTCACTGTGGGAATGATTCTCTATCCCAACTTCACTTTGCAGGATTTGGTAGGGCCCTATGAGGTTTTCGTCCGCATGCCGCAATCACAAGTACAGCTAATTGCTACCACCTTGGAACCCGTTCGAACCGACCGCGGCCTGCTCATTCATCCTCACATCCGTTTTGACGATGCCCCACTACTGGATCTCCTCTTTGTCCCCGGAGGTCCAGACGCAATTCGGGCGGCAGACGATCAAAATTTAATGGACTTCCTCAAGAGGCAAGGTGAGCAAGCCAAGCTAATTACCTCAGTCTGTACTGGCTCACTTCTACTGGCGGCAGTTGGTCTACTCTCTGGGTACCGTGCGACGACACACTGGGCCTGGCGAAACTCAGAGTTTTTGGAGATTTTTGGTGCAAAGACAGTTTCGGAGCGAGTGGTCATCGACCGCAACCGGATTACAGGAGCTGGAGTGACCTCTGGCATTGACTTTGCCCTTAGGGTTGCATCGCTATTGCACGGTGAGAATGTGGCTCAGCGGATTCAGCTTGCACTTGAGTACGACCCTGAGCCACCCTTCCAATGCGGTTCTCCCAAGAGCGCACCCATTGGTTTGGTAGAGCAGGTAAGTGCTCCTTATGATGAACGAGTACGGGCTCAGCGAAAGCAAGCTCAACGCTTGGCTGACCAATGGCACGAACGCCTTTCCACTTGACCTCATAGGGTAGAGCCGGGAATAAGCTGACACTGACTTTCTTTTAATGCCCTAAAGGGGATTAAAAGCTTTGGGGGAAAGCCTAAGAATCACTAAACCTGATACTCCTCAAGATTATCGAATTCCTTGCCCTAACTGTAGCAGCCTACAAAAATTGTTCTGGTCCACAAACAAGGCTGCTGCCAACAGATTTTGTTACCCGCTTACCCTGCATACCATTCGAGCTATTCTATGACAAAAATTAGAGCGAGATTTACCTATTTACTCAACCAAGGTCAGAGGAAATCTATCTATTTTGTTCAGGTGGGATTCGAGACGTTTTTCAGATGTTTGTCCCTAGTTGAATCTCTAAGATGAATACAGTTTGTTGCCATTTTTTGCATTGGAGAAAATTATGACGACTACGCCAATTGACGTAACCGTTTCCCCAGCTTTCCTAGCTTTAATTCTATGAATGGAGTTTGTTATAAATGCTAATCAAATTTTAGTTGAGGCTTTAGAACAAGCCGTCGCCGAGCTGGAATCAGAGGCTGGCAGATTAAAATCCGACTGGAAGAATCTAGCAGCATGTAATTGTGGTATTTACCCACCTCAGTCGCCTACCCATATCAGCTAGAACAAATGCCCAGCGATGCTGCAAACATCCTGGGCATAGTCAGATCGTTGCTAAGCAATTCTCAGCAATTCAACATCAAAAACTAGAGTCGCGTT
>JAABUQ010011818.1_pt1 | contig 11034 bp, 18 predicted proteins | sample 5560001 | NCBI WGS metagenome assembly JAABUQ01 (sample SAMN10711888, study PRJNA513371) | rock metagenome | isolation source: Antarctica rocks | place: Antarctica: Victoria Land, Finger Mt nord | collected 2015-12-18
CACGCCGACTATATCAAAAATATGATCACCGGCGCCGCGCAGATGGACGGGGCGATCCTGGTGGTGAGCGCCCCGGATGGTCCGATGCCCCAGACGCGTGAGCACGTCCTGCTCGCCCGCCAGGTCGAAGTGCCGGCCATTGTGGTCTTCCTCAACAAAGTAGACATGATGGAAGACGAGGAACTGCTCGAACTGGTCGAGCTGGAGGTGCGCGAACTGCTCTCCAAGAACCAGTTCCCTGGCGACGATGTCCCTGTTGTGCGCGGCTCGGCGCTCGGTGCGCTGGAGAGCAAGGGCGATCTCTCGCGCAACGATCCTGCCGCCAAGTGCATCTGGGACCTGATGGACCAGGTGGATGCCCACATCCCGACGCCCGAGCGCGCGACGGACCAGCCGTTCTTGATGCCGGTGGAAGACGTCTTTGGCATTAAGGGACGCGGCACGGTGGCGACGGGTCGTATCGAGCGTGGGACGGTGAAGGTGGGGGAGAACGTGGAGATCGTGGGCATGCGCGAAGATCTGCGCAGCGTGGTGGTCACGGGCGTGGAAATGTTCCAGAAGACGCTGGACCAGGGGCTGGCGGGCGACAACGTGGGCTGCCTGCTGCGCGGTATTGAGCGCACCGATATCGAGCGTGGGCAGGTGTTGGCCAAGCCGGGCTCGATCAAACCGCACAAATCGTTCAAGGCGCAGGTGTACGTGCTCTCCAAAGAAGAGGGCGGGCGGCACAACCCGTTCTTCAACGGCTATCGGCCGCAGTTCTATGTGCGCACGACGGACGTGACGGGGGCGATCAAGCTGCCGGAAGGGGTCGAGATGGCGATGCCGGGGGACAACCTGGAGATCACCGTAGACCTGATCCAGCCGGTGGCGATGGAAGAGGGCGTGCGCTTCGCTATTCGCGAAGGTGGACGCACCGTCGGTGCCGGTGTCTGCACCAAAGTTTTAGCCTAAGAAATGACAGGGGTCATGGACAGCGCACCGCTACACAGCTATAGCGCTCTACCGGTGTCGCATAAAGCGCCCGCTGACCCCTACCGTATCAGGAGTAAAAAAAATGGCTACGGGAGCGAAACAGCGTATCCGCATCCGACTGAAGGCGTATGATCATCGCATTCTTGATAAGTCGGCCTTACAGATCGTGGATACCGCGCAGCAGACAGGGGCACGCGTCTCAGGACCGGTGCCGCTTCCTACAGAGATCGACAAATATACTGTCATACGCTCACCGTTCATCGACAAAGATGCTCGTGAACAGTTCGAGATTCGCACGCATAAGCGTTTGATTGATATCATTGATCCGACAAATAGAACTGTTGAGGCCCTGACGCGTTTGAATCTGCCCGCAGGCGTGGATATCGAAGTCAAACTCTAGGGTATAACTCCATTCTGATGGTCAATCCGAGAGTTGAGAAGAGGCTACTTTGCATTCAGACCAGTGCAAGCCGCTGGCCGTTGGAACGGCATTTCTGAATGAGGAGAGAGGTTAGAAAGATATGCTAGATGCATTGTTGGGCAGGAAAGTCGGCATGACCCAGGTATTTGGCCCGAATGGCACGGTAATACCGGTTACCGTGATTGAAGCGGGTCCCTGCGTTGTGACACAGGTAAGAACAGTTGCCCGCGATGGTTACGAGGCCGTCCAGCTTGGTTTTGAACAGACAACGACCAGGCGTACGACGCGGCCAGTACTTGGGCACCTTGGACATAGCCTGCCATTATTGAAGGCACAGCGTAAAAGCTTACAAACATATCAACAAGAGCAGCGAACGAAAACAAAGACCGACGAAGGTACATCCCAGGCAACGGAACAGAGCACAGCCGGGACAACAGAAAAGCCAGGCAAGCAAATTCAGAAGTTGCTCAAGATACAGGGCAACCGCCAGCGCCGGCCAGGGCCGTCGTTGGGACCATTCAAAGTGATGCGCGAAGTGGGATTGCAAGAAGGCACAACCACGGAGAAAGTCGCGTTGGGTGCGCAATTTGATGTCAGCTTGTTCAGAGATGGCGAGTCGGTTGATATCGTTGGTACGACCAAAGGTAAAGGTTTCCAGGGAGGCGTGAAGCGTCACGGTTTCCGTGGCGGCCCGAAGACGCATGGTCAGTCGGATCGCACACGAGCACCCGGTTCAATCGGCTCCGGGACGACGCCAGGTCGTGTGCTAAAAGGAACGCGCATGGCTGGCCATATGGGGAACGTGCGTGTAACGGCGAAGAAATTGCAAGTGATTCAAGCTGATCCTGAGCGCAACCTGCTGGTGGTTAAGGGTTCGGTACCTGGTGCCAATGGCGGTTTGCTCATGATTAAAAAGCATGTGATGAGGTAAACCGAAATGCCCTCGACTACAGTGTACAATCAGGCCGGTGAGGCCGTAGAGCAGCTCGAACTGAGCGAGCAGGTGTTCGGAGTCACCCCTAATATGGCGGTTCTCCACCAGGTTGTGACCGCGCAACTGGTCAATCGCCGACAGGGGAACGCCTCGACCAAGACTCGCAGTGAAGTATCGGGCGGCGGCAGAAAGCCCTATAAACAAAAAGGGACGGGTAACGCGCGCCAGGGAAGCTCACGTTCACCCCAGTTCCGTCACGGTGGTGTCGTATGGGGTCCAAAACCGCATCCGTATCATCATGATGTTCCCAAGAAGATGCGTCGCCTGGCAATTCGTTCTGCGCTGTCAGACAAAGTTGCCAATGAGAGCTTAATCGTCATCAACGACCTGTCACTTGAGTCACCACGCACCAGGGACATGTTGGAGATCCTGAGCAAGTTGCCCACCAGCGCGGGCAAGCGTGTTCTGATGATGTTGCCTCAGCGCGATGAAAATATTGTGCTCTCGGCGCGAAACATCCCGACTGCCAAAGTGCAGCATGTCTCCTCGATTAATGTTATCGAGTTGCTTAAGCACGATTACGTGATCATGCCCGTCCAAACCGTGCGCTGGATTGAAATGGTCTTTGGCGAAGGGCTCAGCGCTGAAGAGGCGAGCCAGAAAATTGCTGGCGCGGCCCCCGCGAGCGCTGCAAGCGAAGCATAAGGCGAGGAGGATAACGCTGTGGAAATCACGGAAATACTGCGCCAGGGTATTGTGACCGAGAAATCGGTGAAACTGCAAGCGCGAAACCAGTATACCTTTAAAGTGGCGCTGGAAGCTAACAAAATTGATATTCGTCGCGCGGTAGAATCACTCTTCAATGTGAAGGTGGTCTCGGTCAACACCATGCGTATGCCGGGCAAGCCCAGGATGATTCGTCGGCGCGGGAGTGCTCCTCGGCCTGTAGAGCCCCGCGAGTGGAAGAAGGCGATTGTTACCCTGCAAGAGGGTCAGACAATCGACGCATTGAAGGCATAGGAGATTAAGAGATGCCAATCAGACAGTATCGACCAACATCTCCTGGGCGTCGCGGTATGTCGGTCTCGACCTTTGAGGAGATCACCAAAACACGGCCTGAGAAATCTCTGACCGTCAAGTTAAACAAGCACGCGGGACGCAACAACCAGGGTAAAATTACCACACGCCATCATGGCGGTGGTGCCAAGCGAGCCTATCGTATCATTGATTTCAAGCGCAACAAGCTGGGCGTACCGGCTAAAGTCGCGGCGATCGAGTACGATCCAAACCGTTCAGCGAATATCGCGCTGCTGCATTATGCAGATGGCGAGAAACGCTATATCATCGCCCCCGTGGGCCTCAAGGTCGGGGATCACGTCTCCGCTGGTCCCGAGGCTGACATCAAGGTTGGCAACGCGCTGCCATTAAAGAATATTCCGACCGGTACGACGATCCATAACATTGAGATGGAGCGTGGGCGTGGCGGTCAGATGGTGCGTGGTGCCGGCGTTGGCGCGCAGTTGATGGCGAAAGAAGGCGATTACGCGCTGATCCGCTTGCCATCAGGCGAACAGCGCAATGTGCATATTCTCTGTATGGCGACAATCGGGCAGGTCGGCAATACTGATCACGAGAACCGTAGTATCGGTAAAGCTGGTCGAGCGCGCCATATGGGACGCCGTCCTACTGTACGCGGCTCCGTTATGAACCCACGCGACCATCCTCATGGTGGTGGTGAGGGCCGTGCACCGATCGGTGGCCAGCCGCAGACTCCCTGGGGCAAGCCTGCGATGGGCTTCAAGACCCGTAGGAACAAGAGAACAGATCGCTTCATCGTCCGACGGCGGAACGCGGGCAGGAGGAAGAAGTAATGTCGCGCTCAAGGAAAAAAGGACCATATATTCACGAGTCGCTGCGTAAAAAAGTACTGGTTATGAGGCGGAGTGGCGACCGTCGGCTGATCAAAACATGGTCGCGTGCTTCCATGATCTTCCCAGAGATGGTCGGTATGACCATCGGGGTCCATAATGGGAAGACCCATGTACCTATCTATATCAGTGAGAACATGGTAGGCCATAAGTTAGGTGAGTTCGCCCCCACACGGCATTTCCGTGGGCATGCGGGTGGCAAGAATGAGAAGACCACTTCAGTGCGTTAATAGAGAGGCTAGAGATGCAAGTCAGGGCTATTGCAAAGAATATTGGCATATCGCCGCGTAAAATGCGTCTGGTCACGAACGCGGTGAAGGGGCTTCGCGTAAATGAAGCTCTGGCTATTCTCCAATTCTTGCCCAACGCAGGCGCGACGCCTGTCAGTAAAGTAGTGGCGTCGGCAGCGGCAAATGCAGAGAATAACTATAATCTTGATCCAGATGACCTGTATATTCTCAATATCGTGGCGGATGACTCGTTTCGGATTAAACGTGTGAAACCACGGTCTCATGGGCGCGCGGCTCGTATCTTACACCGCTTCTGCCATGTGACGGTGGTTGTTTCCGATGATCCAGCAGACACCGGTCGTAAGCGCCGTTAAAGCTATAGGTAAAGGAGGACACTTTTGGGACATAAAGTGCATCCCATGGGGTTCAGGCTCGGCGTCACTACTGGCTGGCAGTCTAGCTGGTTCGCTGAGCGGGACTATAAAGATATCCTGGCGGAAGATTTCCTGATTCGCCGGACTATCAATAAAGAATTAGCCAATGCCTCCGTCTCAAAAATTGAGATTGAGCGCGCTGCTGTGGACCAGGTACTGGTACGGGTCCACACAGCAAAACCGGGTATTGTAATCGGGAAGAGTGGCGAGAAAGTTGATCGGCTTCGCAACTTGCTGGAGTCCAAGACCAAGAAGCGCCGCGTGCGCATGGATATCCACGAGATTCGCCAGCCTGAACTGGACGCTTACCTGGTCGGCCGTAGCATCGCGGAGCAGTTGGAGAAGCGTGTCTCCTTCCGCCGTGCCATGAAACAGGCTGTACAGAAGTCGATGCGCGCCAATGCAAAGGGCATCAAGATCATTGTCGGTGGTCGCCTGGGCGGCGCGGAAATCGCTCGTACAGAAAAAGAGGTCGAAGGCAAGGTACCCCTGCAAACACTGCGTGCCAACATCGACTACGGTCAGGTCGAAGCACATACAACCTTTGGCGTCATCGGTATTAAAGTATGGATTTATAAAGGCGATATTCTGCCGAACAAACGTCGAGAACTCGGTGATACGCAGGCAGAGAGCGGGCAGCAGTCCTTTGCGCCACGTGAGCGTGATGGTGAGCGAGGAGACCGTCGTGGGGGCGGAGATCGCCGTCCACGTGGAGATCGTCCACAGGGAGATCGTCGCGATCGTCCACAAGGGGATCGCCGCGACCGGCCGCAGGGAGATCGTCCGCAGGGCGAGCGAGGGCCACGTCCACCCCGCCCGCAGGGAGACCGCCCACAGGGAGATCGTCCGCAGGGCGAGCGAGGGCCGCGACCACCTCGTGCGCAGGGGGATCGACCGCAGGGAGATCGGCCGCAGGGAGATCGACCACAGGGCGAGCGAGGGCCGCGACCACCTCGTGCGCAGGGAGACCGCCCACAGGGGGATCGACCACAGGGAGATCGACCGCAGGGCGAGCGAGGGCCCCGGCCACCTCGTGCGCAGGGAGATCGACCACAGGGAGACCGCCCTCAGAGCGAGCGACCGCAGCCACAGGCAAATGAAAGCGTGGCACCGGTAACGGCTGCTCCAGTGGAGACAACTCCGCCTGTACAGCCCACTCCACCTGCAACGCCGGCAACGGATAGCGGTACTACTGAGGCAACTCAGAGCGAATAGAGGAGAGCTAAGCCATGTTATTGGCACCATCACGTACAAAATATCGACGACAGCATCGTGGCCGTATGAAGGGAGAGGCCCAGCGCGGCAGTACGCTCTCTTTCGGTGAATTTGGCCTGCAAGCGTTAGAGCCATGTTGGATGGAGGCCCGTCAGATCGAGGCTGCTCGTATTGCGCTCACCCGCTTTATGAAGCGCGGTGGTAAAGTGTGGATACGCGTCTTCCCTGACAAGCCAATCACCGCGAAACCTGCCGAAACCCGTATGGGTAGCGGTAAAGGTGCTGTCGATCACTGGGTGGCAGTTGTGAAGCCTGGCCGTATCATCTTTGAGATCGGCGGCGTGAGCGAAGAGATCGCGAAAGAAGCGGTACGCCTGGCCAGCCACAAACTGCCAGTAAAGACACGCTTTATCACACGAGGGGAGGCGGAGAGTGTCGAAGCTTAATGAACGCCGCAAGCAGATCCACGAGATGTCTAGCGGGGAGGCGCAGCGAGAGTTGCGCGATCTACGCTTGAAACTTTTTAACCTCCGCTTGCAACAACAGCGTGGTGAAGTGAAGAACAGCCGCGTGTTTGCGGAGACGCGCAAAGATATAGCGCGCCTGCTGCATCGCTTAACAGTGTTGGAGAACGAAGAATGACACAGCAACACGCAGTAACCACGCCGGACGGGGCCGTGGTCGAGAAAACGAGCCGCCGCGTCCAGAAAGTTGGACGCGTCGTTAGCGATAAAATGAATAAGACGCGCGTCGTCGTCGTAGAATCATTAAAAAAGCATCGTATCTATAAACGAACGTATAAACAGACAAAACGCTTCCATGTGCATGATGAAGAGAACATAAGTCATGTCGGTGACCTGATCCGCATCGAGGAGAGTCGTCCACTGAGCAAGCTGAAACGCTGGCGCCTGGTGGAGATCGTCAAACCTGGAAGCGGCATTGTGCCGGTAGAAGAAGTACTGGCCCAGGCTGACCCAGACCTGACGGCGTCCGAAGAGGCCGGCGAAGCAGAAGAGTAGGGAAGGAAAAATACCTATGATCCAGCCACAGACACGCTTAAAGGTCGCCGACAACACAGGCGCAAAAGAAATAATGTGCATTCGCGTTATGAGTGGTTCTTCTAAACGCTATGCCGGAGTGGGTGATGTGATCAAAGCATCCGTCAAGCAGGCGGCCCCGAATGGGCAGGTCAAAAAAGGCGAAGTAGTGAACGCCGTCGTGGTGCGTGTAGCCAAAGAGTACTCACGTCCCGATGGCTCACATATCCGCTTTGATGAGAATGCCGCCGTGATCATTGCCGCCGGAAACAACCCGCGTGGCACACGTATCTTTGGCCCGGTAGCCCGCGAATTGCGTGAAAAGAACTTCGCACGACTCGTCTCGCTTGCACCAGAAGTGCTCTAACGGGGAAGAAGATGGCAACAAAACAACTAGAGAAGAAGCCTCTCCACCTTGCTAATAAGATGAATATCAAAAAGGGCGATACCGTTTTGATCATCAGCGGCAAGGATAAGGGGAAGGAAGGGATTGTTTCGCGGGCAATGCCACAGATGAGTAAGGTCATCGTTGAGGGCCTGAACGTGGTGAAAAAGCATGTACGTCCGCAAGGCCAGACGAGACAGGGGGGCGTGATCGAAAAGGCTATGCCGCTCCACATCTCAAACGTCATGCTCAAATGCTCGGAGTGCGGTGAGCCCACCCGCGTTGCGCGTGAGCGCCGCGCGATGGGGGCCGATCAGAAGATGCGTCCTGTGCGTATATGCAAGAAGTGCCATAAGGTTATTGAAGACCGCACAAGGAGTAGTTAATATGGCAACAGCCTTGAAAGAAAAATATCGCCAGGAGATCGTGCCAGTCCTGCAAAAGGAATTCAGCTATAGAAACCCGATGCAGGTCCCAACCATTAACAAAGTCGTCGTGAATATTGGTATGGGAGAGGTCATCCAGAATGCAAAAGCTATGGATGCCGCTGTTGCTGACCTGGCTACGATCACCGGGCAGCGCCCGGTGATCACGCGCGCCAAACGCTCGGTCGCGGCCTTCAAACTGCGTGAGGGTATGCAGATTGGCTGCATGGTAACGCTGCGTGGCGAGCGCATGTACTACTTTCTCGAAAAATTAATTAACGTGGCCCTGCCCCGTTTACGCGACTTCCAGGGAGTTTCCCCTGATGCTTTTGACGGTCGCGGCAACTATACTTTGGGGCTGCGTGAACAACTGGTCTTTCCTGAGATCGATTATGACAAGATCGACAAGCTGCGCGGTATGGAAGTGAGCATCGTCACGACGGCCCGCACAGACCAGGAAGGGCGGCGGCTGCTCGCATTGCTGGGCATGCCCTTTAAGAAGTAACGCTGGAGGGCGGAATGGCAAAAACTTCAATGATTGTAAAGTCGCAGCGCAAGCCCCGATATAAGGTGCAGCAGCATAATCGCTGCCAGCTCTGCGGCCGACCTCGTGCATATATGCGTAAATTCGGTCTCTGCCGTATCTGCTTCCGCGAACGTGCGTTGCGCGGCGAGTTGCCCGGCGTGACAAAATCGAGCTGGTAGTGTCGCGATGATGAAAGGACACGTAGGAGAGAACTGGTGTTTGCGCTCCTGCGTGATTATGGAGGATAATCCATGAATATGACTGATCCCATTGCGGATATGCTCACGCGCATTCGTAATGCGGCTACAGCACGGCATACTCGCGTCCTGGTTCCAGCCTCGAAAATGAAGCTGGGTCTCGCACGAGTGCTGAAAGAAGAAGGATACATTAAGGATATCGAGATCCTGAAAGATAATCCGCAGGGTACGCTCCGCCTGACGCTCCGTTATGTGGATAAGACACCTGTCTTGACACAATTGAAGCGCGTTAGCAAGCCCGGCTTGCGTGTCTACACGAAGCAGGCAAATATCCCACGGGTCCGTGGTGGCCTGGGGATTGCCATTCTCTCGACACCAAAGGGCTTGATGACCGGTTCAAGTGCGTACAAAGAAGGTCTTGGCGGCGAAGTCATCTGCTACGTCTGGTAGAGGGAGGTCTTACATGTCTCGTATTGGCAAGGCACCGATCACTGTGCCGCCAAAGGTGCAGGTGAACTGGACTGAAGATAACCATGTGACAGTGAAAGGCCCAAAGGGTGAACTGTCGTGCCAGGTCGATCCTGAACTGAGCTTGAGCCTTGAGAATAGCTCTCTGACGGTCACCCGGCCTTCAGATAACAAAGAGCACAGGTCAAAGCATGGTCTCTATCGTACGCTTATTAATAACATGGTGGTAGGCGTAACGACTGGCTATACAAAGCAGCTGGAGATCCACGGCGTTGGCTACCGCGCTAACAAGGTTGGCAACAACCTGGTGATCCTGGTTGGTTACTCTCATCCCGTCGAAGTGCAGCCACCCGCCGGTATCACGGTAAACGTCGATGGCGTAGACGCGGCAACCAAGGCCACAAAGATCAGCGTAAGCGGGATCGATAAGCAGCTTGTTGGTGAGGTCGCGGCCTCTATCCGACGTGTGCGTAAGCCGGAACCCTATAAGGGCAAGGGCATTCGCTATACAGGGGAAAAGATCCGCCGTAAGGTGGGTAAGGCCGGTAAAGTTGGCGGTAAGAAGAAATAAGGCATAGACTACTGCGTCACATGAGCGCGCAGCGGCGCGTTCTGATGGTCGCAGCAGATTCGCACACCAGGGTGAAGCGCAAAGAGGGACGTAGTGCCGACCACGTCGCTCGACACAACACATGGTGTGCACATGTGAAGAAAGGGGAATTGCAGAAGGCCACGCATCTTTTTCTGTATGCGTTATCTGTCTTTTGCGATGAGGCTATGATTAAACGCTTTGAATCAAATAAGGCGCGGCTGCGGCGGCACCAGCGTACACGACGCCACCTGCAAGGTTCACCGTCACGTCCACGTCTGAACGTATTCCGCAGTGGACAGCATATCTATGCCCAGGTCATAGACGATGCCACGGGCAAGACATTGGCTGCCGCCTCATCTCTTGATGAGAGTCTGCATGACTTTAAGCCGGCCGTAACCGCGACATCGGGCAGGGGGACAGCAACAGAGGAACAGGAAGTCCCCGGGAGCCCGGTAGAGCAGGCGGCCGAAGCGGCTCCTGCAAAGGGGAAAGCTGTCAGGACTGAGAAGGCGGCCCCTAAGACCCAGGCGAAGGGTGGGAAGCCAGGAGCTCCAGCACAACCCAAAACACAGCTGCCTGCCGCGCAAAAAGGTTCTACGAAGACACCCGTTGAGGCGCTTGCTGCGATCGCCGGAAACCGCAAGGTGGCATTGGCGCGCGAGGTGGGCAAACTTGTGGCTCAGCGCGCTAAAGAACAAGGGGTAACTCAGGTTGTCTTTGATCGTGGTGGCTATGCTTATCATGGGCGAGTAGCCTCATTGGCTGAAGGTGCCCGTGAAAAAGGCTTGAGTTTCTAAGCCCGCGAGACAACCACTCATGCGTGTGGTCACATAGTTCGCGGGTAACCCTTAAGAAGCCAGCGTTTCTTATGAAGATAGCACGCATGAAACATGAGGAGTTAAGACAAGAGATATGGCAAGAATAGATGCTTCAAAACTCAACCTGGAGGAGACGGTAGTCGAAGTCAGCCGCGTCTCCAAGGTGGTAAAAGGCGGCCGACGCTTTAGCATTCGTGCCCTGGTGGTGGTCGGTGATCGCAACGGGCATGTCGGTTTTGGTTTTGGCAAAGCAGGCGAGTACACAGAAGCGATCCGCAAGGGTGTTGAGGACGCGAAGAAACACCTGATTGAGGTGCCACTGAATGGAACAACCATTCCCTTTATGGTCAAGACCAACTTTGGCGCCTCAGAGGTGCTGCTTAAACCCGCCGCACCCGGTACCGGCGTAATCGCCGGCGGTGCAGTACGCGCGGTAATGGAATCGGCAG
>JAABUQ010011820.1_pt1 | contig 11032 bp, 6 predicted proteins | sample 5560001 | NCBI WGS metagenome assembly JAABUQ01 (sample SAMN10711888, study PRJNA513371) | rock metagenome | isolation source: Antarctica rocks | place: Antarctica: Victoria Land, Finger Mt nord | collected 2015-12-18
AAAAAGACAGGAATCAACGCCGTGCTCGAATCGTTCGCGTTCGACTGCGAGTAGAACGCCGTGTACTTATCACTGTTTGTGTGCGCGTACTCAATCTTGACGTCGCCCTGGTTGTTCACAATGAAGCTACGCTGCGCGCCGCGATAGTTCCCGCCAAAGATCCCTGAACTCGACCCGGCGTTCGGCAGCGGATAGAGCTCCGGGTGCGCAAACAGGTACTTCGCCACCGGGTTCACGATCGGAACCTGGTTGTTGACATAGGGCGCGTAGCCCGCCTGCGTGTTGTACAGCTGAATGGGCGTGCTCTGCGTCAGCAGCGAAGAGAAATCACCATTTCGAAACGCCGCCGGCAGGACGCTGGCCTGTTGCAACCCGCCCGTGTGCCGCCGCGTGCCCTCGTAATCCACGAAGAAGAACAGCTTCTTCTTCAGGATCGGTCCGCCCAACGTACCTCCAAAGATGCTCTGCGTAAACGGATTTCGCGGGATAATGCTGCTGGTCCCGTCCGTCGCTGGTACCTGGTGCTTGTTGCCCCACGTGTTCGCATCTAGGTTGTAGTTCTCGAGATACCCATACGCGGAGCCATGAAATGAACTTGTGCCGCTCTTCAGCACCGACAGTACTGCGCCGCCATTTGCGTTGCCAAACTGTGCGGGTGCATTCGCCGACACCACGCGAACCTCCGCCAGCGCATCCGGCGCCGGGTTATACGCGATCAGGTTGTTCTGCCCCTCGTTCAGATCAGCACCATCCAGCGTGTAGTTATTCGCCTGGTTGCGGTTGCCGTTAATCGAAACAATGCCGTTGTTATAGGTGTTCCGCTCGATCGCGTTCCCACCCGTCAGCCCCTGCGGATCGGAGTTCACCGCGCTCGGCTGAAACAGCGTCACGGACGAAAAATTCCGCCCGTTCAGCGGCAGATTTGCAATCTCATTCGTCGACAGCGAAATACCCAACGACGAATCATTCATGTTCAAGATCGGCGCAACTGTATCGACCTCGACCGTGCTTTGCGCTCCACCCGCCGACAGCTTGCCATCGATCTTCGCCGTCTGGTTGATCTCGAGCGTAAACGGTGGAACCGCCTGCTCCGAAAACCCTGGCGCCGAGATCGTCACCGAGTAACGGCCGATCGGCAGAAACCGGACGCTGTACACGCCATCCCCATTCGCCGTCGTCGCAACGCCCGTGTCGACATTGCGAACCGCGACGTTCGCGTTCGGGATCACCGCTCCGCTCGCATCCGTTACCGTTCCGGTTACAGACGCCGTTATGGTCTGCGCCAACATCGGTGACACGCTCAACGTAGCGGCAAGAGGGCAGAGAAGAAGGGCAAGGCGGTGGCGCTAGGTCATGGCAAGGTCCTTTACGGTGACCGCCGGCCTCCCCGAGCGCACCTCCATCCCTTGTGATCGATCGGGCAGAGACGGAAAAAGCACAGGGTCCAGCAGTCTTGGAGTCCCAGCATAGGGTGAGCAACTGACCAATGTCAACGAATTATCCTCACGTTTTTGCACGCACGCTATGCAAATGTGCAGAATGGATGATCATTTGCATCCGGCGATAGACTGACCATCACCCGGCGGATCCTTGCATCTCCGTCACAAGATCGTCCAAGGAGGTCGGTGTTGGCCCAGAAAACCCAGGATCGCGCCACGCAGATCCTCCATCTGCTCCTGCAGCGAGGGAGATGCACCGTCGACGATCTCGCTGCGAAGGTCGACACCTCGCCCGCCAGCGTCCGCCGCGATCTCACCAAACTTGAAGGCCGCGGCCTCGTCCACCGCACCCACGGGGCCGTCGAACTCGCCGGCAAGATGACCTTCGAACCCTTTCGCTTCGACGCCGCCTTTCCCCTCCGGGAAGAACGCTTCGCCGACGAGAAGCGCCGCATCGCCATCGCCGCCGCCGGCCTGGTGCTCGAGGGCGAAACCATCGTCCTCGCACCCGGCACCACCACCACCCAGGTCGCTCGCAGCCTCCGCCACCGCACCAACATTCACATCGTCACCAGCGCCGTCAACATCGGCATGGAGCTTTCGAGCCTGCCCTCGCTCCAGGTCACCCTCACCGGCGGCTCCATCCGTTGGGCCGGCGCCTTCTCCATGGTCGGCAAAACCGCATACGAGGCCATCGAACGCCTCTTCTTCGATATCGCCTTTCTCGGCGTCTGCGGCGTTCATCCGCAGCACGGCGTGACCGTCATCGAACCCGACGAAGCCTTTCTCCTCCGCGCCATGGTGTTGCACGCCAAACGCGTCGTCATTGTCGCCGACTCAAGCAAGCTCGGTACCTTCAGCGCCGCCGGCATCTGCTCGCTTAAGGAGGTCCACACTATCATCACCGACGATGGCGTCGAATCCGAGACCGTCAAAGCCCTCGAGCAGCTGGGCGTGGAAGTCCTCGTCGTCTAGCTACCAATCGTTCTTCTGCACGATCTTCGGCTGCTTGCCCTGCCTTCCGCCCAGCAGCCAGTCCAGCCTCGATTGCACATCCTTCTCCCGCGCTTCGCCTTCGATCTTCCCGATCACCGCCCCGCTTTCATCCAGCACCAGCGTCGCCGGCACCAGCACCCCAAGCTCCAGTCCGGCCAGCGTCTCGTTCGTCGCTCCCGTCCAGATCGGCACCCGCAAACCACGCTTCGCTACGACGCTCTGGATCTTGTCCTGCGTCTCCAGCGCATCCAGCGAGATCGCCACAAACGTAACCCCGCGCGGCACATAAACGTCGGCCAGCTTCTGCAACCGCGGCATCTCCTCCTTGCACGGGCCGCACCACGTCGCCCAGAAGTTCACTACCGCAGGGTGCCCGCGCAGCTCCCGCAAGTCATGCGTCGAGCCATCCATCCCCCGGAACATCGTCGACTTCATCTGCGCCGGCAGCCCACCATGTCCACACGGCAGGAGCAGGGCCAGCCCCAGAAACCAGCACCAAGGTTTGTTTCTCATGCGGTTACATATCTCCTGAGGTGTCTGTTGTAGGGCACTTAGTATGCGCCGCGAACCATCTCCTGCCCTCCATCCGTCGGAGGAGAAAAGATTCGGTCGCAAGTTGGTCGCGCACCCTCTCCAGCAGCATGTCTAATGACGAACCATCATGAAGCTGCCTCATTTTTTCGCGGCCACCGCAATTCACCTGTCCGCCCTCCTGCTCTGCTCGCTCACCGCGCCCGCCCTTGCCCAGGGATGCCTCGCCGCCCACACCAATACCTCCATGCAGGGCTGCCTTATGGACAATCACCAGGCCTCGGTCGGCAACCTCCTGCGCAACCATCCCCTTACCGTCGAGGTCGACTGGCGCTCCTTCAGCTCCTTCCGCGGCGAGCACGAAAACACGCAGCGTGCCGTGCTCAACACGCAAATCAAAAATCACCAGAATCTCTACAACGTCAACGTCGATCTCCAGCTCACGCCACGCTGGTCCGTCAATGCCTTCGTCCCGGTCCTCCAGGGAACCCGCAATCAGAAGTACCCCCCCAACGGCGTCTTTAATATCGCCGGTCTTGGTGACGTCATCGTCGGTGCGCAGGGCTGGGTCCTTCACCCGCCTGCCGAAAACGGCGGCAACATCGCCTTCAGCGCCGGCCTCAAACTTCCCACGGGCCTCAACAATGGCATGGGCACCGCTCGCCTCGCCAACGGAACCGTACAAAAAGTCGTCGCCGATCAATCTCTGCAGCCCGGCGACGGCAGCTGGGGCTTTACCCTTGGCACCCAGGCTTACAAACAAACCTACCTCCACACCACCGGTTACTTCCAGGGCTCCTGGCTCTTCAACCCGCGCGATACCAATGGCGTTCCCACCTTCCGTGCCCAGCATGGCGAAATCGTCATGTCCGTCACCGACCAGTACCTCTTTCGCGGCGGCCTTTCTCGTCACGTGCCGCATGTCTACAGCCTCGCCGCCAGCTTCGGCGGCCGCATGGAAGGCATCCCCGTTCGTGACGCCTTCGGCAAGAGCGACGGCTTCCGCCGCCCCGGCTACATCATCTCCCTCGACCCTGGCCTCCAGTACGAACACAAGCGAATCATGCTCGCCCTCACCGCGCCCTGGGCCGTCGAGCGCAACCGTCGCGCCAGCGTCACCGATCTCGCCAACCGAACCCACGGCGACGCCGCCTTCGCCGACTACGCCGTCATCGTAGGCCTCTCACACACCTTCTAACATCCGCCAAGCCGTTCCAGCCCTTACTCCGCGTATCTACCTCGCGGTGGGCCTTCGCCTTCCCTACGTCGGTGTCTCGTCACAGGCCGACAAGGAACCCCACCCAGCACCCGCCTTCCGTTCGGAAGCAGCTCGGGCGTAGCCTGTGAGCAGACATCCCCACATGAGGCACACACTGAGACGATGGGCTCGAAACCGCAGTGCCGCCACCTGCTGGCACTGCAGTCTTCCGTTTCTTCTCTTCGTCACCTCCTTCCTCCTCGCACAACCCGCACCGCACTTCGGCCATCAGGCCTGGACCACCGAAGACGGCCTTCCGCAAAACAGCGTCCATCAGGTGTTACAAACCCGCGACGGCTATCTCTGGATCGCCACCGAAGCCGGTCTCGCCCGCTTCGATGGCCTCAGCTTCACCGTCTTCCGCCACGACGACCAGCCCCAGTTCCCCAGCGACGACATCGCCTGTCTCGCCGAAGACAGCCACGGCGCCCTCTGGATCGGCACCACTGATGGCCTCGTGCAGTTCGCCGACGGCCACTTCACCCGCATCGCCCTCGGCAACCTCACCGGTCCGCCCTCCATCCTCGCCCTCGCCGCAGCAACCGACGGCGCCATGCTCGCACTCTCTCCCGACGGCCTCACCCGGCTCGTTGCCGGCCACACCAGTCCCCTTCCCAACTCTCCCGCCATCATCGAAACCCTCACCCAAGCACCTGACGGCAACCCCTGGCTTACCGCCGGCGCTCATCTCTTCCAATACACAAATGGCAAGCTTGAAGATCGCGGCGCCCTCTCGCACCCCGGCCCGCTCAGTATCGAAGTCGATCGCAAGCACTCTGTCTGGGCCCGGAGCCTCACAGCCATCACACGAAACACCCGCGATCCGCACGGTCTCTGGCAGCCAACCTCCACCATCCCCCTTCCCCTCATCAACACCTTCTTCTTCGACGACACCTCCGCTCCCGGTGCCCTTTGGCTCGGCACCAAGCGCGGCCTCTTCCTCCTCTCTCCCGACATCGGCAAGCTCCTCTCCATCGAGGCCATCGGCGAGCGCTCCGTCCTTTCCATCGCTCGCGACCGCGAAGGCAATCTCTGGGTCGGCACCGAAGCGGACGGCCTCCATATCCTCCGCGCCCAAAAGGTTCAGGCGGTCCCTGGCCTCGCCGATCACCTCCTCACGTCGCTCACACAGACCACCGACGGCGCCGTCTGGATTGGCACCCGCGACGACGGCCTCCGCGTCTACAAGTCCGCCACTCGCACCGCAACCATCCCCGCTGCCGCCAATCGCCCCAGCCTCGCAACTCCCCTCGCCAGTCCTCTTGTCCTGGCTCTCGCGGCCGGCCGCCACAACGATCTCTGGGTCGGCACACTCGACGGCCTCGCACACGTCTACGGCACGCAGGTCGAGCGCTTTTCCTCCGCCGACGGTCTGCCCGACGACGTCATTCGCTCGCTCCTCGTCGACGACAATGGCGCGCTCTGGATCGGCACTCGCCGCGGCCTCGTTCATTGGTCCGGCACACGCGGCGCTCCCTTTGTCCGCATCCCCGGCCTTCCCAGCGATCTCATCGGCGCCATGCTTCGCAGCCAGCACGGGCCAGACGCCACCGGCCATCCTCTCTGGGTCGCCACCCTCGATGGCCTCTCCCGCATCTCCGGCGACGACGCTCATCCGATCACAACCAGTTACAAGTTCGGCTCCGGCGCCGAGGCAACCGTCATCACCTCGCTTGCCGAAGACCCCGCTGGCACACTTTGGATCGGCACCCGCGACCACGGCCTCGCCGCCATGACCGCCACCGGGATACATCCACTTCCACCCGCCGGCTTCCCAAAGCTCATCAACTCCCTCCTCGCCGACACCCGCGGACACCTCTGGCTCGGCACACCCGCTGGCATCTTCCGCGTCGCCACCGACGATCTCAGGCCTTGCCTCACCGTCGCCACCTGCACGGCACCCGTCGCCCGCTTCGGCTACGCCGACGGCATGCCCACCGAAGAGACCACCGCTACCGGTCACCCCGCCGCCCTCCTCACCCGTGATGGCACGCTCTGGTTCGCCACCGCCAAAGGCGCCGCCACGCTGCACCCTTCCACCATGCAGCAGATCGCCACGCCTCCCCCCGTCGTCATCGATCGCTTCCTCGTCGATAACGTCGTGCAGCCGCTCGCCTCGCCTCAGACGCAGCTCCCCTTCGGCCACAACAGCCTCATCTTCGACTACGTCGGCCTCAGCTTCGCTGCGCCCTCCCGCGTTCGCTACCGCTATCTCCTCCAGGGCTTCGACAAGGATTGGACCAACGCCGGATCGCGCCGCACCGCCTTCTACACCAACCTTCCCCCCGGCCCCTTCGTCTTTCGCGTCCAGGCCGTCAACAGCGACGGCGTCTGGAACCGCACCGGCGCCCAGCTCGCCTTCACCATCCGTCCTCCGTTCTATCGCCGCAGCTGGTTCTATCTCCTCGTCATCCTCGTCCTCGCCTCCATCGCGTACGGAATCTACTACCTCCGCGTTCGCCGCCTTCGCTCGGAGTTCGACGCCGTCCTGGCGGAACGCAGCCGTCTCGCCCGCGAGATCCATGACACCCTCGCGCAGAACTTCGTGGGCATCTCCATCCAGCTTCAGATCGTCGATCAGCTCCTCGCGGCCAAAAACCTCGCCGCCACCAGCGATCAGCTCCAGCAGACCCGCGCTCTTGTGCAGGAAGGCCTGAACGATGCCCGCCAAAGCATCTGGGAGCTCCGCGCCAGCGTCGCCGAGGATAGCCTCCCCACCCGCATCTCCCGCGCCGCCGAGCGCTCCACCCGCAACGGCGTCAGCCCAAACGTCACCATCGGCGGCATCTATCGCCTGCTCGATGCCGCCGTCGAAAAAGAAATCCTTCGCATCGCCGGGGAAGCTCTCGCCAACATCAGCCGCCATGCTCACGCTACCGAAATCAACGTCGACCTGCGCTACGAAGCCGAGCGCCTCCATCTCGCCGTCATGGATAATGGCAAGGGCTTCGATCCCGACGCCGTCTCTTCCACCGGCGACCACTTCGGCCTCCGGGGCATGCGCGAGCGAGCCGCCGGCCTCGCCGCCACCCTCTCCGTCACCAGCTCTCTCGGCGAAGGCACCACCATCCGGCTGGCCGTTCCCTTGCCCCGATCCGAAAGGCGATCCCAATGACTGACCGCATCCGCATCCTGATCGTCGAAGACCACCACGTCGTCCGCAAAGGCCTCATCGCCCTCCTGCAAGCCAGCCCCGAAGTCGAGATCGTCGGCGAGGCCAGCGACGGCCTCGAAGCTATCGAGCGCTTCCACGCACTCCGCCCCGACATCACCCTTATGGACCTTCGCCTGCCAAAACTCGGCGGCGCCGACGTCATCTCACAGCTCCGCGCCACCGATCCCGCCGCCCGCTTCATCGTCCTCACCACCTTCGACGGCGACGAAGACATCTTCCGCGCGCTACAGGCCGGCGCCAAGGCCTACCTGCTCAAAGGCATGACTGTCGAAGAGCTCCTCACCACCATCCGCGTCGTCCACAGCGGCAAAGCCCGCATCCCCGCCGCCATCGCAGAAAAGCTCGCCGAGCGCGTCAGCGGCCAGGAGCTCACCCCGCGCGAACTCGGTGTCCTCGAACGCATCGTCGCCGGCCGCGCCAACAAAGAGATCGCCACCGACCTCCACATCTCCGAGACCACCGTCAAATCCCACGTCAACAGCCTGCTCAGCAAGCTCGGCGTCGCCGACCGCACCCACGCCGCCACCCTCGCCCTCCAACGCGGCCTCGTTCACCTGCCGTAAATGCGAGTGGTTATCAGCCCACAGCATGTGGCTATCAGCCCACAGCCGTTTCGTCGCCATTGCGCCTCTTTAGTGGTCATCCGGTAGTTTTTTGGTTGTCATCCCGAGGGATTTGTTGTTGCCATTGCTTTCGTCTTTCTCCTCACCAACGAATACATTGCTAAGGATCCGCATGACACGCCGCCTCGCCCTTCTGCTCTTCGCCGTCTGTTGTCTTTCGTCTTTGCTCTCCGCCCAAAGCAAACCCGCCTGGCGCGTCGCCACCGCCCGTGAGCTCGAAGCCGCGCTCCCCGTCCGCGCCCCTGTCGAGAAAGAACACATCGAGACCGAGATGCGTACCGCCTCCGGCATCATCAACCCCCAGGGCCAACTTATCGCTGGCGTCGTCATGATCACCGCCGGCTACTCCGCCGATGGCAAGTACTCGCACTATCTCCTCGTCGGCGAGCCCATGGATATCAGCGGCATCTCCCTCCCACGCGGCCACTATGTCTTCGGCTGGCGACGCAGCGAAGACGGTCTGCGCGTCACCTTCTTCGACGCCCTCAGTGGCGCCGAGCGCGGCAGCGTCATGGCCCATCCCATGCCCACCGGCGTCCGCGTCGAATCCTTCCGCATCTGGCCGCCCACCGATCGCTCCGTCCTGCAAATCGGCCGCTTCCAACTCCCCTTCACCCTTCCTCCGAGCTAGCCGCGATCGCCCCCATCCTCCTCCCTTATGAGGATCGAGATTCAACCGATCGATGGAGGCAACGCTCGTCAGACCCGCTACTCTGACAAAGTATTCGACCTCCAGGCGCCCCGCAGCGGGCGCCACTTTTATGCTCGCCACCTCAGAACGTGAACCCGCCCTGAAACGTAATCTGTCGCGCCTGCGCCGTCTCCAGCGAATCGAACACCCCAAACTGACTCGTAAACTGGTTCCCGCCCGGGTTCGTCACATCGCCGCTCGGCGTCAGAAACTGCGGATGGTTGAAGAGGTTTGAGATCTGCGTCGTGAAGTTGAACTTCACCCGCTCCGTAATCGGCGTAACTTTGATGATCGACAGATGCGTCACGTACAGGTTCTGGCTCTCGAGGCTGTTCGGCAGCGCGTTCCCAAAGTGGTTCGCCTGCGGCACCGCAAACGCCGCCGTGTTGAACCAGTTCGTCTTGCTCTTGCCGCCCGGAACCTTGTTCGGGTCGCCAACCAGATCCGGCAGCCCACCAACCGTGCCCGTATTCGACGCGTCAATACCTCCATAAAACGGTGAGAAGTAAAGCCCCGAAGCCGCATAGGTAATCACGTCCGTCGTCCATCCCCCAACCACCCGATTCCCCAGGTCCCCAGCGTGGTTCAGGAATCGCTGGCCTTCACCAAACGGCAGCGCCCAGATCACGCTCGCCACCCCATAGTGCCGTCGCGTCAGCCCGTCATTCGCCCAGTGGCTCAGCACGTCGTACGGATTCTCCGTATCCAGAAAGTTTGCCTTGCTCCGCGAAAGCGAGTAGCTCCCGTTGAACGTCACCGATCCAATCCGCCGCTTCGCCTCCACTTGAAAGCTGTCATACCGCGCTCCGCCATCGAAGCGCAGCAGCGACGTGGTCACAAATTGCGGGTACGGCCGCTTAGCCGGATCGAAGACTTTGGTCGTGGGATCGAACGTCTCGATATTAGCGATATTCGTGTTCACCTGGTAGTTCAGACCAGAGCTGTGCGACCCAACATACGACGTTCGAAGGCCAATCTTCGCCAGCTCCACCTCATAGGTCGCACTGAACTGCTGAATGTGTCCATGGCTGATCTGTCGCGGATATCCAATCACGCTCTGGCTCGGAATCACTGCGTTCGCCGTCGTTGCCGGATATGGGTTCGGGAACGCGATTGGCACGCTCTGGCTCTGGTACGTCTCGGTCAGGGAAAACGGCCCGGTCGCGCCCAGCTGTGGATTGATCGGGAGAAAGTTGTTGAACAGTCCACCATTCGTTCCGAAGCGTGAGAGGTACACGCCATATCCGCCTCGAATCACGGAGTGATCGTTGATCTGGTAAGCAGCGCCGAGTCGCGGAACAAAGTTGGTGCGTTCCGCTTCAGCCTGCACCTTTCCGGCGCGAACAGGAATAGCTTTGGGGTACAGCGGGCTCACCTTCGCGATGGCTGCAGGATCGACCACCACAGACCCCTGCCCGGTCGGGTCGAAGTTGTACTCCAGATGGTCCGATGCACTCGGCGTTCCATACAGATCCCATCGCAGGCCATAGTCCAACGTCAGCTTCCGTGCGATCTTGAACGAGTCCTCGGCGTACAGGCCGTACTCCGTCAACGCCTGGCTGCGACCGCCCAGCGGATCCGTCCGCTGGCTCTGCTGTGGCAGCCCCAGCAGAAAGTCCGCATACGGATTTCCCGTGCGCAACCCGCCAAACGTGAACGTCCCGTAGTCCGGCACCACGCCGCGATAAATGCTGAAGCGCTGCACCGCCCCGCCGAACTTCCACACATGTCGGCCAATCTGCCAGCTCAGCGAATCGTTCACATCGATAATGTGATTGTCAGATTTAACGCCACCCGGAACGTTGATCAGCGGCGTCAGACCAGAGATATCGATCTCAGGAAATCCCTGGCCGGTAAGATTGCTTGGGTTCGACCCCTGCAGGCCGGTCGTCTTCAAGACCGCGCTGCCATCAGGCGGCGTTCTCCCAGCCTGTGTCTGCCCATCAGCAATGTAGTCGGACGAGTACCCGAACCGAAAATTATTGATCAGTTGCGACGTAAAGATCTGCGTATCGCCCGCCGCCCATTGCTGGTGCTTCCGGCTTCTCGTCCACACCAGCGCCGGCAGCCCGTTGTTCAGCACATACGGCGTGTCGCGCATGAGCCATCGCACAAACAAGGAGTTCTTGCTGTTCAGCGTATGATCCACCCGCGCCATCGGCCAGTCCCCGCGATACAGATCGCTGTTGAAGGGAAAGTGGAACGAGTAGTTATCAACCGGCAGATCGGCTGAGCCAACGTTCGGCGCCGGCAGGTAGTTCTCCTGGAACGCGCGCGAGACCGAGCTGATCCGGTTCTGCGGAATCGTGTTGTTCGGAA
>JAABUQ010011821.1_pt1 | contig 11032 bp, 8 predicted proteins | sample 5560001 | NCBI WGS metagenome assembly JAABUQ01 (sample SAMN10711888, study PRJNA513371) | rock metagenome | isolation source: Antarctica rocks | place: Antarctica: Victoria Land, Finger Mt nord | collected 2015-12-18
TTTCAGGTGAAGCAGGCGCCGTCAGGCTTGTTCCCACGACTGCGAATGCGCATCCAAAGTCGGGTCAGCAAGGCACTTTGTCCGTTGATAGGCATGGTAGGTTATGGTACTGCAAGGCCGATAGACCTACTCCCGAGTGGGTTCGCCTTGCATAAGGATATGTCTTGCCTCATATCTCTGCCACGATGCATGCAACAGCTCCAGCTCCGCGTGTAGTGACACCATACGACGCATCGGCACAGGAAGTTTCATTCGATCGTACCCATCCCTCTGGCAACTGGCGGAAAAACTCCTTGCGAATAGAGGATACTGGGCCGAAAGCCTCCAGTGCTCGTTCAAGTAGATGCTGGTCAAACTGCTGGAACCAGTCTTGACGCTCATACTTGCCGTAGGGAACGGTCAGTAGCAGGCGACCGCTAGACTTGAGAATTCGCCGCATTTCCTTCATAGCCTGCGTAAAGTCATCCGGCCGATCCTCGCGGTAGATTTGTTCCTTGACGTAAGCCCTATTATCGAAGCCAATATGCTCTAGGACTGATGCGCAGACAATAGTGTCGTAGTAGTGATCGCGCAGAGGAATGTTCCTGAGATCGGCGTATAGATAACTTATCCCTCTTTCCCAATAACACTCTGTCTCTGGAGCAAGCGTCAGGATATGGAGTGTCTTGTTGGCAAGGCCGGGCCACGAGACGATGTATTCATGATTGAGAGTTGATCCCGCGTCAAGCACGAATTCATGATCGTAGCCTAAATTGGCTAGTATCCAAGGGAACTCGATACATCGCTCATCGACATCTTTACCATATCCCTGTGGCAAAGGTTGTTCCGTTTGTAGCGAGTTGAGCAAGGAATGGTTGGCTATAGCACGCTTAAACACCTGCTGACGATAGACCGAGTACCCATACGAGTGGCTATGGTTCCGGTGATAGGCTCGAACCGCTCGTGCAAAGCGGAACGGACGCGTAAGCTCGAATACAACGGGAGGTAGCACGTAGTGCGCGGCTCGCTTGTAATTCATTGTCATCCTCCTTCAACAAAATGATCAACTAAAGTAAAGATGCATAGTGCTTAAGGCTGTCGATACTCTGATAGATGTTATGGACGATGCGGGCGGTGCGCTCCCAGGTGAACTGCGCCGCACGCGCCAGCCCCCGTGCCTCCAACTCCGTGCGCAGGTCGCTGTCGCCCAGCACGCGGGCTATGGCCGCGGCCAGCGCCTCCACATCGAGCGGGTCGACCATGATCGCGGCGTCACCGACGACCTCCGGTAAGGCGGACGTATTGGAGGTGATCACGGCGGTGCCGCAGGCCATGGCCTCCAGCGGGGGCAGCCCGAAGCCCTCGAAGAGAGAGGGATGGACGAAGAGGTCCGCCGCGTTGTAGAGGGCCACGAGGTCCTCGTCCGGCACGTAGCCCGTGAACACGATGTCCTCCGCGTAGCCGGACTCCCGAGCTACCGTGAGTAGGTCATCGATGATCCACGCTCTACCACCAGCCAGGACCAGACGGTGGTGGATGGCGCCGGCGCGTCGCAGGCGCACATAGGCGTCCAGCACTCGCGGCAGGTTCTTGGTTGGTTTAAGGGCACCGGTGAATAGAATGAACCGGTCTCCGGTGCCGTAGCGCTCTCGTACAACGCGGAGTCGATCCAGGTCGCGGATGGGCCGGTAGATGGGGTCGGGCGCGAGGGGCGCAACAACCACCTTCTCCGGAGGCGCTTGGTAGCGGCGTATGATGCCCTGCCGTGAAAACTCCGAGTCCGTGATAATGGCCGCGGCGCGCCGCACCGTCAAGGGGGTGGTGATGCGTATGTGGCGCAGGACATCGGGAGTGAAGAACTGCGGATAGTGTTCATGCAAGATGTCGTGGATAGTGACGACGATCGGACTGCCGACGATAAGCGGCGCGGTGATCTGCTCGTGAACCATGTCCACCCGCGCACGGGCCAGCATCAATGATGAAGCGAGAGGGAGATGGCGACCTTTCAGAAGGGGTGGGATCAGCAATCGCTGCACGTGCGCCGTTTCAGGGACCAAGTCGCTCGTAAAGGGAAGTTTAGAATACAGTACATAGTCGGTGTCTCCGTCGACGCGTGCCAGGGCATTGACCAGATCGCGCACATAGACCCGAATACCTCCCGATCCGCCATGGAGGAACGCGACGTTAATACCTATCCTCATCGAAGCAGCGCCATGCCCTTCATACAACTCATCTGGCAATCAAATATGGTGGGCAAATCGTCCTGCAGTCACGAAGCTGTCCTGCCGGTAATAAAAGTCGATGCCACGTCCCACCTGTTCGGCGGAGTTGCGTGCAAGCTTCGATAACTCACGGGAGATTTTTGTTGGGCTTGAGCATCCCCGCGTAGAGTATGAAGCGGTCGTGGATACCATACCGCTCCTCGACTCTTACCGGTACCGTGTAGTCGTGAACGGGGAGATACATTGGATCTGCGGCCAATAGCACGACGATTACCTCGAGCGGCGGCACGCTGTAGCGAGATACGATGATATCACCCTTTCCCAATCCTCATAAATCGAGTCGATCTCCCTGCCAGCCTTACACGTCGGTTGCACCCGATAGAGCCTTGCCCTGTTCGCTGCTATTATACTGTACGACCATCTACCTACCTACGCGCGGGGTTACACTCTCCGTTGGTCCCGTCGCTACTTGTCGCACGGACCATTGTTGAAGGCAAAGACATGGTTCGTTTGGAGCTATTGTGCTGGGAAGTTCGATCCAGCCAGTGGACGCAACACCGTGAAACCTGTTGGAATCACGACGAAAACTGATCGCTGCGCTCTCGATCGTCCCAGCACTTAAGGGTGCTCGCGAAAACTGGAAAGGGCGTGGATATACGTCAACGCGCTGGCTTGGTAAGTCGGCGCTGCGGGGAGCCGCGCGACCGCGTCGTAGACCAGAAGCGTCAACCGTGCGGTGCATTGCAAGAAAAGTGGAAGTCTTGCTGTAGACCCACGATCTCCAGGCGCTGCCTCAGCACGGCATTTGTGAGGTAGGCGCTCAGCAGCGGGCGGGAGTCCGATATGGCGCGATGCTGCGGCAGCAACCAGAGGATGCCCTGCGGCATCGCCGCCACCCGGCTCAGCGCGCAATTGTTGGCCACGGCAAACCCGCGATTGCGGCTGTTCACGAGCAGCAGGACATTCGGGAACTCGCCCTGGACCATCTCGACACTGCCATCATGGGACGCATTGTCGACGACAATCGTTTCGACTCTAAGGGCGTGGGTCGTCTCCCTTAGTGTGCGAAGGCACGTCCTTAAAAGGTCCCGCGTGTTCCAGTTAACGATAATCACGGACAGGTCGATCCGTGCGTCGAGCGGAGCAAGGGCGTCGGTATAGCGTGTGTGAGGGGAGGATGGACGCACAGGCATGCTTGCAGTGTACCGCCTCGCTGGTTAGACTTGTGAAGATGTAGCCGCCGCCACGCGCCATCTGTTAGCAATAGGCGTCGAGAAAACAAGCAATGAATGTTCTGATTGGCTACGGCTACCATCCCGTGACGGCAGGCTCGTACATCGAGCGCGCCCTGGCGCGCCGGGCCACGACGACGTTCGTTGGCATGGCCGGAGGCGACCGCGCGGGTTTCGCCCCGACGGGCGACCTGGGATCGCTCGCGCGTAACCTGTCGCAACAGCCGGATCTCTACCTCTACGTCGATTCCGGTGAGCCCGGCTATCTTCCGCGCGGGTTGACGCAGCTCGATGTCCCGACCGCGTGCTACCTGATCGACGTGCATCTGCGGTCTCGCGAGCTGCTCAAGAAGGCGCTGCTGTTTGACTACGCTTTTTCCGCGCAGTGCGATTTCGTGGCTGTGCTGCGCGCCGCGGGCCACCCGCAGGCGCATTGGCTGCCGTTGGCGTGTGACCCGCAGGTCCACAGGCGTTACGATGTCCCCAAGCGGTACGATATCGGGTTCGTCGGATCGGTCAGGAGCGGTTACGAGCGGCGTCGGGTCCTGGTGGAACGGTTGGCCCGCCGCTTTACCATAAACGACTACAGTCAGCCCCACACGCCGGCGGAGATGGCGCGTCTCCACAGCGAATCGCGCCTCGTCTTCAATTGCTCGATGCGCCACGAGGTGAACATGCGGCTCTTCGAGGCGCCCGCGACAGGCTCGCTCCTGCTCACCGACCGTATCGGTAACGGGCTTGACGCGCTTGTGACCGACCGGGAACATGTCGTGATGTACGACGACGACCGGCTCGTCGACCTGGCGGACGAGTACCTGCGCGACGAGGCGGCGCGCGAACGCATCGCCAGGCAAGGCTACGAGCACGTGCGCGCCCATCATACCTACCTCCACCGCGTGGACACCATCCTGGACACCGTCTTCGCGGCGACGCTCCGGCCGCGTTTGGATGCGCCGTTACGCCAATGTAGCGATGTGGACGTGGAACTGGCGTACGCGGAACTCTACTCCATGATGGGGCAGGTCGACGAAACGATCGACCAGTACAGGCGTACGCCGCGCCGGTGGCGCTACCGCGCTCCCGCCGCGAAGCAACTGGCGCTGTGTTTGTTGCGGCGCGCGCACTATCTGACACAGGTATAACGACGCGGCTTCCGGTCGCGTGAAACGAGGACACGGACGGCGCCTGGCGGCGGTACGGCGTGTTCGGAAAGGGATGTGCCCCGCGTGCGTATCGCCATTCTCAGTCGCTATAATGGATTGGTCAACCGGGGGATCGAGTCATGGGCCATCAATTTATGCCGGCAACTGGAGGGGCTCGGCCATACCTGCCTCCTCATCCAGGGCGGGGCGGACGTGCCGCGGGACGCGCCATTTCGCACTGTGTCGCTGCCCGTAAAGAGGCGCAAAGAGTTTCCGTTCATACACCGTGGGATAGTAGCCACGGTGATCGGCCATTGCTATCTCGACGCCGCGAATCGTGAAGCCGCTATTTTCTCGGCGCGCGCGTTGCCTCATCTGATCGCGTTCCACCCCGACGTCATCATCCCGGCCAGTTATCTCTGGACGGTCGTCGCCGCCAAGATCGCGGGATGGGTTCTACGGGGCAAGCCACGCATCGCCATCACAAGCCACGCGGGTTGGAGCTACCTGGAGCGAGACGCCCTACGGCTGGGGATCAATGGCTTCGCGGCCGTCCAACCCCTCATCTATGATTGGGCCACGGAATTCGAGCGCGGGCGAACGGCTGTCGAGCTGATCCCCTACGGGGTAGAGATCGAGCGGTTCGCGTCCGGACCGACGGCCCCCCTGAACCTCGCCCATCCGGTCGTGATCGTGGTGTCGGCGCTCGAGGACTATAAGCGCGTGGATATGGCCGTGCGAGCGGTCGCCCGGTCAGGGATGAGCCTTTTGTTGCTGGGCGATGGCCCTAACAGCGACCTTGTCACGCGGCTCGCGCGCGCGTTGCTCGACCCGCGGAGGTTCTTGCACCTGCCCAAGGTAGCGCACGCCGATGTCGCCGCCTATTATCGCGCGGCGGACGTCTTCTCGCTGCCGTCGACGAGCGGCGAAGCCTTCGGCATCGTCATACTGGAGGCTATGGCCGCCGGGCTGCCCGTCGTGGTGAACGACGACCCCGTGCGGCGCTGGATTGCGGGCAGCCAGGGTCTGTTCATCGACCCATCCGATACGGAGGCATATGCGGACGCCCTGGTACAAGCGGTGACGAGGCCGCGCGCGTCCGCGCCCGATGCGCACCTTTCTCGCTTCGGCTGGCCCGCCATCGCCGAGGCGTACGCGCGCTTCTTTGCTCGCCTTGGCGCGGAGGAACGGTGTTCCCGCGCGGCTCTGGCCCCGCTCAGGCTGCCCTTCAGCATTGCCATCCGCCTGGGCGAGCTCTTTGTGAATGTCGCCAGGCGCGCGTTACGACCCAGTTAGCGGCGGCACTCAACAGTGTGGCGAGGGAGAAATAGGGCCGTTGCGTACCCCACAAACAAGTGGAAGGATTCGCTGCACTTAGCGCACGACAGGGTGTTCGCCGCGTTGTTTCCGCCGTAACGGCGCCGTTGCCTTGCGGCCTAGCCAGGGGACGCGGTAGCGCATGGAGATGGCCGCCCTCTGCCATAAATAAGGCTTGACGTATGTCGAGCCTTGCGTGGTATGCGACTGATGATGGTACGTGATGCGCGAGTCGGTTAACCTCAGTAGGTCGTGGTTCTGCATATGCGCATCGACGCGCGCCTCGAAGATGCGGCCGACGTTGGTCATCGGATAGCGATTGGATGCCGGATGCCATTGGCTGTAGATGGGAGCCGCGAAACTTTTGGTGGCTCCCAGGAAGCATTGATCCGAGAAGCTCCGGTTCACCCAGTAAGGATCGTCGAACCGCTCGGCAGTTCGCTCCGCAAAGCCTGGATAGTCGGCGAGGTCCGGCGCCATCGTGAAGTAGTGGGGGTTATCTCTCAGCTTGGCCACGCCACCGTCGACCCAGGCAAAGGGGCGGTCGAGGTAGACATCCCCGGCAACGTGCAGGACATACTCCGCCGACGCGGTGGCGACCGTCACAAGCAGGAAGTTGGTGAAAGGCAGCACGCGGCCGATGTCCCGTAGCTGCAGCCCGCAAATTTCCAGCGCGCGCGGTAGCGCGTCGGCAACCACCACGTACTCGTCGCAGTCACCGCGGGCAACAGCGGCATCGGCCATCCTGAACACGTCTGGCTTATCGTCGACGTTGTTGATGGTGATGACCCGGCGGGTGAAGGGATATAGGTGGGCAGCGAATCGCTCGTGCAACACTTCCGGGCCAACAGTTCGCGGTACGTGCCCTCCCAGCAGTCGATGTAGCAATCCACGGTCCTGCGCACGGCTTCCACGGTTGGGTTGGAGGTCATCGGGCGTTGTCCCTCTATCGTGGCATTCCTCGTCACGTCCATTGGACAGTTTCAGGTGCATCCGTCGTCGATCGGCACTCTGGAGCGTGCCCTTCAAGCAAGAAGTATAGCAAACCAGGCGCAAAACCCCTGGGCCATTTCATTGTCGATCGCGCGGGCGATTCCTGGAGGGTAGAGATCTCGTGCAGACGCCTCTATCCTGCCACGACGATCCCATGTCGCCGAGAATGACATAGCCCTGCTAATCTAGGGCAATCGCATGAGGGGTCCGGCACCGAATGAATATCAGTGGAGGGTCTCGTCGATAGGTGCGCAATGGGTCAATCGCCCGCAAAAAGGGCTGTGGGCGCATCTGGCGAATCCAAGCGTGTTCTTGACCGATGTTCATTCGGTGGAAGGCCGAGAATGCGATTGCCCTAGCTAATCTCCTCGTTGCCTTGCGCGGTATCACCGGTACGGGTAGACTCGTGACTGTTTGACCGTGAGCAAACGATAGGCGATAGAGGCGATAGCGTTATCGCATGCCGGTTGCGAAACAGGTCGCATTGCTTTTGTATCGTCGGGTGAAGTATGGCTAGTGCACAGCCCGAGCCCATCGACCGGGTGAGGATGACGGAAGGCGAGGCAAGTCCTCCGCTTGAGCGGAGCGCGAAGCGGACGCGGCCGGCCGGCAATGCGACGTATCTTGCCACTGCCAACATCGCTGGCAAGGCGTTCTCGCTGATCTTCGTCCTGTACGCAACCCGCGCCCTGCAGCCCGCTCTAATGGGTAGCTACGGGCTGGTGCTCAGCTTCGTCGGGCTCTTCGGCGTCCTGACCGATTTAGGGCTCAGCTCACTGGTCGTGCGCGATGTCGCAGCGGACCGTACACGCGCCGTCCGCTACATCTCCAATACGCTCGCCTTGCGCGTGGTCCTGTCGGTCGTGACGGTGCTGCTCATCGTGGTCGGGGCGCAGTTTGCTTTCGCCCCCGCGTGGCGCGGCTCGGTGTACGTGTACGCCCTCTCCCTGATCCCGATCGCGCTGTCGAACACGCTACAGTTGGCCTTCCAATTTTCTGAGCGTCTGGCCTACAGCGCCGTCCTCAGCGTGGCGACGGCGGCCGCGACTGCCGGTCTGAGCATCCTGGTGCTGTTCACCGGCCATCACGTCTTAGGGCTTGTGACCGTCTTTACCGTGGTGACGACGGTTAGTAGTGGGGTCGTGGCCTGGCTGGTGTACACGCGCTTCCTGCCGTTCCGTTTCGATCTCGACCCCACGTGGTGGCCGGTCATGATCCGCATGGCGCTGCCGTTCGCGGTCGCGACCCTACTCAATATCGTCTACAACTCGGCGGATCGGCAGATCCTTGGCTGGTTAAGTCATTGTCGGGATGTCGCGGGTAACAGTGGTTGTCCCCCCGTCGGCCAGTACTCGACCGCGTACCGGCCCCTGGACACCCTGATCACCATCTTCGCGGGCAGTATCAATGCGGCGATGCTTCCGGCACTGATGCGCATCGGCGCCGAGTCGCGTGAGGGTCTCGTCCGACTGATCCGATCCGGCAGTACTCTCTGCCTGGTTGTCGCGATCCCGGTGGCCGTGCTGACCACCTTTTTCGCCCCTGAGGCAATGCATATCTTTGGTGGGGAAAGCTACATTGTTGCCGCACCCGCCCTCGCTATCCTGATTTGGACGTTCCCCTGCGTCCTGGTTTTGATCCTGCTCTACGGCGGTCTCTACGCGGTTCATCGCAACAACGTGATGACGATGGCCTTCGCCGTCACGCTCGCGTTCAACCTCTCCTTCAACGTCCTTTTGATTCCGCACTTCTCGTATCTAGCGTCGGCCGCGCTGACCGTGGCCTCCGAGGTGCTCAACGGCGTCATCGTCGTCGTCGCATTGCGGCAAAGCGTGGGAGGCCTGGGACTCGTGGCGCCGACGGTGAAGATGGCCGTTATTGCCATTGGTTCGAGCATCGTGTTGTGGGCGCTTCATCCCTTTGGTATCTTTGTTGGGGCGCCGGTTGGCGTGGTTGTGATGGTGCTCGGGATAAAGTTGACGCACATTCTGGGCTCGACGGAACGCGATGTGCTCGGACGCCTGCCTATCGCCGGCCGCTTCGTCCGGTTCTTATAAGACTAGAGACACAATGCGCGTTTGCATGATCGTGCCGCGCTATCCGCCGGATCGTTGTGGAGTAGGTGACTATACCTACCTGCTGGCCTGGCATCTCGCGCGTTGTGGCGTCTCTGTCGACATCCTGACGTCGCGTGCTTTGACCAAGGCGGTCAGCTTCCCGCCCCCAGATTTCGTTGGTTCCAGGGCAGGAACAGGGACCGCTACGCGGGAGATCAAAGAGATTCGTGTCCGGGTGCTGCCAGTGATTAACGCTTGGGGCTGGCGTTCCTTGCCGCGTCTTTGCTCGGTCGCGTGGGCTGGGCGTTACGATGTCATTCATGTTCAGTATCAGAACGAGATGTATGGCCGCTCGGCGTCGATTACAGCACTATCTCTGGCCTTGAGGGCTATTCGTCCGAACCTACCGACCGTCGTCACCGTCCACGACTACGGCACGCCGTGGCCACGACGCCTGCGCGTGCGTTTGCTGGCTGGGCTCTACGGCAAAGCTTGGTTCGCGGCCATGCTGATGGCCGCCCGCCAAGTTGTTTTGACCAATGAGCAAGACGAGTTTCGTTTCCTGCGCCAATCGTTGCGCTATCCAGTCCCAGCGTCGCGCTACGTGACTATCCCAATCGGCTCGAACTTGCCCGGCGCCGATGCAGCCAATCCTCCCGCGGACGCGCAACAGGCGCTCGCGCGACTCGACGGACTGATCGCCTCCGTGTCGACAATCACTGTGGGCTACTTTGGCTTTGTCAATCCAGCCAAGGGTGTTGATACGCTGCTGGAGGGATTCGCTATCGCGCGCCGGCAGCGGCCGCACCTTCACCTTGTCATGATCTGCCAACTGCGGAGAGATGATCCATACCATGCAACGATACTGGATAGGATAGGGCAACCTGATCTGGCGGATGGCGTGACCGTCACCGGCGAGTTGCAAGATAGTCAAGCAGCAGACGCGTTGGCGCACTGCGACATCGTTGCTTTTCCCTACCACGATGGCGTCTCTCTGCGCCGTGGGACATTGATGGCCGCGCTGGCCCTGGGCCGGCCGGTCATCTCGACGCGCGCAGTTGTGCCACCCACAATGCTTGACGACGGGCACGACATTGTGCTTGTGCCCGCCCAAGACGCTCAAGCCCTGGCCCAGGCCATCATCGAGTTGGCCGACGACCCGGACCAGCGGGCCCGCCTGGGAGCGCATGCGCGCGAGGCCGCGCATGCCTTCACATGGCCGACCATCGCCGAGCGGACAGCCCAACTTTATCGTCAGGTCGTGGCACAGTTGGAACAGGGCAGTGCATGATAACAGTCCATGTGTCATGCGAGGAGTCGTTTTTTGTGCCGCTGTCGATAGCGGTACGGCGCCAGTCATGAGCGTTGACCACTCGACTAGTGCAAAAGGAAATGCTCTGCGGGTCGCGCTGGACGCTCGCCCGCTTACGACCTCGCGCGCGGGCGTCGCGACCTATTGCCGCGGGTTGCTCTATGGATTCGGCCGCTTGCCCGCTGGTGAGTCACCGTTGCTGAGACTCTATGCCAAAGAAGCGGCGCCCGAATCACCGCCGGCGTTCGTTGGTTCGTGGCGGGCGATGCCGTCGCCGCTGTGGTTGCCGCTGGCCGTGCCTCGCGCGCTTCTCGCCGGGCACATAGCTGTATTCCACGGCGCCAACCACATGGCGCCACCTTGGTCGCCTGTTCCGACGGTGATTACGGTGCATGACCTCTCGGCGCTGAGGATGGGCGGCCTGCATACCTGGCGCAACCGGCTGCTGACCGTGCCGCAGATGCTGCTCTCGCTGCGTCAGGCCTCGCGGTTGATCGCGGTCTCGCGGGCTACGGCGTCCGACCTCACTCGTTTGCCGGGCATCGACGCCGAGCGTGTCCGCGTGATCTACGAAGCAGCGGCGCCGGGGCTGGCGCCAGCTATCCCGGAGCAGATTCGGTCGTTGTCACATCGTCTCGACCTGCCCGAGGTGTTTTTCCTGTTCCTGGGCGCTCTGGAGCCGCGCAAGAATGTGGTGACGCTGGTGCGGGCGCTCGCGGAGTTGTACGCGGCGGGCGACCACCGCGCCAAACTGGTCATCGCCGGGGCGGAAGGGTGG
>JAABUQ010011822.1_pt1 | contig 11031 bp, 14 predicted proteins | sample 5560001 | NCBI WGS metagenome assembly JAABUQ01 (sample SAMN10711888, study PRJNA513371) | rock metagenome | isolation source: Antarctica rocks | place: Antarctica: Victoria Land, Finger Mt nord | collected 2015-12-18
GCCATTCGGCACTCGACTATCTCTCACCGGGCGACTATGAAAGGAGGTGGACAAGCGAAGGTCAGGTGGCCTAAGATCAACCTGTCCACGAAAGCGGGGTAACTCCAGGTGCGGTCTATACTGTTTAGTATAGCGAGTCATAGGCCATGCATGGCTTGCTGCAAAAACTGGCGATAGGAGGCGTTGGATGTCGCACGAAAACATGGATTACGAGGGCATCATGCATAAAGCGGGGCATCGCGTGACGCCGCAACGCGTCATGATCCTCGATGCGGTGTGCGAAGGGGGCGGTCACACGACCCTCAAGCAGGTCTTCACCCGTCTGCAGAAGATGGACGACACGATCGACCGCTCATCGGTCTATCGGACCTTGAAGCTGTTCGTGGCACTCGGCCTCGTGGTATCAGCCGAGACGCCAGCGGGCGAAGCCGTCTACGAGATCCCCAAACCGAAGCCGCATCACCATCTGATCTGTCGCACCTGCGGCAAGGAGCAGGAGATCGGACAGGAAGCGATGGATGGCATGTTCGCGCTCGTCGAGGAGCGGTTTGGCTTCAAGGCAGAGACGGATCACCTCGTCCTGCATGGTATCTGTGCCGCATGTCGAGGGGCGATCGACGGCGATGATATCGCTATTCCTCATTCCTCGCGTGTCAGGTGCGCATCTACACGCCGGCGATAACTGAGATGCGGCCGTGGCGTGCCGCGACTCGCCGGTCGCCCGGCGACCTTCGCCTGGCAATATGCATAGAGCGCGTCGTAGAGCGGCGCGCTGAGGCGTAACTTCTCGTAGTCGTCCGGCACCGCCATCTGCATACCCCGGATCACCGCATCGATGCCCGCCGACTCCGGCCGGCGTGACCGACTCGGCGGCACGTCCGCATCGAGGATGATCCGCCCCATCTCGACGAGCGCCGGGTCATCGTCCAATCCGTGGCGGTTGAGCATCACCTGAAAGGTGCACTGTCCGTCCGCATGGCTATATTCCGCGCCCCGCATGTCGAAGGTGTGCCCATCGAGCGTCGCCGGGTCGGTATCCGCCGGCACGAAGACGAACTCAGCGTCCGGGTCGATGTACCGCCGGATCAGCCAGGGGCACGACGTGCGATCGATGTGGAGGTTCTGGCGAGTGATCCATTTCATCGCGGCGCTGCATCCTCGCGTGCGGCGGTTTCGAGGAAAGCCGCCAGTTCTTCCTCGCATCGATGGAGGAGTGCGGCCACCTCCTCAGCATCGGCGCCGCCGAAATAGTCGCGCGCCCGCACCTGGTCGGTCCAGCGCGTCAACTTGCCCAGATCTTCCTCCAACTCCTCAAGCTCCGCGAAGGTGAACTCCCGATGTTCGGTCTCGCGGCGCACGTGGGCGAGGAACCCCTCGGCCTCGCGGGCAAGCTCGCGATATTCGCTCGTGCGGGCCGTCCGGGAAGCGGTTGTGAGCATCTCCGCCCGCTTCGGATCGAGGTGCGCCGCCTGCACAAGCGTCGCCTCACCACCAAACTCCTCGACCTTTGCCGCGATGCGCTGCAACGCATCGGCCGTTTCGGCGCGTTCGGGCAGCGCACAGACGCCATCGCGCAGGTAGACCGCGCCGACTTTCTTGAGCTCGCGCCAGATGTACGCCCGCTTGCGCGAGGGCTCCGTAGGCACCGTGTAGATGAGGAGCGCCCAGGTCATGTCGGCATCCCTTTTATGATACGATCCTTGTGCGGTCAATCTAACGTATGTTACATGCATATGGGCGCGCGTGGATCGCTTCGATGCGCATGTCCCGCACCATTGTACCGTCGGGCGATGCTGAGTCGGGCGAAGGCGCAACCGCGCCAGCCATTCGAAAGGAGTCGGTGCGCGATGCCACATGACGTCTTCCCGCTCTCACGCATCCTGATCACGGCCGTGGTCTGTGCGCTCGTCGCATTCCTCCTCCTCGCCTGGCGCGGACGCGGTAATACTGAAGCGCTACGCACGGGGCTGATGCTGGCGCTGCTCATCGGCGTACTGATCGTTGTCTGGCGCGTTCTCAGCAACCGCTGGTATCTCAATGACGATTTCTTCCCCGGTGTCAGCCTCTCAGACGTCGGCTGCGGGATATTGCCCCTGATCGGCTTGCTCGCCCTGACACCCCTCCACCCTTCGCGGCGCGCCTGGGTGGTGACGAGCGCCCTCGTCGCCCTCGCCACGTTCGTGGGTAATGTCGTGCTCATCTAGTCACTCCGCCCGAGCGATGCCGTCCTTCTGCTATCATCGAGAAGAGAGCTTCTCCCATGAAACGTCGCACATTCCTGATCATCGCAGCGACCGCCGCACTCCTCCTGGCGTCGTGTTCTCGCGGGCACCAGGCAGCCACGCCAGACGCGCTCGGGCTGCGGCAGATCGCCGACGTGCCGCTCCCGGGGAGTACGTCGCGGTGGGATTACGCGAGCATCGACCCGTCCACGGGCAGACTGTACATCGCGCATCTGGGCGGCAGTAGCGTGACGGTCTTCGATACGAAGAGCCAACAGGTCGTGACGGATATCACGGGGATCGCGAGCGCACACGGTGTCATCGCCGTCCCCCAACTGCAACGCGTGTACGCCACCGCGACCGGAGACAACCAGGTCGTGACGATCGATGCACAGACGCTGCAGATCCTTGCCCGGACCGAGGGCGGGAACTACCCCGACGGCCTGGCGTATGATCCCGATGACGGCAAGGTCTTTGTCTCGGATGAATCCGGCGGCACAGTTACCGTGATCAGCACCGAGACCAACCAGCGCACCGCCACGATCGATCTGGGCGGCGAAGTCGGCAACACCCAGTACGACACCGTGGGGAAGCGCATCTTCTCCGTCGTGCAGACGCGCAACCAACTCGTCGCGATCGATCCGGGGACCAATCAGATAACCAGCCGCTCCGATCTTCCCGGCTGCAAGCACGCGCACGGCCTCGCCCTGGATGACGCAAATCGCCTGGCCTTTATTGCGTGCGACGAGAACGCGACCCTCGTCATCTTCGACCTGCGCACCATGCAGATCACCGGAACGCAGACGGTCGGCGACACACCGGATGTCCTCGCCTTCGACAACGGGTTGCATCGGCTCTACGTCGCCGCCGAGAGCGGCGTCCTCGCGATCTTCGACGAGCACGGCACCGCGCTGACGAAGGTCGGGCAGGGGATGATCGCACCCCGGGCACACGTCATCGCGGTGGATGCCGCGACCCACCGCATCTCCCTCCCGCTCGAAGAGAGCGGCGGTCATCCCGCCCTGCGCATCCTTGAGCCTGCGACCGGTACGCATAGCCCTTGACGGCACACGATCGCTCTGATAGCGTGCGTATATAACAGTCGTTATATGAGTGATGTGGTTGGGGGTGGGTCGTGAGTGACAAGCGGATGGTGCTCTTTGTCTGCCCGCATGGCGCGGCGAAGAGCCGGATGGCTGCGGCGTTCTTCAATCGCCTCGCGCCGGAGACGTGGCAGGCAACCTCGGCGGGGGTCACGCCGCAAGAGGCAGTGAGCCTCAATGCGATCCGGCTTCTCAAAGGGGATGATGCCGAAGTACTCCTCGATCTCACCCCACCACAACCCGTGGGCGCGGTGCCATCACCCGACCGGGTGATCGCCATTGACTGTGATGTCCACGGCGCAGAGCGCTGGGATTTGCGGCACCAAGAGTTCGAGGCACCGATGCGCGACGAGTTGCGGAATAGGGCCGAAGCCCTGGCGCGGGAGGTGGGCGATGGCTGAGGTCATCGGGGCCGGTGCCATCGCGCGGCCGACGGAACGGGTCGGTCTGTGGCCCCTGATCGCCTATTTCCTCAAGCTCGGCACGATCGGATTCGGCGGGCCGGTCGCGCTCGTCGGCTACATGCGCCGCGACCTCGTGGAGGATCGTCGATGGGTGCAGGAGGACGAGTACAAGCTCGCCCTCGCGCTCGCCCAGATCATGCCCGGTCCGCTCGCGGCGCAGTTTGCGATTGGCCTCGGGTATCTCCTGCGCGGTGTCCTGGGGGCGACGGCCGTCGGCGTCGCCTTCGTCCTCCCATCCTTCCTGATGGTGGTCGGGCTCTCCATCCTCTACGTCGCCTACGGCGGCCTGTGGTGGATGCAGGCGCTCTTCTACGGCATCGGCGCGGCGGTTGTCGCGATCATCACGATCGCCGCCTACAAGCTCGCGCGCGGCACCATCAAGCGCGATCCGCTCCTCTGGGGCATCTTCGCGGTGCTCCTCCTCGTCACGGTGGTCACGCAAGCGGAGCTCGCGGTCATTTTCATCGCCGCCGGACTCCTCGTCGTCTTGATCCGCGCCTTCCCGAAACGCCTCAAGGCGCGTCTCCCCTTTCTCAGTATCGCGGCATGGCCAATCGTGATCGCCGGTGCGCTGACGAGCAGCCGGGATACCGGCAAGCTGACGCAGATCTTCCTCTTCTTCATCAAGGCGGGCGTCTTCGTTTTCGGGAGTGGGCTTGCGGTCGTGCCCTTCCTCTATGAGGGCGTCGTGCAGCAGCACCACTGGCTCACCGAGCGGCAGTTCAGCGATGCGGTCGCTATCGCGATGATCACGCCCGGACCGGTCGTCATCACCGTCGCCTTCATCGGCTACTTGGTGGCCGGTTTGGCGGGCGCATCGCTCGCCGCGGTGGGCATCTTCCTGCCGGTCTACTTCCTGACGATCATCCCGATGCCCTGGTTCAAAAGGCACCGCGATAACGCCCAACTGAAGGCGTTCGTTGCGGGCGCGACAGCGGCGGCGGTCGGGGCGATTGCGGGTGCGGTGATCATCCTCGGCAGGCGTTCGATCATCGACGTGCCGACGGGATTGATCGCACTCGTCAGTTTCGGGTTGCTCTGGCGCTTCAAGGTGCCGGAGCCGCTGATCGTGCTCGGTGCGGGCCTCGTCGGGTTGGTCGTCTGGGTCGTCATCTAGGAGGAACGATGTTCGCCGTCCGCGATATTGTCGTGTTCAGCATCGTCGCCGGCCTCCTCGCCGGGGGCGTGCTCGCGGCGTGGCCGTGGGCGCGGGAGCGGGCAACCTTCGTCGTCGCCGGCGTTGCGGCGATGCTCGGGATGATGGCGTGGAACTTCGTGCTCCACGGGTCGAATACCGCGAGCCTGAACGTGGACGCCCCGGTGATCGGCCTGAGTTGGCAGGACGTGGGCACCGGTGTCTGGGCCTTTCTCGTCACGGCGCTCGTCTTGGGGTTGGTGTACCGGCGCGATGCGGAGGCGCAGCGGGTCGTTGCCGCCGCCGCGATCGCCGGACTGGTGGCGATGGTCTTCGATATCTTCGTGTTGTAGGAGGAACGCAGATGAAATGGGTCACGCGCGCAAACGTCAAAGTCGATCGGGTCGCCTGCCCCTGGCTGATCACGAACTTTGTAGACCCGCAGGCGGAGTTCATCTTCGTCCCGCCGGACGAGATACCCTCAGTCGTTGCAGCGCAAGGGGCGATTCCCTACGACGCGTCGGGGGTCGAACTCGGCCACCACGGCGCGGCGTGCTCCTTCGATGCGATCCTCAAAAAGTACAACCTGACCGATGAGGCGCTACAGAAACTCGCGCTCATCGTGCGCGGCGCCGACACCGCCGATAAGGATCTGACACCCGAATCGCGGGGACTTGAGGCGGTGGCTGAAGGGTTCCGGCGCATGGCCCAAGCGGGTGGCTACGACGATCACGAGACGAACCGGCGCGAGTGGCTCGTCTACGATGCGCTCTACCTCTTCTGCGGGGGCGACGCGGCAAAGATCACTCGGGCATAAAGGAGGGCGTCATGCTCACACCCGGTCGGTTCATCGCGATCCCCAACAGCCAGGGAAGTGCGTTCGACCACGGGGCATTCGACCCTCAGACGCAGCGCGTCTTTGTCGCGCATACCGGCGCGAACACCCTCGATGTGCTCGATCACCGGGAGGGTCGCCACCTGCACACGCTCCCCGATTTCCCGGAAGCGGCGGGAGTCGTGGTCGGGAACGGACAGGTCTTGGTCACGAATCGGGGCAGTGCAAGTCTCGCGGTCGTGGAGAGCGCCACGCTCGAACGGCGCACGACAATCCCGGTCAGCCCGCGCCCGAATGGGGTCGCGATCGCGCCGAAGAAAGGCCTGGCCGTCGTTGCCTGCATCGGTGATGATACGCATCCGCCGGTCCTGCACTGTTGCCCGGTATCGGGTGGAGAGCAGACAACGCTCCCGCTCCCCGGACGGCCGCGCTGGTGCGTCGTCGATGCGGACGAGACGCGCGTCTTCCTCGCCATCCAGGACCCATCGATCATCCTTGTCGCGGGGCTGCCTGATCTCTCGCTGATCGCGCAGTGGCCGCTCCCCAGCGCCGGTGCGCACGGGGTCGATATCGATCCGCTCGGCAACCGACTCTTCGTCGCCTGCGATGGCGGCACGCTCGTCGCCCTCAGCACCGAGACGGGCTCGATGGAAGAGAGCTGGCCACTGCCCGGCGGTCCGGACGCGACCTTCTTCAATCCCGACAGCGGTCTCGTCCATGTGGCGGTCGGCAATCCGGGTGTCGTGGTCTCCGTCAATCCCGCAACGGGAGAAATGGCGACCTGCGTCACAGAGGCCCGCGCCGGTACGACCGCGCTCGTCCGGCCGGACCGGCTCTCTGTCTTCCTGCGTGAGCGCGGCGGCGCGCTCGAACTGATCGAACAGACCGGGTAGAGGGGCATGATGGCTGCCGTCGCGAACCCCGGCACGATCGTCGTGGAGGGACTGAAGAAAATCTACGAGGGCTACCCCTCACCGGGTAATGAGGCGGGCGGCATCTTCCTCTGGTTCGGGCAGGCGCGCCGCGCCCTGCGCCTGACGAGTGAGCCGCCCCGCCGGGTCGTCGCGCTCGATGGCATCGATCTGAGTGTCGGGAAAGGCGAGATCGTCGGGCTGATGGGACCGAACGGCGCCGGGAAGACGACGCTCATCAAGATCCTCTGCGGCCTCGTGACGCCGACCGCTGGCACGGCACGCGTGAATGGCTGCGATGTCGTCACCCAGCAAGAGGCGGTGAAGCGCTCGATCTCCTATGTCTCGACCACCGGCTGGATGGGCCTTGAGTGGGCGCTTACCGTCGCGGAAAACCTGCTGCTCTATGCCCGATTGTTCGGCCTGCAGGGAGCAATCGCGACACAACGCGTCACCGATGCCCTCGCCGAAGTCGGCCTCGCCGAACACGCGAGTAAGCACGTCTATCAGCTCTCCAGTGGGATGCGCCAGCGGGCGGTGATCGCGCGCGGGCTGCTCGTCCGCACGCCGCTCCTCTTCCTCGATGAGCCGACCGTCGGGCTCGATCCGGTGACCGCGCGGGACTTGCGCCGCCTGATCAAAGAGGATTTGAACGGCCGCTACGGGCAGACGGTGATCATCACGAGCCACTTCGCCCCGGAACTGGAGGCGCTCTGCGACCGTGTGGGGATTCTTGCCGAGGGGAAACTCCTCACTATCGCGCCGACGGAAACGTTGCTTGGCCATCTGCATGACCGGGTAGTGGTGGACTTGCAGGTCAGCGATCTCATCGAGGAGCGGCTTGGCCCGCTGCGGGCCACCTCGGGCATCTACAATCTCTCCGCCACCTGGCAGGACGCCGATGGCACCGCACACCTGCGCATCCATATCGCCGCCGATCTGCCAGTGGATGCGGTGCTCGGCGTGCTGATGCAGACCGGCGTCCGGGTTCGTGCGCTGACCACGAGCGCGCCGAGTCTTGAGGATGTTTACCTGGCGATGACCGGAGGGGCTTTAGGTGAGTAAACGATCGACGCTCGTCCTGCGCGATGTCACGGGCTGGCGCAACGTTCGCGGCCAGCTTTCCGCCCTCTGGGGCTTCTCAATCCGCGAGTACTTCCTCTGGAAGGCGTACCGCGCCCGCCAGATCATGTGGGTGGCGAACATCCTCACGAACACGATCATCTTCTTCATCCTCGGCCGCCTCGTCGGCGGCAATGCCGCCGCCCTGCTCGCCCCCTACGGCACCAACTACGTGACCTTCATCCTGATCGGCATGATCCTCAACTACTACCTCGTCACCAATCTCGCCGACCCCTTCTCGCGCATCCGGCGCGTCTATTTCAGCGGCACGATGGACCTCTACATGCTCTCGCCGATGGGCGCGCACACGCCGATGCTCGGCCTGATGGGCCGCTCGGTCTTCGACGACTACCCGTGGGCGATCTTTATTGTCATCATCGGCTCGCTCTTCTTCGGCGCGCAGTTCGTTTTCTCCGCCTGGCCGCTCATCCTGCTCTTCACGCTCGTGACGCTCATCGTGGCGTACGGGATCGGCCTGATCAGTGCGAGCACCTTCTATCTCTTCGATTTCAAGCAGCAGAACGAACCCGTGCGCTTCCTCATCCAGCAGGTGCTCGTCGCCCTCGTTGCTGGCACCTACTATCCGCCGACAGTGCTGCCGAAAGCCTTCCAATGGATCGCGGCGTTCCTGCCGCATACCTATGCCTATGACGCGATCCGGCGCCTGATGTCGCCGGGGGCGAATCGCACCACGCCGACGCTCCTCGCGCACTACTGGCTGCCGTGGAACGCGGTGACGACGGACCTCGTCGTGCTCCTCATCATGACGGTCGTCTTCGTGCCGCTCGGACTCTGGCTCTTCCCCCTCGGCATCGAAAAGGCGCGCAGGAATGGGACATTGACACGATGGAACTGACGAAGGATCAATTACGACCGGTCGAAGAGCGCCGCATCCCGGACATGGTGATCGATGTCCAAGGGATCACGAAACGCTTCTTCCTGCGGCCCGAGCAGCGGCCCGGATCGTGGCTCGACGCGACGATCCAGACGGTCGCCGGGAAACTGCGCGGCTCCGGCCAGTGGGTCGCCGCAGTGCAAGAGGTCGATCTGCAGGTGCGCCGGGGCGAGATTCTCGGTCTCTTGGGTCCGAATGGCGCGGGCAAGACGACACTGATCAAGATGCTCTGCGGCCTCCTCGTCCCCACCGAGGGCGGCGGGACGGTGCTCGGGTTTGACTTGCTGCGGGAGGATCGGCGCATCCGCGCCAACGTCAGCCTCGTCGCCCCCACCGCCGATGTCGGCACGGACAACAACCTCACTGTGCGACAGAACCTCGATTTCTGGGCGTTCGTCTATAACGTTGCCGCTGAAGAGCGGCAGGAGCGGATTGATGAACTCCTGACCGTCGTGGATCTCGTTGAGGTGCAGGATGCGTGGCCAATGCATATCTCTGCCGGGATGCGCCAGCGGCTTGCGATTGCTCGCTCACTCCTCGCGCGCAATCCGCTGATCTTCCTCGATGAGCCGACGGTCAAACTCGATCCCGAGGGCGCACGGCGCATCCGCTCGTTCATTGCAGAGTTGCGGGTCCGCTACGGCGTGACGATCATCCTCACCACCCACTATATGTATGAGGCGGAGGAACTGTGCGATCGCATTGCGATCATGGAAGCCGGACGGATTATCGAGATCGACACGCCCGCGAATCTCAAGGGCCTCGTCGGTGGTGACCGCACCATCGAAGTAGAGGCCGGGGACATATCGGCAACACTGGTCGAGATGATTCGGCAGTTGCCCGCCGTCCTCACGGCGGAGATTAATCCCAATGGCTCAACGGACGATCTCCTCTCAGTGCATACGACCGACATCGAGGCGACGACGACACCGCTCCTCGCGCTCCTCCGCAGCCACGGCGCCACCATCCGCGCGGTGCGTTCCCACGAACCGACGCTCGAGGAAGTCTTCTTCCACCTCGCAGGGAGGGAACGGGCATGAGCGTCGCGCTCGACACGCGAGCGACGAGTGTTCGCACCTTCCTCCGCTCGGTCGCCTCGTTCAGTTGGCTGGAGTTCAAAACGCTGCGGTACTATCCGTCCAACCTGCTGCTCTCGCTCGTCGAGGGGACGGTCGATACCGGCATCTGGCTCTTCATCGGCCTCTTCCTCAAGGGCGTGGCGGACCAGGCGGTGGCGGCGTTCGGCGGCTCGTACGTGGCGTATGTCGTGATCGGCGTCAGCTTCTTCGGGGCGGCACAGACGGCGCTCACCTCGCCCTTCGAGAGCGTCAGCCAAGCGTACTGGGATAAGCGACTCGAAGCCTACCACATGGCCTCCGACGGCATCTGGGCATATATCCTCGGGCGGATGGGCTGGCAACTCCTGTATGCGACTGTGATTCAAGTTGCGGTCGTCTCACTGATCGTCGGCACGGTCGGCATCGACTTCGCCCCGGGCGCGAACCTGCTGTTAACGCTGCTTCTGTTCGTGCTCTTGGTATTGTGCTGCTTCGGGCTGGGACTGGTGGGCGCGAGCAGCTTCTTCCTGCTTGAAGTGAAGGATAGCTCGGAGCCGGTCTCGTGGGGCGTCACGGTGCTCGCCCGGATCGCCTCGGGGGTGTACTACCCGCTCTCGATCATCCCCTTCTGGTTGCGACCGCTCGGCCGGTTGGTGCCGCACACCTACGCGCTCCGCTCGATCCGCCTCGTGCTCATCCAAGGGCACGGATTCAGCGATGACCAAGTTGTTCGTGATGTGCTGGTGCTCGTCTGCTATGCCGTCGCGGCGATCGCGCTCGGCATCTGGATGCTGCGTCGGGGTATCCGGAAGGCGGAACGGGTCGGTGGCATGAGCGTGGTCGGCTAGTTCTCGTCGGCAGCGGACAGTATCATCGGCACGCAACGCCATTCCTCGCGCCACATACCCGAATCTGGTGCCCGATATATGCACCAGTACCAGCGTTCCCCGCACCCGTGGATGCGGCGATTCGGATGCTGCGGGGAGACCCCGCCGCACCTCACTGCTTCCTGCTCGCCGAAGCGAACCTTTCCTCACCCGCCCCTGCCGGGGTCTTATCGTGAGTCCACAGGCGTTTTGCGTCTCCGGGCGCTTCCCGGCGACGTTCTAAGAGTGCGTCTTCCTGCGCTGCCACAGATAGGATGTTCCGCGCGGCGTTCATACCTCGTTCGTGCAGCGTGCCGCACCGCTCGCAGAGCCAGATATTCACCAGTTCGGGCAGTGTCTCCCGCACATGCCCACACCGGCAACAGGTGATGTCCGTCGGCACCTCCGCCGGAATCACGA
>JAABUQ010011823.1_pt1 | contig 11030 bp, 9 predicted proteins | sample 5560001 | NCBI WGS metagenome assembly JAABUQ01 (sample SAMN10711888, study PRJNA513371) | rock metagenome | isolation source: Antarctica rocks | place: Antarctica: Victoria Land, Finger Mt nord | collected 2015-12-18
GTGTTACGACGTGGGCTGTGATGACATTCTGACGTATAACCAAATGATTGACATCACGGCAGAACTCCTGGGCCGACCGCATCCCATCAAAGTTCACCTTCCGCCGTCGCTGCTGGGCGCGCTTGCCCCGCTTCTTGAACGCCTGAGCAAACTCCCCTCAGGCGCGATGAAAGGCCTTGTGGACAGCGTGGAGGCCGATGCGATTGGCGACCCTCTGCCGATACGCACGCTTTTGCCTCGGCCCCCTCTGCCCTATCGCCAGGCTGTGGGAAGAGCGCTCAAGGAGAACTTATAATGCGCGTGTTCGTGACGGGAGCCACGGGCTTTATCGGCTCTGCCATCGTGCAGGAGCTTCTCGGGGCGGGCCATGAGGTACTCGGCCTGGCACGCTCGGACGCGTCCGCCAAGGCTCTGATCGCCGCAGGGGCGCAGGTGCATCGCGGGACGATTGAAGACCTTGACAGCCTGCGCCGGGGTGCGGCTGCCTCAGACGGCGTCATTCATACGGCCTTCTTCCACGAGATTACGCACATGGGCCTTGGGACGCGCCTTCGCGTGATGCTGGGTGGAGGTCCAGGCGGCATCGTTTCAAGGTACATGGGGGCCGCCATCGGTGCGGATAGGCGTGCCCTGGAAACCCTCGGCCAGGCGCTCGCAGGGCCTGACCGCCCTTTAGTGGCTGCTTTTGGCACCCTGGCAATGAAGCCGGGCCGGCTCGCCACAGAGGATGATGCGCCTGATCCCCACTCCGTCGGGGGGCCGCGCGGCGCGTCAGAAGAAACAATGCTGGCGCTGGCTTCGCGCGGCGTCCGCGCCTCAGTGATCCGCCTGCCGCCGACAGTACATGGCGACGGCGACTATGGATTCGTGCCCCGTCTCATTAAGGCCGCGCGGAAGCAGGGCTTTTCGGCGCATATCGGTGACGGCCTGAACCGCTGGCCCGCCGTACACCGGCTGGATGCCGCTCGTCTTTTCCGGCTGGCGCTGGAGCAGGGCGTCGCAGGGGCGCGGTATCACGCAGTCGCCGACGAGGGCGTGCCGATGCGCCAAATCGCCGAAGTCATCGGCCAGCGTCTGAATGTGCCCGTCGTCTCCAAGACTCCCGCAGAGGCAGCCAAGCTCTTCAGTTGGATCGCGCCCTTTCTTCCGGTCGACAACCCCGCGTCCAGCAATCTCACTCAGCAGCGTCTGGGATGGCAGCCCACGCATACCGCGCTCCTGCCCGACCTTGAACACGGAACCTATTTCAAGTGCTGAAAAGAAACTGGCGGCGCTTTGGCCCTGCCCGCTCGCGGCCCGCCTGCCCTGCGCTTGCCCCAGATGCGCCCGGCGTTTTGCCGGCGGCGGCGGCAAACCCTGAGCAAAGGCGCGGCTTGGTCTCCCCGCTCTTTGGCAGTTATCAAGAAGCACGCCCGAACATCGCTTCCTAGGCCCGTGGCCTTTGCGGGCGCGGCAGGCAATGGCGGCGGTCATCTGGTCGGGGATGTGCTGAGAGATGCCGCTGCCACGGGTAGAATAGCGGCATGAGAGTGAAACTGAACTTGGTGTTTTCCGGCACGGCGACCGTGGAAATAGACGCGGACTCGGTGGAAGCCGCGCGCTTGTCCGCCGCCGACCTGACTTTGGCAGACCTGGCCCGCGCGGGGCATACCGATGTGCTGTCGTTCAAGGTGGCGGCGCGAGAAGCCACCCCGACCTCGGCGCTGGGCGGCGAAGGCGACGACACGCAGGCGAGCAACGCGCCCCGCACTTCGCGTCCGTCGGGCTGGTACCGGCCTCGGTAGCGCCCCGAAGCTTGGGGCTGATGGCTTGTTTCCTCTGGATTAACCTCGCTCCCAGGCCGGCATTTGCGCTTTGCGAGGGCGCGGCAAGCGTGTTCCAACGACGGAAGAAATCCGTCCGTCGTTGGTGCGCCTTGGCAGCCCCTTATCAACCCTTTATTTAACCCTTCATAACCCCAGCGCAACGCCTCTGCATCCCCGCTTCAACCCCAAGCAAAAACCAAGCCCAAGGGGACATTTCCGCTTTATGGACGATGAACCTGTAAAGCAAACGCCTAAAAGCGCCAGTCCAAATCGGCGGCGGGCACGCGGCGGAATGTCCAGTGAAGCTGGCGCTCAATCAGGCGGCAGTCCACAAACCACCACGGATATGCCAGCGGGTCGTGGATGCGGAACGTCTCGCGGTAGCTTTGAATGGCAGGAAACGCCGGGCCGAAGCCGCACCGGTGCATGGTCAAAAACAAGGCCAGCAGGCGCACCCGCAGCTTGACCGCCTGGGCATTTTCCAGCGGCACGGCAAACGACGACGACAGGGCAAACAATTCGCGCTGGGCCAGATGCAGGCCGACCGTGTCAATGCCCTTCAGGATGCCAATCTTGTCCGGCGTTTCCGTTTCGCGCAGGCGTGCCGACAAAGTCAGCACATAGCGTTCAATGCTGTCCGCCCAGCCGCTTTCCACATGGCGGGCGACCTGGGCAATGGAGTCCAGGGCGGGGGCGCGCAGCAGCGTCTCGCGCAGGCAGGTTCCGGCCTACTCCCTGCGGGCGAGGGCGCGGCGCGGCAGGCGGTGCATTTCGGGGCGTGGGCACAGGCGGCACAGGCTGCCGCTTGGCAATGAACAGTGTTGTTCTTGGCAGGGCCGCCCGGCATCCGCCTCCGCAAATGCGCGGGTAAAACACAGGGCGGCTCTGCTCGGCAGGGGCGAAAGTGCTGTATAATCATCCTGCGGGCAGGTTTGCCCAACCTCTTCCATTGATAGAAAACAACTGAAAGATAGAAAACAACTTCATGCCGCCGAAGTTTTGCACGTCACGCCAGCAGACAAAACATAAAAACAAAGGCGCGTGGCTTGTCCTGCTTGGCCTTGCTGCGGGAGTGTGCGGGTGCGGAGGCGGCGGGGGCAGCGCGTCCGGGCCGCCCGACCCGCCCGCACAAACGCCGGGGCAGCCGCTGCTCCAGGCGCTGAACACACAGGGAGCGGTGCGGCTTATGCCTTTGGGCGACTCCAACACCTGGGGCCAGCTGGTTCCCGGCAGCTACCGCACGCAGTTGTATCAGAAGTTGGCAGCGGAAGGCGTGCAGGCGCAATTTGTCGGCTCGCTTTCTAACGGCCCGGACAGCCTGCCGAGCAAAGCCAACGAAGGGCATTCCGGCTGGACAATCAGCCAGATTGCGGGTTCCGCAGACGGCTGGCTCAAAGCCGCCCGACCGAATGTTGTGCTGCTGATGATCGGCACCAACGATGTTTGGCTGCAGCAGAACCCTGCGGAAGCGCCCCAGCGTTTGGGTAATCTGATTGACCAAATCACCCGCGACCTGCCCCACTCCTACCTGGTCGTGGCGAGCGTGCCGCCTATGGCGAGCGTGAACAATAACAGCGCGGTTGTCGTCTACAACACTGCAATCCCTGCGATAGTGGCCGCGCACGCCGCATCGGGAGAGCATGTCTCTTATGCCGACATCTACGACGGCGTGCCTGCCGCCGACCTGATGGACGAGGCCCACTACAACGCCGACGGCTACGCTAAAATGGCTCAAGCGTGGAACAACGTCTTGGAAGGCTTGACTACAAAGCCGTAGCATGCCGTTCGCCTAACATCTTGCCGCCAAACAACAAACCTCTTGCCGCCAAACATCCCGAATGCTTGGAGCAAGCCTCCTGAATGCTGAGAGAAAGAAACCAGCCATGCAAAGACGCACATTCTTCTTGCTCGTCCTTCTCGCCGCCTGCCTGTGCAGCGGCCTCGCTCTGCCCGCCTCGGCGCAGCGGGCGGTCACCACGCAGAACGGGGACAATGCCCGGACAGGGGCAAACGTCACCGAGGCCGCGCTCACCCCGGACGCGGTCCAAGGCGGCAGCTTTGGCAAGCTGTTCACCATCACCGGCCTGGATGCCAATGTCAACGGGCAGCCGCTGTTCGTGCCTCAGGTGAGTGTGGGCGGGGCCAAGCGCAATGTCCTGTGCGCCTACCAGTCCAACAACACCGACCATTCGCCCTGCGCCATCGCCGCCTGGGATGCAGACACCGGGGCCTCGCTCTGGCATACCGCTCTGCCCGCCTCCGCCACCTACACCACCGCCACGCCCGTAATTGATGCCAGCACAGGCATTATCTATGTGCTGACCAAGACCGACAACGACGACACCGGCGCAACCTATCTGCATGCCCTGCATTTAGAGACAGGCAAAGAAATGCCCGGCAGCCCTGTGCAGGTGCAGGCAACTGCGCGCGGCACAGGCGACGGCAATGTCAGCGGCACTATTTCATTTGACGGGCCGGCCTCAAGCGGGCGCTTTCATGCCAACGACCGGGCGGCCCTGCTGCTGGCAAACGGCCTCGTCTACGCGTCGTTTGCACACAACTCGGACAGCTACCCCTACCACGGCTGGATACTTGGCTACCAATACGCGAACAACACGCTGACACAAAAGGCCGTGTTCTGCACCACGCCCAACGGCGGCGAGGGCGGCCTCTGGATGGCAGGCAAGGGCCTGACGGCGGACAGCGATGGCAACATCTACTGCTCCGTGGGCAACGGCACGTTTGACGCTAACGCCAAAGGCATCTCGCCCGGCACGGATTACGGCATGTGCTACCTCAAGCTCAGCCCGTCATTGCAGGTGCTGGACTGGTTCGCGCCCTACGATCAGCAGGCGCAAAGCAGCCAAGATTTAGACTTAGGCAACACGGGCCTGGTCGGTATTCCCGGCACGACGCGCCTGTTCGCGGGAGCTACCAAGTTTGGGGCGGGCTTTCTGCTGGACTCGCACGCCTTGGGCGGCTTCACTCCCAACGGCCCCGACAAGGCTGTTCTGCGCCTGAACGGTTTATCCAGCAATGACAATGTGGGCCAGAACCCGGTTGCCTGGGACGCCGGCAATGCCAAATATGTCTATTTGTGGCCCAGCGGCTCCAATTTGAAGCAGTTTGCCTACTCTACGGCAGCCGCCACCTTCAGCCCGGCGGGCGTGTTCAAACAAACCGCAGGCCAGACGGCGGGCGGCGCGCTTGCGGTTTCTGCCAGTGGCGCAAAGAATGGCATCGTGTGGGCTGTGGGCTATAACGGCGTTCTGCATGCGTTTAATGCCGCCGATGTTTCTCAGCCTGAGCTGTGGAACAGCAGCATGAACAGCGCGCGCGATGCCCTCGGCTCGGCGGGGCACTTCCAGTTCCCCACGGTCACAAACGGCAAAGTGTATGTGCCCACCGGGTCGGCAAGCATTGTTGTTTATGGCCTGCTCCGCCCCATTTGGACAGCCAGGGCCGTGTCGGTCGGACAGGATGGCACGGCCCACCTGCTGTGGAACCGCAGCGACGGCACGAGCACCCTGTGGACATTGGGCGCGAACAGCCAGCCTGCCGGCAATTCTCCCCTCTTTGGCCCCTTTGCCGGCTGGACCGCGCAGGCCATTGGAGCCGGCGCGCAAAGCGCCACCGACCTGCTGTGGAACAATGCCGACGGGCACGCGACCCTGTGGACTGCCAATGCCGACGGCTCGCTTGCCGTTTCGCCCCCAGTCTTTGGCCCCTTTGCGGGCTGGACTGCCCTCGCCGCCGGCGCAGGCAGCAGCGCCGACAGCCGCCTGCTGTGGAGCAATGCCGACGGCAGGGCCACCCTTTGGACACTTGGCGCGCAGGGCAATCTCGCCCCGTCTCCGCCAGTGTATGGCCCCTTTCCCGGATGGGCCGTGGCGGGCGAAAGCGTGGGCGCAGACAATGCCGCCCGCCTTTTGTGGACAAATGCCGACGGGCGCGCGACCTTGTGGACCGTGGGGAGCAATGGACAGCCGGGCGGCAATTCGCCGGTCTTCGGCCCCTACGCAGGCTGGACCGCCCAAGCCATCGCGACCGGCGCGGATGGCCTGACCCGCATGCTCTGGACCAACACCGATGGACGCGTGACTTTGTGGGTGCTGAACGCCGACGGCAGCTTCGCGGACAGCCCGCCCACCTTTGGGCCGTACACAGGCTGGAGCGCCGTATCCCTCGCTGTTGGGCCGGATGGCAACGCCCGCCTGTTGTGGGACAACACGGACGGGCGCGCGACCTTGTGGACGGTTTCGCCCTCGGGGACAGCCAGCGGCTTTTACGTGTACGGGCCGTACTGACGCCTGCGCTGCCTGCAAGCACCGCACGGCGTGATGTCATCTTTCCCCATGAACACAAAGAGCGCCGGGTAACTGCCCGACGCTCTTTTTATGTGCGCGACACAAACTTATTCCCTGCCACATAGAACCGATAAGGCAGGTCGGCCCCACGGGAAAGTCCAATGCGTGTCGTCGCCACTGTCTCAGAGGGTGCGGCCTGGCGCGCGACTATCTGCAACGAGCTGTGCGGGTCGGTCACATCTACGCCATTGAAGCCTGCCACTGTCAGGCCCAGGGACGACGTAAGCTTGCCCGGCCCGTTGGTCAATTGGCGCGTGTCGGCAACAGGGGCACGGTTCGCCCGCATCGTATCTATACCCTCCAAGGGTTCCAGGGCGCGGATCAGCACCGACTCGGCAACCCCCACTGGCCCGCAGGCGATGTTCAGCATCAGGTGAATGCGGTATGTCGCATACAAATACACATGGCCTGCCTGCCCAAAGATGGCCTGCGTGCGCGGGGTAGGGGACTGATACGCATACAAGGCTGGGTCGCCGTGCGGATAGGCCTCGGTTTCCACAATCACGCCGGACAGCACGGCCCCATTGAGCAGGCGATGCACCAGCCTTTGCCCCAGCATTTGCCGGGCGACTTCCAGCGTCGGCTGCTCGTAGAACGCACGGGGCAGCGGCAGCCCCGCCTCGCTGCCTACGCTCACGAGCTGCTGGCTTTTAAGTTGTCGGGGTTGAGCGGCAGCAGGCTGGGCGGCACAAACAAACCGTCGCGCCGCACCAGCGTGTCGTCAAAATACACGTCGCCGCCCCCAAACTCAGGGCGCTGCACAAACACCATGTCCCAATGCACCACCGAGCGGTTGCCGTTGTCTGCCTCTTCATACGCCTGGCCGGGCGTGAAGTGGAACGAGCCTGCGATCTTCTCGTCAAACAGGATGTCCTTCATGGGCTGCATCACATAGGGATTAAAGCCCAGGCTGAACTCGCCGATAAAGCGCGCGCCCTCGTCGCTGTCCAGTATCTCGTTCAATGTCTTCTCTGTGGTGCCCGCGCTTGTGGCCTTGACCACGCGGCCCTGCTCAAATGTCAGCGTGATGCCCTCAAAGACTGTGCCCTGATAAATAGTCGGCGTGTTGAACGTGATTGTCCCCTGCACGCTGTCCTTGACCGGGGCGGTGAATATCTCGCCATCGGGGATATTCGCCTGGCCTGTGCAGGGAATAGTGGGAATGTCTTTAATGGAAAACGACAAATCTGTCCCTTGCCCGGTCAGCCGCACTTTGTTGGTTCTGTCCATCAGGTCTTTGAGCGGCACAATCAGCGCATCCAGCTTGGAATAGTCAAACGTACACACGTCAAAGTAGAAGTCTTCAAACGCTTCCGTGCTCATGCCGGCCTGCTGCGCCATGCTTGCGGTCGGCCAGCGCAGCACCACCCACTTGGTCTTGGGCACCCGCACCTGCGAATGGACGGGATTCCACCACAGCGACCGATACAGCTTCATCTTGTCATCCGGCACGTCCGAATGCTCGCTGATGTTGTCCGCCCCGCGCACCCCGATATAGCAGTCCATTTGTTCCATGCGCGCCCGCTCAAACTCGCCGGTCAGGCGCATCTGCTCTTCCGTGGCATTCTGGTACAGCGCCCGCAGCACTTTGTTGCGTTTCACTGTGACAAACGGCAGCCCGCCCGCGCGCCCCACGCAGTCAGCGATGGCGGTGACGGCGTCATCGGGAATGTCGTAGGCCTCAATCAGCACTTTGTCGCCCGGCTGCACACGAGTGGAGTAGCCCACCAGAATGTCGGCCAGCTTTGCAATACGCGGGTCTTTCATAGTGATCCTTTTGCTTTGCGTCAATCTTTGTTTTGCTTTGCGGCAATTTCAGACGGCCCAGTATACCCGGTGTCGTGGGGAGCGGGAAGTGTTTCTGGGGAAACCGGGAGGGAAGCAAGAGGCCCCCCCGCCCCAAGTTTGGGGTGCCGGAGTAGGATAGGACAAGACAAGTGCCGCTGGCATTTATCTGTATTGCTCCCCAAACTTGGGGCGGGGGGGCCTCTTTCCTAATCCTCCGGGGCTTCGCCAAGCGCCGGCAGCGTGGTCAGACGCTCCATCGTCACGAAGCCCGCCACGCCCTGACGCGCCAGGCGCGGGGCCGCCGCGTGCCGCACCGTTTCCTGGTAGCCCGCCCGCCGGTAGAACCGCAGCGCGTCCGCGTGATCCATCTCCACATGCAGGATCGTGGAAGAGCACCGCGCCTCTATCGCCTGCTCTGCCGCCGCGTCCAGCAACCGGCTGCCGATGCCCTGCCCTCGATACCCTTCCGCGACCGCCAGGATGCCCACATAAAACGAGTCGGCGGGGGGCGACGCATACCCGCGCATCATTGCCAGGGCTTCCGGCAGGCGTTTCAGCATGGCAGCCGCCCCCCGCACGCGCGGCAGCAGCCACCACATGCGTCGTCCGGCCCGCTGCCGCGCCTCCACAGTCGCCGCGATGATCACCCCGACAACCGCTTCGTCCTGCACCGCCACCCACGCTTGGTCAAAGCCGAACGGATTGCCGCCTAGCCCAAACAACTGCGTCAAGGCCCGCACGGCCTCGGCCTTTTGCGGCCCAAACAGCAGCGCAAACAAGATTGGCGCGGCTTCAAACACCAGCGGCCCGGCTTCAGGCGCATCGCCTGCCCGCGCCTGCCTGAGCGTAAACCGCTCTTCCGCGTCCTGCTCCTCGCCCTGTTCCATGTCTTGCTTACGCACGCTCCACCACCACCGCCGTGCCGTAAGCGATGACTTCGGTGACGCCGTCGCTGATTTCGTTGGCATCATAGCGCATGCCGATAATGGCATTCGCCCCGACTGCCGTGCCGTGCTGCATCATAATGTCAAACGCTTCCTGCCGCGCATGCTCGCACAACTCCGTGTACAGGCTGATATTGCCCCCAAACAACTGCTGCACATTCGCCCCAAACTGCCCCAGCACGCTGCGCGAGCGCACGGTAATGCCCCGCACAATCCCCAGGTAGCGCGTGATTTTCAGCCCGCTAAACTCATTTGCCGTCGTCACCAAACTGGTTTCCATTGTCGCCGCCTCCGCGCGTATAATACGCACCCCGCGCCTGCTAATCCTGCTTTGCCCGGCTTGCAAGCGCGGCACAATCGCGCCGCCAGCGTGTTCCAAGCCATAACCAACGACGGAACAAAACTGTCCGTCGTTGAAATGGGCTTACCATGCCTAGAAAAAGCGCAATTGATGCCGTTAAGCACCGTTGGCGCAGAGCAGGAACCAGCGCAAAGAAACAGCGGGCGCACTTGCATGCACCCGCGCAAAAGAAGTCTCTTAGACTGTGCCTGTGGCGAAAAAGCCGGGGCCAAACGCTGCTGTCAGCGCGTGTTTTTATTCGGAGACGGTATTGGCTGGCGCGTAGCTGCGGATGGCTTCAATGCGGTGCGTGAGCGAGGGGTGGCTGCTGAAAATCTCGTCGCTAGGGCGCAGGCGGTGCGGGCTGGCATTGAGCGTATGCAGCTTGGTCAGGGTGGCGATGACTAGTTCGGGGTTTTGGGTCGCCTGGACGGCAAAGCGGTCGGCGGCAGCCTCGCGCAAACGTCGCCCGCGTCCCAAAAGCAAGTTCAGCACAAAAGGCAGAACAAAGAGGCTAATCATCGGCCCACTGAGCACGATGTACGTGGCGTCCGAAAGGTGGCCTCGCGCGGCATGGAGGCCATACCAGCGCACAGTCCAATAGACAGCCAGAGCGAGCAGGCTGAGGACAAAGCCGCGCCGGACATGACCGCCATGCAGATGCCCAATCTCATGGGCGATGACAACGCGCACTTCGTCCGGCTCCATCTTGCGCAGCAGGCCCGCTGTCAGCCCGACCGTGCCGAACAGGGACGCAAACGCATTAACAGTTGGTGACTGAACACGCACCACATGACGCACGCGCACCCCGGCCTGGGCGGCGACTTCGTCTACCATGACATGCCAAAAGTCATCGGGCGGCAGGTTGGTGCGCGTGGCGCGCAGTGTCAGCCATCCGCCGATGCTCAGGGCGACAGCCATCAAGCCAATCATGCTGTACGGCACAAAGCGCAGCCAGGGCAGACGCAACAGCGTGCCGTTGAACAGCGTGAACGGCGTAATGAGCAAGGGAACCATCATCACAGCCATGACGCCAGCAAACCAGCGCGTTGTCCAGGCGGGCGGGGCATCGGGGTCGGCAGCAGGGAGCGGCAGCGGCGTGCCCGTGCGCCGCGCCCGCAAGCGTTCCACAACGGTGCGCGACAGCATAGACAGCGCGAACAGGCCACCAACAAGCACCGGGAAAACTATCATTGTCTGCGGCTTAAGCTCAAACGGCAGCGAGTAGATGATAGACGTGATCAAATGGTGAGGATGGCCTAGAAAAGTCAGCAGCACAAACAACAGCGGCAGCACAGAGGAAACAAGACGCCATGGTTTCTGCCGATCATAGCGCCGCTGCACCTCTTCAGGGCTGAGCGGGGCGTCCGGCAAACCCTGCCGCGCCAGCGCGCCGCGCCGCCTCGCCTGACGCCAGGGAGCCAGCACAATGGAAACCAACAGCGACAGCAGCATCGCCAAAAAGCCATAAGCAGCGAGCGGCGCATACCAGGGAACAAAAGCGGCAAAGCGCAGGCGCGCGCCCGGCGGCACCTCGCTGAGCGCAAAGAATGTCGCGTCTCCCAGCCGCCGTGCCGGGGTGGGAGCCGTGGCGGTGAGCAGGGCGGTGTCGGCAGCATCGCTCCGCACAGACAGCACAATCGGGCGAGGCAGGGCCGAGGCATTCAAGGCATGGGCCAGGGCGGACAAGCTCAGATCAAAGGAAGTATGCCTGCGGTCGGGGCGAGCCAGATATTTGTTTAGCTCAATATCCGTAGTGTCAGTCTTGGTGCCGGTGAAGAGAATG
>JAABUQ010011824.1_pt1 | contig 11030 bp, 17 predicted proteins | sample 5560001 | NCBI WGS metagenome assembly JAABUQ01 (sample SAMN10711888, study PRJNA513371) | rock metagenome | isolation source: Antarctica rocks | place: Antarctica: Victoria Land, Finger Mt nord | collected 2015-12-18
GGGGAACGTTGATTGGAGGTGTGAGGAGAGGGTTGGGGGGAGGGATTGGATTGAGTGGGGTCTTGGATTAGGAGAGTGGGTATAAGAAGGAGAGGGATGGGGGATGAGAGGTGTGTGAGGCGAGGGAAATCGTGGGGGATGGGGAGGGGAGTGGAGTGTGGTAGGGGAGGGGGGGTCGTTGGGGGAGTGGGTGCTCATTGTAGATCAAGAGATGCTCGTACGAGTTTCCAATTCTTGTTCTTTGGTAGATGTGATGTTGCGTGGTTGGGATATAGATGGGAAGGGAGTAACGGTGGAATGGTGTGAAGGCAGTGGGATTGTGAGGCAGAGGAGACGAAATGGGTGAAAGTAGAAAGACGCCGGATCGTTGGTTAGACTTCTCTGTGAATTTTATTAGTATGGCTGCAGGATGAGGTTTGGAAGGGTGTCAAGATGTGCGAGGTTAGAAGAGGTCTTTCTGAACAACCGAGGGCGGCATGTCGGGTTTATTTCGCCGTTTTAACGTGAATCGGCTTTACATACTCATCCTTTCCTTCGTTCGACATGAAAAGGGTCAACAGCAGGAAGTCCTGCTGTCGAGCCACCCGAGCATCCACTGCTTAGGTAGCCGATTTATTCAAGAAATCCTCCGCCCCATCTTGGGGCATAATATCTTCTAACCTCGGATTACTCCTGTGCACCAGTTTCGCATACGTACTGCCCGGACTGGCGATCCGAGACACAGCTCTCACGACAGTGAACCGGGAGCCGTCATAATTAGCCCGCATCCCGTGTTGCCAGCGGAGGTAGGCATTGAACTTCGGGTGAGACGGGTCCAAGCGCCAGGTCACTGAGGAGCGCACTTTGAGCTTGTCTGTGGCTTTTGTGTAGTCCTCTTGGAGGTGCTGACGTTCCTCTTTGGTGAGATTGACATCCCGGTGCAGGGTGGATTCGATGTAGGTGGCCGCGTATCTGGGGGAGCGGATGACGATTTCTTGGAGGTTGGGGTAGATGGTCAGAAGCTTGCGCTCGAGGTTGGACCAGGAGTTGTTGCTGTGGCTCGTGGTATCGCAGACGTCTATGACGCTGGTGATGTAGGGGTAGGCATCCGGGTTGGGGCACCTGATAATGCGGGTGTCTTTGAGGAGGAGCGTTGCGCATTTGGGGTCCAGGGGGCTTGGGCACCGGATGTGGAAGCGGGTGTGTGTGTAGAGGATTGGAAAGGCTTCAAAGTAGATTTGTTTGCAGGCTCGGAGGAGGGAGAGGGCGAGTAGTTCTGGGGCCGGGGGAGAGCGGGTGTGGGTGCAGAATCTGCGGTCGGCGTGGGGGGTTCGGACGAGGGCATGTTCGTATATTTGGAGGCGGATTTCGGGGGGAATGTCTTTGAGGAAGGACTTGGGGGGTGGGGATTGTCCGTTATGGTTCGAAGAGGAGGAAGGGAGGAGAGTCAGGTTATTCTGCATACTCAACATCTTGGTGGATGGAGGCTGGCCACGCGTGTGTGTGAGGAGGGGAAAGGTTGAATGTTCATGTTTCATGTCATGATTACTCACCAATGAAGGGGGCGATCTGGGGGTTTGGTGGTGACAAGACGCGTAGCGATACAATATGGAACAGATGTAGAGATGTGAGATTATCAAAGAGAAGTGGTTCAAAATTGGAAAGGAAGTTGAGCAGTTCGAGGAAATAGAGCAAAAACAAATCCGTACTACAGTACCGAAGTACCCTCGTACGGATGCTTCCAAGGCTTACAGTAGCGAGACATTAGTTTCGACAACTACTGTAACAAGAATTAACAACTTAATGATGTCTCGTTAGATCGTGGTTCGTCATCGCTTTCGATTAGAGAGCAATTGGTCTTCAAGCGCGACGGCAGTTATCAAGTAATTACAGCACTCTGTAAAGAGATGAACGAGGAGAAGAGGCCTCGAACGTCATGATGCCCACATGCGCTCCCTCCAATTTTCAAGCACTATCATGGCGCTCACTCGTTTGCCTACCGAGCTTCTTGACAGCATCATTACACATGTCTTGCCAGAAGGTTTCGAGAGCGTGGCATTGACCTGCACGAGAATCTACGCACTATGTACACCATTCATCGACCGCTACAACAGACGCCGGTCGCAGTTCCAGAACTTTACGTACTACGAAAAGATGACTGATCCGTCTTTTACCATCAGACCAGCGTTCGATTTAATCTCACGAATCGCTATCGAGCCTGATGTGGCACTTTATGTTCGAGATGCTGACTTCAAGATTGACAGCTTCCTCAATTATGGTAAATGCCGTGAGTTGGTAGCAGATGTCCGTTGCGATAGATCTGTGGTCAGACTGTTTGCCGATTCTCGCTACCTAGAGCAAGCAGGTCTCGACTGGAAAGAATACTTTGCCGAGACCGAAGAGGACATCAAAGCCGCCCGCTACTCACAACATGCTGCTGCTTTTCTTTTGACGCTCCTGCCTAATGTCGAGAAACTCACGCTACCAAAAAAATGAGAGCCCTTTGCCGTAACCGACAAGCTCATCGATTCCGTTATTCGCAAGGCCAAGCAGTCGCATCTCCCTTGCGACAGGCCTAGCCTCGCCCAGATCACCAGATTTGGGCCCTCTGTCTCGTTGGAATCCCAGGAAGGATTTATTCTGGATTGGGCGAGCCCTTTCCTGGCCCTGCCGCACATGCGGTCTTTCCGCGGCCCCAGCTGTGTGGCCATGGACGACGCCCACGAGAGCATCGCATCCAAAGACTCGTATCGTGGCTTCGGAGAGACCCTTGAAGCTGTTCATTTCGTGTTCTGCTGTATCGACGAAGAGGGTATCGCCGAATTTCTCAAACTCACCACACGCCTTCGGACGTTTAGGTAACAAAAAGGAATGGCGGCCCTGAGTGCTGGGATATCTGCAAATTTGTTACGGCAATCGAGCGTGAGGCAGGAAGTCACCTTGTGGAGCTTTCAGTCTCAATTCGCGAACTCCGCGGCTCAATTGCTCCTGGCAAGGCATCAATGCGCGCCTTTCAGCGTCTGCGAAAGCTCGAATTCCCTCTCGAAATTGCGTTGTGTAATGTTACTGCCGCTGCATGTCGGGTTGCCACGCCAAAAGAATCCCTGGTCGGAGGATCAACGGCCCACGGACTGGACTTTTGTGAGCCATTGATTAACGACCTTGTACCTGCTTCAGTCTCTCAGCTATCATTGATCTCCTGCGGGACAAATCATCACGAGAAGGTTATCGACCTCATGTTTCGTGACTTCGCCGCCGAGAAGGATTCTCAGTTGCCTGCTCTCAATGGAATCCATCTGTCCTGCCCTGCAAGTGCGAGCGATGCGTACAAGGACCGGTGTGCTAGGCTTCTTGCGGAGACCGAGATGGTGGGTGTGGTTTTGCACTTGAAGCCATGCCCATCATCAGTCACTATGACATGGGATGGGGAACAATGACCGTATTTACTCGACAATTGCATTTCCAATTCTATCGTGTGTTATTTGCAACATCCTCATGTTGACTGCGCAGAGTGAACGGGCCGATAACAGACTCGTTTCTCATCATGTCGGCAACCTTGAGACAGATCTCGCTCTTTCCCTGTCCTCCAATTCAAAAATGAAGAACCTTACAAGTCTCAGCCGTGGATTGCCTTTGCGGTGGGCCAAAACCGCCACTGAACTATGACTGCGTTGAGATTCGGCCTTGACATATGTGCTAGCATTCTAGCGCCCTGCTAAGACTCCGATTTGAATCTTGTGAGGCTATACGCAAACCTTGGCGCAGTGCACACGCTCCGCTACCAGTACGTCTACGTCAATGGTGCGTCAGCTGTGTGGCTACGTCAGAGGCTTGGCATGGTGGTACAATACTCGAACCCCACCTTGCGGAGTAACTCTTTCTTCATTCTCCTTTCAGGATAAGGGTTGATGTAATTAGGTCTCTACCACGTATTGCATGTGTACGTGTATCGCAGCGACTGCGGATAGCCATCATCGTTACAACCCGTCGTTACTGGACACCGTCAAAAGCATTCAGGCCGGGTTGGGCCTTTCCTTTCTGACAGCCTAAAGTCCATAAAGCAAGGCCAAAATTTTCTGTCATTCAAGCCAACCTCGTGGAGATATGGAAAAATTTCGTCTTCAGGATGCAGGCATACCCGTCTATCTTTATCGGGTGCAGTATCAAGGGTGCCAGACGGCACAGTCAGTCAACGGCCTGGAGGCACAAGACGTCAGCGTCACCTATTCGGAAGATGAGATGAACGCGTTTCGCCAGTCGATTATCGAACAATTTACTTGGGGTCATCGTGGAGCGCAACCATATATCGCATGTTTCTCTGATAAGATTCACGCACAGAATTGGGCTTGCAGTACGCCTTGGGACCATGGTGGATGCGGCAAGGATTCCTGGAGGCTCTTGACCATCGACACAAGTCTTATACCGGAAACCTATGTATTTCGCGTTAATGACTTAGAGACTCGACTGGGCTTTAAGATACCAGAGTCGGCTTCCACGCATAAGCGAGGTGCATATCTATGCCTTCACTTAATCCCAGCGTCAGCCATTAAAGACTCGGCGTCTCCTCACAAGGTGCAAAGTGGTACGCAAACGGCAGCGATATCCCAGGGATTTTTCCCAGTAGCTTACAATTCGGCAGACGTGGACGAGAGAAACAACAAACAAAAGAGCATTGCCGGAGTCCGAGATAGGATAAGACCCGGCTTAGCCAAGATCAGAAAGCAGGATCCGGCTTAATTTGTAGAACTTGTGATCGCTGGGTTCAGTCTATCGTTGCAACACATGTAGTGTCTGGTGCGAAGGGTGCAAGCTTTGATTTTAGAATTGATTCAACTACTGCTAGCTTGTTCACAGAAGCAAGGATCACGAGCGATACATACCTACAAGAGAGGTCAGTTCAACAAGGCGCGATAGGGAAATGAGTAGTGAATCGATTTCAATGAATGTCCTGATCGAAGTATATTCATCTCAGCTCCAAAGAAGTGAGTGACTCGGCATACTTGAAGCTGCAGAAAATCATCGGAATGACGACAATATCAAGATGGTCGAAGAGTGTTTGGACGGATAGCTGCGGAGATTGCAGTAGGGTAGCTCATCATGTATACAGATAGTTATCACGGTAATCAGGGCCCCAAACAAGACTATTGAAAAAATTTCTATTCGTCGAGGAGATGGGTCAAGCTTATCAATATTTCAGAGCGAGATCACTGAGAAAGACCTGATCAAAGCGAATATGAGATCATGTGTGCGCGTACGGTCGGTCCATTACCTTACAACTACTGTCTCGAAAACATTTTTTTCCGCATCTTAATAAGTAATTTTGTTGCGATGAAAAGGGATGACTGCAAATTGGTAAGGACAGGAGCGGTGATGGTGGCGGCGGCGGAGGATCACGCAGTGGTACAACACAAAGTGTTACGCCATCTATCAAATTACTTTGACATGAACTGATGAAAAGATAGTAAAGATATACCTATGTAAAAAAGACTGTGAAATGTACCTTAGGGTACAGTCTCGATTTTGCGAAAATCGAGCGCTAACCACACTAGGTAGGTATCAAATTTCTCACGTCAGACGACTTCCTCATTCTTACCTTCCCCTTCATCTCTTTTGTAGAAGTATATAGTCTCGTATATGATGGATCTCATACTCACTGGAGCCACTGGGATGGTAGGTTCGGCCTGTCTCAACCACATGCTCACCAACAATGCCATCACCTCCGTATCAATCCTCAGCCGTCGCCCTGTTCCAATGGCTGAGAGTAAAGCCAAAGCCAAAGTTATCATACACGACGAATTCAATCAGTACCCAAAGAAGGCCCTGGAGCCATTGGAAGGCGCAACAGGCTGTGTATGGGCTTTGGGTGTCAGCCAGAATGATGTGAGCAAGGAGCGTATGCTTTCTTCCCGTACATCGTTGCCAGATCACAGCCGAGCATTGAATTGACCGTCGCTTCAACATCATAGGAAAGTACGAAGGGATCACCGAATCTTACCCGTTAGCTGCGGCCAAAGGGTTTGCGTCGTTATCGGATTCTTTCAACTTTGTTGATGTCTCCGGTATATGATGACCTAACCTAGCCTTCTTGGCAACTTTTAAGCTGCTGAAGCAAACCTATGTTCCCTCCCATGCTGATAGAACTTGACCAACAGCTGAAGGAGCCACTACCATACCGGGTCGATTTACGTCACTATATGGCAGAATCAAAGCTCGCGCTGAAGCCGCCCTACTGCAACTCTGTACTCAGGCGGAATATACGACGCTGAAACCATATATGGTTTCACCTGCGGTGGTGGACCCGAAAAGGGGACGAAGCGATCCAGGCTTTCACTCCGCAAAAGAGATCAGGGATCAACGCCGCTGCCTTTACTTTCACTGTTGGTGCCTTCAGGACGCTTCATACAAGTTTCACTATCCCAACGACGGATCTTGGGAGAGCCATGTCCCAATTGGCCATGAGTGATGGAGAGCCGTTGAAAGGCGCAGGGGTAAGTGGCGATGGTCGAATACTATCCAACGTCGGGAACAGGAGGCTGGCTGGTCTTTGAGGACTTCAAATTGACACCATGCTTGGGAGGCGATGGATGCAATCGAGAAATCTCAAGTCGGACCCAACCAGCGAAAAGACAAAAAGGTTCCATGCGCAGTCGCATAGCCTCAACAGCAATCAAGGGCGTCAAGGAAACCCTAGCTGCGACAGCGAGAATCCTTCTGGCATGGTGAAAGCCAGAGACGACTTTCAAAGAAAGTTCCGGAGCTTCAATTTTCGGAAAATGGTGCGGGTGGTGTCAACCTTTCAATAAATAGTGTAGATTTGCCTTCAGTATTTCTCCTCTTCCGACTGCAATTCTCTCATATTCTAAATTACTCTGAATAATTTCAATTTTACCAACGGCCGCCAATTCATCGTTTGTGTCTAACATTATCGAGCTCAGTCCTCTCAACTTTCTTTTCCCCCGTTCAGCGACTTACCCGTGCGGCTCCTCCTAGCGACACGTGGACGGCAAGTTCACCCTAGGTGTATGCGCAAGATTTGGGAAGACATCCAATGAATAGCTATGGGCTAACTTTTCTACCTCTGACTTCTTCCGCTTATCCTTTAAAGCCATTGGGGGAAAATGCAGTCTTCGCAAAGTTTGATCACCAGATTCCTAACTTTCTCCTCTATTTTCAATACACTGACAAGGTCTATGACGGTTTGGCTATCAGATCAACATTTGATTATAGATACAAAATACAACAGGTCTGTGTCCAGCATCTACCATTATGCCAATTGCATAGCCGGGTACTGGCGCCGCTCCTGCGTCAAACAGAAGCGATGCTCTGGCGCCTGAGACTGCCAATTTCTAGATCCCCGTCAGGGATATGGCGGGTGACCTCTACCCTTCTAGAGGCGTTACCAGTCTCTTGGGCCCAACTCAATTCCATCCTCTAAGCGACATCGACCATCTTTTAAACATAACTCCTGCCCATAGTGGTCGATTGAGTACCACGGGACCTATCTTGGTCGTGGACTACATCTACGACCGGAGTGATTATATCATTATCTATGACCTCTGTCTACCAGTAAGCACTCAAGCTGGCTCGTACTTGGATGAGAAGGACGGAATCTTCCCAGAGATCAGTTTCGGGTAGATCTGGGCTCAGACGACCTCGAGCAAAATGCAACATGGCCCGGAAACCTTCTGGAACCATATAGCATACTCAGCTGAATTATTCCTTGTGTACGCAAATGACGCGTACAGACACCTGATCTGCGCAAATTTGTGGCCCGACAATGGTGTTGACGGGCCCCTTGCCGATGTACCTGATGTGCGTTGAAAGACTGCAATCTGGTAGGCCGTGTCCACAAGCAATTTGGCTATGACTGCATTGCTGCAGCTCCTCGAGCTCATTATTACTGCCAAATCCGAAGGATTATCGCAATGGGTCTTGCAGGATTCGCTCGCAAATTTATCCAAGCAATACTCTACGATATAGAAAGAAATGGCCATGGCGCAAACCTCGGAGTTTACATATTACTTTTAGCACGGACCCTCCTCCGGATGTTACTCGATAAAACAGAGGACCGCGTTCCGGAATTTTCACCGCCAATTCTGTTGACCAATGCCATAGGAGCTTTGGCCGACGCTAGATATTCCAACTATGGGATCTTGAAAAGCCAACATCGGCGATATACTTCGATAGCCGACCCGACAACACCTTTACAGATCCATTCTAACGACGAAGGCGACTATCGCCTCTGGAATGGCATATTACCTACATTGATGAACATGGACAAAGAAGAGGACTGGTAATGGAAGAATCCGTTGGTCCAGGGCGACTTTGAGGATGGAGAGCGACATTTACAATCAGAGAAGTAGGTTGCCATTTTTTATTGATCCCCTTTGAAAACGAAGTGATCGATAACATAAATCATGTTCACACTTTAGGTCTCCTCTATAAATACCACAAGGAATCACGTTGGTACACTCTGGCGACGTTGTGCGCAGCTTAGAGGTGGCAACTGGCTGCGCTTACGCTAACTTTAGGAGGTGCACGGCCTCGGTGACTCCGGATGCACGCAGGCATACTATATTCGCCTCGACTACCCTGCACACAAGCGATATCCGAAAACTAACGATGCTCTATAAAGCACTCTTACAAAGACCATCTGAAAGTATGGAGAGCCCGACGCATTGCACATATCACCCTTCATCGTCCTCGCACAAACTATCTCCATCTTGCAGCGAAATCCAGCCATGAAGATAACTACACACCTCTCTCTAATCACACAAATCGAGTCGATACCTGTGTTATTCCTGACAACATCTCTCCTCCTCTTGCCTACCTTAGCCGCACCTCCAACACTCCCACCTTCGACATTGCTCCCAAACCTCGAGACCAACCTTTCAGCGGAGCATAACTTCCAGTGCTTCAGAAAGACCGAGATGGCCAACCACCTCGCCCCACGACGTGACTGTCTAGGTGCGATCAAAAAGCTCCCAGCTCCTCGCTATCCCGGCGAATTCCATATCGGAGGCGTCCCAGGCCCTTTCCGTCTGCCCGTGCTTGAGTATGAGGGCTCGTGCATGGTGACTGTAACTATCCGCCCGGGGGATGTCGATAGCAGTGATTGGATCGGTATCACCGACTTTTTCAACGTAATGATTCGGTTGTGCACGAGCGGGGCGTTTCCGGTGGGGCGGACGGGAGGGTGGGCGTATTGGGGCGTTATGGGGCGGATATTTTTGACGGTAGAAAAATATACGCCCCCGGGAGTGGCTCAGGCTGCAGGCTGCGGGGATAGGGGTGGACAAGGGGCGAAGTGGAATTCAACCGTCCTTGGGTGATGAATATCATAGGACAATCTAGTGCACAAGAGAACAGATTGGATGGGGAGAGCAGGCTTGAATCTCCTTGAAAGAAGGGACTCTTCCTCCCATGTAAAGGTCATGATTTCCACAATGACCCGGTGGATGGGGGAATTACGTGCGTCCCTTGAATCATGGCTCTGGATGAAGCGGCACGACGAGCGGGACGATAGCAAAGGCTGATAAAGTGAGGAGGTCAGGAAGCGCAAGGGAAAGTCATAGTCAAGAGTCCAACAAAGCTGTCTACCTATCTATGCATGAGGGGCAGGACTGATTATCGGATATAGCTATGTATTGAGATGGCGAACAATGTGACAATCAAAGCGTTAGGGGTTTGGTCTTTATTGTCATCGTCGTCCGCCGTAGTCAACGACCTTTGAATATTCTACCCCCAACCTCAATACTATTCCCTGTACATATTCTCTACTTCTCTTCTACTTCTCTTCAGCTTCCTTATAGAAGACACCCCAACCTCCTACTCACTCCCTTCCCGCACATTTCCCCCATCCGATCCAATTTTCGATCCCAAATTATATACAAAAGACAAGATGGCCAACCCCACCGCCCGCGCCGACCTCGCCAGCCGCACCCTGCCCAAGATGACCCTTTCAGATGGCACCGCTTCCTCGATGACCGGCCCTCCACCGCCAATGCCTCACTACCTCTCCGCCGAGGGCCGAGCCATCAAACGTTTCGCAATTGAGGGAAACGCCATCAGTACGTCGATGATTTGAAGGGTAATTCTTTTGCCTGCTACCCTTCCCGCTCGTCATATCTTACACGCCCCTATCACAAACTTGCTCATTTCCTGGGATTCATACCGTCCAACAGATCGACAGCTAATCACCGGGGATGCAGTCACCGGAGGCGCAGGAACCCTCGCTCTAGTCAACGCGCGCGCCCTACTCGAACACGGCCTCTCGAACCTCGCGCTGTTCGATCTCGACTCCAGCTCTTCCTCCAGCGAAATCGACTCTCTGAAAAAGGATTTCCCGAGAGCGCAAATTCTTTCCGTAAAAGTCGACATCACCAACGCCGACCAGCTAAAATCGGCCGTCGAGCTGGTAGCCCGCGAGCTGGGGAGCGTGGACATACTATGCTGTTTTGCCGGTGTGGTCGGCTGCACGCACGCCATTGACATGAGCGCCCCGGAGTGGAGAAGAACGCTGGATATTAACACCACCGGCGCGTTTCTCAGCGCACAAGCTGTAGCTAGGTACGCCGCTCCCCTTCCCCCTCCTCTCCCCTTCCCTATCCTCACAGGGACCACCATCTCCCTCCTCCTCACTTCCTCCCTCCCTCACACGCCCTCCACAACCCAACTAACAACGCCTGGACAAATGATCCACCAAAAAACCCCCGGCAGCATCCTCCTCACCGCCTCCATCTCCGCCCACAGGACCAACTACCCGCAACCCCAAGCCGCCTACAACGCCTCCAAAGCCGCGCTCCTCTCCCTCAAATCCTCCCTCGCCGCCGAATGGGCCGTCCACGGCATCCGCGTCAACACTTTGTCACCGGGGTACATGGACACGGTGCTGAACGAGGGCCCGGGGCTAGTGGAGGCTCGGCGGATCTGGGGGGAGCGGAACCCGATGGGGCGGATGGGACGGCCGGAGGAGTTGTGCGGTGCGGTGGTGTTGCTGTGTTCAGCTGCGGGGGGGTTCGTGACGGGGGCGGATTTGGTGGTTGATGGGG
>JAABUQ010011826.1_pt1 | contig 11029 bp, 8 predicted proteins | sample 5560001 | NCBI WGS metagenome assembly JAABUQ01 (sample SAMN10711888, study PRJNA513371) | rock metagenome | isolation source: Antarctica rocks | place: Antarctica: Victoria Land, Finger Mt nord | collected 2015-12-18
CTATCCTGTAAGGGGAGGGTCAAGAGGCAAGAAAAGGTAGTTATGGTTTCTCTAATAAGATGAGTAGATACAGGTATTACGCCTATACTGTGTCTGGTACAGGTGAAACGGGGACATGGCAGGCAAAATAAAGTTGGATTGTGCATACGTTGTACTGCAACGTATGCACAATCCAACTTTACACAATCCCCTTCTCCACACACAATTCCGCGTTGAGAATCGAGCCACCAGCAGCCCCTCTTATCGTGTTATGCCCCAGCATCACAAATTTGTAGCTTAATATTGGGCAGCGTCTCAATCTTCCCAATGTCACCGTCATACCGTTGCCAGCATCTCTATCACGTAATGTTTGTGGCCTGTCAAGCTCGGTGCGATACAATAAGGCACGTTCTGGTGCCGATGGTAGTTTGAGGCGTTGTGGTTCTGGCTCGTAGCTGTTCCAGACTTCGAGAATCTCTTCGGGTGAGACATTCCGCCCCAGTTCGATACTTGCACACTCAAGATGGCCCTCGCGTGTGGAGACGCGATTACAATGAGCACTCACAACCATTGGTGCGTCAATAAAGCCCTGTCCCTCGCGCCACTCACCAAGCATCTTGAGCGTCTCACTCTCCATCTTCTCTTCTTCACCACTGATATAAGGCACAACGTTATCGAGCATGTCGTAAGCCGACAAGCCAGGATAGCCAGCACCTGAAATGGCCTGCATCGTTGTCACCAGCACCTTGCTGACACCAAATTTTTGTTGTAGTGGCTTGAGTGCCATTACAAGTGGTGTCGCGGAACAATTCGCGTTGGTGACGATACAGCCGGACCAGCTCCGCTGTTTACGTTGCTGCTGAATCGCGGCAATGTGATCGGCATTGACTTCTGGAATGAGCAGTGGCACATCGGGTGTCATACGATAGTTTTTCGCATTACTAAAAACGGCAATACCAGCCTGTGCGAAAGCTGGTTCCACTTTCTCCGCTACCTCGCCGCCAGGCAATGCCGAAAACACAATCTTGACTTCAGGCATTGCGTCAGGCCGACATGCGACCACAGGGAGAGATGCGACAGAGGCTGGCATTTCGCTGCCAGGGAGTCGCCAGCGCGTGGACTCTGCATAGGCACGACCTCCATGCTGCTCTGACGCCGCCACTACGATAAGCTCAAACCATGCATGTCCCTGTAATAGCTCAATAAAGCGTTGCCCCACCATTCCTGTCGCGCCAAGCACGCCAACAGGAATACGTGGGGCTCGTTGTTCATTCTGATACATAGTACTACCTTTACCTTACGCTACCTGATGCTAATAGTTGCCAATTGCGCATGATGTTCTTCTCTAGGACCGCACACTCTCGCGTCGTTTCTCTGCTGGAGTTGCATGGCGCACCAATGGTATCACAGGTGCGATCAGATCACGGTGCAGACAGCGTAACGCACTCTGGCTATCGCTGTCCTCTACTATCAGAGTGATACCGAGTTCTGAGGCTCCTTGTGTGATGACGGGAATGTGTTCGCGTGCGAGCGCAGTAATAGCTCTTGCAGGACTCATCGGGTCAACGATAAAGCCGGAACCGATGCAGGCACACGCCGCGAGTCCCTTACGGCTACGCACGCGCCAATCGCCCATTTTCATATCATGCTGTAGCAATTCTACAACCGTCTCAAGTGCTTTCTCCTCGACAACAAACGAGAGGTGATGGCCGGACGAAGAGCAAATAGCAACGGGTGCGGCACCCGCACGTGCAGCAAGCGCAAAGACCTGACCAGCGTTTTCAGGCGCACCAAACAGGTCGGTACTTTCAACGGTGACAAGTGCAAGGTTTCTGCGAATTGTGATAGCGGAAGCACCACTTTGTGCATCGCCAACAGGCCCGACAACCGTTCCCTTCACATGAGGTCGGAAGGTATTGCGCACACGTACAGGGATGTTACGCATAGCGATAGGAATAAGTGTGCGTGGGTGCAGCACTTTTGCACCAAACCAGGAGAGACGTGCGGCCTCCGCATACGAAAGTTGTGTAAGCAGGCGTGCATTGGCGACAAGACGCGGATCAGCGGTTAACACACCGTCCACATCAGTATAAATCGTAACCTCTACACAGTCCAGTGCCGCGCCTATGACTGTTGCAGAATAATCAGACCCATTACGTCCAAGTGTGGTCACGAAGCCAGTAATAGTACGTCCGAGGAAGCCTGCCGCAATTGGTACGATGCCATCCTCGACCAGTGGAGAAATTAAGACATGTGCATTGGCGCGTGTCTCTTCTATAAGTGGGTCGGCACCGATGACAATACCAAATGGTTGTGAGCTATCAGTCTTCGGGTGGCTTGTGATAATTACTTCCTGCCATACAGGTTTCGCCGCCACGCCATAGTCATTGACTGCTGCCGCAACCAGCAGGATTGCCAAACGCTCACCCCATGAAGCGACGGCAGCTGTACGCAAAAATGTTTCCTGTCCTGTTTCGACAGCTTCGCGTAGCGTGGCAATATCATGAGTGAGCGCGGTCAGTGCCTCTTCGAGTGCATGCTGTAGTTGAGGCAAATGTTCAGTATGACGCACAGTTCTCTCGGCTGCCTCAAAATGCTTGTGACGCACTAAGGCAAGTTCTTTTTCGCTTTCCTCGTATGTGCCGAGGCAAATGTGACGCGCGATGCTCAGGAGTGAATCGGTAATGCCTGACATCGCAGAAACAACCACAACAGGAAATGGCTCTTCTGAGTTGTGCAGTGTTTTGGTGATAATCTTCGCCACCTGACGAATACGCTCACCACTGCCGACCGATGTTCCCCCAAACTTCAAAACGCTGACTGCTTTATCCATGATATGCTCCACCACTATATTGCTATATGTAAGACTGATAACGCGTGAACAACGTTATGTACATAATGGGCGACCACAAGGGTCGCCCGTCCCTTTCACAACGTTCACACATAAAGATTTGTTATGCGTTGGCAGGCTCGCTTGCACTGGCAACCGCGGTCTTTAGCGCTTGATCCAGGTCGTCGATCAGGTCGTCAATCGTTTCCAAGCCAACGGAGAGACGCACGAAGTCGGGTGTGACGCCAGTTGTGAACTGCTCGTCTTCCGTCAACTGCGAATGGGTTGTGCTAGCAGGATGAATGATAAGCGACTTGGCATCGCCCACGTTCGCCAGGTGCGAGAAGAGTTCGATATGGCGAATCAACTGCTTGCCAGCCTCTAAGCCGCCCTTGATGCCAAAGCCCAGGATTGCACCAAAGCCATGGACAAAGTACTTTGCTGCAATCTCATGCTGTGGATGGCTCTTGAGGCCAGGATACTGCACCCACTCTACAGACGGATGACCCTCAAGGAACTCTGCAATCTTCTGTGCGTTTTGGCTATGACGCTCCATGCGGAGGGGCAGGGTTTCCAAACCTTGTACAAAGAGCCATGCATTGAAAGGAGTGATGGCAGGTCCCAGGTCGCGCAGAAGTTGTACACGTGCTTTGATGATGTATGCCTGATTGCCAAGCGCTTCAGCATAGCGTAGGCCATGATAAGAAGGGTCAGGCTCGATGAACGATTTGAATCGTCCACTTGCGGCCCAATCAAAATTGCCTCCATCGACAATCACACCACCAATGGATGTACCATGTCCACCGATAAATTTGGTTGCAGAATGCACTACGATATCGGCACCATGCTTTAACGGCTGCACAAGGTATGGTGAGGGTAGAGTGTTATCGACAACGAGTGGAATACCATGCTCATGCGCGATGTCGGCAACGGCTTTGATGTCGAGCGTATCGAGACGTGGGTTGCCCAGTGTCTCAGCGTAAAGAGCCTTTGTTTTCTCGTTGATGGCTGCACGGAAATTTTCAGGGTTGCGGCTATCAACAAACTTTACCGTGATACCAAATTTGGGTAACGTGTAGTGAAAAAGGTTATAGGTGCCACCATAGAGACTGGTCGAGGCGACGATTTCATCGCCGGCCTCAGCAAGATTCATAATCGCCAACGTTTCTGCCGCTTGACCAGAGGCGGTTGCCAATGCTCCAATACCACCTTCAAGGGCTGCGACACGAAGCTCGAATGCGTTCTGTGTAGGGTTCATAATACGTGTGTAGATATTGCCAGGCTGCTTCAAGGCGAAGAGATTGGCAGCATGCTCTGGGCTATCGAACACATAGGATGTCGTTTGATAGATAGGAAGCGCACGCGCCCCTGTTGCGCTATCTGCTGTTTCCTGACCAGCGTGTAAAGAAAGTGTTTCAAAACCATAACTGCGATTACTATTAAGAGCCATGAAATTTTTCTCCCTTAGAAAATCCTAGACAATGCATCGGTCATTTGACCCCATTCCTTAAGAAAGGCGTCGTGACCGTGTGGTGAGTCCAATTCTACGTAGGTCGAGTTCCCGCCGACTGCTTTGACCTTCTCGGCGAGCCAACGCACATGTGCCGCTGGAAATAAGAAATCCGAACGAATGCCTACAAAGAGTGCCTTCCCTCGAATGCGACTCAATGCAGACTCTAACGAGGGATAGCCCTCGCTGACATCATACAGGTCCATCGCACGACTGATATACAGGTAACTATTAGCATCAAAGCGACGCGCAAGTGATGTTCCCTGATAATACAGGTAGCCTTCAACATCGAAGCGGCCTCCAATATTCGAGGCATGGCTTGGCGAAGGAATGTCGAGCCGACGCGCAGGTTGACGGGCAAAGCGCAACTCCATCGCCTCTTCACTTTGATAAGTAATCATCGCGAGCATACGCGCAATGGCGAGACCTGTTGTTGGTCCCTCCCCAGGTACATAATCTCCACCTTGCCAGAGTGGGTCTGCCATGATTGCCTGCCGCTCGACCTCGCTAAATGCAATGGCTTGTGCCGTAAGAGCGGGGGTTGCCGCGATAACCGCCACTTTACGTACAAAATCAGGATAGCTTACCGCCCACTCTAGTGCCTGTAGTCCTCCGATAGAACCACCCGCGACCATTGCCAGTTGGCTCACAGCCAGATGTGTCAGCAAGCGCCTTTGTGCATGCACCATGTCCCGAATGGTAATCACCGGAAAGCGCATTCCGTAAGGCTGTCCTGTATGTGGATTTAGCGATGAGGGACCAGTGCTGCCATAGCAACTACCCAGGATATTGGAGCAGATGACAAAGTAGCGTGATGTATCGAATGGCCTGCCAGGGCCAATCAACGGATTCCACCATGCTACCTTAGGATCGTCGGGTTGCTCAACATCATGTGCATGCGCGCTTCCTGTAAGCGCGTGCGTAATCAGAATCGCGTTATTCCCCTCGGCATTGAGCGTTCCCCACGTCTCATAGGCTAGTGTGACAGGACCGAACTGACCACCGTGTTGTAGTATCAAAGCATCGAATGTATAGGAAGAGACGTTATATGCCTCTTCAACAGAAAGAGCAGGAGTCAAGTGTGCGTCACCGACCTGAACACGACTGCCATTGTGTATTGTCATCAACTACTCCTTTCTAACTGTAAAAAAGGTACAAAAAAACCCTCACCCTAGCAGGGGCGAGGGGTAAACGTCTTCGCGGTACCACCCTGATTTTGTCAACACCTCACGGCATCAACCTTTATAAGTATCCTGACATAGAATACTCTTAGCTGTAACGAAGCTACACGACAGAGTCTACTTGTCCATAAGAGGTTCAACCTGCAACTCGGAGGTCATATTCAACGCTGGTCTGGTACCGATATCGCATCATCATCGGCTCTCTGTAACCATCCGTTTCGTTTACTCGTCCTCGTCAATGTTCTTTTTACTGCTCAACTTGTAACGTGCGATAGAAGTTGGAATATGTGCAGTCGTGGAAAGTTTTACACCAATAAAAAAACCCCTATGATAGGGGGTAGCGTCTTCGCTTCTTCCCCTCATCTTGCAAAATACAAGTATATTTTGCCGGAATTTGCACCCTGCACGCTTCGTTGCCTGCGGGTTGCCGGGTTTCATCGGGCCGTTACCCTCCACCTCTCTTGATGAGAGCAGTTATTACTGCATGCATATATTCGGTTGTTAAGTAATCCTTAAACGTATGCTTACACAAGTATACCTAACGAAGGAAATAAAAGTCAAGGGCAATTTTGGGGCAGTTGTATGGATATTTTGTCTATAATGGGATTCTTTGCAACTGTAAGACAAAGATATATGAATGAATTGCTGCCCCTACAGCTATTTTTTCGTTGCATTACTATTCTCGTGTTTAGTAATTAACGTGAGTTCTGGATAAGTAGACCTCTCTCCGATGAGTTAGAATAGGAGTCAGATAAAGAACTTCTATCCATCATCGGAGGGATCTCGCAATGAGTTTACTCGAGTTGTTTTGTGATGTCGATGATTTTTGGCTTGGCTTTGAGCCACTGTGGAAAGTCAGCCGACTGGCAACAGGCAAGCAACGAGAGCGTGCAGGCCAACTGTGCCCAAGTGAGGTCATGACGATTCTGATCCATTTTCACCAGTCCCACTATCGGACGTTCAAAGCGTATTCCATCGAGCATGTTCAGGTACATCTCGCCAGTGAATTTCCTTCTCTGGTGAGCTATACGCGCTTTGTCGCGCTGATCCCGCACATGATGATTCCGTTGCTCGCCTATTTACAGAGCCGCTATGGAACCTGTACTGGGATCAGCTTCATTGATTCGACGTCGTTGGAAGTCTGTGACCCCAAACGCATCAGCCAGCATCGCGTCTTTGCAACCGATGCCAAGCGTGGCAAGAGCAGCATGGGCTGGTTCTTTGGGTTCAAGCTGCACCTGGCGGTCAATGACCAAGGCGAATTGTTGGCCTGTTGTCTGACCTCAGGCAATGTTGATGATCGCAAGCCTGTTCCCTCAATGGTCAAACAACTGCGTGGCAAGCTTTTTGAGGATCGCGGTTACATTTCCGCTTCCCTGACCACACTGCTCTTTGAACAAGGGCTCCATCTCATCACCCGGTTGCGCAAAAACATGCGCAAACCAGCTCATGCACCTGTCGGACAAACTCCTGCTGCGCAAACGGGCAATTATCGAATCCATTATCGATCAGCTCAAGAATATGCGCGCAGATCGAGCATTCTCGCCATCGCAGTCCTGTCAATTTTGTCGTTCATTTGATCGCTGGACTCATTGCCTACAGTCATCAAGACAAAAAACCGAGCCTGCATCTCAATGAACGCGCTCTCTTAGCTGCTTGATCTGTCTTGCTTAAACAGAACTCACGTTAATTAAGAGGACATATGCATCTGCACCATATTCTGCTATAATAGTCTGGCACTCAAACATGGTGGAGGAAAGTTACATACATGCCAGAATACATTCGCGCATTGCAGGGCTTCAGAGATATCTTGCCTGAAGAACAACCCTATTGGCGGTTCATCGAAGAGACCGCGACACAGGTAGCACAATTATACGGTTATCGACGCATCGAGACGCCTCTCATAGAAGAAACCGCCGTTTTTCGTAAGACGGTAGGCGAGGGAACCGATATCGTCGATAGAGAGATGTATAATTTTGACGATAAGCCAGATAAAGAGGGACATAGCATCAATATTGCTCTACGACCAGAGGGCACGGCAGGAGTTGTGCGTGCATATCTGGAACATGGCATGTCCAGGCAACAATTACCCATCAAGCTCTACTACCTAAGCGTGCCTATGTTCCGCCGTGACAGGCCACAGGCGGGACGCTATCGTGAACACCACCAGTTTGGATGTGAGGCACTTGGCGAGAGCGATCCAGCCATTGATGCCGAGATGATTGGCCTTCTCTACCAAGTCTACACGCAACTTGGTCTGAAACACATTCGCGTCAATATCAACAGTATTGGTGATAGAAGTAGCCGAGCAGAATACATAAAGATACTCAAAGCATACTACGAACCTTTACTTGATAGCTGCTGTAACGATTGCAAAGTGCGCTTCCATAAAAATCCGTTGCGTCTGCTCGACTGTAAAGAGCCACAAGACCAAGAGAAGATAGCAAATGCGCCGAAAATTGTCGATTACCTCGACGAGGCATCCAAAGAGCACTTCGAGGCGGTCAAACGCTACCTGGACATGTATGGCGTCCCCTACAGCATGGACCCGTTACTGGTGCGTGGACTCGACTACTACACACGTACCGTCTTTGAGTTCACCAACGAAAGCAATAAAACAGCCCTTAACGGTGGCGGACGCTATGATGGTCTCGCTGAAATTCTTGGCGGCGAACCTACACCCGGCATTGGTTTTGGTATGGGCATGGAGCGTATCATTCTCGAACTCAAGCGTCAGGGCATCACGCCACCTGCCGAACCACCGACACAAGTCTTTGTTGCCTATCTTGCCAGGACAACAGAACTCAAGGATGCAACTGTACAACTTGTCGCGGAACTACGACACGCAGGCATTAAGGCCGACATGGGCTATGGAGACCGCAGTTTCAAGGCACAGATGAAACGTGCGAGTTCTTCTAACGCTGAATACGCCATCATCATCGGCGAGAATGAGCTTGCTAATGGTTTTGTCACCATTCGCCGTGCCGAGGTTGAAGCCGTCGAGGTCAAACGCAGCGAAGTTATCGCCTACCTTACAACAGGTGATGACGAAAAATAAAATACTGGTTTATGTGTGTACCAATGTATTGGCATGCGCATAAACCAGTATTTTTTACCCCCACCAGAATGAGACCGCGACAATACAGTAGAGTCCGATCAGAGCCAACCCCTCAAGCCATGTAGACTCACCGTCATAAATGATAACGGTGGTCAGGATAGCTGTTAGTCCTAATGCCGCGACAAGCAGTGGTGGCAACACAAGTGTTAGATGTGCTCCACCAATGACGAAGCTGAGCAATACTAAAACAGGAATTAAACCAAGCGCAATTTGAAGCGAACTATTCAGAATGACACTAATCGCATAATCCTGTTGGTTGCGTGCTGCTAATTGAACACCGACTACGTTTTCTACTGCGTTGCCAGCTAGTGCCACGATCACGAGTCCTGTGAATGCCTGCGAGATATGCAACGCAGTGATCGCAGGAGTTAACGCACCTACAAACCAATCCGAGACGAATACTGCTCCAACACCTGCACCCACAAGTACTACAAGCGTGAGTACAAGAGGCCACGCGTGTGTAGTAGTTAATGTATCTCTCTCAAGAGGCTTTGTATCACCTTGTAGCGAAATGGGAATACTGGCAATGAAGATGGCGAGCAAGACGATAGCCGCGGCAATACTCAATCCTTCTTCATGTCCAGCAGCAGGAGTGTGTAAGCCATGCACGAGTGTGGGCACAGCAAGCGCAGAAACTGCGAGTAGCGTTAGGGTTGCGATTACCTTTGGTGTGTTGGTCGAAAAAAGCTGCGTGCCGTGACGCACTCCCCCAACAAAAAAGGCGATCCCCAGCACGAACAAACTGTTTCCTAAGATGGAGCCGACGAGCGCGGCCTGTACAACCTCGATAAGTCCAGCACGTAACGCAAAAATGCCAACGAATAATTCCGGTAAATTGCCAAGTGCCGACTGTAATACACCTGTTGCTCCAGCGCTGAGGCGTGAACCAAGTTGATCGGTTGCTAGGCCAACAAGTTCTGCAAGTAAGGCAAGTGCGATACCCGATACAACAAAGGTCAGGACAGCATTTGCATTGAGCAATGTGAGCAGACCGGCAGCAACACTAGCGACAAGCGAACCGCCAATAAAAAACCATTCTTTACGATCAAACACAGTAGCAATACTTTTTTTCGGCACTACATTAGACATCTATCGTTCTCCTCACTATTAGTAGATAAGATGTCGCTAGTATACAACGTATAACCATACAGGAAACAGCAGCGCATGGGCTACTGTTTCCTGTATGGTTATACGTTGGCTCTTCCCGCGAGCGTGACCTCTGGCTCCACATCTTTCTCGGCAAGATGTACAGAGTCAAGACGACCAGGCCACTTCTCTTGCATTATAGTTTTTGTGATATACTTCCCTCAACTCATTGACAGAGGCTTGATGAGTATGCAATGCAATTCTGCAAGGAGGTTTTCTCATGGCAGCAATTACTCCAAACACAGCAACTTCAACCGCTCTCGAAGAAAAGAAAAAACTGCAAAAAAGCTTCAATCTCTCCGACATGATCTTCTACACTGTTGCAACGCTTCTAGGTCTTGATACGCTGGGTGCCGTTTCCTCTCAGGGGGGACAGGTGCTACCCTGGCTCATCATCTCCGCCATCACATTTCTTGCTCCATACGGGCTACTCGTCTCAGAACTTGGTACGGCATTTCCACAGGAAGGTGGTCCATACGAATGGTGTAAAATGGCCGGAGGAGGTTTCTATGCCGCTCTCGCCTCTATGCTCTACTGGATTTCCAACCCGCTCTGGCTAGGAGGAACCTTATCAGTTACTGCGATAGCCGCGATTAAGAGCTTGTGGTTTAACGATCCGAAGTTTCTGCTTGGTGGTACAAAAGTGAGTGATGCACTTATTGAGATGCTGATTGCGTTACTCTTCATCTGGGGTACTGTCTATTTTGCTATTCTCTCGCTGCGTGTTGGCAAATGGCTTTGTGTCTTCGGCTCGTATGTCAAGTTAGCCTTGCTCGCTGTCTTTGTCCTGCTTGCGCTTGTCTTTTTCTTTGGAGGACATGCGACAGGAAAGCATCTTGGCGTTGCCGATGTCTTGCCCACAGGCGATTGGGGCTTGATTCTGAGCGCTATCCTACCCGTGCTCATCTTCAACTGGGTGGGATTTGAGGTACAAAATGGCGCAACTGAAGAAATGCATGATCCACAGCGTGATATTCCGCGTTCTCTGCTGGTATCTGGTGGTATTGCTGTTGTTGCCTATATCGTTCCAATTGGCATCATTCTCTTTACGCTCTCGAAAGACCAGCTTTCCAATGCGAGCGGTTTCGTGCAAGCCTTCAAAGTTGTGTCTGGTGCTGTACCGGGTCCACTTGGAGCAGCACTAGAGCGGTGTTCATAAGGATTGAGCCATTTCTACTGAAACAGGAGGCGGATAGCCACAATGGGTAAACCAGCCGAGAGCATCCTGCGTCGTGATGAGGGTCAAAGCCTGGGCAAGGGCTTCC
>JAABUQ010011828.1_pt1 | contig 11027 bp, 14 predicted proteins | sample 5560001 | NCBI WGS metagenome assembly JAABUQ01 (sample SAMN10711888, study PRJNA513371) | rock metagenome | isolation source: Antarctica rocks | place: Antarctica: Victoria Land, Finger Mt nord | collected 2015-12-18
CGCTAACACGAACGCCGGCCGGCAGGCCGGCAGGAACACCCGCCATCGCCGTCAATCCCAGAAAGCCCAGTCAGTGATATAGGGCGCCCGAACGCCTAAATGAACGGTATTGTCCCTAGACCCTAGCCCTATACAGGGGATTATTTGCTCGATGTCTTCTGCCAGACAAGGAGTTCAACATGCATAGTTTCAATCGCCACATGTCGGGTTGTGCGATGATCGCGCTATCCACTCTGGTCATTAGCGGCTGCACCCAGTCAAGTTCGCCTAATCCCGCACTGGTGTCAGGCTCACCTGCTCTATCTCAAACCGGCTCGGCGCAGGGTTTGAATACGCACAATTCCGAGCCGATGCCGAGCGGCATGGTGATGCGGAACAACGGCCTATCGCCCAGTTCGTCCATGTCCACAGACCCTAGCAGCGTACCAGATACAGGATCAGCTCAAGGCGCGAACCCTCACAACTCGATGCCAATGCGAAGCGGCATGACGATGCCGCCTAGCGGAACGGCTCCGATGAGGTTCAGCCCTGGCCGCTTGCCGCAAACAGGGTCGGCACAAGGCTTGAACACGCACAACTCCGAACCGATGCCGAGTGGCATGGCCATGCCGAAGGGATCCACATCGTATTGATTTCTGATCCGCAGCACCATTGATGGAGCAAGGCGCAGTCATGACATCCCACAAGAAAGTGGCGTGTCGTGCTGCGGCGTGCCTCTGCCTGGCATCGCTCCTGATTGGATGCGAAAACCTGGACCGCCGCCTCACGGCAGATGAGGCTAGCTGCAGGGGCATGGGACACACCGCTGATACCGCGCTCTTTAAGGAATGCCTCCGGGACTTGAACGATCGGCGTTGTGCGATATCGGCCCACAGAGGCGGAACACCGCTGCATGTGGCCTCTACGGAGTGCACGAAGCTCAACTAACCCAAGTTGCTGTCTGTCCGGCAGAACAGCTTGGCATTCTCCAAGACCTTTGGAATATCGGATGATCCCCAATCCCTCAAGGCGTTTCCTCCTTGCCGCCGGTGCTGCCTCGGCGGCCTGGCCCGGCCTGCGCGGCTCGGCCCGCGCTGCTGTGGGGCGGACATCCCGCCTGACCGTCGAGCGCCGGACGATTGAGGTCAACGGCCGGGCCGCATCGGTGTTCGGCATCCGCCAGCCCGACGGCGTGCCGGGCCTGGTCCTCGATCCCGGTCAGCCGTTCGCGGTGGAGGTCGCCAACCGCTGCGGCGAGCCGACGATCGTGCACTGGCATGGCCAGACCCCGCCGTCCCTACAGGACGGCGTGGCCGAGACCGGGGGTGCCCTGATCGAACCCGGCGCCACGCTGGCCTACGGCTTTCCGGCCCGCCCCGGGACGCACTGGATGCACTCGCATCACGGCCTGCAGGAACAGGCCCTGATGGCGGCCCCGCTGATCGTGCGGACGGCGGAGGACCTGCGGGCCGACGTGCAGGAGGTCACCGTCCTGCTGCACGACTTCAGCTTTCGCGACCCGGCGGAGCTGCTCGCGTCCCTGACCGGCGGCACGGCCACCGGCCCCGGCGCGCCGCCGATGCCGGGCATGGCCATGGCGCCCGAGCCGTCCGGGCAGGACCTGAACGATGTCGAGTATGACGCCTACCTGGCCAACGACCGGACCCTGGACGATCCGGTCGTGGTCCGCACGGCCCAGGGCGGCCGCGTCAGGCTGCGGCTGATCAACGGTGCAACGACCACGGCCTTCTGGATCGACACCGGCGCGCTGGACGGGACCGTGGTGGCCGCGGACGGCAACCCGGTGCGTCCCGTGTCAGGCCGCCGCTTCCCGCTCGCCCAGGGCCAGCGCCTGGACATCCTCGTGACGCTGCCGGGCGACGGCGGGGCCTTCCCAATCCTGGCCCAGCGCGAGGGGGACCGGCGCCGGACCGGCATCGTGCTCGCGTCGCCCGGCGCCGTCGTACGCAAGCTGTCCGGGATGGCGGACGACGCCGCTCCTGCCGTGGACAACTCGCTGGAGCGGCGGCTCGTGGCCGCTGCGCCGCTTGCCGCCCGAGGCGGCGGCGTCACGCACAAGGTCGCGCTGACCGGGACGATGACGCCGTACGTCTGGTCCCTGGACGACCGCACCTGGGCCGACCATCGCCCCCTGCACATCGCGAGGGGCCAGCGCGTCGTCCTGGAGATGTCCAACCGGGGCGGGATGGCCCACCCGATGCACCTGCACGGGCACCACTTCCAGGTCGTTGGGCTGGACGGCAGCCCCCTGTCCGGGGCCATGCGCGACACCGTGCTGGTGCCGGCACGAGGGTCGGTGACGGTGGTGTTCGACGCCGACAACCCCGGCCGTTGGCTGTTCCACTGCCATAACCTGTTCCACATGGCGACCGGGATGATGACCGAGGTCGCCTACGACGGCGTTGCCTGACGCCACCTTCCCTGCATCGAAGGAACCACGCCATGACGCATGCCACGACCCGCCTTCTGCTTGCTGCCGCTGCCCTGGCCGCCACGGTGCCGCTTGCACAGGCGCAAACGGGCGACCTGCATCACCCTGGCAGCCAGGACACGTCTCAGCCCATGCAGGTACCGATGACGACTCCACCGGCGGGCATGACGATGACAGGGCCGAACTCACCAGCCGGGCAGCCCCAGGCCATGGGCGGGCCAATGGACGGCGCGATGGGCGGGGACACGGGGCGGATGATGGAGATGATGCGCCCGATGATGGCCGGACGCGGCGGCATGGGCATGCCGTTCGAGCACATCGAGGGCCGCATCGCCTACCTGCGGGCGGAACTTGGGATCACCGATGCCCAGGCCGCGTCATGGAACGCCTTCGCGGACACGATGCGGGCGGATGCCGCCGCGATGAAGGCCATGCACGACGGGATGATGGAGGGCGCGAAGCCGGCAACCCTGCCCGACCGCCTTGCCGCCCAGCAGAGGATGCTGTCGGCGCGCGTCGCGATGCTGGGCCGGATGGAGGCAGGCATGAAGCCGCTCTATGCCGTGCTGTCGGCGGACCAGCGAAAGGCCATGGACCAGGCGACGGCCGGCCCGATGGGGATGATGTGAGCCATGCAACCCGATCGTGGCCCTGACGACGTGCCCGCCGCCCCGTGGTGGAAGACCAGCAGCGGCATCGTCATGTGCGGCTTCCTGCTGGTCGCCGGCTTCTACCTCGCCACCGAGCACACGGCGCACCTGTTCGGGGTCCTGCCGTTCCTCCTCATCTTGGCATGCCCGCTGATGCACCTGTTCCAGCACCACGGGCATGGCGGCCATGGCGCCCCAGCCAGCGGGCCATCGCCGGCCGGCATCGCCGGGCCGGACAGGCCGCGGGAGGACCGGGCATGACCCATGATGCCCCGGCCTACGGCCTCTGGCTGCTCGTCGCGCTGAACTCGCTCGTGTTCATCATGTTCGCGTTCAGCTTCGGCAAGCCGCAGTCGCCGCGCGACTGGCGGTCGTTCGGGGCCTTCAGCGCCTTCGTCGTCGCCCTGTTCACCGAGATGTACCGCTTCCCGCTGAGCATCTACCTGCTGTCGGGCTGGCTGCAGACCCGCTACCCCGGCGTTGACCTGATGGCCCACGACTCCGGGCACCTCTGGTCAACGCTGTTCGGCCTGACCGGGAACCCGCACTTCAGCGTGCTGCACATCCTGAGCTTCTTCGCCATCGGCGGCGGGTTCATCCTCCTCAGCTCCGCGTGGCCCGTGCTGCTTGCTGCGCAGAAGGCGGGCCGCCTGGGGACGACCGGCGCCTGCGGCCGCATCCGCCACCCGCAGTATGCCGGCTTCGTCATCATCATGCTCGGCTTCCTGCTCCAATGGCCGACCATCTTGACGCTCGCGATGTTCCCGTTCCTGGTCTTCATGTACGTCCGCCTTGCCCGGACCGAGGAGGCGGAGGCGCGCCAGGCGTTTGGGGATAGCTACGTGCGGTATGCGGCCCGCGTGCCGGGCTGGTTCCCGCACCTGCAGCGTGCCGAGGCTGAGCACGGGCTGGGCTGATGCGGACGGCCCATGTTTGGCGTTCTGCGTTGGGGCGTTACCTCGCCGTGCTCGCCATGGGAAGCCTCGCGTGGGAGTTCGCGCAGATGCCGCTCTACACCTTGTGGCGGACCGGCTCCGCGCGGGACATCGCCTTTGCCGCCCTGCACTGCGCGGGCGGCGACGTGCTGATCGGCGGGGCGTCGCTGGCCGGCGGACTCCTGCTGTTCGGCGCTGCCAGTTAGCCGCACACCCGCTTCCTGCCGGTTGCCGCCGCAGCCATGGCCCTCGGCCTCGGCTTCACGCTCTGGATCGAGCATGCGGCCACGGCCCGGGGCATCTGGACCTACTCGGACCTCATGCCCGTCGTGCCGGGGCTGGGGACCGGGCTGGCGCCGCTGGCGCAGTGGGTCGTCGTGCCGGCGCTGGCGTTCGCGGCGACGCGCTTGCCGCTGGGAACCGAGCGACGGCCGGGCCAGGCCGTAGAAGCCCTTGACCTTCCCCCTATGGCAATCACCACGTCAGCCGCTGAACCGGACCACCTGGCCCGCATAACCTGGAGGGCATCATGAGTGAGCACCAGACAGAGCATCGGCACGGCGCGGCAGGCAAGGACGGGAGCGGCCACAGGGAAGCCACCCCGGCTGCAACCGGCCAGAATACGCTTGTCAAAGACCCAGTGTGCGGCATGACGGTGGACCCTGCCACGTCCAAGCACCGCTTCGACCACGGCGGGACGACCTACCACTTCTGCTCGGCCGGATGCCGGGCCAAGTTCGCGGCCGGCCCGGACGCCTATCTCAAGTCTAAGGCCGCGACGCCAAAGCCTGCCCCGGCCGGCGCCATCTACACCTGCCCCATGCACCCGCAAATTCGCCAGGTCGGCCCCGGCAGTTGCCCGATCTGCGGCATGGCGCTCGAACCCGTGGAGGTGTCAGCGGAGGCTCAGCCGAACCACGAACTGGCCGACATGAGCCGGCGTTTCTGGGTCGGCCTCGTGCTGACCTTGCCGGTGTTCATCCTGGAGATGGGCAGCCACATCCCCGGCCTCGGCCTGCACGACCTGGTGCCTCCCGCCACGTCCACCTGGGTCCAGTTCGCCTTGGCGACGCCGGTCGTCCTCTGGGCGGGGTGGCCGTTCTTCCAGCGCGGCTGGGCGTCGGTCCGGTCCGGCCACCTGAACATGTTCACGCTCATCGCACTCGGGACAGGCGCGGCCTACCTCTACAGCCTTGCCGCAACCTTCGCGCCTGGCGCGTTCCCCGCGGGGTTCCACACGATAGGCGGCACGGTGCCCGTGTACTACGAGGCGGCAGCCGTCATCACGGTCCTGGTCCTGCTCGGCCAGGTGCTGGAGCTGCGCGCGCGCGACCAGACCGGCGGCGCCATACGGGCGCTGCTCAACCTCGCGCCCAAGACGGCGCGGCGCCTGCGCGACGGCGGCGAGGACGAGGAGGTGCCGCTGGGCGAGGTCCAGGTCGGCGACCGGCTGCGCGTGCGACCGGGAGACGGCGTCCCGGTGGACGGCACGATCCTGGACGGCCGCAGCGCGGTGGACGAGAGCATGGTGACGGGCGAGTCGATGCCGTCCGCGAAGGGACCCGGCGACAAGGTGGTCGGCGGCACCGTCAACGGCACCGGGGCGCTGGTGGTGCGGGCCGAGGCGGTCGGCGCGGGTAGCGTGCTGTCTCGCATCGTCGCCATGGTCAGCGAGGCGCAGCGCAGCCGGGCGCCGATCCAGAAGCTGGCCGACACGGTCGCGGGCTGGTTCGTGCCCGCGGTGCTCGCCGTCGCCGCCCTGGCCTTCATCGGCTGGGCCATCTGGGGTCCTGCGCCCGCCCTCGCCTATGCGCTGATCGCGGCAGTGTCGGTCGTCATAATCGCCTGCCCGTGCGCGTTGGGCCTTGCCACGCCGATGTCGATCATGGTCGCCGTCGGCAAGGGTGCCGGCGCTGGTGTGCTCATCAAGTCGGCCGAAAGCCTGGAGCGCATGGAAAAGGTGAATACCCTGGTGGTGGACAAGACCGGCACCTTGACCGAGGGCAAGCCCCGCGTCACCGCCGTCGTTCCAGCGGCCGGGTTGATGGAGGACGACGTGCTGCGGCTGGCCGCCAGCCTGGAGCGGTCAAGCGAACACCCGCTGGCCGCCGCCATCGTCACTGCTGCCAAGGAGAGGGGCATCGCCGCACAGGAACCGTCCGGCTTCGCCTCGGCGACAGGAATGGGCGTGACCGGCACCGTCGAGGGACGTGCCGTGTCGCTCGGCAACGCCAAGCTGCTGTCGGACCGTGGCATCGGCCTGGGCGACCTGGCCGGGACGGCCGCCGACCTGCGGGCCTCCGGCGCCACGGCGCTGTTCGTCGGCGTGGACGGCAAGGCAGGCGGGGTCATCGCCATTGCCGACCCGATCAAGCCGACCACCCAGGCGGCGCTGGACAGCCTGCGGTCGGATGGCATCCACGTCGTCATGCTGACCGGCGACAACCGGACCACGGCCGAGGCCGTCGCCCGCCAGCTTGGCATCGACGACGTGGAGGCGGACGTGCTGCCCGAGGACAAGAACCGCATCGTCCGGGACCTGCGCGCCAAGGGCAAGGTTGTTGCCATGGCCGGCGACGGCGTGAACGACGCGCCCGCCCTGGCCGAGGCCGATGTGGGCATCGCCATGGGCACGGGCACGGAGGTCGCGATCCAGAGTGCCGGGGTGACGCTGGTCCGTGGCGACCTGGCCGGGATCGCCCGTGCGCGGGCGCTCAGCCGTATGACCATGCGCAACATCCGGCAGAACCTGGTATTTGCCTTCGCCTACAACGCCATCGGCATCCCGGTTGCCGCGGGCGTGCTGTACCCGGCGTTCGGCATCCTGCTCAGCCCGGTGGTGGCGGCGCTGGCGATGTCGCTCAGCTCCGTGTCGGTCATCGCCAACGCGCTGCGCCTGCGGGCCGCACGCCTTTGAGGCCGGGTGCACGGGCCTGGGCACCCAGGCACCGGAGGACCACCATGCCAGGCCTGATCGCCCGCACCGCACGCCCGTTCCGCATCGCATTTCTCGTGCCGCTCCTCGGCCTCCTCCTGTCGGGATGCGGGTTCAACAATATTCCAACCTACGAGGAGCAGGCCAAGGCCAAATGGTCGGACGTGCTGAACCAGTACCAGCGCCGGTCGGACCTCATTCCCAACTTGGTCGAAACCGTGAAGGGCTTCGCCAAGCAGGAGGGCAGCGTGCTGGAGGCGGTGACGGCCGCGCGTGCCGCAGCCACGTCCGTCAAGGTGGACGCAGGCACGATCACCGACCCCGAAGCCTTCAAGAAGTTCCAGGAGGCCCAGGCGCAGCTTTCGGGTTCGCTCGGCCGCCTGCTCGCGATCTCGGAGGCCTATCCCGACCTCAAATCCAACCAGAACTTCCTCGCCCTGCAGTCGCAGCTCGAAGGCACGGAGAACCGCATCGCGGTCGCGCGCCGCGACTACATCGAGGCCGTGCGCGTCTACAACACGGAGCTGAGGACATTCCCGGGCAGGATCTGGGCCTCCACCTTCTACTCGGGCAACAAGCCGATGGAGGAGTTCACGGTCGCCGACAGCGTGAGGGCGGCGCCAGCAGTGAAGTTCTGACCGCCCGTCCGATGCTCCCCCGTTCCATGTTCCGTGGTGCTGCTTTCGCCGTGATCGCATGGATCAGCCTCACCTGCGCCGTCATGGCCCAGGCGCCTGCGGCCACGTCCCTCACGTTCCCGGCGCTGACCGGGCGCGTCGTGGACGAGGCCGGGCTGCTCTCGGCGGAGGACCGCGCGACCCTTGCCGCATCGCTCGCCGGCCTGGAGGCGAGGACGACGGACCAGCTCGTGGTCGTCACGTTGAAGTCGCTGCAGGGCACGACGATCGAGGACTATGGATATCAGCTCGGGCGGCGCTGGGGGATCGGGCAGAAGGACAAGGACTCCGGCGTCCTGCTGATCGTGGCCGCCGCTGAGCGGCGCGTGCGGATCGAGGTCGGCTACGGCCTGGAAGGCACGCTGACCGATGCGGCGACAAGGCTGATCATCGAGAACTCGATCCTGCCCGCATTCAAGGCAGGCGACTTCCCCGGCGGCATCAAGGGTGGTGCCAGCCAGATCATCCAGGTGCTGGGCGGTGGCGCCGGGGCGCTCCCCCGTGCGGCGGCACGGGGGGCGGCCGGCGCCCCGCCACAGGCCGGCACCCCGGTCTGGCTCGGCGTCGTGCTGGGCCTGGGCGGCGTAGGATTGCTGATCTTCTGCGCCGTCAGGGGGGGCACCGCCTGCCGGGGGATCATGCAGCTCCTGCTCCTGCTGGCGCTCTCCGGCAGGAGCGGGTCGTCGCGCGGCAGGTCGCCGTCGTTCTCCGGCGGCGGTGGGTCGTTCGGTGGCGGCGGCAGTTCGGGCAGTTGGTAGGGAGGAGCCGGTGATCGCCGAGGCCGACAAGGCGCGTGTTTCCGCCGCGATCCGAGAGGCCGAGGCGCACACGGCCGGGGAAATCTTCTGCGTCATCGCCCGGCATTCGAGCGAGTACCGCCTCGTCCCGGTCGCCTGGGCGGCAGCGATCGCGTTGTTCGTGCCGTTGCCGTTCCTGTACCTGACAACCTGGTCCGCGCCGGTCGTCTACCTGCTGCAGGTCTTCGCGTTCCTCATCGGGGCCGTGGCGCTGTCGCATCCGGGCGCCCGGTTCCGCATCGTGCCGCGCCGGGCCAAGCACGACCGGGCGCATGCAGAGGCGATGCGCCAGTTCCTGGCGCAAGGCATCGACAAGACCGAGCAGCGCACGGGCGTGCTGATCTTCGTGTCCACCGCCGAACGCTACGTGGGGGTCGTCGCCGACGCCGGGATCAACGACAAGGTCCCGGCGGGCACCTGGGACGATGCGGTGGACGCCCTGGTCGAGGCGATCAAGGCAGGGCGTCCGGCGGATGGCTTCGTGGCCGCGATCGGGCAATGCGGGGCGGTGCTGGCGAAGCACTTCCCGCCAGGGGCGCTGCAACTGAACGAGCTGCCCGACAAGCTGCTTGAGATATGACTGCTTCTGCGGCGCAGATGGGATCGACTCTACTCGATGGTTACAATGCGGGCCTGCTGGCAGGCCGGCATCATTTCAGGGTCGCCGCCTGGATCTAGCGGGCCGCGACCGGGTGCTTGGCCTGCCATGCCTTGAACTCAGCGATTTCCTTTTCTTGGTCGGTGATGATGCTCTGCGCCATGCGGCGTATCTCCGGGTCCTTGCCGTCGCGCAGGTAGATACGAGCCATGTCGATGGCTCCCTGATGGTGGGGCATCATCATGCTGACGAGGTCCTGGTCCGGGTTGCCGGTCATCGGAGCGCCCATCATCGCTTTGTTCATGACCTCCATCTTCTGCATCATCTCAGCGTCGTTGGCCGACTTAGACGGCGCCTCGGCCGCCGGCGGAGACATCGCCTGGCCCATGCCCGGCTTCATGCCAGGCATGGACATCCCTGGCTGCATGGCCATGCCATTCCCGGACATCCCCGGCATGGGAGCGACAGGCGTCGTGGCAGCAGGCGCCTGGGCCAGCGCAGGTCCGATTGCGAGGGCCGTGAGCAAAGCGGTTCGTAGCGTGGTGCGGGTCATGGTGTGTCCTTCGATAGCTGTGGCAGGTTTAGGCCGCCATCTTGCGGCATCTCTCGGCACAGGCGCGGCACTGCTGGACGCACTCGTCCATGCCGCCCACGGCCTCGCAGCTCTGCGCGCACTCCTCGCAGATCTCGGCGCACTCGCGGCAGGTGTGCTGGTGGTGGCGCGTGCCGATCATCATCTGGTTGGCCGAGGTCTGGCACATCTCGGCGCAGGCCATCATCAGCCGGAAGTGGCCGGGTTCGACGTGCTTGCCGCCGGCCTCCAGGCAGTGGCCCATCGCCATGCTCAGGCAGGTCGTGTGGCAGCGCAGGCATTCCTCGATGCAGGCGCGCATCTCGGCGGACAGGTGTTCCATGGTTCGTCTCCGTTGCAAGTGCGTCCGAGAGGGCCGGACCGCCCCGGTCCACCAAGGAACTTCCCACATGGGAAGGTTCCCTGATGGCGGTCGTGAGGACGCCTACTTCGCCGGCACGACGAACTTGACCTGGACGGGCTTGCCGCCCGCGGTCAGGGCCAGCACCGCCGTGACCTTGCCCGTCGCGGGCGCCGAGAGCTTCCCCGTGACGCTGTTGGTATCGGCCGGGCTGAGGGCGACGTTCTGTGTCTTGCCGTCGATCAGCACCGTCGCCTTGCCGCCGAGCTGGGCGGCAGGGATCGGCTTGTTGTCCTCGTCGCTCACCCAGGCCGTGACCTGGTCGCCGGCGACCGCCAGCTCCACCCAGTGCTCGCCGCTGCCCTCCGCCACGATGCCGCCGTGCGCCGGCGCGGGCGGGGCACCATGGGCAAAGGCGGAAAGGGAAAAGACGGCGGGGGACGCGAACAGGAGGGCGGCGGCCAGGAAGGTAGTGCGGATGGTCATGGAACAGGTCTCCTTGCGGGTTAGAACGCCTCGGCGGGCAGCAGCCCATCGGCGTCGGGGGTCATCAAGCGCTCCAGCGGCTTGCGCCCGAGATGGAGGAACAGGACGGGCGTCAGCAGCGTGTCGAGCAGCGTGGCGCTGACCAGGCCGCCGAAGATGGTGATGGCGACCGGATGCAGGATCTCCTTGCCCGGCGCGTCGGCCCCGATCATCAGCGGCAGCAGCGCGAACCCGGCGGAGAACGCCGTCATCAGCACCGGCGTCAGCCGCTCCAGGCTGCCGCGCACCACCATCTCAGGCCCGAATGTCTCGCCCTCGTGCAGAACCAGGTTGATGTAGTGGCTGACCTTCAGGATGCCGTTGCGCGCCGAGATGCCGGTCAGGGTGATGAACCCCACCATGCTGGCCACCGACAGCGGCTGACCGGACAGCCACAAGGCCGTGACCGACCCAATCAGCGCTAATGGCACGTTGCCCATGATGATGAGCGCCAGCACCGCGGAGCGGTAGCGCGAGTAGAGCACGGTGAAGATCAGCGCCAAGGATACGCCGGACAGCCCGGCAATCAGCTTGCCCGCCTCCTCTT
>JAABUQ010011830.1_pt1 | contig 11027 bp, 6 predicted proteins | sample 5560001 | NCBI WGS metagenome assembly JAABUQ01 (sample SAMN10711888, study PRJNA513371) | rock metagenome | isolation source: Antarctica rocks | place: Antarctica: Victoria Land, Finger Mt nord | collected 2015-12-18
TCGGGTTTGGTCGAAGCCGATCCGTTGCCCCGAAGAGTGTAAGAGTCGCGGCGGTGGCCGGTCAACGACCCGGCGGGCCGGAGTCGGCGGTTTGGCCGAGATTCGCCCCGCCTGGCGGAATTCGCTGGCCGATCCGATGTCGAAGGGATAATGTACGGGTGTTCGCGGCGGGCCCGGGGTGGCCGCTCGAATCGGCTCAACCGGAGGTCGGATCATGGTCAAGTTCGGTCGAGGGGTGCTGGCGGTGCTCGCGGGCTGCCTGGTGGCGGCGGTGGTGATGGGCGTGGTCGAGCCGGTGGGGCGGCTGGTGTATCCGCTGCCGCCGGACCTCGACCTGTCGAAGCCGACCGACCTGCCGAAGATCGCCCGGGCGATGCCGACCGGGGCGTTCGCGTTCATCATCGCGGGCTGGGCGATCGGCACGCTGATCGGCTCCTCGGTCGCCTCGAAGCTCGCGCCGGATCATCGACCGGCGCACGGCCTGGCGGTGGGCGGGCTGATGATGGCCTCGGCGGTGGCCAACATGGTCCGGATCCCGCACCCGACCTGGGTCTGGGTCGTGGGCCTGGCCCTCTTCCCGCCGATGTCGTTCGTGGGGGCGACCCTCGGCTCGGTCGACGCCGATCGGTCCGGCCTGGGGGCCGACCCCGCCGCCTGATCGGGGCGGCGGGTCCGAACCACGTTCAGGCCCGGCTCAGGGCCGGGTGGATCCAGGGGGAGCGGTAGGGGCGGAGCAGGAGCCGGGTCGCCTCGTCGTCCCCCTTGATCGTGCCGGACTTGGGGTCGTATTCCAGGGTCCGGCCCAGCTCCAGGGCCTTGTTGGCGATGATGCACGAGGCGGTCGAGATGTGCCCCTCCTCGATGTCGGCCACCGGCTTGCCGCGCGACGCGATGCAGGCCAGGAGGTCGCGCATGTGGCCCCGGATGGCGGGGGCGACGTGCTTTTCGAGGTCTTTCTCGGTCTTGTCCTCGGGGTACTCCTCGAGCTCGTACTTGACGTCGACGTGGATCGGCTTCCCCGGGCCGCCGAGGGGGATGAAGTCGTAGCCGTGGACGCTGGCCTTGAGCGTCCCCTTGTCGCCGTAGAGGGTCGCGCCCCAGGGATATTTGGGGTCGGCCGACTCGCCCCAGCTCCGGTGCTGCCAGACGACGTCGAGGTCGTCGTAGCGGAACGTGGCGGTCTGGGTGTCGGGGATGTTGGCCTTGCTGTCCTTGTCGACGAGGATCCCGCCGGTCGAGGCGATCGAGCGGGGCCAGCCCAGGCCCAGCATCCAGCGGACCATGTCGAGCATGTGGACGCACATGTCGCCGAGGATCCCGTTGGAGTATTCGGTGAAGGCCCGCCAGGTCCGGGGGTGGACCAGGCTGTTGTACGGACGCGACGGCGCCGGGCCGGTCCACATCTCGTAGTCGAGGTTGGCCGGCGGGGCGGAGTCGGGCGGGTTGCCGCCGCTCCTCATGTGGTAATAGCAGTAGATCTCGACCAGGGCGACCTTGCCCAGCAAGCCTTCGCGGACGATCCGGTCGCGGGCCTCGATCAGGTGCGGCGTGCTCCGGCGCTGCGTGCCGACCTGGACCACCCGGCCGGTCCGGCGGGCGGCGTCGACCATCGCCTGCCCTTCGCGGACGTCGATGCTGATCGGCTTCTGGACATAAACATCCGCCCCCGCCTCGACCGCCGCGATCATCGGCAGGGCGTGCCAGTGGTCCGGCGTGGCGATGAGGACCAGGTCCAGGTCCTTCTCGGCGAGCATGGCCCGGTAGTCGCCGTAGAGCCTGGGTACCTTCTTCGACGCCTGGCGGGCGGCCACCTGGTCGGCGGCGGCGGCGAGCATCGCCTTGTCGACATCGCAGAGCGAGACGACCTCGACGTCGGGCTCGACCTGGATCAGCCGGATCAGGTCGGCCTTGCCGTACCAGCCGGTCCCGATCACCCCGACCCGCCGAGGCTTGGCTCGCGGGGCGGCGAAGGCGCCCGAGGCCGGCAGGGCGAGCCCGGCGAGGCCACCGGCCCCGGCCTGGATGAAGTCGCGACGGTTCATGTCTGGATCTCCCGAGTTGGGCGAGGGGAGTCGATCGTCAGGAGCGATCCCCCAACCTAGCCGACCGGCCGGGCGATTGCGACGGGGCATCGGCCCGCCCTCGGATCATCCGGGTCGAGGGAAATGGGGACAGGCTCCGGTGAGGCACGAGCCGGTGCCTGTCCCCGTTTCCCCGGCGCGAGGGGGGCGGTCGTGGATCGGTGGCAGCCGGTGTCGATGTCGGTAAAGGGGGACAGGCACGCCCTCGTACCTCGGTCGAGCCAGTCCCCTTTTCCTCGGCGGGCCTGGCCGGCAAGCGAAGAAGGCCGGCCCGACCACGCCAGGTCGGGCCGGCTTCCGGGGTTGGTCCGAGGTCGATCGCGGCCGGGGGTCATTCCCGGCCGACGACGTCGCTCCGGGGCTTGAGGGACTTCACGACTTCGGCGACTCCGACCTCGAGCTGGCGGTCGCGGCCGGCGAGGTTGTCCTCGGGGGTGTTCTCGACGGGGATATCGGGCTTCACGCCGAGGTTTTCCATGTTGGTCCGGCCTTCGTCGGAGAGGTAGACGCCGACGCCGGGGGTCCGGATCGTCGAGCCGTCGATCAAGGAGTAGCTGCCGGTGCCGATCACGGCGCCCATCGTCGGGGTGCCGATGACTTTGCCCAGGCCGAGGGCCCGGAAGCCGGCGGGGAACATCTCGGCGTTGGAGGCGCTCCGCCAGTTCTGGAGGACCACCTTGGGGCCGTAATAGCCGGCGAACGGCCGAGGCGTCGGCTCGGTGCCCCGGGGCTGCCAGATCTGGTAGGGCTTCTGGACGAGGATGGCCAGCAACTCCTGCTCGATGTTGCCGCCGCCATTCCAGCGCTGGTCGATGACCAGGCCCTCCTTGTGGCGGAACTCGGCGAGGTCTTTCTTGAACCGGGCGAGGCTGGGCTGGTCCATCGCCTTGATGTGGAGGTAGCCGACCCGGCCGCCGGACAGCTCGTCGACCTTGGCCCGGCGCTCCTTGACCCAGCGCTCGTAGCGGAGGTTGGCGAAGGCCGGGCCGGCGATCGGCTCGTACTTGACCTTCCAGGCGCCGGCGTCCTCGGGCTTGTCGTTGACGGTGAGCTCGACCTTGGGGTTGAGCCTCCGGCCGAGGAAGGCGGCGGTGTCGTCGTCGGCCTTGAGGGGCTTGCCGTCGATGGCGAGGAGGTAGTGGCCGGCCGCGAGCTTGATCCAGTCCTTGTCGGCCGGGCCGTCTTCGAAGACGTGGGCGACCTTGTACCGGCCCGAAGCGGCGTCGGCCACGAGGTCGAGGCCGAGGTGCCGCGTCCCGCCGCCGGGACCGCCCGGGCCGCCGGGCCCGGCGGCGGCCGAGGCCCCGGTGTGCGAGGCGTTGAGCTCGCCGATCATCTCGTTGATCAGGTTCATCAGCTCGTGGCGATCGGCGACGTAGGAGACCAGGGGCTTGAACTTGGCCCGCATCCCGTCCCAGTCCTTGCCGTGCATCTTGGCGTCGTAGAAGCGGAACTTCATGGTCCGCCAGGCGTCGTCGAACATCTCCTCCCATTCCTTGGGCTTGTCGACCTCAAGGCTCAGGCTGAAGTTGATCTTCCGCTTGGCCCCCCCGCCGCCGGCCGCGCCTTCGGCCGGGGCCGAAGCGGCGGCCATCGCCTCCCGAGCCCCGCCACCGCCACCGCCGCCCATCCCCCCCCGGGGCCCGTTGCCGCCGCCGCCGGGGGTCGCCTGGGGGATGTTGACGGCCGTGCTGTAGACCGAGCCGGCCTCCTCGAAGTAGAGGGTCCGGCCGTCGCGGGTCAGGGCCAGGCCCGAGATCCCGCCACCGCCCATCCCGCCGCCGCGACGCCCGCGCGGGGGCCCGTTGGCCTCGGCGTCGGCCGGAGGGGCCGAGCCGCCGACCATCCGGGTCTGCCGCTTGCCGTCGTCGGCGATCGTGTAGATCACGGGCGTCCCGCCGCCTCCTCCGGGCCCGGCCGGGGCGGCCCCTTCGGTGGCGACGAAGATCAGGGTCTTGCCGTCGGCCGCCGGGATGTAGGTCCGGACGCCGGAGGCCATCCGCGTGACCTGGCGGGTCCGCCGCTTCAGGCCGGCCCAGTCGATGTTGGGCTCCTTGGCCGGCCCGACCCGGTTGGCCATCGCCGGACGACGCCCTTCGCCGCCGCCGGGCCCGGCGCCTTCGATGGCGGTCGCGGCGTCGCTGGCGGCGGCTTCGGCCTCCTCGGGGTCCTTGTCGATCTTCTCCAGGGGGATGCAGAAGACTTGCGAGACCGGGCGCTCGGCGCCGCCCAACTCCCCCTCGACCCGGACGAAATACAGCTTCTTGGCGTCGAGCGAGAATTGGGGCGCCATCTCGTTGAACGAGTCGAACGTGACCTTCTTCTCCTCGCCGCCGGCCGCCGGCAGGAGGTAGATGTCGGACGAGCGGCTCACGTCGTTCCGGCCGTAGGCCAGCCACTTGCCGTCGGGCGACCAGGCGGGCCGGGTCACGCCGCCGTACTTGGATGTGAGCAGCTCCTTGAGGTCTTTACCCTCGGCCGAGACGGTGTAGAGCTTGCCGTCGGAGGTGGTGAAGGCGATCGATTTCGAGTCGGGCGACCACAAGTAAGACGGCTTGAGCGAGTCGAGGTCGGTGACCTTGATCACCTCGCCGGCGCCGTCGGCGGCGACGGTGTAGATCTCCTCGCGGCCGGACTTGTCGGAGACGAAGGCGATCCGCTTGCCGTCGGGCGAGTAGCTCACGTCCTGGTCGCGGGCCGCGTCGTCATCGGTCACCTGGCGGAGCTCGCCCCCCTCGTCGGTCGGGGCGGTGAAGACCTCGCCGTGGACGGCGAAGGCGATCCGCTTGCCGGCCGGGGCGACGGCGAAGTCGTCCACGGTCGAGTTGTAGTCGCGGACCTCGACCAGGGTTTCCTGGGTCTCGGCGGCGATCTCGAAGTGGAGCGGGGTCACCTGCCGGGTGGCCAGGTCGAGCTTGGAGACGCCGAAGTCGCGCTCGAAGACGACGGTCTTGCCGTCGGAGGAGATCGAGGGGAAGCGGACCTCGCCGTCCCGGAAGTCGGTCACCTTGACGGCCTCGCCGCCCGACTCGGGGACGAACCAGAGGTTGGCCTGAGAGTCCGGGTCGCGGTCCGAGACGAAGTAGATCCGTCCGTCCGCGCCCCACATCGGCCACGAATCCATGCCGTCGAACTCGGTGAGGTCCTTGAACGTCTTCGGAGCCAGGTCCATCACGGTGACGTCGGACTGGTACGCCCCCCGGTAGAACTTCCGCCAGTATTGCTGGGCCTTGCGGTTGATCGCCAGCCGGGTGCCGTCGGGCGAGTACGAGCCGGAGTTGCCCATGTCGGGGCCGGCGTCCCTGGCCGCGCCGCCGTCGACGGGGACGGTGTAGAGCTTGCCCATGAAGCCTTCGCCGCGGTTGCTGGCGAAGAGGATCGACCGGCCGTCGGGCGTCCACCCCTGGACCACGTCGTCGGCCGAGTGGAGGGTCAGCCGCCGCGCCGGGCCGCCCGCGGCGGGCATGGTGTAGACGTCCATCCCCCCCTCGCGGTCGCTGGAGAAGGCGACGGTCTTGCCGTCGGGCGAGAACCGGGGGTACAGGTCGCGGGCCTTATTGGCCGTCAGGCGGACGATCCCGCCCCCGCCTTCGGAGGCGATCCAGATGTCGCCCATGTAGCTGAAGGCGACCTTGCCGTCGTGGTAGCTCGGCTGGCGGACGAGCTTCGCCTCGCGCCCCCGCGACGCGCCGGCGATGCCGAGGCACAAGGCTATTGCCAACGGGATCGATCCGTGTTTCATCATGGTGGATGTTCGACCGTAAGGGGTGGCGATCGGGCCTGAGGGGGCCGATCGGCGGGGCCGCGACGTGGCCCGACCGGCAGGCCCGAGGCGTGGCGTCGTTCCCTGGAAGAGCGACAAACCGGGGCGGCCCGGCCGGGGAAATCGGCGAAGAGGGGTGGCCGGTCCCCGGCGATCCTATCGGCCGCCGGGGGCGCCCACAAGCGAGAAGCCCCCCGGGTGCGCCGCTGATCGGTTCTTCACCTTGGCGAATGATGTCCGGATGGCAGGGGTAAGCTTGCTTACCCCGGTCCCCGGCCACCCGACCCCTTGAAGCGGCCGCGCCCGGGGGTTACCAAAGGGGCCTGGCCTCGCGCCGGCAAGCCGCGACATCCCGACGTCACCTTCGGATTGGAGAAGACGCATGCGAACCTGGCTCGCCGTTTGGCTGCTGCTCGCCTCGGAGGGCGCGGCGGGGACGATCGACACCGTGGCCGGGACGGGCCGGGCGGGCTCGTCGGGCGACGGCGGGCCGGCCGCGTCGGCGACGCTGGTCGAGCCGTTCGGGTGCGACCTCGACGCGGCGGGACGCCTGCTGATCGCCGACGCGGCGGGCCAGCGGATCCGGGCGGTTGACCTCGGGACCGGGCGGATCTCCACCGTCGTCGGGACCGGCGAGGCGGGGACCTCGGGGGACGGGGGACGGGCGTCGGAGGCCCGGATCGACTCCCCGTATGCCGTCGCGGCCGGGGCGGACGGGTCTCTCTACCTGGTCGAGCAGAAAGGGCTCGTCGTCCGCGGGGTGGAGGGGCGGTCGGGGGTGATCGGCCATTTCGCAGGGCATTTGGGCGGAACCGTCGGTGACGGCGGGCCGGCGACGGCGGCCCGGCTGGTCGAGCCGAACGACGCCGTGCTCGATGGTCGGGGCGGGCTCCTGATCGCCGACGTGGCCGACTGGCGGGTCCGCCGGGTCGACCTGGCGACGGGCTTGATCTCCACCTTCGCCGGGTCCGGCAGGCCGGCGGGCCGGGTCGATCGGTCGCGGATCGGCGACGGAGGGCCGGCGGCTCGGGCGGTGATCGTCGGGACGCGGGCGGTGGCGGTCGACGGCCTGGGGAATACCTACATCTGCGAGCGCGAGGGCAACGCGATCCGCAAGGTCGACGCCCGGGGGGTCATCTCGACCTTCGCCGGGACCGGGGCCCGGGGGTATTCCGGCGATGGCGGGCCGGCGCTCCGGGCCACCTTCGACGGCCCCAAGGGGGTCCGCTGCGACCGCGAGGGGAACGTCTACGTCGTCGACACCGAGAACCACGCGATCCGCGAGGTCGAGGCCGCCTCGGGCCGGATCTCGACCGTCGCCGGGGGCCATCGCGGGGGCGACGGCGACGGCGGCGACGCCACCAAGGCCGGGCTCGACCGGCCTCATGGATGCGTCGTCGCCCCCGACGGGACCCTCTACATCGCCGACAGCAACAACCACCGGGTCCGCCGGGTCACGCCCCGATGACGCCGGGGCGCCTCGCGTTTTTCGCGGGCAGGTTGGCGGTGGTGTGCCGGAATCGGGATTCAATGAGTGGCGGTATGTGTTCACCTTGGCGCGTCATCGTCGAAGATCCGGGGGCTTCGCCATGTTGGGTTCGCGCTCGTGCCGGTTGGGTGTGAATGTGCTGGAAGCTCGGCGGATGATGAGCCTGGCGGGGGCGGCGCTCCATGCCTCGGCGGCTTCGAGGCCGTCGTCGGCGTGAGCCTCGATGTCGCCGTACTCCGAGCTGACCTTGAAGGATCATTTCACCGCGGGCGCGGCGACGGTCGTCACCTTCGCCTCGAAGGGGCACGGCTCGATCACCGCGACCCCCAGCCTGGTCACGAGCACCCGGGTGGTGGTCGCGGTGCCGGCGTTCTTCGACTCGGTGGCGGCGACGGCGGTGGCCGGGGCCGCCGCCGGCAACTTCGCGAACATCGCGGCCGACTACCCGACCTATGGCTCGAGCCCCCGGGCGACGGTCCGGGACTCGATCAACGCGACCGGCGCGAAGATCGCCGCCCCGGTGCTCGCCGACCTGGCCCGGCTCGACGCGCTGGTCCCCACGGCCCAGGCGAGCCTCGTGGCGCTGGCCACCGGCCAGGTCGCCCGGTTCGACCTCGGCACCTTCGGGGGGCGGGCGGCCACCGTCAACCTCGCCGATGTGGGGTGCTCGACCGGATCGTGGCGGCGGGCGTCGACGGCTCGACGGGCAAGGTCTCCACCGGGCCGGCCTTGATCCAGGCCCTGGACGGCCTGGTCGCGAGCGACGAGGCGGCCGGTCCCGCCGCGGTGATCGGGCAGGCGGTCGGCGTGGTGGACATCCTGGGCACCGCGACCGGTAGCCCGGTCGTCCCCCCCGGCGCCCTGCCGACGGGCCTGGCCCTGGGGTCGATCGCGGCGATCGCGGCGGCGGCGGAGGCCGAGAGCCAGATCGTCCAGGGCGCCTTCGCCCCCGGCTCGACCCTCGGCCCGGCCGACCTGGCGATGGTCGACCGGGTCCTGGACGACCCGACCCTCGGCCTGGCGCTCCGGACGATCGACGCGAATTTCGCCCCCGCCGGCCCCTACGGCCAAGCCTTGCTCGAGGCCGTCCGGGTCGCCGAAGACCTGGCGGCCCAGATCGACCCCAACGTCCCCGGCTCGGCGGGGGCCGGATTCCTGGCGTATCTGCCCTCCGCCCCCCTGCACGGGGCCTGATCCCGACGACACTCGGCGGGGCCCCGGCTCCATCGACTAGTCCGGGAGACTTTGATACGATCGTCCGGCGGCGGGGGCTTGCCCCGGGTTCCACCCCGCCGGCGGCCCCCGCCGTCGCCCGATCTTCCGGGACCGGACCCCGAGCAGGGACGCGCTCGATCTCGCCGAGGCGATGTCATCGCCATGCCCACCGATTGCCCCGCCCGCGGCTCGAAGTCGGACCCGGCGCCGGCCCGCCCGACCCCGGACCGCTGCCCGGATTGCGGGGTGGCGCGCCCGCCGGAGGAGTGGCCCCGGGCGTTCGGGCCGTATCGGGTGCTCGGCCTGATCGGGGCGGGCGGGATGGGGGTCGTCTACCGCGCCAGGCACGAGCGGACCGGCGAGGAGGTGGCCGTCAAGACGGTCCGGGTCCGGAGGCGGCACCTGCTGCACCGGATCCGCCGCGAGGTCCAGGCCCTGGCCCGGATCCGCCACCCCGGGCTGGTCCGGATCATCGAGACCGGCCAATCCGACGGCCAGCCCTGGTACGCGATGGAGCTGCTCCGGGGGATCACGCTCCACGAGTATTTCCGGGCCTTGTGGCCGGGGTTGGACCGCGGGCCCGGCCGCGTCGAGTCGGCGGGCGAATTCTTCCTCGCGACCGACGGCGACTCCCCCGGCCGGCCGGTCGGCCTGGGCCCGACGGCCACGCTCGACGCCGGCTCGGCCGGGCTCCACTCCCGATCGTTCCCGAGCCTTGTGCCGACCCGGATCGGGCCGCCGTCCGGGTCGGACCTCGTGCCGACCGTCTCTTCGACCGTTCCCCCTGGAGATGGCGTGGCCGGCCCTTTGGCGGGGTTCGCCCTCGGGCCCGAGGCCGGGCCGGCGAGGCCGGCCGGCCTGGACCCGGCGGCGCTCCTCGAATTTTTGACCCTGATCGCCCGGCTCTGCGAGACCCTGGCCTACATCCACGGCGAAGGGATCGTCCACCGCGACCTCAAGCCCCACAACGTCTTCATCCGGCCCGACGGGGCGCCGGTCCTGCTCGATTTCGGCCTGGCCGCCTACTTCGGGGCCGAGGGGCGCGAGAGCCTGGACCGGGGATGCAAGGTCGAGGGGACGCCCGAGTACATGTCGCCCGAGCAAGGTCGGGCCGAGTTCGTCGACGCCAGGGCCGACCTGTACAGCGTCGGCTGCCTGCTCTACGAGGGGGCGGTCGGCCGGGTGCCGTTCCGGGCCTCGACCCCCCTGGGCACGCTCCGGGCGCAGGTGTCGGCGGTGCCCGTCCCGCCCGGGATGCTCCGCGAGGGGATCCCCGAGGCGCTCGACGCCCTGATCCTCAAGCTCCTGGCCAAGAAGGCCGGCGACCGCCTGGGCTACGCCAAGGACGTGGTCGCCGCCCTGGCGGAACTCGGCTGCGACGTCGGCGGCTGGTCGACCGACCGGCCTTCGCGGGACTACCTGTACCGGCCCGGCTTCGTCGGCCGCGAGGCGGTCCTCGGCGACCTGGAGCGGCACATCCACCGCGTGGTGGGCCAACCCGGCCGGGCGATCTTCCTGCGGGGCCAGAGCGGCGCCGGCAAGACCCGGGCGATCATGGAGCTGGCCCGGAGGCTCGAACAGGGGGGCCTCGCGGTCGTCACCTGCGAGTGCCCGCCGGTCGGCGCAGGGGCTCGCTCGGGCGACGACCCCGACCCCGGCGTCCGGGCCACCCCCCTGGTCCCGTTCCGGGCGTTGCTCCAGGTCGTCGGCGATGCCTGCCTGGAGCGCGGGCCGGACGAGGCCGAGCGGATCCTGGGCCCCCGGGGTCCGATCCTGGCGGAGTGCGAGCCGGCCCTGGCCAGCCTGCCCGGTCAGGACCGCCACCGCGACGCCCCGGTCCGGGGCGGCGACGTCCTCGGTTCGAGCCTGATCGAAGCCCTGGGCGAGACCCTCTCCGAGTTCGCCCGGAACGCGCCGGTGGTCGTCCTGCTCGACGACCTCCAGTGGGCCGACGAGCTGACCCTGAACTTCCTCGCCCTCTACCACATCGGCGCCTGGGACCGGCCCGACGTGGCGATCGTGGCGGCGTATCGCTCGGAGGAGGAGCCCGAGGCGTTGAAGGGGTATCGGCCGGTCTTCGAGGACGCGACCTTCGTCGACCTCGAGCCGATGGGCGAGGACTGCCTGGCCGAGATCGTCGGCGACATGCTCGGCTCGCACCGGCCCGGCGAGCGGTTCGTGGGGCACCTGGCCCGGCGGTCGCGGGGGAACCCGTTCTTCGTGGCCGAGTACCTCCGCGCCGCCGTGGCCGAAGGCTTGCTCCGCCGCGACCCTTCGGGCGCCTGGGGGCTCCGGCCGTCCGCCGAAGGGCCCGAGATCGAGGACGTGGCCGACACGGTCGCCCTGCCCGGCTCGCTCCACGACCTGGTCGTCCGCCGGCTCGACGGGCTCTCCGGCGACGCCCGGCGGCTCCTGGAGCTGGCCTCGGTCCTCGGCCGCGAGGTCGCCGTCGAGCTGCTCGACGCGGTCGAGCCGCTCG
>JAABUQ010011831.1_pt1 | contig 11026 bp, 12 predicted proteins | sample 5560001 | NCBI WGS metagenome assembly JAABUQ01 (sample SAMN10711888, study PRJNA513371) | rock metagenome | isolation source: Antarctica rocks | place: Antarctica: Victoria Land, Finger Mt nord | collected 2015-12-18
CTCCTGAACCACTTGAGCTTTGAAGTTGGCTGTATGTTGTCTTTTTGTATTCATGCTTTGATTGTATCTTGCAACGCCTCTTTTTTTGGTCTCGTTCTAGGGGTCCATTATAAAAAGCAGTTGGATTCTAGCAAGGCGAGGGGAAACGTATCAACTTATGGAGAGGTACGAGGAAGCGCTAGCCGACTTTGATAAAGCGATAGCTCTCAATGAGAACTATACCTGGGCTCTAGCAAGGCGAGGGGAAACGTATCAAGCATTAAAGCGATACGAGGAAGCCATAAGCGACTTTAATCGCGCCATTGCCCTCGATGAAGAGAACGCTTGGAACTGGTATAACCAGGCTCTCTTGCATTTCCTTATGGGGCAGCGGGATGCGTACCATGCAGACCTCTCTATAGCAATTCATGTTGCTCAAGACGAGTTAAAACACCTATCGGAGCCGCAAAAAGACTATTACCTCCTGCGCTTCAACCTTGCGCTGTATTTGTTGGCTGATGGTTCTCCAGAGGCTGAAGATGAGTATGAACGGCTTTTGTCAGCCTGTTCGATAGTGGCAAGATTACGGGCGGCGGCTAACGATCTGCGAGAGTTTTTAGCTGTGCAGCCAGGGCATGAACTTGCGCAAGGTATGCTCAATCGTATCGAAGCGCGGATCAAAGAACTGGCATAACAATCTGGCGCACTGCTGTCACACACAGCCTGCTTGCAACGTGAGAAAGAGTAGTGAGCAGGAAGACGGCGAGAATGTTATGTATCTGCTTGCTTGTGTCCCCCTGTAAGGAAGATGCAATGCGAAAACGTGTCCATTATCCACGGATTGTGCTGACTGGCGTCATATGTCTTCTCCTGGTAGGATGCGCAGCCTCGTCACAGGCGCTGCAAGCCGGGAACACCGTCCCACCTGTCGCGCAGATCACTCCATCATCCGCGAGCTCTCTAAGCGCTGTCAACTGGGCAAACTTCACGTACTCCAGTTCGTGCTACCAGAATACGCAGCCATTTCATACGCATAACGGCCAGGCGGTGAATGGCCCCGTCCACTTCGTGGTGTATGCGCCGGTTTATGGCGACCTGACGGGGGATGGGCAGCCGGAGGCGGTTGTGCCCTACCGCTGCAGCGCCGCCGATGCTGGCGGTGAGCGCGTCTTTGTCTACAGCGGCACCTCATCCCATCCTTACCTGCTCGGCGACCTGCCACTACCAGATCCAAAGGGCGCGATCGCCAATGTTACCGGCATAAGCATTAGCAACGAGGCGCTGCATTTAGAGGGCGGAGGCTATTCGCCGACTGCCCCCCATTGTTGTCCTGATCTGTTTATCAAAACGAACTATCGCTGGGACAAAGGGAAATTTGTGATTACGCAAGCAGAGGTGAGAAAGCAGTAAGCTGTATCCTTTAACCATCCTTGTCGCGTATGGACACTATGATCATTTGGGCAAATTGTGCTGCTTGCACGTATAAAAGGAGATGATGTTCTGTGTCCTCATCTATTCGTTCTCTACCCCTGCCGCGTAATGACGCCACTGCCGCAAAGTGGGCGCGGCGGCGTGATATACCTATAGCCATCCTTGCATGGACCGCGTTAGTGTTTGTTGTTCTGTGGGGAGCGGGGCATATTATTCGCACGATCCTCCTGTTGTCTATCGCAGCCCTGCTGGCGTATGCGCTTGCGCCGGGTGTCAAAATCTTGCAGCGCTTCATGCCACGCTTCCTGGCCATCCTCATTATGTACCTGATTGTCCTGAGCGCTGTCAGTTTCTTGATCTACTTAATCGCCACGACGGCGATACACCAGGCTTTCGACCTGACCAGGAATGTACGTAAACTGATGACACCAGTTGGTGCGAATCAAAGCTCACCATTGGAGCAGACAATACTTTCTTTTGGTATCTCGCAGGAACAGATTACGGCCTTTCGTAACGAGGTTACCAGCCGCCTGGGAGGGCTTGCCGGGAGTGCTGTGCCGTTTGTCACCGGCCTGTTTGATATCATTCTGGATGTCATTCTGGTCGCGGTGCTCAGCATTTACCTGCTGATCGATGGCTCGCGTATTACAACCTGGCTGCGCCGTAATTCGCCGCAGCCCACGCGGGCGAATTTCGTGGTCGATACCGTGCAGCGTATCGTCGGTGGTTATATTCGCGGCCAGGCGCTGCTCTCGGTTTTGATCGGCGTGCTGGTTGGCGTGGGGATGTTCGTCTTTGGCGTCCCCTATGCAGTTCTGCTCGGCGTGCTGGCCTTTGTGTTCTCATTTATCCCCATCATCGGCACATTCATCTCCGGGGCCATCTGTACCCTGCTCGCGCTTACGCATGGCTGGCCCATAGCTGTCGGTGTGCTCGCGTACTTTGTAGGTGTGCACATCTTCGAGGGGGATGTTGTGGGGCCACGCATAGTGGGTAAGGCGGTCGGCATTCATCCAATTGTCTCGCTGTCAGCGCTTATTGCGGGCTCCGAACTGTTTGGTATCTGGGGCGCGCTCTTCGCTTCGCCGGTTGCGGGTGTGATTCAGGCGCTTATTAGTGCCATCTGGACAAACTGGCGCGAGACGCATCCAGAACAGTTTGAGGAGGTGAAGCAGGATGTCACCGACAAAGTCGATGAGGGTCTGACTGATCACGCGGTGAGCGCACCAAAAGAGTGATTTCCAGCATATTGCATATTCTTTCGCTTTTAGCGAAAGAATATGCAATATGCTGGAAAACTTTTTACGCCTTTTCTTCTGGTTGGAAGGTAAGCGAGGCGGAGTTGATGCAGTAGCGTTTCCCTGTGGTGTCTTGCGGCCCGTCATCAAAGACATGGCCGAGGTGGGCACCACAGTTTTTGCAGGTTACTTCAGTCCGTTTCATAAAAAAAGAGTGGTCGTCGTGCAGTTCAATATGTTCCATATTGACCGGGTTATCAAAGCTGGGCCAGCCGCTGCCGGATTCGAATTTTGTCTCCGATGAGAACAGTGGTTGTCCGCAGGCCGCGCACTCGTACATGCCCTGCTCATGATTGTTGTAGAGCTTGCCGCTAAACGCCCGCTCTGTACCTTTCTGGCGCAGGATATGGTATTGTTCTGGCGTCAATTTCTCTTTCCAATAGGACTCTGGTAGGTCACGCATGTTGTTGGTCATAGTATTCTCTCCTTTGTTTGCAATAATACATACCTGTTTGTTCTCTTGCCACCCTCTATAACAATGGGCAGGCGGGGATTGTTTCCGTAATTTTCAGTCATCTTTCCTAAACAAAAAAAGTCGCGTGTTTGGCCCCTCAATGGTCATGTTACAATACCTCAAGGCGTGGGTCTGGCGATCTACACCTAACTTTTTCGTCAATCCGACGTATAAAGATTATACGTTAAAGTTTTATATTAGAAGCAGAGAGAAATTTGATTAATACATCAGGGGAACTTTCGATAGAAAACAACGAGTCTACTCCACTGACGCTAGCGAGCACTTCGGTCGATCATCTCCCACGTACACGCTCTTCGCAGCCGGCTGCGAACAACCAGTTTGCCGAGTTAAAGCGACTCTTGAAGAACGATGGGCTTCTGGACAAGCAGCCTGTCTACTATACTGGCAGAATCGTCCTGCTCTCCATTTTACTGCTTGCAGGCGTTATTTTCTACCTGGCTGTTAACGTCTTCTGGCTGCAACTGCTGAACGCGGTCTTCCTCGCGATCGTCTTTACGCAGATTGGTTTACTCAGTCACGAGGCCGGGCACCGCCAGATGTTTCACCGCTCATGGAAGCATGATCTTGTCAGCCTTATTGGCGGGAACTTGTTTCTTGGCATGAGCTATGCCTGGTGGCTGGATAAGCATAATAGTCACCATAGTCATCCCAACCAGATGGATATGGACCCCGATATCGTCATCCCCTTTATGGACTTTACCGGCAAGGAAGACCTCAGCCGTATAGGGAAGTTCAGGCAGTTTCTGGTGAAGCACCAGGCGAGTATCCTTCTTCCCGCTCTAATGACTGTCAGCGCCGGGCTCCAGTACGATAGTGTCAAATTTTTGCTGCGTGGCCGGGCGAAGTATCCTGTCCTCGAATGGTTCCTGATGATTGCTCACTTTGTGCTGTACTTTGCCTTCATCTTCTCGCGTTTCACCTTCTGGCAAGCCGCCCTCTTTCTGCTGCTTCACCAGGCGCTTAGCGGGTTGTATCTTGGATCGGTTTTCGCGCCGAACCACAAGGGTATGCTCATCCTGGACAAAGACAGTGATATGGATTTCTTGCATCGCCAGGTGCTGACCTCGCGCAACATCTATGCCCATCCCGTGACAGATTTTCTCTACGGGGGGCTGAATTACCAGATTGAGCACCACCTGTTTCCCAGCATGCCGCGCAACAAATTGAAAGAGGCGCAGAAAATTATCAAAGCCTTTTGTCACACGCATGCTATCCCCTACCACGAGACAACGACGCTGCGCTCATTTCAAGAAATATTGCAGTACCTCTATCATATCGGTGATGAGCTGCGCAAACCACGCGTGCTAGTGTCTGGGGAACGGTAGCGCCCAGACCCAGACGCAGACGGCAAAGGCGACACTGCCCGCGATGACGAAGAGGTGAAAGATCTCGTGATAGCCCCAGACGCTGGGGAATGGGTTGGGCCATTTACGCGCGTAAATGACCGCGCCGACCGTGTACAGTATGCCGCCAAGCAGCAGGGTGGCGACTGCTGTCCAGGGTAAGACCGCCAGGAACGCGGGGAGCGCGAGCACGACGACCCAGCCCATGCCAATGTAGAGCGCGGCGGTAGCCCAACGGGGGAAGTGCAGCGTGAAGATAGAGATGCTGACCCCTGTGAGTGCCAGGAGCCAGATGGCGGTCAGGATGGCGTCGCGTACCCAGCCGGTCAGGATATTAAAGCAGAGTGGGGTGTACGTGCCAGCGATCAGGACAAAGATGTTCGCGTGATCAATCGCACGTAAAACCCGTCGTCTGGCGGGGCTCCAGGTAATAATATGGTAGATGGCGCTGAGGGTGTAGAGTTCGATCATGCTCAACCCAAAGATGAGCATTGAAACGAGGCGCGGCGGGTCCTGCCTGCTTAACCAGCACAATGCGAGGGTTAAGATGACCGAAGCCAGCGCGGCCAGTGCATGCGACCAGCCACGCAGTAATGGTTTAACCGGCTTCTGTACTGTTCCTACTGTCGTCGGTTGTTCTATCATAGTCTTCCTGCTTTGCTTTGTTAGAGGCGATCCCTGGTGATCGCCTCTACTAGAGACTGACGGGTGCTGAGCTTTACTCAGAGCACCATGCACAATGGGTTACTTATCCAGACGGCCGAGTATGGCACGCTGCCTGCGTGAGCCCACACCTTTCCTCTTGTTCTGGTCATAACCGCAGCTGTGAAGAGCGTTGTTATTTTCCCTTTTGATAGTATAGAACAGTCTGGCTACTCTGGTACCAGGTCAGGTAGCTAGCTGTACCATGTCCACAAGCGGGAGATGACGCAGAACCGAGCAGTATTTCTAGCATACCATATGCGTTATCCCGCAACTCATGTCCTGCAAATTTTTTTCCACCTTCCCCACCTGTCACCAGCAGCCTGCAACACGAATGCATAACCCCCCGGCCGGCGTACCTGGTCTCTGTCCTTGACATGCCTCAAGATGTGAATTATAATTCATCTATGAATAGTAATTCAGAAGAGAAAAATGCTCTGAAGGGGCACCGTGCGTCGAAGAAGCGCGAACGTACGCGGGCGGAGCTGCTGGCGGCGGCGCGCAAGGTGTTTGCCGCGCGTGGCTACCATGATGCCAGCATCCTCGACATCACGAATGAGGCGGATGTAGGGGTAGGCACGTTCTACCTGCACTTTCGCGATAAAGACGAGGCGTTCAATACGCTGTTGGAGGAAGTGCTTAACAGCCTGCGCGAACAGGTGATCGCGGAGATGCGCCATCGTGGCGAGTCCTCGCTCCCCGTTATTGTGCGCGCCATCTTTCGTCATGCCTATGAGCAGCGCGAACTCTTTCGCATCGCGCTGACCGGAGGCAAGCAGGTCGCGCGCACATTTCATATCCAGGATATGATCACAGCGGGGGTCACGCGTGCGCTTGCAGGGGCTGAAGAGCAGGGTTTGTTGGTCGATTACGATCCCGCTTTACTCGCGCGCCTGATTAGCGGTCTGATTATTCAGGGCATCATCTGGTGGTTTGAGCAAGATGAGCCAGCGCCCGAACTCATGGCCGACCAGGTACTGACCCTGCTTTCACGTGGGCTGCCCGCGCAGTTGTTTGCCACAGGGGCAGCGCCTGATGCAGCCGAGCAAGAACGCTGAGATGGCTATGTTCGGGCCTGTATAACCAGTGCTGGCCTGTCGCGCACAAGTACTTCATGCGTTGTAGCAAGAAATATGAAGTCTTTGGGTTTTTCAGATAGCGAAATCATGCTGGTCGATTCGATAGAAACTCTTGCTATGCCCGTGAACCTCTTTATCGTGAAGGTAAGTCATTCCTATCTTCTCCATTACTCTTCTTGATACGAAATGTTGCGATAATGCAAAACCCATGATAGCAGGAAAGTCAGCCTCCTGAAAGCCGTATGCGAGCATCGCACGTCCGATTTCGGTAGCATATCCTTTTCCCCAATGTTCTGGGCTCATAGCCCACTCAATTTCTGGGATACGCTCGTTTTCCAGGAAAGGATTTAAACCCACGTTTCCAATGAGATGATCGGTAGCACGTAAAATGAGAGGACAATTAAAGGTACCCATCTCCCATCCTATTCGATGGTTTATATGCCATTCAAGCCACGATCTTGTATATTCTCTGGACCAGGCTTCTTTGTGTATGCGGTTCATATGTGTTTGTGGCTGAGACATCACGTGATACAGTGTGTCTAGATCGCTCTGCTTCCACGTACGAACGTATAATCGCTGAGATTGAATGAGAATCTTCTCGTCCAACAGAGGTTCCTCCAAAAATATGTCTCTTCAGAGGCGTTCTTTGAACAAAGCAGCAAGAACTACCCTTCCTCATTGTACAATCTTTTCACTCAAGTATTGGAGATACTATGCCTGTTGAATCAGAGCAAGCAGACTGTAAGTCCCAAAGTGCGCATGAGCTGTAAACCGGATCATTGCCTCTCTTCACGAATGCTCAGTTTGACACTCCTGGTAATCTGAGAGATACTTGAGGAAAAAGGTGAGAAGAGATGACTCATGCAACAACAACGCCTGGTTCAAGAGATCGAACGCGGCCTGTATGGACGCTCGTACGGCTGGGCGACTTTTGCTGGCTCTCATCTTTTCACAAAGGGGGTAGATCATGTCTACAAGACGTTTCCGTCTCCTGGCCGCGCTCTGCGGCATTCTAGGCGTTGTCACGCTTATTACGTCCTTCCTCATCAACCAGGGCCCACCGCCCGGCTCGACTATCGCACAGGTGATGGTGTGGGGCAAGCAGAACGTTACTCCTGTTCTGGTCGGAGCATGGCTCCAGGGGATCGGTTCGCTGCTCAATGTCATTTTCGTCTTCGCGCTCGTCCGCCTTGCTAACGCGACGAACTGGTTTTCGGGTTTGCTCACCATGCTCGCAGCAACCATCATTCTGGCTGTAAGCCTCACGGAAATGATGTTCTATTTCAGCGCCGTCTATGGGGGCCTGAGCAATGATCTCGCTACCGTATCGACTAGCCTCATCCTTCTCAAAGCCGTCCAGCATCTCTACTTCATTGCTCCGCCGATTTTACTGCCGTTGGGCATCGTTGTTCTTGGCTCACGGGTGCTTCCTCGGGTGTTCGGCTATCTCGCTCTTGGCATTGGAGCTGTTTTCGCGCTTGCGGGACTGCTCTTCCTGTTCATTGACATCATAAATGTCCTCAATTTCGTGCCGATGCTCTTTGCGCTCTGGGTGCTGGGAGCTGCAAGCACGCTCATCGTCAACCTGGGAAAGGTGTCAGAAGCAGACAGAGTCGTAGTGAAGCCGTCAATATGATGTATATCGTGTCGGTCTGAGTGGTCAGGGTTTGTAGGACACCTTCAGGTGTACTATGGGCGAGACTGGTAGAGCAGGTCAGACCCATCCCAACTGGCGCGCCTTGACGATGACCTGTGACCGATCGCGCGCGCCGAGCTTGGAGAAGATATGGTTGATATGCGTCTTGATGGTCGCTTCGCTCACAAAGAGTGCCGCCGCGATCTCTGTATTGCTGTGTCCACGCGCGATCAGTCGTACCACTTCCAGCTCGCGTGTGGTCAATCCCATCCTTTCCGCCTCCGTTGAGAACGACGCGTCCCTGGCTGCTGTCGCATGCTGGGTATGGAGGCCGGCCAGGAGCTGTGCAGCGCTGGCTGTCTGTAAGAGTACCTGCCCACGCGCAACGGTCCGTATAGCGCTGCACAGCTCCTCGGCACTACAATCTTTGAGGAGATAGCCCGCTGCCCCCGCGTGCATCCCTTCTACTACCAGCTCCGGTGTGTCGAAGGTGGTTAAGAGCAGGATGCGTGGTCCTGGTGTCGCTCCCTGGAGAATGCGCTCGGTCGCCTCGATGCCGTCCAGCAAGGGCATGCGAATATCCATCAAGATCACGTCGGGCTGCTGTTTCTCCGCCAGTTGCAGCGCGAGAAGCCCGTTTTCGGCTTCCCCAATGACTTCCATGTCCGGCACGTCTTCAAGGATGATACGCAGCCCTTCCCGCATCAGGCGCTGATCATCAGCTATCAGCACGCGTATCTTCTGTGTACTCACGCTGGTTTCTCCGTCTTTGTATATCTTTCAGCGGACCGCTCATAGGGAAGTCTCAGGACAACCGTGAAGCCACCCGTTTGCGCCGGTCCCGCTGTGACCTCGCCCCCCAGCGCGGCCGCTCGCTCACGCATTCCCTGGAGCCCATGATGACCAACGGCCGCGCTGTTCGTCTCTTGCGCTACTATGTCCGCGTGGGCCGCGTTCGTGCTCATCCCATCGTCGAGCGTCTCTAAGATGAGACTCGCTTCTCGCCAGCGTAAGGTGATCCACACTGTGCGGGCCGCGCCATGGCGATGTGCGTTGGTCAGCATCTCACGCAAGGCCAGGTGCAGCGTCTCTCTCTGCTGCGCACTGATCGCGTGGAGCGTCCCGCTCTCCTCAAAGCGACAGTGAATCCCCGTCCGTTCGTTGAAGGTGGTCGCGATGACGCGCAGGCTTGCGCCCGTATCATCCTGTTCACCAGGCATTGGCGCTTTCTCCCTCAGCAAGCCAACGAGGCGGTGGCTCTCGGTGATACTTTCACGGATGAGCTGCGCCATATCATCCAACTTCGTCGCGACACGCTCAGGGTCTCGTGTTCGCAGGTGTCGTGCCGCCTGCACCTGGATCGAAAGGACCGCCAGCGAGTGCGAAAGGACATCGTGAATATCGCGTGCGATGCGCATGCGTTCCCGCTCTGCCGCCAGTTCTGCGCCGCGCACCATCTGTTCCCTCAACTGCTCCTGCACCTCGTGTAATCTTACCACGAGCAGGTACTGCGCGCGCCGACTCCACCCGAACCAGCACAGGGCACTAGCCAGCAGCAGGTTGAATGCCAGCATCTCTGGATTTCCCGCATGCGGAACGGGCAGCAGTTGTAATACACCATCTGTTGTGATCAGGGCGAGTATGCATATGGCCGCCAGGGGCAGTGATCGTTGCGCTGGAAAACGATAGAGCACATTGATGCAGAGCACATAGAGCCCTACGCTACCCCACGTGCCCGGAAAGACCAGGTTCAGGATGATGCCCAGGGCAACCACGGCGAGATAGGCCCCGGCCACCGGCAAAAATCGCTTGCATCTCCTTGAGAGCAGCAGGAGTGCGCTGATACCCACAAAAAGTATGTCCATGCCCACCAGTGTGCTGGCTGGTGCGTGGGTCGTGATGCCGATCCACAGGGCAACACTTATCATAAGCATATCGGTGGTCAGGAGCATGTTTCGTGCGAAAGCGGATGGAACGTATTTTCCCTGCTGTACATTGCTCCACCATCCTGCATTCGCGCGCAACCTGCCGTTGGCGGTGATGCTGCTGCTGCTGCTGACGTTGAGAGCCCGGCGCATGCTGGCCGGGTTTATGGTGCTGGTCGCCTTCATTCAGATTGTTGACGTGATAAACGACCTCACACGCAGCGATTTTCTGATCGTGCCAGGCTTGCTCGTGTTCGCCATCGTATTCCTGATCGGCGCGCAGCGGCTGTTCGGTCAGGCGCTCTGGCACGCCGACACCTGGCGTGATCTGGAGAGCCATGCGCCTGAAACGCACTGAATTACCTGAAGAAACCAGGTTGATATGTGGCAGATCACATACATTTATGGCAAAATAGAGGGAGAAAGGATTTAAAAAGGAACAAAGCATGCAGGAAAATACCGCCGCGAAGGAATTTCATCTGCGCGAAGTTCTTATCGTCTGTAAGGGCATACCGCGTGCGCTGCGTCTGATCTGGGACGCCAGCCCCTCGCTTATGACGGGCATGGCTCTGATCACACTGCTGCAAGGCGTTCTGCCGCTCGCCGGTGTGATCATTGCTCGCCTCTTGATCGATGGCGCGCTGCAAGGTATCCAGCACAGCAGCATCCAACCTGTGCTATTGCCCGTTATACTACAGTTGGCGATCACCCTGGTCACGCGCCTGTGTACACGGCTGAGTACAACATATCAGGTCTTGCTGAATCACCGCATCTCTGACCATATTACACTGCTGATACTGCGCAAGGCCGGGACGCTCGATCTGGCATCCTTCGAGGATGCGCAGTTTTATGATCGCCTGAACCATATACGCCAGGATGTGGTCAGTAAGCCGTTGATGCTGGTTGTACGGCTCTTCAGCCTGGGCAGCGGCCTGGTTGCTCTCCTCTCGCTGCTGGGCCTGATCTTTCAATTAAGCTGGTGGCTGGCTCTGGTCGCTCTGCTGGTGCCCGTTCCCGTCTTTATCGCCGATAGCCGCTATGGACTGCGCAACTACTGGATGACGTTCTGGCAATCACCACGCAAGCGCCAGCAGTTTTACATTACGAATCTTCTAACTACTGATAACTTCAACAAAGAGATCAAGCTGTTCAATCTGG